>JACCDQ010318147.1_pt1 | contig 196964 bp, 174 predicted proteins | sample 7446031 | NCBI WGS metagenome assembly JACCDQ01 (sample SAMN15323442, study PRJNA562643) | freshwater metagenome | isolation source: river surface water | place: USA:Blue River Watershed | collected 2017-08-17
AAATTAAAAAAATGATATGTTTTCTTTAAAAATTTTTATATTGTGCTAGAAATTTAGTTTGTTGATGAAGTGTAATAAAATCAAGGCCATTCGAGATTCGAATGGCCTTATTATTTTTTTGTTTATTCAACAAAAAAAGCTCAGACTTTCATCTGAGCTTTTGGGTGGATGATGGGGTTCGAACCCACGACCCTCGGAACCACAAACCGATACTCTAACCAGCTGAGCTACAACCACCATTTTGGATTGCAAAAATAAGCAAAAGCTACGTTTTTGCAAATCCTATTTTGAAATTTCTATCAAAATAATTGATTTTTATGCTTGAGCAGCCAAATAACGCTTCTCAGCGACTGTCCAGTCAATCACATTCCAGAAAGAATCGATATAATCCGGACGCTTATTTTGGAACTTTAAGTAATAAGCATGCTCCCAAACGTCTAGTCCAATCACTGGGAATCCTTTTACATCTGCTACATCCATTAATGGATTGTCTTGATTCGGAGTAGAAGAAATGGCAATTGAACCATCTTTTTGCGCTACTAACCAAGCCCATCCTGATCCAAATCTGCCAATTCCAGCTTTTTTGAATTCGTCTTTAAAAGCATCAAAACTTCCGAACTTAGCATCAATCGCTTTTGCCAAGGTTCCAACTGGAGCACCTCCTCCATTCGGAGATAAAATATTCCAAAACAAATCGTGGTTGTAATGACCACCACCGTTATTTCTAACAGCCGGACTCAACTTACTAATTGATGAGAATAACTCTTCTAAGCTCTTGCCTTCTAATTCTGTTCCTGCTACTGCAGCATTTAAATTAGTTACATAAGCATTGTGATGACGATCATGGTGAATTTCCATCGTCAATGCATCAAAATGCGGCTCTAACGCATTGTTTGCATAAGGTAAAGGTGATAGGGTGTATGACATATGAATTATGAATTTTGAATTGTGAATTGTTAATTGTTAATCGTGAATTATCGATTTTTGATAAATACAAATTATATGAAATACTTATCTTACAATTATTAATTTACACTTAACAATTTACACCTAACAATTTACACTTAATTTTTGTTCCATTTAAACGGATGTTTTATTGGTGCCTGAGGCACTCGAAGGCACATCTACCGCAACCTCGAAAAAAACTCTTTCAATAATTGCTCTGATTCGTTGGCTAAAATGCCTGGCACAACTTGTGTTTTTGGATGAATAAGAGTCCTTCCATGTTTTTCAAAGCCCCGTTTTTCTTCTGAGGCTCCATAAACAATTCGACCAATTTGCGACCAATACAATGCACCGGCGCACATCACACATGGCTCTAAGGTAACATATAAGGTACAATTTTTTAGATATTTTGCACCTAAGGTTTGAGCAGCTGAAGTAATGGCCAACATTTCGGCATGTGCAGTTACATCAGTTAACTTTTCGGTTTGATTATACGCCTTGGCAATCACTTGCCCATTTCCAACAATTACAGCTCCCACCGGAATTTCATCTTCTTCCAAGGCCTGCTCTGCTTGTTTCAAAGCTAATCCCATGTAATAGGCATCTTCATCCCAAATCATAAGACGGTTGACTTAATTACTTTATTGCGTAAATAAAAATCTAATATCACAATAGCTGCCATGGCCTCCACAATAGGAACTGCACGAGGAACAACACATGGATCGTGTCTGCCTTTACCTGAAACAACTACTTTTTCGCCTTTTTCATTCAAGCTGTCTTGGTCTTGCATGATGGTAGCCGTCGGCTTAAATGCTACTCTAAAATAAATAGGTTCTCCGTTTGAAATACCTCCTTGAATACCCCCAGAATGATTGGTCAAGGTTCTAAATTTGCCGTTTTCATTGACGATTAAATCGTTGTGCTGAGAACCCCTCAAGGCTACGCCATCAAAGCCACTACCATATTCAAATCCTTTAACTGCATTAATACTCAACATGGCCTTGCCCAACTCTGCATGTAATTTATCAAATACGGGTTCTCCTAATCCGGCCGGACAACCTTCTATATAGGCTGAAATCACCCCACCAACTGAATCTCCTTCTTTTCGAACTTGATCGATGTAATCAAACATCTCTTGAGCCAATTGCGGATCCGGACAACGCACCGCGTTGTTTTCGGTTTCCGTTAAATCCAACTGCGCAAGATCCTTTTCTAATTTCAAAGGTCCGACCTGCGACACATACGCTTGAATCTTTACGCCAATTTGGTTCAATACCAATTTTGCCAGTGCGCCAGCGGCTACTCGAGCCACCGTTTCTCTGGCCGAACTTCTACCCCCACCTCTGTAATCGCGGATTCCGTATTTTTCAAAATAGGTAAAATCGGCATGAGAAGGACGAAATTGATCGGCAATATGAGAATAATCTTTCGAGCGTTGATCTCCATTCCATACCAACATGGCGATGGGTGTACCGGTACTTTTTCCTTCAAAAATTCCAGAAACAATCTCTACTGAATCAGCCTCTTTACGCTGCGTAGTTATTCGAGATTGACCCGGTTTCCGGCGATCCAACTCAGCTTGAATAAATTCCAAATCGATATTTATCCCTGCAGGACAACCCTGCACAACCACACCAACTGCCTGCCCATGGGACTCCCCAAAGGTTGAAATTTGAAAGATTTTTCCGTAAGAACTTCCCATATTATTTTTTTCTTGAGCCTGTCAAAAGGTAAACAAATACACTAAATAAAACGAACAAAAGCAAATTGACAACACGTTGCCAATTTGTCCAAGTATCCCAGTATTTCACTTCACTGGATATATTTTCAATTCCTTGATACAATTCCGATGGTTCTTCAGAAGTATTTAATTTTGCATCTTCTGGTTTTCCCGACACCTCTAAAATAAGTTTTGAATACAAGGTATCCACCTGAGATTTATCGGTATTGAAATAGACCCAATAAAAATATTTTTTCAGTGCAAATTTACCAGGTTGCTTAGGAATAATTTGTATTTTTTGTGAATTATTCCCAATCATTTTATTCCTACTCGGAAAAACAAATTCTTCTTTGCTAAAAGTAGTAAATCGAAGGAAGTAATCCGACTCTGCCTCACGGTCTTCAATGGCAAATGTATTTCCGTCTCCAATGAGATTAAAAGAATAAGTGATTTTTTCGCCTGTGGATACCTGAGCACGACTTACCTTTTCTATTAATTCATAATGCCCCACAGGTATTTTCGTGGGAGAAATTCCTTTTGGAAGCCTTTTAGGAGCTATATGAAAAGGAATCGATTTGAATTCAATCGGGATCTTTTGGGTTTCATTTCCTTTTTTTGTAAGCTTCATTAAGCGAAGTTTCAAGGATGGAATTTGAATAATTTGATCGTCAAGGGCATAATAAGTGGACTGAAAAAATCGATATTCTTTATATTTAACCCCTTGCCAAACGGTTGATATTACTTTTTCTTCCTGTAAATCGAAATTTTCCTGCCAGCAATTAATTAGTTTTAAATGCTGCAATTGTAAAGGAATTTGAATTTCATTATGATCAAACTCTAAGTTTTCAGCATTATTTTCTGGAATATACAAGGAAAACTTCAAGGTAAAACCCTGTCCAACAAAAGGTCGATAAACATTGCTGCTTACCAATAGGAAAATTTTATTTTTATTGAGTACAATTTCTTTAGGAGCATCCAGTGCGGCCATTTGCTCATCTTTCATCGGATTTTCTAAGCCTTTTACGACTCTCACTTCAAAAGGATCTACCTTAAGCGATTGTTGATGAATGATTAGCTCCAAGGAAGGGATTTGAAAAATACCCGCATTTTGTGGTCGATAATGTTGGGAGTATATCACCACATTAACTAATTGATTATTAACTAAGCGACTAGCCTTTCCTCTACTTACACCTACTTTTCTGAAAAAATTAATTTCGGGAAATTGATAGGGCAATCCTTCTGTATTATTCGTTTGTTCTGTAGAAACAGAGATTACCAAATCTTCTTCTGTTGTAATATTTTTAGATTCAATTTGAGCACTCGGTTTGGATTGTCCAAACACATGAAGCGCACTCAAAAATGCCCCTAATAAAATCACCCAAAAGTAGCGATTGTTCTGATTCATTCTTGCAAGTTAAGAAAATCTATCCGCGAATTGAATTTTTTATTACTAAGCTAAATAATTTTTTAGACAAGACTAAATTTCTATATTTGCTACGATGAAACGACCCTCCTTACTTAGCCCATTTTACCCACTTGGCCCACTCTGCCTACTTGGCCTCCTACTATTCTTATTTTCCTTCTCCACTTTTGGTCAGGTGGAGGGTCGAATGGAAACAGATCGGCCAGATCAAACGGAATGTCCATTCATCGTAAAACAAGGATATTTACAAGCAGAATTAGGATTTAACAAAAATGTAGAAACCGGGGGAAGCAATTATAATTTACCGAGTGCCTTATGGAAATATGGAATTTCAAAGCGATTTGAACTCCGTTATGTTTCCAATTTATTATTGGACGAATCATTAAGTTTCCAACATGAAGCGATTGGATTTAAAATACAACTATTTGAACCCTCAAAGTACCTACCACGAACCTCTTTGATTGTTCATTATAATCTTCGAGACGACAAACGAGATGTTTCCGATAAAAATATTGTACCACATTCCTTGGGACAAGCCGTTTTAACCTTTCAGCATGGCTTGTATAAAGAATTGGGAATGGGATATAATTTTGGCAGTGAAGTCCATGAAGATGGACATTTAGAAGGAATCTATCGCGTTTCTCCAGGAATTAACCTTACCGAAAAGTGGTATGCCTATGCAGAGGTATTCGGCAGGTTTCCAAGTACCCATGTAACCGACCATTGGTACGATGGTGGTTTTGCCTACTATTTATCTGACCATTCAAAAATGGATATATCTTTTGGAAACAGTTTTTCTTCAGCTAAAGATTGGTATATCGCCTTGGGATTTTCGTTTAGGGTATCTTTATTTAACCGAACCAAACGTAAATCCTAGTGCACCATATCCTTCGATATAAGAGATACTTTGCTCTGCATGATCAACTTTTCTACCAGTTGTTCGAATATCCCACAAACAAGTTGTACCTACTTTAGCCACTGCCTCAAAATAGAGCAATTTTGAAAAATTAAGGCGAAGTCCAGTTTTCACCGATCCACCTGCGCCAGCTACATTCCAAAAATGATTAGCCCCAACAGTAAATAAACGAACATCGGATCTTGGAACAATTAATCCTAGGCCTACGCCATTCAACCAATCTAACTGAAGGCTTTTCTTGCGACCTTTCCAAATTGGATGATAATTTTCAACTTCTACCGAGGCATAATTAAACCCATCGGTATGTTCAAACGTTAAAAAATCGGTAGAATTAATCGTAAATGGAGTATTTTGAAAAGTACCTACATAATTAGGATTCACCTCAATGGCAGGATTTGACACTTGCGCATTAATAAATCCGGAAATTGTAGAAGGTTGATTGTTAACCATCACATATTTCATATGATCCCAGCCAATACTTACTGCCCATTTATCATTGATGAAATAACCCAGATGAAAATTGAATTGAGGAATTGACAATAAACCCGGATCAAAATAGGTTTTTATTTCGCTGAAAGGTGTTGGAAAATCTTTGGCAACTACGTTTGCCAAGGTAAAATCATAATTTGGTCCGACAAAATGAATATCGGAATTGGCATAACTTGAGCGATTATATCCCCAAGAAAAATACCAAGTTCCTTTTCGATTCAAAAAGTTAGTACTTTGAGCAAAGGATGAAAAAATGAAAAGAGAAAAAGCAAAAATTAGTGATAATTTTTTCAATGTAAATTATATTATTTAAAGAGTTAAAATTGAATCAAGATGAATTTGAAGTCGCAAATATGAAAAAAATAAGAATATACTACACATGATATTTATCATATTTTTTTTATTATTTATCTATTTTTCCATCAATATGAGTTAACTTGCACTTCCGTTTGAAATAATACCTTCCACAATATTTATTAAAACGCTTTTTGTAGCAAGCAAAAATATGAAAAGATCAAGAATCAATTTTGAGTATAAAACTTTCACATTTGGAAGTGAGCTCACACAGGAACAGAAGGAATACTTTGCAAAATATGGTGTGATCCATTTTAAAAAATTCATAGAGCCGGAAACTGCTTTATTGTTTATTTCTGAATTGGAGAAAATTGAAAAGAAGTGGTTAGAAGAAGGTATTGAGAAGGTAAATGGAACGCCTTTAAAGTTTGGTAAAAACGAAAAAGGAGAGCCGATGATTCAGCGAATGTGTTTTACCAATAAATACAGTTCAGTTTTAAATGAATTTTTACACGATCCGCGTTTCAATTTAATTTTACAATTTTTAGCTCCCTACGAGGGTCGAGTTGGAGAAGACGAAAAAGATGGATTAGTGTTTAATCATTATATCAACCAGCCCAATTCGAAGTTTTCACAAATGGGATGGCATACAGATTCTCCAAGAGATTTGTTTTTAGGTCAAAAAATTCATCCGATGTTGAATGTTGGCATTCACTTAGATGATTGTCCGAGCTCAAACGGAGGTTTACGTGTTTTACCAGGCACACAAAATCAAGGGGTGTTAAAATTGTTATTTGGTAAAAAACAATTCATTGACCACAAGCCAGACCCAAGAGAAGCAGCATTTGAAATTGAGCGAGGCGATTTAACCATTCATGATGGTCGTTTATGGCATCGTGTAGAAGTATCTCCTAATTTTGGAGAAAAATCGAGAAGAAGAGTAATGTATGTGCCGGTAATTACAGGTAAGTACATGCCAAAATCTGCCAATAGCAAAACGCCATTTTATCACAGATTTTCTAAGGTTATTGTAAAATAAATATAAAACTTTGCTTTATAAGGTGTAAGGTATAAGGTATAAGGTATAAGGTGTAAGGTATAAGGATAAGGTGTAAGGTGTAAGGTGTAAGGTAAAAGGTGTAAGGTATTGAGCAATTTATACTTCATACTTCATACTTCATACTTCATACTTCATACTTTATACTTTATACTTCATACTTCATACTTTATACTTCATACTTCATACTTCATACTTCATACTTCATACTTTACACTTAAAAACCCCTCCCTCCCATCGCTTCTTGTAAAATAATAACAGCAGCAATTTGATCGACAGCACCTTTGTTCTGTCGATTTTTTTTTGACATTCCACCTGCGATCATAGCCTTTTGGGCCATGGCTGAAGTAAATCGTTCGTCGTGTGTCCTGATTTTGCGTGTTGGGAATTTATTTTCGAAGGTTTTGATAAACTTTCTTACGAATGGGGTAGAATCAGTATCTTGATTATTTAGATTTTTTGGAAGGCCGATAATAACTTCATCCACCACTTCTTTGGAAAAATAATTTTCCAAATAACGAATCAATTCAGTGGTTTGCACGGTATCTAGTGCGGTTGCAATAATTTTAAGAGGATCTGTAACGGCCAATCCGGTTCGTTTCAAACCATAATCAATCGCTAAGATCCTGCCCATACCTATTGAATAAAACCTTTGTCGCGCAATATCTTATCCATTAGTTTTTTGTCATTATCATTATTGAAAACATGAAATGGCAAATAAATAAATTGATATTTTGCAAGTTCCAAAATATATGCTTGTTTGTCTTTGTAGGCTTTTGCAATCATATCCCACTTCATTACGCCACCCTCTTTATCAGACAATTTCATTAATATTTGACGGCTATCAATTTCATATCGGTACTTATCGAATAATTGTTTGTATTGTGCCAATTGGGTAATTCCGGTGAATTGAACCAACCAAAACAACACATAACCGATGGCTCCAACAACTGTAAAAATGTAAATCCACCAGTTTTTGTACGTCCCTGTTAAATTTAAGGCCACATTAAGAGCAATCAGGGCAATGGGTACAAATAACCATTTCCATTGATTCGCAAAAAGTTGACGCATACATAAAGCAATGTATTTATTTTTTTCGATACCGTATTTTTTCGTTTTAATTGCTAAAGGATTCGAAGGCGATTGTTGCATTTGCTGGCGTTGAGCCCCGTACATTCTTGCCATAACAAAAAATTTAAAATTTGATTGAGCCCACAAAGGTACGAATTTTGGATTATTTTGGTAATTTTAAATGCTTATTTGAATAATTTAGAACATTATGTCGGCAAAACAAGTACTAGACGCAGCAGCTTTAACGCAAAAAATCAGAAGAATTGCCTTTCAGATCTATGAAAACAATTTTGAAGAAAAAGAAATATTTGTGGCCGGCATCATAGGAGAGGGCTATGCATTGGCAGAATTGATTTGTCGGAATATTACCGAAATCTCAAAAATCAAAGCAAAAGCCGTAAAGATTGATCTTAACAAAGAAGTTCCATACGAGCGACCTGTTGAGTTTGATTGTGATACGAAAGTGTTTGAACAAAAAGTAATCATCGTCGTAGACGATGTGTTGAATACAGGAAGAACCTTTTCTTATAGTCTAGCACCTTTTTTAGCTATGCACGTTAAAAAAATTCAGGTTGCCGTTTTAGTCGATCGAAACTATCGTAAATTCCCTATTTCAGCAGATTATATCGGTTACGAATTATCCACTACCCTTTCGGACCATGTAGAAGTGGTTATTTCGAATGAGAAGAAGAGAGGGGTGTATTTGAAATAAGTTGAAAGTGGAGAGTGGAAAGTTAGAAGTGAAAAAAATTCAACTTTCAACTTTCAACTTTCCACTTTCAACTCTTTTCTCTCTCTTCGGCGCTGCTCCTAACAAGAAACCGTAAGCATTTAGGGCTGGGACAAAATCAAATATCACTTTTAAGATTGCAGCAATTGGCAAGGCTAAGATTAAACCTTGAATTCCCCAGATTGTTTCACCTAATAATAGGGCAATCATGGCTACCATTGGATTCATGCTCACCTTTGATCCTATGATCATTGGGGTAATAAAATTAGCTTCAATAAACTGTACGGTTGCAACCCATGCAATAACTGCTAAAGCATGACTTGGGCTGAGGGTAATTAAGCACAAAAGAACAGGTAAAGAAGCAGCAATCCATATTCCAACATAAGGAACCAACAGAAATACACCTGTAAGAATACCAAAAAAGACAAAATAATCAACTCCAATCCACCAAAATCCAATAATATTCAAAGTACCAGCAATAAGCATTACCAGTAACAAACCTTGCAAATAACTTTGAACGACCCCTCCAATTTTTCTTAATAGATTTTGCATTTCATTCTCTTCTATTTTAGGAAAAACCTGATGTAAAAAGGAAGCAAAAAATGAGCGATAATATAAAATAAAGAAAATGAATATGGGAATTAGAATCACATTGGTAAGCACATGTAGAATAGTTCCGAAAGTTGTACTCAAAATCACCCCAGAATTTTTTAACAAATTCAAAGTTTGATTGGTAAGCTCAAGCATTTGCTTTTTCCTAGAAATATTTAAATTTTTAGATAAAAAGGATTGGATAGAAGAAATGTAGGTTTCAAATTTCTTCACATACATCGGCCAATCGGAAGCGATATCAGCAATTTGAATAGTTAACAAAGTAAAACCTCCTATCAGCAATAAACTGCTAACAAGTAATACAATTAAAATACTTATAGAACGAGGAATACCCCTGCGCTCTATCCAAGTGCTTAATGGCAATAAAAGTAGGGACAACACCAAAGCGGAAGCTAATAAAACTAAAATATCTTTTAGCCAAATCATTCCAATAATTAGAATAGTTATGGAAAAAAGTACAGCGGCTAAGCGGAAGGCAAATGGTGTTTTTGATATCATTGTTAAAAATAACTTTGATTAAATTACATAAAAAATTAACAATTTGTTAATATTGAGCTCTCTATATTTGTGTCATAATTTTTGCCAAACCATATGAGCACAGCTTCGAATAATTACAAGATCCTATTGGTTGATGACGATCCGGATATATTGGAGCTATTGGAATACAATTTAGCAAAAGAAAATTATATTCTTGAAATGGCAAATGATGGGGAAGAGGCATTTGAAAAAGCAAAATCCTTTAAGCCGCATTTAATTATCATGGATGTGATGATGCCTAGGATGGATGGCATTGAAACGTCTAGGAAAATAAAATCTTTGCAAGAGTTTAAGAATACGATGATTTTATTTTTAACGGCCAGAGGCGAAGAATATACCGAAGTGGCTGCATTTGATGCGGGGGCTCATGATTATATCATCAAGCCGATCAAGCCTAGGGCCTTAATTAGTCGAATAAATTCGCTTTTTAAAAGAGATTCAGCTGTAGAAACAAAAAATGAAGCGATTGAAATTGGTGGATTAATTATTAATCGGACCAATTACTCAGCTAGTTTCCATGGAAAGCCTTTGGTTTTACCCAAAAAAGAATTTGAATTACTCCTTTTTTTGGCCTCAAACCCCAACAAAGTTTTCAACAGAGATGAGCTCCTCGAAAAAGTTTGGGGCAATGATGTCTATGTGGTTGAGCGCACGATTGATGTACATATACGTAAACTTCGAGAAAAAATACCTGAAACGTATATCAAGACCTTGAAAGGTGTAGGATATATGTTTACGATTGAGTGATCGAGTGATATAGTGATGGAGTGTTCGAGTGAAAATAAAAATACTGCATCACTCGATCACTCGATCACTGTGTCACTATTTATTTATAAATTGCAGCTTCATATGAAATCTGCATTTTTTGCTTTTGCCTTCTTATTAAGTAGTTTTTTAACGGTTTCGGCTGGACCTAAGCGAGAACTTCGTGGGGTTTGGATAGCTACAGTTCAAAATATCGATTGGCCGAGTAATCGAAACTATAATTCCATTACGCAAAGGGAAGAATTTATCAGTATCCTAAATTCTCATCAACAAACGGGCATCAATGCTGCATTTGTCCAGGTTCGAATTGCCTCAGATGCTTTGTATGCAAAAAGTATGGAACCATGGGCAAGCGTTTTATCTGGCTTACAAGGTCAAGCTCCCATACCCTATTACGATCCTTTGGAATTCATGATTCAAGAATCACATAATAGAGGGATCGAATTTCATGCATGGTTAAATTTAAATCGAGCTAATTTATCCACAAAATCATTACTTAGCTCTGAGCATATTGCCAGAAAACACCCGGAATGGCTTTTGCTATATAATGGTCAACACATTTTTAATTTTGGATTACCTGAGGTTAGAAATTACATCACTGAAGTAGTTCGAAATCTGGTAAAGAATTACAATATTGATGGAATTCACTTTGACGATTATTTTTATCCATACCCAAGCAATACATCTACTATAAAAGACCAAGATGCTTATCAAAAATATAAACTTCCTGATGAAAATATAGAAGATTGGAGACGAAGAAATATCAACTTATTGATAAAAAACATTTCAGAGGTTATCAAAGAAGAAAAGCCAAAAGTGAAATTTGGAATTAGTCCTTTTGGGATCTATCGACACAAAACCCCAAGTTATGAGGCTGGATCGCCGACTCGAAAAGGCCTTCAGTCGTATGTTGATTTATTTGCAGATACCGAAAAATGGATCAAAGAGGGTTGGGTTGACTACATTGCTCCTCAAATATATTGGCCAAGCAATCACGGAGTAGCCCCTTTTGGACCCTTATTGACCTGGTGGGCAGAACATTGTTACGATCGCCCGGTATATGCAGGTATTGGCGCCTATCATTTAAAAGATTCTTGGACCCCAACTGAACTTGGCAAACAATTAAGTTTAATTCGAAATAATCAAAATGTAAAAGGATCCATCTATTTTAGCAGCAAATTATTAACCCAAAACACCAAAGGTTGGAGAGATACTTTACGAAATTTTCACTACAAAGAAATAGCCTTAGTGCCCACTATGCCATGGATTGATAGTATTCCACCAACTGCTCCGCACCAAGTATCGCTGAGTAAAAAGGATGGAGAATGGCATTTAGATTGGAAAAGCGGAGAAGCTCCTGCGGATGAAGACCCTGTAGCCTATTATGTAGTGTACCGATTTAAAAAAACAGATATCGATCCATTTGAACAAGCCGAACATATTATCTACAAAGGAAGAAATACACACCTAAAAATTCCAACGAATTGGGTAAATTCGGGTTATGGTTTTGCAGTTACTGCATTTGACCGATTACATAATGAATCTATCCCTGGAACTATTCAGTGGGTAGTTGCTGTTGAAGAAGAACATAAAAAAGACAATTAGATGAGTGTACGTTATTTTCACCTTTCGGTAAAGGAAATTACTGAAGAAACCGAAGACACCAAAACATTCCATTTTTGGCAACCCATACATGATACGGTAAAATATAAGGCAGGACAATTCTTAACAGTTATTCCGATTATAGACGAAAAAAAAGTACGCAGAAGTTATTCTTTCTCATCTTCGCCTAAAACAGATACTGCGCCTGCCATAACTGTAAAGCGTGTTAAAGGAGGACTCGTGTCTAATTATTTATGCGATCATTTAAAAATTGGCGACAGCCTGGAAGTAATGGAACCCATGGGTAATTTCGCTTTAGAAACAGAGGCAACCCAAGGAAAAAATTATGTTTTCGTTGGAGCTGGTAGTGGAATTACGCCTTTGTTTTCGATGATTAAAACGATTTTACAAGCAGAACCACAATCAAGCATTGAATTGATTTATGGTTCTCGATCAGAGAACCAGATAATTTTCAAGTCGGCCTTAGATGCCTTAGAAAAAACATATGCAGATCGCTTGAAAATTTTGTACATCATCAGTCAACCTGGACCATCTTGGGCCGGACTTAAGGGCCGAATCAACCAAGCATCCATTGTGTATTATTTAAAGCAAGAATTGGGAACTGACATTCTTGGCTCACATTATTACCTATGTGGACCAGAAGAAATGATGGAACAAGTGCAGCAATCTTTAGCTATTTTTGATGTTCCGGCCGAACAAATCCACAAAGAATTATTTGCTAGTAATTCATCGGAAGAAGTCAATCAGGCTGAGGAAGATGGAAGCCTAAAGGAACAAGTTGTTCAACTTGTTTACGAAGGAAAAACACATGAAATAACCGTTTTACCTTCTCAAACTATTTTGGAAGCTGCATTGGAGGCAGACTTAGACATCCCCTATTCTTGTCAGGCAGGCATGTGTACCGCTTGCATGGGTCATTGTTCATCGGGAAAGGTTATCATGGATGAAGAGGATGGTTTAACCCAAGGAGAGATCGATAAAGGATATATATTAACCTGCGTGGCACATCCTATGAGTGCAGGTGTTGTGATAAATTTAGATTAAGATGAGACAAATTACCCCACAGAATAAACAAAGACAATTTTTGCCAAGTGATTTTGAATTAACAACTTGGGAAAGTGTTTTACCCTATTTTGAAACTTTAAGTAAACAACAAATTGCAAGTCTAAACGACTTGCAGCTATTTTGTGCCAATCGGTCTGAATTAGAAAGCTACTTATCAGAAAATTTCGCTTGGCGCTATATCAAAATGTCCTGCGATAATCAAAATTCAGATTTACAGGCAAGTTATCAACAATTTGTCAATGAAATCATGCCAAATGCATCGGTTTTTGATGATGAATGGAACAAAAAAGTAATTGATTCTGGGTTTGCTGATCAATTGCCAACGCATGGATTCTCAATTATGCTAAGAGGAATGCAAAAAGCAATTGAAATATTCCGTGAAGAAAATATTCCTTTATTTACAGAGCTAAATAATCTATCAACAGAATATGGTGCATTAACAGGAGCTTTAATGGTGGAAATTGATGGGGTAGAAAAAACCCTTCAACAAGCCTCTGCTCATTTGGAATCAACCAATCGAAAAGAAAGAGAAGAAGTATATCACAAAATTGCAGAAAAGCGACTGTCTTTGAAAGGCGATTTAAACAAATTATTCAACCAATTAATCGAAAAAAGAGACCAAGTCGCCAAAAATTCGAATTTCGACAACTTTAGAGATTATTCATTTGCAAGCTTAGGTCGATTTGATTATACGCCTGCGGATTGTTTTGAATTTCATGAGGCGGTGGCTGAAACGGTTGTTCCTATTTTAAATGACTTGGCAAGTAAGCGCAAAAACGCTTTACAAGTAGAAGCGCTCAAGCCTTGGGACAAGGCTGTTGATCCAGCAGGAAGAAAGCCGTTAAAACCCTTTGAAACAGGCCAAGAATTATTAGATAAAACGATTCGTGTTTTCGATAAAATGAATCCATTTTTAGGCAATTGCTTAAAAGAAATGGTAAAATTGAATCGATTCGATTTGGATTCCAGAAAAGGTAAAAATCCGGGAGGATACAATTATCCGCTAGAAGAAAGTGGATTTCCATTCATTTTTATGAATGCGGCCGGACAAGTTAGAGATATGGTGACTTTGTTACATGAAGGCGGTCATGCAGTTCATTCTATTTTGGATAAAGATTTGCCAATAAATGCCTTTAGAAATGTTCCTTCTGAAGTGGCAGAGTTGGCATCTATGAGCATGGAATTAATCACTATGGAGCATTGGAATGAGTATTTCAGCGATCCTGAGGAGGAAAAACGTGCAAAAATTAAGCATTTGGAAGACATCTTAGAAACCTTGCCTTGGGTCGCTACAATTGATGCCTTTCAACATTGGATTTATGAAAATCCACAGCACAGCATTGAAGAAAGAGAGTCAGCATGGTTGAAGATTTATGGTAAATTCAGTGATTCGGTTACGGATTGGTCGGGATTAGAAGCAAACAAAGCCAACCTTTGGCAAAAACAATTGCATTTGTTTGAAGTACCGTTTTACTACATAGAATATGCAATTGCCCAATTGGGCGCATTGGCTGTGTGGAGGAACTATTGTCAGCATCCTGAAAAGGCATTGAATCAATACTTGGACGCATTGGCCTTAGGTTATACCGTACCGATGAAAGATATTTATGCTACTGCGGGAATTGAATTTAATTTCAGTAAAAAATATATCAGTGAGTTGATGGAGTTTTTGAAGGGGAAGATTGAGGAATTGTAAATTATGAATTGTGAATTGTAAATGGTTGATTACAATTTTTCCAAAATAATTAACAATTAACAAGTAACAATTAACAATTCTTTCCTATTTTTGCAACGTAATTAGTACCATATAAAAAATGAAAATAAAATCTTTACTTCCAATTTTAGCGATTGCCATGCTTGCAACTGCTTGTGATTATCAAAAAAACAACAGAATCAAGCAAAAAGATGTACGTGAAGGTAATGAACATGTTTATGGAGTACATCCTGATTCAGCTGCGGCACAATCTAAAATTAAATACACAGCTAAGCCAGAATTAGAGGTTCGTACAAATGCGATTCGCGAGAAATTATTCAATAAATAATTGAATTTGATATAGTAATAAATAAAAAGCCGGATTATCCGGCTTTTTTGTTTGAATAACATACATTCAAATTAAGTCGACCACCTAATCCTACTTGGATTATTCGAAGTAAAGTAGACAATCTGATATCACTAGCATCGTTTTCAATTCTTGAAATATAGTTTTTCGTTGTACCACATTTTATAGCTAACTCTGATTGAGTCATCCCCTTCTCTTTACGCATTTCTTGTAACATCACACCTAGTTTAAAAGCTTCAAAACCTCGTTCATATTCATTACGAGTTACTGATCCTTTTTTCCCATATTCATTATCTAAAAAATCACTAAAAGAGGTAAGTTCAGGTTTTGTCTTTTTCATAAAAATATTTCTTTCTTAATAGTTCTGCATATTTAATTTCGCTTCTTGGTGTCTCTGGGATTTTTTTTGAAATCCATTAGCTACTACAATCAAATCTCCTTTATCAAAAAAACTAAAAATTCGGTATATATTAGAACCTATTTCAATTCGAATTTCATATAATCCATTTGTTCCTGTTAAATGTTTAAAATATCGAATGGGAACCTTGTCTAAAACTATTAATAAATTTAATGTCCAAACAATTTTTTCTTTGACAGTTTTTGGAAGTGGGTCATAAAATTCTTTAAAATAATTTTCAAAAAAGAAAATCTCTCTTCTACTTATTGTTTTCATTAGTGGTTTGACATAGTTATCTAATTAGACAACATCTTTCAAAATTTTGATAGGATAATTATCAAAAATAATTAAAACAAATACGTCTTCAAAAAAGTTAATTGATAAATGATCAGGGTGTAAATAGACGACCAAATAAAGCCAGAAATGGCCATAAAAAATAAGATTCTAGGTAGAGGTACTTTAAACGATAGTGACAATAAACTACCACCTATGGGTGTGAAAATCAAAGGAGTTAATGCAGCAATACCTTTGATGCCAAATTTTTGCCAAATACCTACCGCATAACGAGCTCTTTTCGAAAAAATCAATGGTTTAGTTTTTCGTAAACCAGAAATCCATTTGACTAAAAATTTCCCAATTGAAACAATGATGATGACTGTAAGCATAAAACCTAACCAAGAGGAAACGAGGGTTTCATACCAGGTTAAGCCCAAACTAAAACCAGTGATGGGACCTGCGATGTATTTCAGAGCAGTGGCTAACATGACCGCAAAATATTTTCCAAATGCCATTATTTAGTGGAGCGATAAATACGTAATCCCTCGTTTAAAAAAGAAACAAAATGACTTACCTCTGGATCAAAAGCAACAGGTTTCACCATTGGCTCGGCATCTTTACGTGGATCTAACAACACATAATGCGGTTGGGCATTTGAATCAAATCGAGTGATTTGAAAATCGAGATTTTGATCTCCCAACGTTTTCTTTACTTGACCATCTTCTTTCGAAGTATACCACATAGATGCTGACAATTCTGTTTTGTCGTCACAATATAATGCCACAACAATATAATCCTCTTTTAAAGTTTTTAGGACCTTTGGATCCGACCAAACATATTCTTCCATTTTACGGCAATTCACACAACCATGACCCGTAAAATCAATAAATAATGGCTTCCCCGCTTTAATAGCTGCTTCTTTGGCTTCTTTAAAATCAAAGTAGCCTTGCAATCCAAGGGGAAGCTTTAGAAAATCACTGTATTTGGAGTTGATTTTAGCAGATTCACTACCTGCGCTTCCGCCTGTCATTTTAAAGTCTTGCGTATTCATTGGAGGTAACCAGCCTGAAAGTCCTTTTAAAGGCGCACCCCACATCCCTGGCAAAAGATATAACACAAAGGCTAAACTACTTGTGGCCAAAAGAGCACGCACAACTGACAATTTCTTATTATCGCTATCATGTGGCATGCTAATTAATCCGAATAAATACAAAGTAATGGCTGAGAAAACGGCAATCCAAATTGCCAAAAAGACTTCACGGTCTAACAAATGCCAATGATACACTTGGTCTGCAACAGATAAAAATTTAAATGCTAAGGCTACCTCTAAAAATCCTAACACTACCTTCACTTCATTCATCCATCCGCCCGACTTAGGCATTTTTTGGAGGAAACCTGGAAAAATAGCAAACAAGGTAAAAGGAATAGCAAAGGCAAGAGAAAATCCTAACATGCCAATTATCGGTTTCAAAAATACCCCTTGAGAAGCTGCAATTAGAATAGATCCTGCCAATGGACCCGTACATGAGAAGGATACCAAAACCAAGGTAAATGCCATAAAAAACACTCCAATTAATCCACCTTTATCTGATTTAGCATCTACATTATTCACAAAATTGGAAGGTAATACGATTTCAAATGCTCCCAAGAAGGAAATTCCAAATAACATGAAAATGACAAAAAACAGAATATTCGGAATCCAATGGGTACTTAAGAAATTGGCAAAACTAGCTCCTGCAAAAAAGGCTAATACGGTTCCAAAGAAAACATAAATCAAAATAATAAACGACCCATATAAAAAGGCTAAGCCCTTTCCACCACTTTGCTTCGTGAAAAAGCTAACCGTCATCGGAATCAATGGATACACGCATGGTGTAAGTAATGCCAAAAATCCTGCGCCAAGTGCTATAAAAAAGAAAGAAAACAGTGATTCATCACTCGTCTCTTTGGGTGCCTCGATAGTTGCTGAGCTTGTCGAAGAGCCAGTTGCTGAGCTTGTCGAAGTATCGAGAGTCTCAGGCACAGGCACCGGCTTAACTAACCCACTCTGCCCAATTTGCCCACTAATACTACTCGGCCCACTCTGCCCACTTAACTTAAACCCTCCTTTAATCGGCACACACAATCCTGTTTCATTTGAACACGATTGTGAGTCGTAATTGCCTTCGATATTCCATTTAGAAGATTTTATTTTCACTTTCTGCCTAAACTCACCGATTTCTGTAAAATAGGTGTACGTTCCACCCCATATTTCTTTATCCAATTTGGAATGAGGATTAATCGGCTTCAATTTCCCTACTATTTCAAATGAAGCATTGGGGGTAAAAGTGACAGTGGTAACAATGGGTCCCAATTCGGGATCAAAGTCTGATGAATACAAATACCAACCATTATCGATTTTAACCTTAAAAACAACTTCTGCCACTTCACCCACTTTCGGATTTGCAGGTTTCATAGACCAAGACCAATGAGCAGGAATTACCTTTTCAGCTTGTAAAAAAAATGCAAAAAGCAGGAAAAATCCTGACAACAATGATTTAATTTTCATCGATTTTAATAAATTTTTCAAATTTACATTATTTCGTTTGATAATAACGTGACAATGGTCTACTTAGTTTATCAATAAATCGTTTTTCTGTTCAAAGATAAAGTCGTAATTTTGTGGCCTTATCATTGAAGAACAATACACATAAAATGGCTGCAAGCACTTTCCCAACCCAACGCGATAACGAAATTTTTTCTTTAATTAATAAAGAAGCCCATCGTCAAGAATTCGGCATTGAATTAATTGCCTCTGAAAACTTTACTTCTCCACAAGTAATGGAAGCTCAAGGTAGTGTTTTAACGAATAAATATGCAGAAGGACTTCCAGGAAAAAGATATTATGGAGGATGCGAAGTGGTGGATGAGGTAGAAACTTTAGCTATAGAACGTGCGAAACAATTGTTTGGTGCAAGCTGGGCAAACGTGCAGCCTCACTCTGGTGCACAGGCGAATGCAGCAGTATTTTTATCTTTCTTGAATCCGGGTGATAAAATTTTAGGTTTTGACCTTTCACATGGTGGACACCTTTCGCATGGATCACCTGTAAATTTCTCTGGAAAATATTTTCAAGCATTTTTCTACGGAGTTGAAAAAGAAACAGGTTTGATAGATTGGGACAAAGTAGAGGCAACAGCGCTTAAAGAAAAACCAAGATTAATTATTTGTGGAGCTTCTGCTTATTCAAGAGATTGGGATTATGCTCGTTTACGTGCAATCGCAGATCAAGTTGGCGCTCTTTTATTAGCAGATATTTCACATCCTTCGGCTTTAATCGCCAAAGGATTATTAAACAACCCAATGCAGCATTGCCACATCGTTTCGACAACGACTCACAAGACTTTACGTGGTCCACGTGGTGGTTTGATCATGATGGGGAACGATTTCGAAAATCCTTTTGGATTCAAAACCTTAAAAGGTGATTTAAAATTGATGTCGGCTTGTTTAGACGGTGCTGTTTTCCCGGGAACGCAAGGCGGCCCATTGGAGCATGTAATCGCAGCAAAAGCAATCGCTTTTGGTGAGGCATTAACTCCAACATTTGAAGCATACGCGAAACAAGTGCAGTCAAATGCACAAGCAATGGCAAAAGCCTTTTTATCAAAAGGATATGAAATTATTTCTGGTGGAACAGACAATCATTTGATGTTAATTGACCTTCGCCCGAAAGGCTTGACCGGTAAATTGGCTGAAAACACCTTAATAAAAGCAGACATTACCATCAATAAAAACATGGTTCCATTTGATGATAAGTCGCCATTTGTGACTTCTGGAATGCGTGTTGGAACTGCAGCCATGACAACTCGTGGCATGAAAGAGACAGAAATGAGTCAAATTGTTGACCTAGTAGATAAAGCTTTAATGAATCATGAAAATGAATCTGTATTAGCTGCAATTAAAAATGAAATTAATGAGTGGGTGAAACAATTCCCGCTTTACGCATAGTAGATTATGGCATTAGATCAGGATTGGGAAGAAGAAAATGAAGATACGGATGGCACGGAAATGTCCTTCTTTGATCATTTAGAGGAACTACGTTGGCATATTATCCGCTCCTTGGCTTCAATCGTAATTTTTACGGTGGCAGCCTGGATATTTCGTGAAGAAATTTTCGGAATTGTTATTATGGGTCCCACGAAAGTAGATTTCTATACCAATCAGTTATTATGTAAAATTGCAGCTGAGACGGGGATGACCAGCCTTTGCATGCAAAAAGCTGACTTTATTCTTCAATCTAGAGAAGTTTCCGGCCAATTCATGATGGCGCTTACACAATCCATCATTGTTGGATTGTTATTTGCCTTCCCTTATGCCTTCTTTGAAATTTGGCGTTTTGTGACTCCAGGATTAAAAAATAAAGAATTAAAAGCGGCAAGAGGTGCTGTATTTTGGGTTTCTTTATTGTTTTTCTTAGGAGTTGCTTTCGGCTATTTTGTGGTTGCCCCAATGGCTATTAACTTTTTAGCTAATTTCAAATTAGATCCATCCATTCAAAATCAATTTGATATCAACGATTATATCTCTTTGTTATCGATGTTAACCCTAGCCTGCGGATTAACTTTTCAATTACCTATGATCGCCTATGTACTCTCACAGGTTGGTATTTTAACACCTTCTTTCATGAGAGAATACAGAAAACATGCATTAGTGGTCATTTTAATCATTGCAGCACTAATTACCCCTTCCCCTGATATGATTTCGCAAATGTTGGTCGCTGTGCCATTGTTTGGCTTATATGAAATCAGTATCGGCGTTTCTGGTCGCGTTTTGAAAAGAAAAATGCGTGAAGAAATGGAAGAATCCTAAACTCTTTCACTAACGCAAGATGAATTACTTATCGGCTGAAAATATCTCCAGAAACCTTGGTGAGCGCTGGATCTTTAAGGGCATTTCTTTTGGTTTACAAAAGGGAGAAAAAGTTGCCTTAATTGGTAAAAACGGTACAGGCAAAACCACCTTGATGGAGACCTTAGTTGGTTCTCAAAGTCCAGATAGTGGAAACATCACCATTCGTGATGGTATACATGTGGGTTATCTGCCGCAAAATCCAAGTTTCAATGAATCTGATATTGTCCTAAATTACTTGTACGCTGAAGACCTTCCGAGTTCTAAAGCAATAAAGGCCTATGAAACAGCTATGGCAAGCGGAGAGCCCAAAGCCTTAGAGGAAGCTTTTGCCATGATGGATGCTACACAGGCATGGGATTTCGAAAGTCGTGCCAAACAAATCATCGCCAAATTAGGTATTCCAGATAGTGAACAAAAAATTGCAACCCTTTCAGGTGGACAAAAAAGACGTTTGGCTTTGGCCAAATTATTAATTGAAAGTCCGGAAATCATGATCTTAGATGAGCCAACCAACCATTTGGACATCGATACGATTGAGTGGTTAGAAGGCTTTTTGAGCGGTCCAAATGTAACTTTATTGGTAGTTTCCCACGATCGCTATTTCTTAGATCGCGTTTGCAACAAAATGATAGAGCTCTCCAACGGAGAAATATATACCTATAATGGAAATTATGCCTATTTTTTAGAGAAAAAAGCCGAGCGCGAAGCCTCTGAAGCAAGTACCATTGCAAAAGCCAAAAATCTCTACAAAAAGGAGTTGGAATGGATGCGCAGGCAACCCAAGGCTCGAGGCACCAAAGCACAATCGAGAATCGATGCCTTTTATGAGACGGAAGAAGTTGCCAAGCGAAAAGCCGATGACAGCAAATTGGATTTACAATTGCAGATGTCGCGATTGGGAAATAAAATCATTGAAATCAATCATTTGTCAAAAGCATTTGGAGACAAAAAAATCGTTGACGATTTTACTTATACCTTTAAGAAAAAAGATCGTATCGGTATTGTTGGTAAAAACGGTGCAGGAAAGACCACTTTCTTGCAATTATTAACAGAAAATCTAGCACCCGATGCAGGAACGATTGATCACGGAGAGACCTTGGTGATTGGGTATTACACGCAGATGCCCTTTGATTTCAAGGCTGGTCAACGAGTGATCGATGTGATTACGGAAATTGCTGAGGTGATTCATTATGGGAAAAAGGAAACGCTTAGTCCTTCTCAATTTTTGAGTAAGTTTTTGTTTGAAACACAAAAACAATATACGCCTGTGGAGAAACTTTCTGGCGGGGAGAAAAAGCGTTTACAGTTGATGCAAGTATTGGTTCGAAATCCAAATTTCTTAATTCTGGATGAGCCAACAAATGACTTAGATTTAGAAACCTTACAATTGCTTGAAGACTTTTTATCCGACTTCCAGGGATGTTTATTGTTGGTATCGCACGATCGTTATTTTATGGATAATTTAGTCGATCAGTTGTTGTTGATCGAAGGAGGAGGAGATATTCGATTCTTTAATGGAAATTATACGGATTATCGGAATAGCCTTGAGATAAGTAATAAGGTAGAAGGAAAAAGTAATAAGGAAGTGGATAGTGGGCCGAGTGGGCAAAGTGAAAAGTGTGGGCCAAGTGGGCATAGTGGGCAGAGTGATGTTAAGTCGAAAAAGTTAAGTTTTAAGGAGCAGAAGGAATTTGAGGAATTGGAAAAAGAAATTCCAATCTTAGAAGTAAAAATAACGGAGGTTGAAACCCAATTATCTATCATAAGTAATGATTTCAATCGAATTAGTGAATTAGCTCATGAATTAGAGCAGTTAAAAGCTACCTTAGAAGAGAAAGAAATGCGTTGGTTGGAGTTGTCGGAGTAGTAATTGGCAAAATCCCGAAAAATCAGAAAATTTTATTTTCCATTAAAATGACTTAGTTCATGCAATCGTTTCCACTAACCTAAACACTTATTAAAGAACCGTTTAAAATCAAAAAAAATATCTCGCGATTATTATTGCTGCACTGCTTTTGCTGGGCTTGAAGCTATGGGACTATTTACGTAAGGAATAGGTTTAGTATAAACCCTGTGTAAGTAAAATTAACTTAAAAATAATTTTAACCTAACCATTCATAATTAATCTTAATGCAAGAAATTCATAAGAAATTCTATTTGTTTATTGATGAAAGCGGAGATCATGGCTTAGCCAATCTAGACCAAGATTTTCCTGTGTTTTTACTTTGTGGTCTGTTAACTTCATCCGAGAATCATGAATTTTTAAATCAATCAATAGATCAATTGAAACTTGATTTTTGGGGTCACACTGATATAATTCTTCATTCAAGGGATATTAGAAAACAGGATAAAGATTTTAAGATTCTTATAGATCGTTTAACTCGTGAATCATTTATAAATGAAATAAATAATGTTTTAACAAATTCAAAATTTCGGATTGTCGCATCTGCTATAAGAAAGGATAAGTATATCAACAAATATGAGAAAACTCAAAATGATGTATATGAAAAATCACTTTCATTTATTCTAGAACGTACAATATTTTATTTGGATGAAATAAATTGTTCCAAAACTCTTGAAATTTTAATTGAAAAAAGAGGGAAAAATGAAGATGAAAAATTGTTTTCTTACTTAAATGATTTACTAAAAAATGGTACAGGTTATGTTAGCTCGGAGAAATTAAACCAAATTAATATAATCGTAAAATTTAAAAGCAAAAAGCATAATATCAATGGACTACAAGTTGCCGATTTAATTGCCTATCCAATTGCAAGACATGTAATCAATTCTGAAAAATCAAATCCAGCTTTTGATATTATCGAATCAAAGATTTATACTAAAAACAGGCAAAAATATGGCTTAAAAATATTTCCTTGAAAAAACAAAAGCCTTGCAATGCAAGGCTTTTGTCCGACCGGGGAATCCCCAATCCAATGTTCTTATTTAGCTATTTCTAAATACAATACAAAGATATACAATCTATTTTAATTTCTATTTTTCTCAACTGATATTTTTATCGTAATTTCGAATTCATAAATAAAACCTTCAATTTTCTCAAGAACCTTACTTAGTTTCATAGATACTTAGATTCTTAGATTCTAAGATTCTTAGATTCTTAGATTCTTAAATTCATAAACTCTTAAATTCTCAAAACATTGGACCCCCTAGAAGGCAAAACACTTCAAGTAATTGTTGAATTTCTCGTTGAAAAATACGGTTGGAAGGAACTGGGTAGACGTATTCCGATCAATTGTTTTTTGTTTGAGCCGAGTGTAAAGTCGAGTTTGACCTTTTTGCGTAAAACTCCTTGGGCAAGAAAAAAAGTAGAAATCCTATATCTTAGGAGTCTCTAAACTTATTCACCATCTTCACAAATAAAAATAGCACAAAAGCTACGATGATAAAGGAGATGAAATTTCCGACAAAATTACCGTATTTGATCGCTGTGCCAGGTACAACCAACTGATTGATCTCCGTTAAATGAGTGGCACTTAATACAGGAGAAAGTAAGGCAGGATTGATAATATCGTTTACCAAAGAATCCACAATTTTTGAAAACTGACTACCTACCACCACACCTATAGCGAGGTCAATCACGCTGCCACTCATGGCAAACTTCTTAAATTCATCTAGTATTTTCATAAAAAATATAGGTGCCCTCGTTCACCTCAGGCACCTTTACTAAATCACTGAAACGAAATCTCCGTGATCGCAAACAATGGTTTTCCTCCGGCATTCTCATTTCTAAACACCATATAAAGGTCTTTAACTCCTTCTGGTGCATTTACAGGGAAACTAACAGCTCCAGGTTTTTTAATTTCACCTGAACCAACTAAAGGTCCATCAGCAGAGCCAACATGTACTTCAAGGCGGCCACCTACAGTCGTTCCTTCCATTACAAAGCCCATCACTTTAATTTCTTTGATTCCGGTTAAATCAATTGCTTTATAAACCGCATAACTCTTATCTTCAGTAGCAATTACCAATTCTCCAACATTGTCCATTTTCATTTTCATGATCTTATTTGAGGCATCTGCAGAAGCAGCTGGTATGGTGGAGCTTCTTAATGTTAAGGTGCCTTGACCCAACACCGGAGAAATTTTCCCATTTCCCTTATCCGTATAACTTGCAGTAAAGATGAATGTTCCAGGCTTACCATTGTCTTTTGGCACATATTCTCCTTTCAATGGCTTAGAAGCTCTTTTAGCGTCTCCTACTGATAAAATATATTGAATCATCTCACGTGCATCAGCATACGAAATTTGAGGGTGAGCAGCCATTGCTTGTTCTCCCCAAACTCCAGAACCCCCAGCAATTACCTTTTTCGCTAATTGATCAATAATTGTATTTCCAGGACGATATTTTTTTGAAATTTCTGTATAAGAGGGCCCAATAGATTTTTTCTCTTTGGCATGACAAGTCTTACAATCTGAAAGGTCAATCAAGCGTAAACCGTTTGAAAAACTAGTATTGCTTTGGTGACCAAGTGCAATCATATTTTTATCAAAGCCTTGTAAATAATCAATGCTCAATAAAACATCATCCTCAGCAACTTTTTTGTTATCTAAAGTTCCATCTTCTTTATCTTCTACTTTTACAGCATATTTAACTGGTTTATTATTCCAGTAAAAGGATTTATTTCCCTCAATTTCAACACTTACTTTAGGTATTTCATTACCCGCAGTAACTAAAATTGTTTCTTTTTTTGAATTACCCTTGGCGTCTTTAACTGTTAAGGTAACGTTGTATTTCCCAGGCTTTGAGAACGTAACGCTTGGATTAGCGGCAAAACTTGTGCTGCCATTTCCAAAATTCCACAAATAAGTAATTTTATCGCCATCGTAATCAACTGTGCCTTCAGAGGAGAATTTCACCTTCAATGGGGTTGCTCCCGCTTTTTTATCAGCTGAAACAACTACATTCGGAGTTCTGTTGCCAGGATTATATTCGATTTTATACAAGGTCGCCTCTTCGTTTTGAGCAAACCAATTTGGTCCATATTCTAATCCATACATCACTCCATTGTGGTCAAATTCCATATCCATTGGGTGATTGAATTTAATGCCCGGCAAGAAACGATCCATTTGAAGAAAGTCTCCATTTGGTTTCATAGATACGGTGTACACTAAATCACGTGCCCAATCGTAGGCAAATAATTTTCCATCATAGAAAGATGGGAATTTACTTTTTGAATCCTTTGGATAGTCTTCACTGTAATACACTGGTCCCGCCATGGCGTTTCTACTTCCTTTTCCGATGGTAGCTCCGAACTCTGGAGAATCAGCATATGGATAATAGATAAATGCTTTTTGCGCTTTTGGCAAATGTCCTAATCCAGTGTTAAATGGAGAAGTATTGATTGGTGCATTCGGATTGAATGGAGCCCAAGTACTATCGTTAGCAAATTTTCTTTGGTTGTAGGCTTTGTTGTCACCAACAAATAAAGGCCATCCGAAATACCCTGCTTCACGCGCTTGATTTACTTCATCGTGTCCACGTGGACCATATTTTGGTGAATTTTCTCCAGCATCTGGCCCTACCTCACCCCAATATAAAAATCCAGTTCTCTGATCCACTGAAATACGGTATGGGTTACGATTTCCCATAATGTAAATTTCTGATTTAGTCGAATGAAAATTTGGAGGGAATAAGTTCCCTTCTGGAATGGTATAGGTTCCATCTGCTTGTGGTTTAATACGCAAAATCTTACCACGGAGATCATTCGTATTTGAACTAGAAGCACGTGCATCCCAACCCGCACGACCTTTTCTTTCGTCCATTGGGCCATAACCATTCGATTCGTGTGGATTTACATCATCACCTGTAGATAGGTACAAATTTCCTTGCTTGTCCCAAGCAATTGATCCACCTGTATGACAACATTTTCCGTCTCTTTTAACAGGTACTCGAAGCAATACTTTTTCTGAAGCCCAATCTAGGGTATCTTTTAATTCATTGTAAACAAAACGAGATAGGTGTTGCGCAGTATCTGGCAATCCAGCTTGAGGAGAATAATAAACATAAATCCAATTATTTTGTGCATAGTTTGGATCTTTATTGATTCCCATTAAACCATATTCTGATTTAGAATATACGTCAAACTTGGCAACAATTTTAGTTTTGTTTTTCTTTGGATCGTACATTTTTAAATTACCACGTCTTTCTGCGTAAAGTACTTTCCCATTTGGTAAAACCGTCAATTCGGTTGGCTCATTTAAATTTTTATCCAAAATCGTTTTAGTAAAACGATTATCTTCTGGTAAAACACCCGTTCTTAATTTCTTATTGTAGTTTAAATCTGGACCACTAGCTGCCCATAATAAACCGCCCCACATATGTTGATAAACTAATGGCTCAGAAAATGATTCATCGGTATGTCCCCAGTTCATGTAAAAAGCTCTACCTCCATCAAATTCATGATACCAAGACATTGGGTGAAAATCTCCCATTTTACCATCTTTGTAAGATTTTTCATCTACCGTAACTAGAACCTTAACATCTGAATTAAAATTTTTATAATCGTAAAATTCATCCTTATGCTCGAAACTTGCTGGCATGTGAGCAGTAGATAAATGCTTATTGTCTACCGTATTAAAACGGCCCATTTGTACATTTGGACGACCAGGATGAGACATAAATTCACCACCCGACAATTTAGTATACCAAGGCCAATCGTGCTCAGTATCGGTAGCGGCATGTATACCAACATAACCTCCACCAGCTTGAATGTATCTTTCAAATGCATTTTGTTGTGCATCATTCAAGACATTTCCTGTGGTATTCAAAAAGATGACCACTTTGTATTGTTTTAAATTTTTCTCATTAAAATTTGCTGCGTTTTCAGTCGTATCTGCTTGAAATCCTTTTTCAGAGGCTAACTTTAATAAAGCAACTTTTCCAGCGCCAATAGAGGCATGTCGAAAAGATCGGGTTGAAGAAAAAATAAGGACTTTCTTCCCTTTTAAAACATTTTTTTCTTGCGCAAAGGCGGTAAAAACAAAAAAAGTAGATAGGCAGAACAAAGCCAATCCATAGATTTTGCTAATAGTAACTGATTTCATAGGAATAGATTTATTATTATCTAACAAAGTTAATGTAATTCAGAAATTTTCAATAATTTTCCTAAAAAATAGCACATACAATGAACAAAATTTTATCACTCTGCCTATTATTTTCGCTGAGCTTAGGGCTAAAAGCGCAAACTTGTTGTTCTTTAAAAAAAGATGAGATGCAATTAATGGCATCCAACAAAAAATTTCAAAAATTACACGCCATTCCAAAAGAGTATCACCACATTTCAAAAGCTGGAGGTAAAATGTTGGAATTTTCAACTCCCGATGGACAAAAAGCGTCTGGATTTTACATTGAGGCTGCACAAAAATCTGATATTACTTTATTAGTATTTCAGGAATGGTGGGGATTAAATGACCACATCAAGCGTGAAGCGGAACACTTTTACACTACCCTCGGAAATGTCAACGTATTTGCTTTAGACATGTATGATGGTAAAATTGCAACTACGCGTGAAGATGCTGGCAAGTACATGTCGAGTGCTAATCCAGCTCGATTAGAATCTATCATGAAAGGCGCCATCCAATGGCTCGGCCCAAAAGCTAAGATTGCAACCGTGGGTTGGTGCTTTGGAGGCTCATTATCCTTGAAAGCTTCTATTTTAGCAGGCAAACAAGCAGTAGCCTGTGTGATGTATTATGGAATGCCTGTAAAAGATGTAGAGCAATTGAAATTATTAAATACAGATGTATTAGGATTATTTGCTGGAAGAGAACAATTTATTTCTCCAAAAGTAGTTGCTGAATTTGAAGAAAATATGAAGCAGGCTGGCAAACAAATTAAAACTAAGATCTTTGATGCAGAACATGCCTTTGCCAACCCATCCAACCCAAATTTCGACAAAAAAGCAACTGAAGAAGCTTGGAATATGGCGGTGGATTATTTTTCAGCGAAGCTGAAAAATAAGTGATCGAGTGATTTAGTGATCCAGTGATCGAGAGATTGATCACTGGATCACTGGATAACTGGATCACTCGATCACTCGATCACTCGATCACTGAATAACTCGCAACAAGCCATTCACCGTATTAGCTGGCACCCCACTTATTTTATTTAAAGTGGAAGAAGTCTTAATCGCATCTTGTACCTGAGAAGGTGTGGCACTAGAATTTGCTGACAAATACAAAGCTGCCGCTCCCGTCACATGCGGCGTAGCCATGGAAGTACCCGAAATTGTATTTGTGGCAGTGGTGCTTGTAATCCAATCAGAAGTAATATTAGTTCCTGGAGCAATTATATCTACAATAGAACCATAATTGGAATAATAAGCAAAAACATCATTTTTATCTGAAGCCGCAACCGTAATGGCTTCTGCAACACGCGCAGGAGAAGAAGTACTTGCGTCTGCTGTTGAATTTCCTGCAGCTACACAAAATACGATTCCATCAGCTACTGCCTTCTGAACAGCAGCATCCAAGGTTGTGGAAACCCCTCCTCCCAACGACATATTCGCCACGGCTAATTCAGTCGTATGATTCTTAACAACCCAATCGATACCCGCAACCACACCCGAGGTTGTTCCTGACCCTTGATTATTTAATACTCTTACTGCAACAAGTGTGACTTTTTTGGCTACACCATACATTGTACCTCCAACCGTTCCACTGACGTGCGTACCATGACCATTGCCATCTTTGAAGGTATTATTTATCACATCAATTCCTTTAACAACTCTACCTGTAAAATCCTTATGATCTAGTTTTATACCTGTATCGATGATATATGCTTTTACGCCTGCACCCGTTTGAGTGTAGGAATACGTTGAACTAAGAGGCAAAGATGCTTGATCAATACGATCTAAACCCCATGAAAGAGCTGTTTCTGTAGCAATTGTTGAAACTTCTTGATCAGCCTCCACGTAACTTACATTTGGATTTCTTTTTATGGCCTCCACGGCCTTTGCTGTTAAATTAGCACAAGCGAATCCTTTCACTGCATGCGTGTAAGTAAACAATTTGTTCCCTCCATGCTCTTTAGTGATACGGTCAGATTCTCCATTTATATCAATTTGTGCATTTTCTTTAAATACGACAATGTAGGTATTTGGAATGGTTTTTACGTTTTGGAAACTCCCTTTTGTATTTTGTATAATACTTATTGAATTATCCATTTTAATCGTACTATCATTCGAAGTCAATTCTTCCAATTCATTAGAACACGAAGTGAAAAATAAGGTTGATAATGTTAGAAAACAGATGTAAATTTTTTTCATATTTTAAATTATTTTAGCCTAAATCTACTCAAATCAAACAACTAATTTCCAAGCCCTCACATAGGAATTTGTACTAAAATTTAAAAAAAATACAAAAATTGCCATTCACCTCCGATTCTTTCGATTCTTCCCTCTGAGCCTTCGAGTTTTCTCGCTTCGCTCGACCTCAGGCTCCGGTCTTCAATTCATAGATTCATAAATTCTTAGATTCTTAAATTCTTAAATTCTTAGATTCTTAAATTCTTAGATTCTTAAATTCTTAAATTCTTAGATTCTTCCGATTCTTAAATTAGAATATTTAAATCCGAACAAGCGAATTGACCAGGCTCCAGTCCTTTTAACCACCTCAAACGATCTGCTTCTTGATGCTTATTTTGTGGCGTTATCACCTTAGCACCATCTGCAAAATAGATAATTGTCATCACTTCACGCATTCGACTTGAATAATTCCCAGGTGCAGCATGTAGGGTCCAACCTCGATGAAAGGTAGCATCTCCTGCTTTCATGGTTTTTTGAGCAACTATTTCAAATCCATTTTTTTCCACATAGTTTGAAATCATTTCTTCCGATTCATCCGATATTTCTACTAGTGGCAATTTCTCATTTTGTGTCTTGGAGGCAAATGTTAGCATGCCCATTCCTTCTTCAATATCTATCAGAGGCATCCACATGGTTACTGTTTGATCTGTATCTAGAGGCCAATAGTATTGATCCTGATGCCATGGTGTTTTACCTCCTCCTGGCTCTTTAAATAATGCCTGATCATGATATAAACGAACCTTTTCAACGCCCAACAACTGGGCCGCAATACCCGCAAAACGCTTTGCTAGCGTAAACTTTTTAATCGTTTCTTCTTCCTCCCAAAGATTCATCATTTGCAAAAATGCCTTTCCATACGTATCGCGCTCTGCTATCGGCTTTTGCTTTTGTTTAAAGTCTTCAGCCCAATCCAATATTGCCATTCGATAAGGCTGCAGCTCATTTTCGGGTATTATTGCCTCTAAATACACATGTCCATTTTCTTGAAAATAGTGTTGCGAGGCCAAGGGCACTTCATACGTTTGGTCTAAGATCATCTAATTGAAATTTTAGTCAAATTTCAATGTATTTTTTTCAACAAACTACTACAATTTTTGTAAAAAATAATGCAATTTTACCCTATTAAAAACCCTTACGGGTTTTTGTTGCAATTATTAGAACAGAATGAAGGCATCCCTTGAACATCTACCAACAGAAATTGACGCTACTTTTCAAATAAAAGAAATCACACAGTCGCGTTTTGATTCGCCCTATCATTTTCATCCTGAATTAGAATTAACCTTAATAATTTCTGGTACAGGAAAGCGATTTGTGGGCAATCAGGTTGCTGATTTTGAACCAGGAGATTTGGTTTTATTGGGAGAAAATGTGCCACATTGTTGGCAAAATAATCGAGGCGATTTATTGATTGAAGAAGATCCTAATGGGAGTCAGGCTTTGGTAATTCATTTTCCAAAAAATTTTCTAGGCTCTACCTTTCTTCAAAAACACGAATTCCAAACCATTAAAAAGTTATTGGAAAAAGCCAAAACCGGACTTTCTGTGGTAGGTCCCACTCAAGACCGAATTGCAAGAGAAATGCTCCTACTAAAAGAACTGTCCCCTTTCCCTCGACTTCTTTCCTTTCTGAATATTCTCCATGTATTAAGTACATCTATTGCCGATTTACATCCAATAGATTTGGGGGAGAAAACGTATCAATTATCTCAAATCGACTTAGAGCGCATCAATAAAGTTTATGCCTATGTGATTGCCAATTATACGCAAGAAGTTCATTTAGATGAAGTTGCCCATTTAGCCAATATGACTGAAACGGCATTTTGCCGATACTTCAAGAAAACAACCAACAAAACTTTTGTTTCATTAGTAACTGAGTTTCGAATCAAACATGCTTGCCAATTGCTTCGAAATACATCTAAAACAATGGTCGAAATATGTTTTGAAAGTGGATTCGGAAATTTATCCCATTTTAATAAGCAGTTCAAGGATTGGATGAAGGTTCCGCCACTTCAATACAGAAAATTGGCGAAAGAATGGATGTGATTAAAATATCATGTATTTGATATTTTAATTATTTGTAATTACTTTGTATTCACAAATTATTGCAAATGGAAATTTCTATTATTAGTATTGGGAATTCAAAAGGAATTCGTTTGCCAAAAGCGATTTTGGAGCAGTATCACCTAACCGATAAAGTAGAAATGATTTTAGAAAAAGAATACATTGTATTAAAGCCTGTCAAGAATCCAAGAGAAGGTTGGTCCGAGGCTTTTAAAAAGTATCAAGAGAACGGAACAGATGAATTGCTGATTCAGGATGTGTTTGAAGATGAAAATTTTGAGGAATGACAGCAATAAAACAATATCAAGTCGTTTTAGTCAATTTAGATCCTACGCAAGGTAGCGAAATTCGAAAGACAAGGCTATGTGTTGTTTTATCTCCAAATGAGATGAATCAGTTCCTAAAAACAATTGTCATTGCGCCTTTAACGAGTACAGAAAAGGCTATCCCAACTAGAGTGGCTGTCAAAATCGCTGAGAAAATAAGCTTTATGGCAATCGATCAAATAAGAACGATTGATAAATCCCGAATCATTAAAGTATTAAGCCAATTGACTGAAAAAGAAATTAGGATAACGAAAGATGTTCTTCTACATACCTTTGTCCTGTAAAGTACTGTTTTCCTCTTTCTTTTCTGGAATCAATATACTCAAACCAATACTTACTACCAGAATACCAATAATGACCGCTAAGGAATGCATAGTGCCGAAACCCCAAGCTTCCAAATAATGATGTGCCAACATTTTTCCTCCAACAAAGGATAATAAAACTCCCAGACCCATTGGTAAAAAGCGAAATAAGCCCATTAAACTTGATAAGAAAAAGAATAAAGATCTAAGACCCATTACGGCAAAAACATTGGAAAAGAAAACAATGTAAGGGTCTTTTGAAATCGAAAAAATGGCTGGAATAGAATCAACGGCAAATAAAATATCCGTAAAAGCTATCACAACTACAATCACAAATAAAGGAGTAATAAAAACTTTTCCTGATTTCTTCATGCGAATAAAAAATCGACCCGTCACGTTTCGATGAAAAACATTGAAGTATTTTGAAAGTAGTTTTACTATTGGATGATCGGCAGGTTTAATTTCTTTTTCTTCTTCATGACTAAACAAAATCTTAACTCCGGTGTAAACCAAAAATGCTCCAAAAATATAGATAATCCATTCAAATTTTTGAAGTAAGGCAGCCCCGAGGAAAATAAAGATTAAACGTAAAATAACAGCGCCCAAAATCCCCCAAACAAGTATTTTTTTATAGTATTTTTTATGTACACCGAAGGAATTAAAGATTAAAATAAAGACAAACACATTGTCGGCCGACAATGAATACTCTACCAAATAGCCTGTAATAAATTCTAAACTTAAATTGTTTTGAAAAATCGAAAGCATGTCTTCAAACGAACCGGTTCCCAAAGAAAGGTGTTTTGCATAGCTTTGCTGAACAAGTAACAATTTTTCTGTTCCATCGATCCCATGCACCATTCCACCGTAAAAACGAAGAAAAACATAAAAAAGAAGGGCTAAGGCAACCCATGCAGCACTCCAAAATCCAGCTTCTTTAAAGGTAACCTCCTGAGCGGGTCCTTTTTTGAAAATCCCTAAATCGAATAGCATGACCAATAAAACTCCAACAGAAAATAGGGTAAAAAACAAAGTTTCGCTCATAAATACGTATTTTTGGAAAATAGTCCACAAATTTCGGAAATTTTCAGCGAACATTTATGTATAACGGCAAAAAGGTTATAGTTGTGATGCCAGCTTACAAAGCTGCTTTAACTTTAGAAAAAACGTATAATGAGATTCCTCATGATTGGGTAGATGAGGTTATTTTGGTGGACGATTATAGTCCAGACAACACAGTTGAAGTAGCCAAACAAATTGGAATCCAACATGTCATCCGTCATGATAAAAACAAAGGATACGGTGGAAATCAGAAAACTTGTTACAAAAAAGCCTTAGAATTAGACGGAGACATCGTGATTATGCTCCATCCCGATTACCAATACACGCCCATGTTATTAAAAGCAATGATTTCTATCATTGGCAATGGTTTATACCCGGTTGTTTTTGCCTCTAGAATTTTAGGGAAGGGGGCATTAAAAGGAGGAATGCCTATTTACAAATATATTGCTAATCGGATTTTAACCCTTTTCCAAAATATATTAATTAATCAAAAGCTTTCAGAATACCATACTGGGTATCGCGCTTTTTCGAAAGAGGTGTTGCAAGCAGTGAATTTTGAAAAGTGCGATGATGATTTCATCTTTGACAACCAGATGGTGCTACAAATTTTTTGGAAAGACTTTGAAATTGGGGAAGTTACTTGTCCGACTAAATATTTTGAAGAAGCATCATCCATTAATTTTAAAAGAAGCTCCATTTATGGCTTAGGCGTTATTTGGTGGTCGATTCGATACCGATTGGCTAAATGGGGACTTTCTTGGGATTTAATGAAATAAATAATAGATTGCTTCGCGCTCAGCTGTGCTGAGTGCGGAATGTCTTTCGAACTTTTAGTTCGATTAGCAAAACAGAATGTTTTGCTGAAATTCCACACTCAGCAAAGCTGAGCGTGAGTTTTACAATCTAACCACTACTCCTGCCAAGAAATTAAATCCTGCTTGTGGATAATAAAAATTTTCCGTTATGGTCTTTCCATCGTATAGGTAACTATAGGTATACCCATTCGAACTATACAACGTATTGGCCACATTATTGAGCAAAAGGGTCAAATCTAGACGTTTAGCCCATTTAGTTTTTACAGGATAAATCAAACGAATGTCCTGCGACCAATAGGCTTTTAAAATTCTTCCTTCATTGGATGTGTTATCTAAGTATTGCTTACCTACATACTTCGTCAATAAAGAGGTTTCTAATTTACCCGATTTTATCGTGAACGTACTTCCTGCAATCACCGATGGCGAAAAGGAAATATCCGTTTTACCGTGAGCAATTGCTTTTTCTTCATAGGTATCGTAATCGGTGAGATACTCAATAAAGTTGTCTATTTTATTTTGACTCAAAGTAGCATTGGCCTGCCAACCAATGTTTTTAGTCAATTGCCAAGAAAGATTGCCTTCCAAGCCTAAACGATAACTAGAGGCAACATTCTGACGAATCGGCTCACCAACACTATTCAATTTGCCTGTTAAAACCAATTGGTCTTTATAATTCATGTAATAGGCATTCAATTGAAAGGATGTTTTTGTCCCTTTTTGAAGGTATCCTGCTTCGAAATCCTTTAGATATTCAGCACTTGGCTTCTTGTCGGGATTATCAATAAAGTCTTGTCTGCCTGGCTCCTTACTTGCCACTGCGTAGGAAACATAAATTGAGCGATTATCTCCTAACTTTTGTGTCAAACCAAATTTTGGATTGAAAAATCCATAGGTATTTATTTGAGAAATATCTTGTCGCTTGTCTCCTATCCCAGCCATGATATAGCCAATTGTACGATATTGTAGGTCCAGCATGGCATCTAATTGATCTGTAATTGCCAAATTTGCTTTGGTATAAATATTCAAATCCGTTTTTTGAGCCCAACTTTGGTACCATCGATGTCCAATATAAGAGGCAGGTATATCTCCACCTACAACATCCCCAAAATGTCGACCCACATATTTATTCCAAGCACCCCCTAAGGTCCATTTAAATCCCTTATTCCCATCATAATTTAATCCAAAGGTACTTCCGTAAAAATCATTATCTAGCCATTTTTGACGAATGATATTGGTATTATCTACCGGCTGACCTTGTGCAGTAAAGGGCTTTAAATCGTATTTCGACAAATACTCATTCGCCTTATACTCTTCATAATATCCTCTTCCATAGGTATAGTGGAAATTCAAATCTAAATTCCAATGTGAATTTAACGTATGATGCGTTAATAATTGATAATGATCTTGTGCATAGTTATCTGTCTGATTCGGATAGGTGTAATAATTGTAGGTTCGACCACTTTTTAATAAATTTTGAGCATCTTCCTCACCCATCCAATTGCGTTCAATATAGGCGTTCATTCCTGTCAAGTCTCCATTGACCCGACTCTCTGGTGTTCCATACCAAGATTGAAAGGTCTTTTCTTTTCCTGTAAAGAAGTTGAAACGAATCATCGATTTTTCACCAAAATAGGCCCCAGAAACATAAAGAGAACGTAAATTAGACGATGCTCGATCGATGTACCCATCTGATACGACACGCGACAATCGACCATCAAGTGTAAATTTACCTTTCATCAAACCCGTTCCAAATTTAAGTGTCGACTTCAACGTATTAAAAGAACCACCAGAGAGGGCGGCTTCCGAATAGGCCTCCTTTTCAAATTCATTGGTTTGCATATTTACCGAACCACCGAATGCACCTGCACCATTGGTACTAGTCCCCGCCCCTCGCTGAATTTGGACAGAGGCAACTGAAGAAGCAAAATCGGGCATATTTACCCAATACGTGCCTTGTGATTCCGAATCATTTACCGGAATTCCATTAATCGTAATATTCACTCGAGAAGCATCTGACCCACGAATTCGAATACCTGTATAACCCACACCCGCACCCGCGTCTGAAGTGGTAACGATGGATGGCGTGAATTGTAAAAGAAGGGGCATGTCTTGACCCAAATTACTTTTTCTCAATTCTTCAGCACCCACATTTGTGTAGGCCATGGCAGAAGAAGAACCTGCCCTTGTACCTTGCACAATTACCTCATCATTCAAATAGGTACTTTTTTCCAATTGAATCGACTGAAAGCCCTCCTTCACGGCCAATGTTTGTTCGATATAACCGACATATCGAATCCTTAATTTGGCATTTGATGAAACATTGGTTAGTGAGAAAGTCCCTTTTGCATTAGATAAGGTACCTTTTTGAGTCCCTTCAATGAAGATGCTCGCTCCCCATAATGGAGCATTTGAATCTTTATCAAGAATTCGGCCGTCGATGCGGCCGATATTTTTTTGTGCAAAAACCTGCACAAAAAACAAGCAAAACAATAGTGTGTACGAAACACGTGTCGTTAATCTTTTCATTTTTGAAACGTTTAACAACAGGTAAAGGAGTCAAATCCTGTTTGAATTTAACATAACACCCTTCATATTTTTGATTTTTTTGAGGTTTCAGCGCTAAAACCTCTACAAAATCCCTTCGGCAGCATTACCTGCATCAGGTTCTATGGGTATAATCTCAGCCTTTCTTCAAAGGCACCCCTTTTTGTGGATGCACAAAGTTACAAATTTTTCTACCTTTGCAAACTCAATAAATAAAATTTGCCAAAGGCATGATTGTAAAGGACTTCTTACAACTCTATAAAGACGACGGGTACATACAAAGTATCTCGGCCAAAATTGCTGCTACAGAAAAAGGGAACTCTTTATATGTAAAAGGACTCACAGGTGCTTTAGATACCGTTTTAATGGCTGGGGTTGCCAAGGAACATTCGCTTCATTTGATAATTTGTGCAGATAAAGAAGAAGCTTTTTATGTGCAAAATGATTTACAAAGTTTAGTGGGCGACTCGGCAGTTGCTCTGTTCCCGACATCAGCAAAAAAGCCGTATGAGTGGGAGGAAGTAGATAATGCCAATGTATTATTAAGAGCCGAAACATTAAATTTATTGAGCAATTATTCGAATCAAACCTTATTTGTTGTTTGTTATCCAGAGTCGCTTACAGAAAAAGTAATTAATAAAAAATCCCTCGTAAAAAACACCTTATCTATTCGAGTGGGGGATAAAATCGACCCCGCATTCATTGCTGAAACCCTCAATGAATATGATTTTGAGCGAAGTGATTTTGTTTACGAGGCCGGTCAATATTCAGTAAGAGGTGGAATTGTAGATGTGTTTTCCTATGCAGCCGAATATCCTTATCGTTTAGATTTTTTTGGCAATGAAGTCGAAAGCATTCGAACCTTTAACCCCGAAACCCAACTATCCATCGCCTCGGTGTCGGCCATGCACCTAATTCCTGATGTGCAAACCAAATTGATTCAGGAAACTAGAGAAAGCTTTTTTTCTTTTTTACCCGATCAAACAATCATTTGGATAAAAGATGTTGAAGCACTTGAGGCTACCTTGGAAACCAACTTTGAGAAGGTTACTGAACATTATGAACAAATTTCCATCCAAAGCGGAAATATTACTATTATTTCTAAGCCAGAAGAAAAATGGGAAACCAAAAAAGAAGTATTTAAATATTTAAATAACTATATAACTATCGAGTTTGGAAAACGGAATAAACTAAAGCAATCTGAAACCATTCTTTACTCCTCGAATAATCCAGGCTCCTTTCAAAAAGATTTCCAACGATTATCAAATGCCTTGTTGGATAATCAGACAAAAGGTATCACCAATATTATTGCGTCCGAATCACCCCGACAGCTCGAAAGACTTGAGGTGATTTTCAATGAAATCAATTCCAGTATCCAATTCAAGCCCCTTCAAATTTCTCTTCGAGAAGGATTTATAGATGAGCAGCTAAAAATTGCCTTTTATCCGGATCACCAAGTTTTTGAACGATTCAACCGATACAAGGAAAAAAATAAATTCTCAAAAAACAAAGCATTAACCCTAAAGGAATTAAGAAATTTACAAGTGGGTGATTATGTGACCCACGTAGATTACGGGATTGGTCGATTTGCAGGATTGACGCTCATCCAAACGCCTAATGGAGAGCAAGAAGTTTTACGACTAATTTATCGAGATGATGATATTTTATCGGTATCGATACATTCCTTACATAAAGTTTCCAAATATTCAGGCAAAGATGGATCTGCTCCATCAATGTCGAAATTGGGATCCCCTGACTGGGAAAACAAGAAATCTAGAGTAAAAAAGCAAGTCAAAGATATTGCCAAGGAACTCATATCTTTATATGCCAAGCGAAAAGCGGCACCAGGATTTGCCTTTTCACCCGATACCTACCTACAAGCCGAACTGGAATCTTCGTTTTTATATGAAGACACCCCCGACCAGGCCAAAGCAACCACAGAGGTAAAAGCCGACATGGAAAAACCGCATCCAATGGACCGACTTGTTTGCGGAGATGTGGGATTCGGTAAAACGGAAGTGGCCATACGTGCCGCCTTTAAAGCCGTCGCTGATTCCAAACAAGTAGCCATTCTCGTTCCAACAACTGTGTTGGCCATGCAACATTTTCGAACATTTCATGATCGTTTAGCAGCCTTTCCATGCAAAGTGGAATATGTGAATCGCTTTAGATCTTCGAAAGAAATAAAAGCAACGCTTGATCGCGTTGCATCTGGAGAAACTGATATTTTAATCGGTACCCATCGTTTAGTCAATAAAGACGTCAAGTTTAAAAATTTAGGCCTGATGATTATTGATGAGGAACAAAAGTTTGGTGTAAAAGTAAAAGACAAACTCAAAGAAATGCGAGTGGATGTTGATGTGTTGACTTTAACTGCAACACCTATCCCACGAACCTTACATTTTTCCTTGATGGGAGCTCGCGATCTTTCTGTTATTGCCACACCACCACCCAATAGACAACCCGTTGAGACCAAATTAGTGGTTTTAAGTGATGAAATTTTACGCGATGGGGTTCGAAACGAGCTCATGCGAGGCGGACAAGTATTTGTGGTACATAATCGAATCAACGAATTGGATAGTACCGCAAATCGCATATTAAAATTGGTACCTGATGCAAAGGTTGCAGTTGCCCATGGACAAATGGAAGGAGATAAGTTGGAGAAGATCATGATGAATTTCATTGAAGGAAATTTTGATGTGTTGGTGGCTACGAATATTATTGAGTCGGGCTTAGATATACCGAATGCAAATACGATATACATCATTAATTCAAATCATTTTGGCTTATCAGACCTGCATCAAATGCGAGGTCGAGTAGGCAGAAGTAATAAAAAGGCCTTTTGTTATTTGGCAGTTCCTTCCTTATCAACCTTAACCTCAGATGCTCGAAAACGCTTGAGTGCCTTGGAAGAATTTTCAGATTTAGGAGATGGCATTAAAGTGGCCATGCGAGATTTGGATATCCGTGGTGCAGGTAATTTATTAGGGGCCGAACAAAGCGGATTCATCAATGATTTAGGATATGACATGTATCACAAAATTTTGGATGAGGCCGTTCAAGAACTCAAAGAGCATGAATTTAAGGCGCTTTTCGAAGCTGATTTACAAGAAATTGCCGAAAGCCTAAAAATAGACTGCAGCATTGAAACCGATTTGCGCGTTTTAATCCCAGAAAATTACGTACAAAGTATTTCTGAGCGACTTTCGATTTATACCCAATTGGATGAAATAGAAGATGAAGAAAAACTCAATAGCTTCATCAAAGAAATGGAAGACCGATTTGGCAAATTACCCATGGAAGTAGAAGACATGATTGAATTGGTCAAATGCAGATGGAAGGCACAACAACTAGGAATTGAAAAAATTATCTTGAAAAACAATAATTTGAAATTGTATTTCGTTAACTCTGAAGCTCAAAACAGTCAATTGGTTGTTAAAGTGATTCAATTTGTAAATTCAAAGAAAGGACTTTGTCAGTTGAGAGAAAAAGCTGGAAATTTAATCCTGCAAGTAGATAAAATAAGTTCAATCAAAGAATTGAAAACTATTTTAACAGATATAGCAGCTTAGTTTTGAGCAATCAATTGAATTATATACCTTTGTTTTTAAAATTCTGTAGAAATAGAAAAACTAATGATAGGGAAGATTAAATTAGGGATAGGAATGATTGCATGTTTATTCATGCTTACTGCTTGTCCTCTTGAAAAAGCATCTAATAAACTAGTTAGTTCTGGTAAAGTAAGTAGTGGCAATATTGGTTCAGTGTCAACTGCAACTGGATTAGCCTACAATCAGAAAGGAGGCTTTCAAACAGACAAAAACTTCACTGGGCAAACCGCAGGGCCAAATTTAGTATTCGTAGAGGGTGGTCGCTTTGTGATGGGGACCGTTGAAGAAGATGTATTAGGCACACATGATAATATCGAAAGAACGGTATCTGTTCAATCTTTTTACATGGATGAAACTGAGATTGCGAATATCCACTGGCTTGAGTACTTATATTCTGTTCAAAAAGATTCTACGCAAGAATTTTATGAATCGGCCTTGCCAGATACCACTGTTTGGAGAAACGATTTAGCATTTAATGACCCTTATGTGGAGCAGTATTTACGATTCCCAGGATTTAGAATGTATCCTGTAGTTGGCGTTTCTTGGAAGCAAGCAAATGATTATTGTAAGTGGAGAACGGCAGTAGTAAACAAAAAATTATCTGAAGATGGTGGATCAACCTCTATCTTAAAATTACCAAAAGGGAAAAAAGCGAAAGCAGCAGCTGTAGCTGCAGCTTCACAACGTTCGGTTGCTCAAAGTAGACCAAGTATAGAATCAGGTAAGCTTTTACCTTCTTACCGACTTCCAACAGAAGCAGAGTGGGAATATGCGGCAAAAGCATTAATTGGTACCATGAACGAAGATGAAAATCAAAGTAATCAACGTATCTACCCTTGGGATGGTCCTTATATGCGTGGACAATTCTCAAAGAAAAACAAAGGTCAAATGTTGGCTAATTTCAAAAGAGGTAGAGGAGATTATGCAGGTTTGGCAGGAAAAGCAAATGATGGGGCAATTATTACGAATGAAGTATACCGATTCCCTCCAAATGATTTTGGCTTATACCAAATGGCAGGAAATGTGAATGAATGGGTATATGACTTGTATCGCCCATTATCTTTCCAAGATTTTAGTGATTTGAATCCAATTCGTAGAAATGAATTTTTAGATAAGGCGTCACAATACGACAAGAAAAACAATAACTCTTTGATTGACAACAAATCAAGAGTTTACAAAGGTGGTTCTTGGGCAGACGTAGCTTATTGGTTGGCGCCGGGTACTCGTCGATTTATTGACGAAGATTCTTCAACTGCAACAATAGGTTTCCGCTGTGCAATGATTTCAGCTGGAACAAACAAATAAAAACATTCAGTAGTCTGCTTTCAGCGGACTACTGCCAAACAGGCAATTGAAATTCTTGATGCGCCTGCATCTTTCAATTTTTTACCTGCGGCAATACAAGTTGCACCTGTCGTTAAGGTATCATCCAGCAGAAGTATATTTTTACCACAAAGATCTTTCGAAATCACTTCGAAACTATTTTGTAATTGCTCAAATCGACTCTCACGATCTAAATCTACCAAAGAAGCTGCATATTTAGTTCGAATCAATAAGTCATTTACCAATGGAATATTTAAGTAATTTGTCAAGCCTTTGGCTATTTCCTCAGACTGATTATATCCCCTTTGTCTTTTTCTTTTCGGATGCAATGGCACGGGAACAACCATGTCTATTCGTAATTGAGACAATTCATCTTGAAAAGCCTTTGCAAATTTTCTTCCCATAAATTGGCCAAATTGAATGTTGCCTTTGTACTTAATCTCATGCATAATAGCTTGCATTCTCCCCTGCTCAACAAACCAAGCGAATGCCAGAACGGTTTCAACTGAAAATTTTCCTTCAAATTTTTCAAGTAAATAATTGGATTTTTCTTGAGGCAAATTACAGCGAGGAATTGCCAATAAGCACGATACACAAATAAATTCTTCTCCAAAAAGCAAGACTTCTTTACAAGCACAGCATTGTTTAGGGTAAATCAATTGTAAAATGGACGTAAACATTTAGAAAAAATTTTTGTATTTAATTAAGATTCAGTAATTTTGCACCCCTAAAAGGTTGTGTATAACGAAAAATATTTTTTTCATTGTCCAAGTACCTTATAATTAAAGCGTAAACAAAAGAATTCTTATAATCAACATTTAAAAAATGGCACGCGATTTAAAATTTACCAGAAACATTGGTATTGCCGCCCACATCGATGCGGGGAAAACAACTACCACAGAACGTATCCTGTATTATGCAGGAGTTAGCCACAAGATTGGTGAAGTTCACGATGGAGCAGCAACAATGGACTGGATGGAACAAGAGCAAGAGCGTGGTATCACTATCACATCTGCTGCAACTACGGTTTCTTGGAACTACCGTAACCAACCTTATCATGTTAACATCATTGACACTCCTGGTCACGTTGACTTTACTGTAGAAGTAAACCGTTCTCTTCGTGTATTAGATGGTTTAGTGTTCTTGTTCTCAGCAGTAGACGGTGTAGAGCCTCAGTCAGAAACTAACTGGCGCCTTGCAAACAACTATAACGTACCTCGTATTGGTTTCGTTAACAAAATGGACCGTTCAGGTGCTGACTTTTTAAACGTGTGTAAGCAAGTAAAAGAAATGTTGGGATCTTACGCTGTACCTCTTCAATTGCCAATTGGTGCTGAAGACAAGTTTGAAGGCGTAGTTGATTTAGTAAACTTCCGTGGTATCAAGTGGAATGAGCATGACAAAGGAATGACATTCACTGAAGTACCTATTCCTGACGATATGTTAGACGAGGCTACTGAATACCGTGAAAAATTATTAGAAGCGGTTGCTGAATTTGATGAAACGTTAATGGAAAAATATTTTGAAGATCCAAATTCCATTACAGAAGATGAAATTTTAGCTGCATTGCGTCAAGCTACTATTTCAATGAAAATTGTTCCGATGTTATGTGGTTCATCTTTCAAAAACAAAGGTGTTCAAACAATGTTGGATTATGTGATGGCGATTTTACCATCTCCATTAGACAAAGAATCTATCAAAGGAACTGATCCAAATACAGGTGAAGAAATCGAAAGAAAACCATCTGAAGATGGTCCATTCTCTGCCTTAGCATTTAAAATTGCAACTGACCCTTACGTAGGTCGTTTGTGTTTCATCCGTGCATATTCTGGTGGATTAGATGCTGGTTCTTATATCTTGAATAACCGTTCTGGAAACAAAGAGCGTATTTCTCGTATCTTCCAAATGCACGCTAACAAGCAAAACTCTATCGAGCGTTTAGGTGCTGGAGATATTGGTGCAGTAGTAGGTTTCAAAGATATTAAAACTGGAGATACCTTAACTGACGAGAAAAACCCTATCATCCTTGAGGCAATGGAATTCCCTGAGCCAGTAATTGGATATGCTATTGAGCCAAAGAAAACAGCTGATGCTGACAATTTCTCAAAAGCAATTACCAAGTTAATCGAAGAAGATCCTACTTTGCAAGTTGAATCAAACGAAGAAACAGGACAAACGATTATCAAGGGTATGGGTGAGCTTCACTTAGAAATTATCATTGACCGTATGCGTCGTGAGTTCAAAGTAGAAGTTAACCAAGGTGCTCCTCAGGTAGCTTACAAAGAGGCATTAACTAAAACTACTGAACACCGTGAGGTTTACAAGAAGCAGTCTGGTGGTCGTGGTAAGTTTGCTGATATCGTATTTGAAATCGGACCAAGAGAAGATGAAAAATCTGGCTTAGAGTTCGTAAATAATATCGTGGGTGGTGTAATTCCTCGTGAATTTATCCCAGCTATCCAAAAAGGTTTCGAAGAAGCAATGAAAAATGGTGCTTTAGCAGGTTACCCAATGGATTCAATGAAAGTTCGTTTATTCCACGGATCTTTCCACGATGTCGATTCAGATTCTTTATCTTTCGAATTGGCAGCTCGTATGGGTTACAAAGAGGCAGCTAAAAATGCAGGTGCAAAATTAATGGAACCTATCATGGCTGTTGATATCGTAACTCCAGATGAGTATACTGGTCCTATCACAGGTGACTTAAACCGTCGTCGTGGTATCATGAAAGGTATGGACTCTCGTCAAGGTGCTGTTATCTTAAAAGCTGATGTACCTTTATCTGAATTATTTGGATATGTTACCGACTTAAGAACCATGTCTTCAGGTCGTGCAACAGCATCTTTAACCTTCTCTCACTATGAATTCGTTCCGCAAAACATTGCAGACGAGGTAGTGAAGAAAGCAAAAGGATTATAAAACTCTTCAAAGCCTCCTTCTGGAGGCTTTGATTTTCTACCTTATTAAGTATAATATTAGAATCAATTCATTATGTCAAGTTTAGCTAATCAAACCGGAGTATTACACGGAGATGCAGTTCAGGAGTTATTTGAAATTGCGAAGAAACACCAATTTGCATTACCTGCAGTTAATGTTACCGGAACAGATACAGTAAACGGAGTCTTAGAGGCTGCAAAAGCAATCAACTCTCCAGTAATCATTCAGTTCTCTAACGGAGGTGCTCAGTTTTATGCGGGTAAATCTCTTCCAAATGGTAGCCAAGAAGCCTCAATTGCAGGAGCAATTTCTGGTGCGCACCATGTACACCAACTAGCAGAAGTGTATGGTGTACAGGTTATTTTACACACAGACCACTGTGCTAAAAAATTATTACCTTGGTTAGATGGTTTATTAGATGCTGGCGAAAAATTCTTTGCTGCTACTGGCAAACCACTGTTCTCTTCTCATATGATCGACCTTTCGGAAGAACCTTTAGAGGAAAACTTAGAAATCTGCGCAAAATATTTAGAGCGTATGGCTAAAATGGGTATGACTTTAGAGATTGAATTGGGTGTAACAGGTGGTGAGGAAGATGGTGTGGACAACTCAGATGTTGATTCTTCTAAATTATATACACAACCTGAAGAAGTTGCTTATGCATATGAAGTATTAAGCAAAATCTCTCACCGTTTCACCATTGCTGCTGCTTTTGGAAACGTACACGGTGTATACAAGCCAGGAAACGTTAAGTTAGAGCCGAAAATTTTAAGAAATTCTCAAGAACATATCAAAGCAAAATACGGTTTGACAGCTGAAAAGCCAATCAATTTCGTATTCCATGGCGGTTCGGGTTCGTCTCGTGAAGAAATTCGTGAGGCAATCTCTTACGGTGCGATCAAAATGAATATCGATACTGACTTACAGTGGGCGTTCTGGGAAGGTATCTTAAACTTCTACAAGGATAAGGCAGATTACTTACAAGGACAAATTGGAAACCCAACCGGTGAAGATGCTCCAAATAAGAAATACTACGATCCACGTGTTTGGTTGAGAAAAGGAGAAGAAACTTTTGTAGCGCGTTTAAAAGAAGCATTTGAAGATTTAAATGCAGCAAATGCAAATCAATATTTATAAAATGTTTCAAAACATTTTTTCAAAAAAGACCGCCATTGCGGTCTTTTTTTTGTTCATACGGAACTTATTCTATAAATTACATGTTACTACATGTAAATTGAAGATACAATGAAATACGAATTACATCCTGCAAACTCACGTGGTACAGCAGATTACGGATGGTTAAAAGCAACATACAGTTTCAGCTTTGCCAATTATTATAATCCAGCACGGATACATTTTGGGGCCTTGCGAGTATTGAATGATGATTTTATTCAAGGTGGCATGGGATTTGGGAAACACCCACATGATAATATGGAAATTGTAACTATTCCATTGAAAGGAGCAGTTGCCCACGAAGATTCAACTGGTATGAGTGGGATCGTGAAAGCGGGAGATGTTCAAATTATGTCGGCTGGCTCTGGCATCTATCATTCAGAAAAAAATGCAAGTCATACCGAAGACTTACAATTGTTTCAAGTTTGGGTCATGCCTAAATTAAAAAACATAACTCCAAGATACGACCAACGCACCTATGATGTAGCCGAATATAAAAATAATTGGAAGACTATCGTTTCACCATTAGGGACAGACATCGACTCTTTACAAGTAAACCAAGATACGTATTTCAACATGACTCATCTTGATGCAGAGATATCTTTGGACTACACGTTCCATCACGATCGACAAGGAGCTTTCATTATGGTTATAGAGGGTGAAATTGAAGTCGCTGGGCAACGATTGGGTCGCAGAGATGCCATTGGTGTATACGATACTAATTCAGTAGCTATAAAGGCAACTAAAGACGCACAAGTATTGTTGATTGAAGTGCCCAAGTAATTGTGAATTGTAAATTATTGGTTTGAAAATTTGGTCAAAAAAATAACAAATTGCTTAATTAACAAACTCCCCCCAAAGATCCTCCACATCCTCTAATCCAATAGAGAAACGCAGTAAATTGCCAGGGGTTTGGGAACTTGGACCTTCGATGGATTTGCGGTGCTCAACTAAGCTTTCTACGCCGCCTAAGCTAGTAGCTTGTTTAAATAAATGAAACTTGGAAGCCAATAAATGGGTTTCTTGTTCGCTTAGCTTGAATTGAACAGATATCATACCAGACTGACCCTCTGGCATTTGTTTTTTGGCCAAAGCATATTGTGCATGACTTTCTAATCCGGGATAATGTACTTTTTCCACTAATGGATGATTTTCCAAACGCTTAGCCAATTCCAAAGCAGTTGCTGAATGCTGTTTCATTCGGATCGCAAGTGTTTTTAATCCACGAGACAACAAATAACAATCTAATGGATTAGGAGTAGCCCCCATTAAAATTTGAACACGCTTCATCCGAATCGACCATTCATCTTCTGTTTTCCAAACAACTACCCCACCCAATACATCAGAATGTCCACCTATATATTTAGTACTGGCATGCATCACGAAATCGGCACCTAAGGCTAAAGGATTTTGTAAGAAAGGGCTCGCCAAAGTATTATCAACGGCTACTTTGATGCCTTTTTCATGGGCAATTGCTGAGATGGCTTCAATATCGTGAATTTCTAATAAAGGGTTAGCAGGGCTCTCCAACCAAATCAATTTGGTATTTGGTAAAATAGCCAATTTCACGGCCTCATGATTTGTCATGTCGACCTGACTAACTTGAAGCCCCCATGGGCCTAAAATTTCTTCTGCAAGTTTATAACTGGCATAATACCCAACTTTTGGCATCAACACATGATCGCCAGATTGCAAACATTGAAAGATGGCATTCACTGCAGCCAAACCAGACGCAAATGCCAAAGCCCCACTTCCGCCTTCTAAAAGTGCCATACTCTTTTCGAACACCTCACGATTGGGATTAGAATTTCTAGAGTACATATGACCTTTAGGGTAGGAACCATCTGGGTCGCGTTCAAAAGTTGTCGTTAAAAAAATGGGATTTGCGATGGCATTTGCCGTGGAATCATGGAGTTCAACTCCATGAATAGCCTTTGTTGATTTTTGCATAAACAAAGAAAAATTAATCTCTTAATTTGAAGTTTTTTCCTAAATAGACTCTTCGAACTTGTTCGTCTTCTGCTAATTCGCGAGGAGTACCTGCCTTTAAAATTCTACCCTCGAAGAGCAAATAGGCTCTATCGGTGATTGAAAGTGTTTCATCTACGTTATGATCTGTAATTAAAATACCAATGTTTTTATATTTTAACTTTGCCACAATCGTTTGAATTTCTTCTACGGCAATTGGATCAACCCCTGCAAATGGCTCATCTAATAAAATGAATTTAGGATCCACTGCTAAGGCTCGTGCAATTTCAGTTCTTCTTCTTTCTCCTCCGGAAAGTACTTGACCTAAACTTTTTCGAACATGAGTTAAGGAAAATTCTTCTAGCAAGGCTTCTGTCTTTTCTTTTTGTTGGGCTTTGCTCAAGTCGGTCATTTCTAAGACCGCTAAGATATTTTCTTCTACACTTAAAGTTCTAAATACCGAGGCTTCTTGTGCTAAATAGCCAATTCCAAGTCGAGCGCGCTTATACATTGGCAAATCAGTGACATCTAAATCATCCAAAAACACGTGCCCTTCATTGGGTTTTACCAAGCCTGTGGCAATGTAAAAAGAAGTTGTTTTACCAGCACCATTTGGGCCAAGCAATCCAACGATTTCGCCCTGCTCAACTTGATAGCTGATATGGTCGTTGACCAAACGTTGTCCGTATTTCTTAACTAAATTTTCTGTTCGAAGAATCATAGAAAACAAAATTAAGGAATAAAATCAATTCCTTGATAATTTACGATTTGTTCTTTTCTAAGGCCTTGCTTTTTGTATTTTTGTAGGAAATAAAGTCTGCATGTTAAAAGCCAAAAAAATCTGGAAATTTATTCCTCCTGCATCACCTAATGAGTTAAAGGTATTAGAGGAAGAATTGAATTCAACAAGGAATCCTTACTTTCTACAATTGTTAATTTCCAGAGGAATTAAAAGCTTTGATCAAGCCAAAGCTTTTATGGTCCCCGAATTAGAAAATCTCCATGATCCTTTTTTAATGAAAGATATGGACTTGGCCGTTGATCGTTTGTCTATGGCGCTGGAATCAGGGGAAAAAATCTTAATTTATGGTGATTACGATGTAGACGGTACTACAGCTGTATCAATTGTTTATAGTTACCTGAGTGAAGAGTTAGGTGCAGATTGTGATTATTATATTCCAGATCGTTATAATGAAGGTTATGGAGTATCGCAGGCAGGTGTTCAATATGCAAAAGACAATGGCTACAGTTTAATTATTTCTCTTGATTGTGGAATAAAAGCACATGAAAAAGTTTTATGGTGTTCAGAAAATGGCATTGACTTTATCGTTTGTGACCACCATTTGCCCGAAAAAGAATTACCTGCAGCTTATGCTGTTTTAGACCCTAAAAGGCAAGACTGTTCGTACCCCTTTAAAGAATTAACAGGTGCAGGTGTTGGATTTAAACTTCTTTATGCATTTGCACTAACGCACGACTTGGACTTAAGCCCGATCCTAGACAAATTAGACCTTTTGGCCTGTTCTATTGCAGCCGATATGGTACCCATGATAGGGGAAAACCGTATTTTGGCCTTTTTTGGAATGCAAAAGTTAGATCAAAATCCGAGACCGGGCTTAGATTATTTGCTCAAAAAAGCAGGCAGAAAAACACCCTATTCAGTAACGGACGTCGTATTTTCCATTGCACCAGTCATAAATGCTGCAGGCAGAATGGATCATGCCTATGGAGCTGTTAAATTATTACTTGCACAATCTATTGAAGAAGCTGCAGAATTGGCGCAACCTGTTTTAAATCAAAATATAGAACGTAAGGCCGTTGAAAAAGCAATTGTAACGCAAGCATTAGAACTATTTGCAAAAAACAACTTTTTACAAACCGCGCATTCAACCGTTTTATTTCATCCAGAATGGCACAAAGGGGTCGTAGGTATTGTAGCAAGTAAAATCCAAGAGCATTATTACAGACCAACCATTATTTTGACTTTATCGAATGGCCATGTGGTTGGGTCTGCTAGATCCGTTAAAGGCTTCGACATTCACCACGCACTTGAGCAATGTGCAGACTTGCTCACGCAATTTGGTGGACACACGCATGCGGCAGGATTGCACTTAGAAGAATCAAATTTAGCTGCATTTATTGAACGCTTTAATGAACTTGCTAAAAAAGGTTTAAATGAAAAAGAACAAAAAGCGGAGATCAACATTGATCTAGACATCCCTCTTTCAGCTTTAAGCCTTTCATTTCATGATAAATTACTGAACCGTTTAGCACCTTATGGACCTGGCAATATGCTCCCATATTTTGTAAGCAAGGTGTATTTACAATCACCACCAATGATCATGAAAGATGACCATTTAAAGCTTTTTTTAGGAGAATCCACACAATTTAGACAAATTGAAGCTGTTGCCTTTGGGATGAGAGCCCATTTTTATGAAGATCTATTAGATGCCTACCAGCAACAAAAACCCTTCAGAATGGTTTATCATGTTGATGTAAATGAATTTAATGGCAAGAGGACACTGCAAGCGAGAGTAGTAGATCTTGGTGAATAATTTGCTAGACAAGCCCTAAATAGCTAATTTTGTAAAGAAGTATAAACCCGAAGGGAATCGAATGAAATTATATAGTACAGCAGGCCAAAGTGAGGACGTAGCCTTAGAGGAAGCAATTTTTAGGGGATTACCACCCGACAATGGACTTTACATGCCTCGTTCAATTAAACGATTACCCCAGGAATTTCTAGATCATATCGAAGAAAAGTCTATTCAAGAAATCGCCTTTGCTGTTTGTCAAAATTTATTAGGAGATGAATTAAGCGACGCAGACATTCAATCCATCATTGAGCAATCCATTACATTTGATGCCCCCCTACACGAATTAGAAAATGGAACTGAAGTTTTAGAATTATTTCATGGGCCATCAATGGCATTCAAAGACTTTGGGGCAAGATTTATGGCGGCTATTATGTCGCACTATTTGCAAAAAAACAAACAAGAAATAAGGATTTTAGTTGCCACGTCAGGTGATACAGGAGGGGCCGTCGCTCAAGGATTTTATGATACGCCGGGAATTTCCGTTACAATTTTATATCCCAAAGGTAAGGTTTCTGACATCCAAGAAAAACAATTAACCACCCTTGGTAAAAATGTAGTTGCACTAGAGATTGATGGCACCTTCGACGATTGCCAGCGTTTAGTTAAACAAGCATTCTTAGACGAGGAACTCCGTGCTACCTTTAATTTGGCATCTGCCAATTCAATTAATATTTCTCGCTTAATTCCGCAGTCGTTTTATTACTTTGCAGCCTATGCTCAAGCAAAGAAAAAAGGAAATAAATTGCCGATTGTATTTAGTGTACCAAGTGGTAATTTTGGAAATTTAAGTGCAGGCTTGATGGCTTACCAAATGGGACTTCCCGTACTCCATTTTATAGCATCAACCAACATTAATAAAATCGTACCTGATTACCTAAAAACAGGTAATTATGAGCCTAAAACTAGCAAAGAAACACTTTCAAATGCAATGGATGTTGGTAATCCTTCTAATTTCATTCGTATGCAATTGTTGGCAGGCAAGGAGTGGGAGCAGGTTAAGCATTTGGTGAAAGGATATGCAACGGAAGATCAGCGTACGAAAGAAATTATTCAAGAAGTGTACGAAAAACACCAGTACATCATGTGCCCGCACACAGCGGTGGGATACGATGGATTGCTACAATACAAAAAAGACAATCCTGAAGCTGTTTTAGGCATCATTTTATCGACGGCACATTATGCAAAATTCTTGCCTACCGTTGAAGGCACTTTAGGGAAAAAAGTCAATATCCCTGCCCGATTAGAGGAATTGTTAGACAAAGAAAAAGTCGCTATTTCTTTGGACAGCGACTTTGAAGGGTTTAAGAAGTATCTACTATCTTAGAATCTAAAGAATCGGATGAATGGGAAGAATCTGAGATGAAGAATTGGAAGAATCGAATGAACGGAATGAATGGAAGTGGATATTATATAATACACTAAAACCCTCTTCCGTTCCTCCTATTCTTCCTATTCTTTAGTTTCTTCTAAAAAACATTAATCTTACTTTTTTCTTGATATAAAATAATTGCTTGAAGAATCAACATCACAATACCAACACCAGGTTGGTGTGCGATTACCAATTCAAACAAAACAATATTTACTGCAATTGGAGCAAGTATCAAAGAACCCAAGGCTCTTTTAGAAGGCACTAATAAAAGTACAGCACCAATAATTTCAAAAATTTTCACAATGGCCATATAGCCTGTTGTAGCAAACAAATTCATAAAAACAGCCTGATTTCCTGTCATTGCTGGCATTTCCATTAAAGGAAAAAAGAACATAAAAGCCGAAAACAAATACATGAAGGCCACTAAAAATGTCGGGATTTTTGGTAAAAATTTCATAGTTGTGAGGGGTTTAAAAATGAAAGATAAATAAATATTCTTAAAAATCACAAAGCCTCAATGCCCCATCTCTCCAAATTGGCAATACTTGGTATTTATCTTTCTCCAAGCAAAAGGCAATATCTTTTTCTATGCCTAATTTTAATAAGCGATTCACGTGAGAAGAGTTCTTGACTGCAGTTTGCAAGTCTTTTGAGGCAATATTATAATTTTGCCAAGCCATTAGAGCTGCATCATCTGCCACTTGGAAATGACCATTTAATTCATCAATCACGCAACCCGCAAATAAAGTATCTTCTAAATTCGGTTTCCCTTTCCAACCTGCACAAAGTATTAAGGCATCTCCCTTCCAGGCTTTCAATTTTTCTACTACTTTAGAAAGATTCAAAAAAGCACCAACCATCAATAAAGGTGCCATTTCTGCTTTTCTGATGGCTACCGTACCATTCGTTGTAGTAACACAAATTTTTGCCCCTTTTACTTTTTCAACTTGATAAGAAAAAGGCGAATTATCAAAATCAAATCCTTCTGGAGTAATTCCGTTACGTTCTGCTGAAATTAAATAACCCTTACTCTGCAACGATTGGCAATAATCCACATCTTCAACGGGCAAAATCTCCGAAGCCCCATGAGCAAAGGCAGTCACCATACATGACGTTGCGCGAAAAATATCGACTACTACAACTGCAGTATTTGTCAGATCGTACAAATGAACTAAATCGGGGGATAAACAAACGTCTATTTTTCTCATTTTTTAACGAAAGGCATTTTTACTATTTTTGCTTTCAAAGATTTGTCACGAATAGAAATAAAAATTTCATTTCCAATTTTGGCATGTTCTGTAGCAACGTATCCCATTCCAATTCCTTGACTCAAACTTGGCGATTGAGTTCCTGAAGTAACTTCACCTATCACATTTCCAGCCTCATCCAGTATAGGGTAATGTTGACGAGGAATTCCGCGATCAATCATTTCAAAACCTACTAATTTTTTGGATACTCCCTGATCTTTGATTTTTTGATGAATATCTTTGGCAATAAATGATTTGTTAAAAGAAGTAATCCAACCTAATCCAGCTTCGATTGGAGAAGTCGTATCATCTATATCATGTCCGTATAAACAATATCCCATTTCCGTTCGGAGGGTATCTCGAGCCCCTAAACCCACAGGCTTGATTTCAAACTCAGCACCTGCCTCAAAGATTGCATTCCACATAGTTAAAGCTGATTCATTTTTCACATAGATCTCAAAACCGCCAGCACCCGTATAACCTGTATTGGAAATAATGACATCCTTAATCCCGGCCATTTCACCAAAAGTAAAGGTGTAATATTCCATGGTTGACAAATCAACAGCTGTCAATTTCTGTAAAGCTTTGATGGCATTGGGTCCTTGAACAGCAAATAATGAATATTCATCAGAACAGTTGGTCATTTCTACCTCAAATGTATTTTTAGAAGAAATCCAATTCCAATCTTTTTCAATATTAGAGGCATTTACAACCAATAAGTATTCCGTTTCATTGATTCGATAGACCAATAAATCATCTACGATTCCACCAGTTTCATTTGGCAAGCAGCTGTATTGTACCTTACCATCTACAAGCTTAGAAGCATCATTAGAACAAACATATTGTATTAAGTCAATTGCTTTCTCTCCCTTTAGGAAAAACTCGCCCATGTGGCTTACATCAAAAACGCCCACATTAGAACGAACGCAAAGATGTTCTTGAATAAGATTTGAATAAAGTACTGGCATATTATAACCAGCAAAAGAGACCATTTTAGCACCTAAATTAACGTGTACATCATTCAGATGTACTTTTTTTAAATTTTCTTCCATAAGATTATTCGCGATACAAAACTTGAAGCAAGGTTTGACCCACTGCCTTTAGTGTATTTTTGTCGATGATTTGTAAATTATCTTGATGCGTGTGATGATAGGGAGGGAAAACATCACTTCCATTTTTTAAATCGATGATATCAATCATTTGAATTTTGGCAATTTCATTAACTGCCGTGTGGTCGTCTGTCACTCCAGCTCCAGGCTCTTGAATAAAATAATTGCTATAACCCAAATCAGAAGCCGTATTCCACACATTCTGAACAATTCCTTGTGCATATTGAAGGGAAGAACCTTCTTGCGGAAAGGTTGCACCTTTAGCTCCTACCATATCTAATAATATCCCATAAAAAGGTCGATAACCAGCAGGCTGAATATTTTTTGACCAATACTGAGAACCTAATGCCCATGAGTTTCCAGTAACATCATCTGTACTTCCCAAATCTTCTAAGTCGAAAAAAAGCAAATCTACACCAATGGAAGGTTTTTTAGCAGTTTGGGACAAATTTCTGGCAATTTCCAACATGACTGCCGCACCAGATGCCCCATCACTTGCGGCGTCAATGGGCTCATTTGTTCGAATTGAATCTTTGTCTGCTTTTGGGCGTGAATCATAGTGGGCAGCTAATAGTACTCTTTTAACCTTTTCAGGCTGAAATTGGGCAAAAATATTATACCCTTTTAAAGATTTTCCCTCAAATGAAGTTTCACTAAATTCTTGAATCTGAACGGAAAAGCCATAGGCTTTTAATTGGTTCACATACCAATCGCGACAAGCCTTGTGCGCGCTAGATCCTGGAACTCTGGGTCCAAAATCTACTTGTTTTTTAACAAAGGCAAATGAAGAATCTGCATTAAATTCGGGCGTTTCAACTAAATTAACAGCAACAGAAGAAGCGGCTTGTGAAGTAGTTTGGGATCTATTAAAAAAAAGATAAACCCCACTCCCAAAAAAAACAAATAGGAGAAATAAGGCAATTTTGGAACGATTCATAAAATTTACTCAATGTCTTTAATAATATTAGCAGAGAATGGCTTGCCCTTGTAAACAATGTTCAATACAAATACACCTGGCTTAAATTTTTCAAGTTTATCAATCTGTATTTCATCAATACCTGCCTCATATTTTTTTTCAAAATAGACATTTCCCATTCGGTCATATATGACAACATACGATTCAGAAACGGTAGTTTCAGACATTCTAATCGTCAGCTTTTCTTTGAATGGATTTGGAAAAACGAGGTAATTAATTGGGTTCTTTTCTTCAACGTTTACATTCAAACCAGATTTTTGAATACTACGAACCAAAAAATTAGGCTGTTTAAATCCTTGGCGCATGGTCACCCCATTTTTATTGGCTGTACCAGAGATACTTTGCTGTCCAACCACATGGCTGTAATATTTTCCATTTGATTGTACAGAAGACCCTCCTGCAGCAATAGTAGAAGATTTAATCGCTTGTTGAGGTTCAAAGATTAAAGAAAGACCCAACAAAATTAGATTGTAAAGCATAAATCTTAAATTTAAATAGCAAAAATACATTATTATTTAAATGAATTTATACATTTAATCATCTTTAATATTCAAATAACAAATTAGACACCAAGCAAAAGAAAATTAGTAGACAATCCTAATCCAACAAAAACTCATATTCCTTTGGTACCAAATTTTTCTGCTGAAAAGCCTTTTTGAAAAAGAGCTCAATTTCTTTGTTTAAACGAGCAGGCTCATCCCAAGAAATGAAGTGATTGGCCATCCCAAATACATGAAAAGCAGCATTTCCTAAATTTCGATAAATCTTTAAACTATGGTCTAATAAGATCAAGTCATGGTCTGCTGTGGCCACCATCACAGGGATTTTAACTTTATTAAATGATTTAAAATCTTCGTTCGGGAAATCCAACATCATTTTCATAATAGCAAGATTGTTTTTATCGGCTGCTGTTTTAGGATCTTGACTCGTTACAAACTTCACAAGCCCTTTTGTTACTCGTGGATCTGTTGCATCTTCAGAAGGGGTAAAATTCGCCCCGTACGAAAACACTTTTCCAATTCTACTAGGATAATCTCTGGCCAACAGAATTCCGATTATTCCCCCATCACTCCAACCAAATACATCTACATTAGAAATTTTTAAGCTGTCTAAAAGCACCGCCCAGTCTTTCGTCAACAAATCATAATTATACACTTGCCCCTCTACAAAGCTCGATTTCCCGTGTCCGCGTGAATCTGCCACATATACTTTTCTGGTTTTCTTAAAATAGGCAATTTGATTCTTCATGTGTTCAATAGAACCCCCATTGCCATGAATTAACAATAATGGTTTGCCTTTTCCGTAAGTCTCCACGTACATTTTGATGTCGTTAATTTGGTAGACTTTTCCAGCTGCTTTATTGTTTCCGTATGAAATTTTGGACTGTGATAATGCAGAAAATGTCAAAAAAGACAAGAATAGAATAAACAAATTTTTCATAGAGGTATGATTAAATGATATAAATAGAATGAAAACAAGTTACGGATTTTTTTGAACAAAAAATAAAGGCCGTCCTTTCGGAACGGCCTTCGGTATATAATAAATATCAAACCTATTATTTCTTTTTCTCTTTTACGCGAGCTGCTTTACCTTGCTTACCTCTTAAGTAGAATAAACGTGCTCTACGTACTTTACCACGACGTAATACTTCGATTTTATCAATGTTAGGAGATAAAATTGGGAAGATACGCTCAACACCGATACCATTAGAAACCTTACGTACAGTAAATGTTTCACCAGCACCGTGATTTTTTCTTTGGATAACTAAACCTTGGAATACCTGGATACGCTCTTTGTTACCTTCACGAATTTTAACGTGAACATTGATGGTATCACCTGAATTGAATTCTGGATGTTCCGCTCTACGAGCTGCGTTTTCTGCTTCTACTAATTTAATTAAATCACTCATTTTACTGATTCTTTTTTGTGATTACCAGGGCTCAGCGGTCCACCTTGTACTTGAGCTTTCCTGATTCGGGTTGCAAATATAGCAATGTTTTTAATTATATCAAAGTGTGTGTCAAAGTTTTATCTTAATAAACAAATTCTCCATGTTTTGATTGAATGGTCAATTTTTTGCCTTCAAATGCCTCCACTCTACCTACAATTTGGGCAGGAATTCCGAATGATTGTGCAATGGAAACAATTTGATCTGCATATTTTGGATCAATATAAATTTCTAAGCGATGACCCATATTGAACACTTGGTACATTTCTTTGAAATCGGTACCCGATTCTTTTTGAATCATATCAAATAAGACCGGCATCTCAAATAAATTATCTTTAATGACATGTACCTGATCAACAAAATGCAAGACCTTTGTTTGTGCACCGCCTGAACAGTGTACCATCCCATGAATATGTCCGCGCAATTCCGTCAATAATGCCTTCACCACGGGTGCATAGGTTCTTGTAGGAGATAAAATCAATTGTCCCACATTCAGTGGAGTCCCGGCAACGGGCTCCAATAAATTTTTCGACCCCGAATACACCAAATCCCTTGGCACTTGTGGATCAAAACTCTCAGGATATTTTTCCGATAAGTATTTATTTAATACATCATGTCTTGCAGAAGTTAATCCATTGCTTCCCATTCCGCCATTGTATTGCTTTTCGTAATTTGCTTGCCCGTCTGAGGCCAACCCTACAATCACATCTCCTGCTTGAATGTTACCATTTGAAATCACTTCCGAACGCTTCATACGAGCAATCACCGTACTATCCACAATAATGGTGCGCACCAAATCACCCACATCAGCCGTTTCTCCACCTGTGCTATAAATCCCAATTCCATTGTCACGCAACATCTCCAAAACCTCTTCCGTGCCATTGATGATTTCTCCAATGACCTCACCAGGAATTAAATTTTTGTTTCGACCAATAGTAGACGAAAGCAACATTTGGTCCGTTGCCCCAACGCAAATAAGGTCGTCGGTGTTCATGACCACTGCATCTTGTGCAATTCCTCTCCAAACAGATAAATCGCCTGTTTCTTTCCAATACAAATAAGCCAATGACGATTTTGTCCCTGCCCCATCTGCATGCATGATGTTGCAAAACGACTCATCTCCTCCTAAAATATCAGGTGAAATCTTACAAAAAGCCTGTGGAAACAAGCCCTTGTCTAACTTTGAAATGGCTTTGTGCACATCTTCCTTTGCAGCAGAAACGCCACGTTGCATATACCTGTTCGACGACATATTAATCGATTTTTAAATGTGCAAATTCCTTTGCAAAGTAGGTTAAAATCACTTGAGCTCCTGCTCGTTTCATGGCCAATAAACTTTCCAACATGGCCTTTTCTCCATCAATCCAACCATTTTGAGCAGCAGCTTTTACCATGGCATATTCGCCAGAAACATTATAGGCAGCGATTGGTAAATCGCTGTTGTCTTTCAACAAAGAAATGATATCTAAATACGCTAAAGCAGGTTTTACCATCAAAAAATCTGCTCCTTCTTCCATATCCAAAAAGGCTTCACGCAATGCTTCACGTTTATTTGCCGGATTCATTTGGTACGTTTTTTTATCACCAAATTTGGGTGCTGATTCCAAGGCATCTCTAAATGGACCATAAAAAGCCGAAGCATATTTGGCAGTGTAGGCCATGATACCCGTATTTGAAAATCCTGCATCGTCTAAGGCTTCACGAATGACCCCAACTCGACCATCCATCATATCAGAAGGACCAATTAGTTTACTTCCAGCCTGCGCTTGAGCAACCGCCATATCTGCTAAGATGGGTAAAGTTTCATCGTTGATGATTTGTCCGTTTTTTACTACGCCATCGTGTCCGTCTGAGCTATAGGGATCCATAGCCACATCTGTCAATAACACAATTTCAGGAAAACGTTGGTGGATTTGATAAATCGATTCAAGATATATATTTCCTTGTTTTACACTCTCCGACGCAACAGAATCTTTTTTGTTTTCAGGAATTTGAGGGAATAAAGCAAAAGATTTGATGCCAAGAGATATACAAGATTCGATTTCTTTCAACAACAAGTCTAAGGTGAATCTGGAAATGCCTGGCATCGAATGGATGGGAACTTCTTGTCCTTTTCCTTCCATCACAAACAAAGGAAACATTAAATCCTTTACAGATAGTCTATTTTCTTCTACCATAGAACGCATGACTGCATCTTGGCGATTTCTTCTAGGTCTTTGAATCATATCCATCAAATTAGCTTGCAATTTACAGAATTCTAAGGAAAAAGCCTTATTTTCAAGCATTCGTTTCGAACCGAAATAATGAACATTTTAATTTGTCCAGATAAATTTAAAGATTCACTCAAAGCTTTTGACGTGGCAAAAGCTTTGAAAATTGGCATTCATTCCATTTTACCAAATGCAAATGTTCTTTGTTTACCACTAGCAGATGGTGGTGAAGGAACCTTAGATGCTTTAGAAAATTTAACCCCTTTACAAAAAATTCGATTAAGCGTTCGAAATCCATTGTTTAAAAGCATAAAGGCTCATTATTTATACGATGAAAATGCGCATGCCGCCTATATTGAAATGGCACTGGCCTCAGGCATTGAATTATTAAAACCTTTTGAACGAAATCCACTATTAACAAGCACCTATGGCACCGGAGAACTTATTTTACATGCTATTCAGAAAGGTGCAAAAAGAGTTTACTTGTTTGTCGGTGGATCTGCCACCAACGATGGTGGCATGGGTATGGCAACTGCCCTAGGCTATGAATTTCTAGATGAGCACAAACACCCTTTGGAGGGAATTGGCAATAATTTAGGCCGAATTCATTCCATCAAAAAAAGTCGATTAGATGAAAAACTAAAGGAAATTGATTTTTTCGTAGCCACCGACGTGGCAAACCCTCTTACCGGGCCAAACGGCGCCTCTGCTATTTTTGGCCCACAAAAAGGTGCAAATCAAGAAATGATTAAATATTTAGATAACAGTTTAAATATTTTACATACAACATGCGTGAGAGATCTTGGAGCATCTAGAGGTATTAGGGATGGAGCTGGATCAGGAGCGGCAGGTGGATTAGGAGCAGGTGCTCAATACTTTTTACATGCAAAGATTATTTCAGGAGCAGATTATCTCTTAGAAAAATATCAATTTGACCAATTAATTACTTCATTTGACCTAGTGATTACAGGAGAAGGAAAAATAGATGAACAAACATGGGGTGGGAAATTAATCTCCAAGGTATTAGAGACTGCTTCGAATAAATCAATTATACTTGTTGCAGGCATTTGTGAAACAAAAACAGATTACCCTGTATTTGAAATCATCAAAAAAGCTTCTAACAAAGAGGATGCACTACAAAATGCAGCCCACTACTTAATTGAAATTGGGAAAGAAATAGCAACGTCTATTCTTTCCAATGGTAAAAACTAGCTTTTTTACCTACCTCAATACTTCCCAATTCTTTATCTAATCCAATCACCTGTGCGGGATAAAGACTTGCCATTCGGATGGCTTCCTCCAAATCGATTCCCACATGATTGACGCAATTTTCAATTGATTCATGCATAGTTAAAGCAGATCCCGAGAGGGTCCCTTGATCATTCGTAAATTTTCCATCTTTTTTTGCAAAGTGATAGGGTCCGGATAAATCTTGGGTTACTGCATCTGTAATTAAAAACAGTCTAGATTTCTTTAATTCCTTGGCTAGTTTAACCGTTCCATAATCGAGGTGAAGTCCATCTACGATAATACTTGCCCAAATTTCATCATGCAACAAACTAGTTCCAGCAATCCCCATTGCTCTACTTTGCCATTGTGATTGGGCATTAAATAGGTGGGTAATTTTATTTATTCCCTTGCCAAATGCATACTCTACTTGTTGTTGATTGGCATCTGAGTGACCGATGGAGCAAATGATTGGACTATTGATGATGTAATCCAATAAATCATCCTCAAACATCTCTGGTGCAATGGTCATGTAGATACGTAAATCACCTGCACGTTGAATGATTTGATCAATCAGCTCTTTACTTGGTTGTTGAACAAACTCCTCCTTATGAGCTCCTCTTCTAATCGGATTAAAAAATGGCCCTTCTAAATGTAATCCTAACAAACCTGGTCGACCCTCAGCCTGATACTGTTTAGCGGCATCAATAGCCTTAAAAATAGAATCTGTGGGACTACAATTTAGGGTAATTTGGAAAAATTCAGTACCCGTTTTACTATGTTCGTCGTAAGTGGCTTGAATGGCCTCCACCGTTTGATGATTGGAAAACAAAATCCCACTCCCCCCGTATACTTGGAGATCGATAAAAGCAGGACAAAGAAATCCATTTGGGTAGTCGACAACATCCTTTTCAGAGATCAATTCAATCGCTTGAATTTGATTATTTTCGATATGAAGTGCCACAGGCCCCAGCCACTCTTTACCCGTAAAAACCTTATTAGCTGTAATTATTTTCATTTTAGTAACCCGCTGCTTGTCCATCTTTTCGAGACTCAGAAGCCCCATAATAAACTTTATTCACCGGATCCCATTTGATACATTGGTAGCCACCGTAAATACCATTCATGTATCCCACTTGGTGTCCTTTTTGCATTAATGCCCGTATGGTTTCATATGAAAATCCACTTTCAAGAGTAATCATACCTCCCGTCACCTCCATTTTTTCTCCAGTAGGTTCTGAGCTACCTTCATGATTGATACGAGGGGCATCTCCTGCTTCTTGAATATTCATTCCAAAGTCTACCACATCCATCACAATTTGAACGTGTCCCATAGGCTGAAAAGCACCGCCCATCACACCAAAACTCATTACAGGCTGCCCATCCTTTGTCATAAATGCAGGAATTATGGTATGAAAAGGTCTTTTACCAGGCGCATAAGTGTTATTTTCGCCTTCTTTTAAGCTATACAATTCACCACGATCTTGAAACATAAATCCTAAACCATCTGGCATCATGCCCGAACCAAATCCGCGATAATTACTTTGAATCAAGGACACCATATTTCCATCAGCATCAGCCACAGTTAAATAGATGGTATCACCGTCTTTCAAGGCAGGATTTCCCGCATTAATGGATTTCAAGGCTCGATTTTCTTGAATTAATTTACGACGTTCGGCTGCATATTCTTTCGAAATTAGGCTTTTCACTGGAATCTTGGCAAACTCTGGGTCTGCATAATATTTCGCTCGGTCTTCAAAAACCAATTTTTTAGCTTCGGTGAACAAGTGAATATGTTCGGCAGAGCCGAACGGAATTTTCGAAAAATCATACCCTTCCAAAATATTTAACATTTGCAAAGCAGCAATTCCTTGTCCATTGGGTGGCAATTCCCATACATCAAATCCACGATAATTGGTTGAAACAGGCTCTAACCAAGTGGAGGTATGAGTTGCTAGGTCGTCATAGCTCAAAAATCCACCATTACGCTTCATAAAATCGCCCATTATTTTAGCCATATCTCCTTTATAAAAGGCGTCTCTACCGCCTTTTGCTATTTTTTCAAGTGTATTAGCTAGGTTTGGATTTCGGAATACTTCACCTTTTTGTGGAACCTTCCCATTTGGATAATAATGATTGGCCACATTTGGAAATTTACCATAATTAGCCGAAACTCTTTGTAAGGCTGAGGCCAATTCTTCATGCACAGGGAATCCATTGCGAGCATACGAAATCGCCTTTTCTAGTACTTTGTCCATCGGCATTTTCCCGAATTTTTTGTGCAATTCGAACCATGCATCAACCGCACCAGGAACAGAAACAGGTAAAGGACCTAGACTAGGAATATGTGTTAAACCACGTTTTTTAAATTCGTCTAATGTCAATGATTTGGGCGAACGACCCGAGCCATTAAGACCATAAAGTTTCTTAGTTTTTGCATCCCAAACGATGGCAAACAAATCGCCACCTATACCATTCACATGCGGTTCTACCACACCTTCCATCGCATTCGCTGCTATCGCTGCATCGATGGCTGAGCCTCCTGCCTTGAGAACATCTAAAGCCGCTTGGGTAGAAAGTGGATGTGAAGTAGCTGCCATTCCATGTTGGGCAATTACTTCTGACCGTGTGGCCCACAATTTACCTGTCGGACGGTCTTGTGCAAAGATGTGGAAAGTGAAAAGTGAAAAGTTGAAAATTAAAAAAATGTTAAATAGATTTTTCATAGTCCAAATATTTGTAGCAAGATATTTAAAAATGTTGAAAATTCTACCTTCTTCTGCCTCCTATTCAACAGGCTCCCCCCACCCCTCCATCAAAAGGAGGGGGTGGCGCAAAGCGCCGCGGGCGGTCAAAACACTCGATCACTTCATCACTACATCACTAGATCACTACATCACTTATATATTCACCTGCATCTGCAACGTCACAGTCCCCAAACGATCGCCAGCTTTTATTTCACTGTTTACTACTTGGTAACTTGGTCGGTTTTGATAATCTAAAGAAAGCTTTGATTTATTACCATTCAGGTAATAATTAATGCCCAAATTAAACGTATTCGTTGGCAACCCATTCAAACGCTCAAAAGTAGCTAGTGTGGCAGAAGCATAGGGCATCCAACGATTTGCTAATCCTTTAGTTTTAGATGGTAGCATATATCCAATTTGCGTATATACTACATTTCCAGTTCCAAACATGGGAAGTGCATTTCCATAGGTTGGTCCTTGTCCTGTGATTGAATTAGCAGAAGTCAAGGTAGAACCCGATGCCGGATTCATAATTCCATTATATCTCAAATAATTAGTTCCATAATTGGTGTTAAAATAACCCAAATAGGCTGATATCATTGAATTGTGTGTTCCTACTGGCATATCCAAAAAGCTTTCGATTGCTACATGCTGCATAGCCTGATAAAGGGTATCACCTGAAACAGATTTACTCCACATGGCATTAGGTTGATAAGCTCCTCCAATGGCAACATTGAAGATTTTTTTACTTCCCAAATAAGTGCCATTCATATAAGGAGTCGTATGATTTTCATGGTCAAAAAACTGATAAATTAAATAGCCTGCGGTTTGCAAGGAATGTCCTTTAGTCGCAAAATTTGAAACACTTGATAAAGCAGGTGGCGTTTGTCCGTTGGATGTTACCGGAAATGGATCACTCAAAACTGCGCGATAATCAAATTTCCCAATTTGTCCACGTGCATAAATACTTAATTTCCTTGAAAACTGATCTATTTGATCAACGGTTGTTTGTGCGAAAACCGGCACATCAGTGGTTAAAATAGTGCCAATACTGGGTTGAGAAAAACGAGATATTCCGTTGGCTATGGTTAAACCTCCTCCAATTTTCAATTGATTTCCATCACTAACTCGATATTCTCCAAGGGCATCATGGAAAAACGGCGCTAATTTTCTATTTGAAGTGGCATTATACATGGAATTAAAATTGTTCTGTCCAAATTGGAAGTACAAAAAGGTACGATCGGTAATTTGTCCAAACAATTGCATACGCGTTCTGCGCAAACCGATATCTAAAGTATTGGACTGGGGGTCGCCAATAACGGTAGTTCCGGGATTACTTTGATTGAAACGCAACCAAGCTTGATTCAAAAAAGTTACTTGGAAAAATCGAGAACCTGATTCATTTATTTTATACTTTAGAACTTCTGACTCAACAGAAGATTGGGCGAAGCTGATACCTGCCAAACACATGGCAAGCACCAATAGATACATTTTTTTCATTAGGCGGATTGATTAAATCTTTAAACTGAAACGAAGTTGAAAAAATCAACCTTAAAATTGACTTAAAAGAAAAACCTTTAAACAAGAAATGTCGGAAAGATACTCCCCGACATTATCTATAACACCAATATAAAATCTTTAAAAACTATAACGAGCTCCCAATTGCATTTGCCATCTCGATGCCAATTGGTCGATTGAGTAAGCAGAAGGAGGTGTTGAAAACTTAAATAATGGATCAGCAGTACCAGAATTAGTTCTTGTTAGACCTACACTTGCTGTTGAATTAAACGTATTCGGCGAGAAGTAAATTCTACCCCAATTAGCGTTCAACAAATTAGTCGCATTAATAATGTCTAATGAGAATTGTAAATCATTCCCTTTTTCATTCAACTTAATGGTATGTAAAAGTTTCAAATCCATCGTTGTATTCCATGGAGTTCTACCGCCATTACGCTCCGTAAAGTTTCCTTTACGCGTACTTAAATACGCATCAGATTCTACAAAGTTCATGAAGGCTTGTGCTTGAACAGCTGCTGTCCCTAATTTAGCATCGTCTACGAAATACTTAGTTGCCTCAGCCACATCTTTGAAAATATAAGCCAAACCTGCTGCCTGAGGAGTATTAGCTAGGGTTGAGTTAACAAATCCCCAAGTAAATGGATTCCCCGATTGAGCACTAATTACACCTGAAATACTTGTTGAACTTCCTTTTGCCCATTGCTTGGTATAGCCAAACTGTGCAATAATACGATGACGAATATCAAAATTAGAATAGGATAATTTTGGATCATTCGGAGTAAGCGATTGATTCAACTGCCAGTTAGATTCCATGGAGTTACGAATTCCATTCGTGATATCATAACTTTGTCCGTAGGTATATGCCGCCATGAAGTTAAATCCAAAGGCATACGTCTTAGACAATTGTGCTGTTAAGCTGTAACGATATCCTTGATTAGTATTCGATAATTCATAAGCATTAGCAAGATTGGTATTTAATTTTTGACCCGTTGTGCCGCCCGACAAATAAATTGGCATTTGGCGTTGTGTATCGTATGAAAAATACTTTACAGAATCTTTTAAATTTACTTGCTGGAACTTCAAATCAGAGATGGTTTTAGTGTAAATCCCTTCTAGAGTTAATTTGTATCCGTTGATTGTTTTATCTACAGCAAATGAACTTCTCCAAACTTGTGGCATTTTAAAGTTGTTAGACATGGCATCCACTTGTGTTAAACTTTTTTGTCCATTGTTAAAGGCAAAAGTTTTTGCTCCATCTGCCAACACATCTCCCTTGTTTTTACCCGCCACATTATTTACATCGAATGCGCCAAAGCCAACTCCATCATTGTAGAAAGCATAACCCAACCATGCAAATGGAATACGACCAGTGAAAATTCCAGATCCACCACGGATGATGGTCGAACGATCACCATTCACATCATAGTTAAAACCGATACGAGGCGACAATAACACTTGTCCAAATATTTGATTGTCTACCTTATTCAAAGGAGTAGCTGCAACATAAGTGGTTCCTGCGTTCGGATCTGCCGGCGTTGCGGCAGTTTGTGCACTGATGGTTGGTGAATCTGTTTGAGCCAAATCAAAACGCAAACCTGGTGATAATTTTAAGCGTTCAGTAAGCTGAATTTCATCTTGGAAATACAAGCTATACAAGCCTACGTTAAAAGAAGCATACGGATTATTATAAATCGCATCACGATCATTATTAATAAATGAATAAGATCCACGAACACGATTCACATTTGAAGCATAAAAATCTGCCAAGCTTTTAAATGCTACACGACCATTCCAGGCATTTACAAATCCATAGTTAATCTTATAAATCTCATTATGTGTACCTACTAAGAACGTATGATTACCCTTGAACCAAGTGAAATTATCTGTAATTTCAAAAGTCTTTTGTTTCATATTAAATACAGTAGCCTCACGCTCATTCCCTAAAAAGATCGTACCGCCATTATGCGAAATCTCAACTTGTGGGAAAGAATAATTCGCACTTGATGGAACACGATAATCGCTAATATCTGAATACCCTAAAATCAAACTATTTGAGAAATTCCCAAAATGAGATTTCAATTCGGCAACAGTTGAAATATTACGATTCACTTGCTTGAAATCCATCGAACCAAAACGGAAATTAGCTGCATCGCGCTCTAAGTTTGTTGCTTCTGAAGCAACAGATGAATTACGAACAGACAATTGATGTTTCTCCGAAATATTCCAATCCAATCGATTGAAAAACTTGGTTGATTGAGAATAAATAGAATAATCGCCAGAAGCTCCTGCATCAAAACCATATTTTGATTTCAAGAAATCAGAAATTTGGGTTGCAGTTGTCGTATTAATTAACGCACTTGGGTCATTTGCGCCGTAAAACAAAGGCTCATTTCTTTTAGTAATTTCTTGATTAGAAAAGAAGAATAATTTATTTCTTACAATTGGGAAGCCAATTCTAAAACCTGTTTGAAAATCGGAGTAATTCGTTGGTATTTTTGCTCCATCCCCTGCATTATTAGGACCCGTAATCAAAGCATTTCTTCCATATCCATACACAGAACCTTTCACTTGATTAGTACCTGTTCTTGTTACTGCATTAATCGACCCCCCTGTGAAATTACCAATTTTAACATCAAAAGGTGCCACATAAACTTGTACGTCTTGAATAGCATCTAATGAAATTGGATTGGTACGAGTGGAAGAACCAGGCATACCCGAAGTACCACTTTGTCCACCTAAAGATGGTGAAAACCCAATAGCATCATTATTGATGGTACCATCTACGGTTACATTATTATATCTAAAATTCGTACCCGCAAATGAATTACTAGAAGAACCCTGAGGAGTTAAACGAGTCATGTCCGTCAAACTTCTATTTAGGGTAGGAACAGATTTTATGGTTGCTTCTCCCAATGTAGTGATTGCTCCCGAACGAGTTCCCCCCTTATCTGCCTTTACCACTACTTCTTTCAATTGAGTAGTTTCTTCTTGAATTTCTATACTTACAAATGGATTTGACCCCAATGTCAGGTGAATGTTTCCTTGTTTAAAGGTTGAATACCCAACAAAACTTACGCTTAAGCTATACGGACCTCCAGGGTTCATATTAGCTAACGTAAAATTTCCATTTATTTGAGTTGATGCACCATATTTGGTACCTGTTGGTTCGTGAACCAAATAAACGGTTGCTCCGGGAATTTCCTCCCCTTTTTTATCTTTTACCTTACCACTAAAACTTGATGTTGTTACCTGCGCAAATGATGTAAATGCAGAGAAAACAATCAGAAATTGAAAAAATTTGTTCAGACCTTTAAAATTCTTAGACATACAATTTTATACATTAATTGATGTCGCAAAATTATCTAAGAACCTAAACTTGGCGGTTAAGCCAAAATTTTGAAAATGTTACTGAACGATTAAATTTTAAGTAAATTCTTAACGATTTCTTAACAATAAAAGCCTACTATTTCTTCTCACTGCTAAAATTCAGACCCATCAGGTCTGAAACCTTGTGAATTAACTCCTTGGTGTAGGTTTGCTCAGGACTTGTTATCTCGCCCTTTGCCTGAACTCCTTTTCCCACCATCATATACCAGGTTTGATGCGAATCCAACACTTTTTGTCCGTGTGAGGTCCACTGACTTTTAATGGCCTCTCCTCTACCATGATCAGTAGTAATTAAGAGCGTTGTGTTGTCTTTATAATCAGGATCCGACTGAACAAAATCCCAAATTTCTTTTACATATTTATCAAATGCATGTGCGCCATCTAAATAGTAGGAGTAATTTCCTTCATGAGCGAACTCATCCGTGTCCCCATACGATAAAAAGGCTGCCAAGGGCTTTTCCTTTTTCAAGTAATGCATAATTTGATAATGCATAAACACATCCAATACCTCTGCGCTGCCAAACGGACGATGGGTATCTTTCACCATATTGGTCAATAGTTGCGCTTGTTCATCCTTACCAATAGTTACATATTCATCAAAGGCATTAATAACCGGAAAACCTGCTCTTTTCTCATTCAAAATCCGATCAAAGGCATCCCAGGCACCAAAAGCTACCACTTTGCCTTTATAGGCTGGCAAGGTATTTAAATACTCAAAAAAATTAGTATTCGGATTGGGCTTATATTCATTCGAATTCACTGCTGTATCTACTTGACCAGTGGTTAATTCGCTATATCCTGGATAAGAAAACCAATACGGATTTGCCACATTCATCAAACTACCTTTGTCGCGATTGCCATGAATCTGGCCTTTTTTAACAAGCTCATTCCAAAAAAATGGCATCAACTTTTGTCGGCGCCCCAGACTGCTATTTGCCCAGTATTTATTAAAAATTTGTAGACTATCCCCGTGGTGAAATTTTTTATTATTGGCAATTTCAGGATCCATTCCACGAAATACATCTTGCCAACGTAATCCGTCTGTCATGATCACAATCACCCGATGTGGCTTCACCTGTGCTTGAAGGAAGAAGGAAGAAGTAAGAAGAATAAAGTAAAAAGGAAGAAGTAAGAATAATAAAGTTAATTTTTTCATAGTTCTAAAATTTGAATAGCAATTCCACCACCTGCTGCCAAATCCACCAATAAATTAGTAGAAGCATCTACCACTTGTTTGGTAATTTGGTAACTCGCCGGGTTAGACGCATAATGCGCATCAGCTCCGTCTTTGTATAAAATTGCTTGGTATTTTTTATTAGGTTTTAAGAAATTCAATGGTATAGACAATTTGCGCGCCTGTTCATCTGTAATCCCTCCTACGTACCAATTGCCTTTATTTTTTTCTCTTCTGGCAATCACTACAAAATCTCCCGGTTCAGCATCTACCACAACCGTTTCCGACCAATTCACGGGTACGTCTTTGATGAACTGAAAAGCATCCATGTGTTTCTCATAATTTTCTGGCAAATCTGCCGCCATATGCAAAGGACTATAGATCGTAATATATAAGGCTAATTGCTTGGCCAAAGTACTTAATACTTTTTGCTTGCGGTCCTTTTCAAATTGATTCAATTCAAAATGAAACAAACCGGGGGTATAATCCATCGGCCCTCCCATCAAACGCGTAAAGGGCAAGATCGTTTGATGTTCCGGAACAATCCCTAAAGTGGGTGCATTGTTAAATTCTGTTCCTCTTGCCGCCTCATTCGACATCCAATTCGGAAACGTTCTGTGCAAACCTGTTGGGTGCACGGGTTCATGTGCATCAACCATTATTCCATAAGTTGCTGCTTTTTCTGCAACTCGCTGGTAGTGATTGACCATCCATTGGCTATCGTGATGCTCTCCTCTTGGAATAATTTTTCCAACATAGCCCGTTTTTACGGTATTAATTTCATTGTCTTTCATAAACTGAAAGGCCTTATCCATGCGACGCTCATAATTGGTCACCGCCCCCGAAGTTTCGTGATGCATGATTAATTTAACTCCCTTAGCTTTGGCATATTCTTTTAATTCATTTAAGCCATAATCCGGGTATGGACTCACAAAATCAAATACTTCTTCCTTCCAATTGCCAAACCAATCTTCCCAACCTTTATTCCAACCCTCAACCAAAACCCCATCAAATCCATGTTTAGCTGCAAAATCGATGTATTTTTTGGTGTTTTCTGTGGTGGCGGCATGCTTTCCGCCTGTCATTTGCCACGTTCCTTTTCCAATGTGCATTTCCCACCAAACTCCCATATATTTTTGTGGTTTAATCCAATCTGTTTTGACAAGTTTTGTTGGCTCATTCAAATTTAAAATAAAACGTGAAGCTAAGATATCCTTTGCTTTCATCGCCACGTTAATCACTCGCCATGGGGTAGAAAATCCAGTTTCTAAATAAGCCTTATTCCCAACAGCATCGGGAACCAAATGGCTCGTCAAGGAATAATCGTTTTTATTTAAACTCAATAACATGGCAGGATACCCAATTAATGCCGCCTCATGAATATTTACATATAATCCACGATCACTTTTCAACATCAAAGGAACCTGAATGGTTTTAGCATCCACTAAAGCTGTAACAGCAATGTCCTTTTCTTGGGCCGCTGCTTTTAGGGCATCAACTTCGGATAAGCGAGTGGTGTTGTATAAATATTCATTGGTATCATAATCGCCTGGAATCCAAAAAGCCATTGCATTTTCTGCAAGATGAAAGGTTGATTTTTCATCTTTTACGATAAAATGCTGTAGATTTTCTTGTTTTGGAAAAAGATAACGGAAGGCTGCGCCTTCCTTGGCTAATCGGAATTCAATGTCCAACAAAACCGAAGGTTTTGCTATCGTTTTTAAATGATAAACTACCTTTTTATGGAAGTCATAAATTTCGTCTTCTTCTCCCCAAACAGGCCTCCACACAGAATTAGAGATACTAGAATCAACTTGAATTAATTCAAAAGAATCCAATGAAAGTGCGGGCTTAACTAAATCAAATCCAAGGGTAGATGGTGCAATAACTTGTTTCCCTTGAAAGGAAACCTGATAAACAAATTGATTATTTTGTACACCAGCTTGTAAGCGAGCACTTTTAAAATCAGTGGTTATTACTTGTGCAAAAACGGAAAAAGGGAAAAGGAGAATAAATACTAGAATACGCATAAAAAAGGAAGTGTGAGGTCTAAGGTGTGAAGTATAAATTTAATTAAGTAAATTGACAATTCACAAAAAAATTTACACCTCACACCTCACACCTCACACCTCACACCTCACACCTCACACCTCACACCTCACACCTCACACCTCACACCTCACACCTCACACCTCACACCTTATACCTTATACCTTATACCTTACCCAACCTCTCCCTAATCTTCTCTGAAATGTAGTACATACAAGGTACGATTACCAAAGTAAGTACTGTAGAGAAGGTTAATCCAAAAATGATGGTCCAGGCTAAAATACCCCAGAATACGGCTGAGTCAGATCCGATAAAAATATGCGGGTTCAATTCTGTAAATAATGCCACAAAATCGATCGACAAGCCAATCGCTAATGGAATTAAGCCTAAAACAGCAGCAGAAGCAGTTAACAATACCGGTGTCAAACGGATACCTCCGCCTTCAATAATGGCTTCTTTTAATTCGTAACCACGCTTAAAGCGTAACTCTTCAATAAATTCAATTAATAAAATACCATTTTTCACCACGATTCCAGCAAGTGCAATAATACCCACACCCGACATGACCACCGAGAAGGTCATACCAAAGGCCATGAAACCTAAAAGAACGCCAATCAAGGAAAGCAAAATGGTTCCAAAAATGATAAATGGCTTTGTTGCCGAGTTAAACTGAGTCGCCAAAATCAAGTAAATCAATACCAAAGCTGCTGCAAAAGCCAATCCTAAAAAGCCCATAGATTCTTTTTGATCTTCTTGCTCGCCACCCATTCTAATTTTATAACCTTGTGGCAACTCCATGGTTTCAAAAAGGCTACTCAGTTCAGTAACAATTTCATTGGCATTATATCCTTGTAACACATCCGAGCTCAACGTAATCATACGTTCTTGATTCTTACGATTGATTTGTGAGAAAGAGGTAGCATAATGAATAGATGCAATGGAGTTCAAAGGAACCTGACGTAAGGCTCCTCCCATATTCATATCACGATAGGTCACATTCATTGATAATAATCGCTCAATTTGATTACGTGATTCTCCTTTCAAACGTAATTGAATTGGATATTCATCTTTTACATCTCTAAATTTCGAAATCTCTGCACCAAACAATCCGGTACGAATGGCCATGGCCACTTGTGCCGAACTAATACCCTCTCTACTCGCTTTTTCGCGATCAACATCAATGATAATTTCAGGTTTATTGGTTACCAAATCAGATTTCAACTCTTGAATCCCTTGAATTCCTGATTTTTTTACCATCAATCGAACCTTCTTTTCTAAATCCAAAAGGGTCAAGAAATCATCCCCAGAAATTTCAATAGCTACTGGCTTTCCGGTTGGTGGACCGTTTCGTTCCCTTTCAATGGCCATTTCTACCCCAGGAATTGGATTTTTAAAGAAATAAGCTTGGAATTTATTTAACAATTCTTGTGTACTTCTTCCATTGCGTTCAGTCAATTTTACAAAAGCCACCGTAACTTTCGACTTATTTGGCGTTGCAGCACGATCTGGATTCATAGGGTCTCCGGCATTCTTTCCTACATTGGAAATAACCGAATTAACAATATTTCCAGCGCTTTCAGCTTTCAATAACGTAAATACTTTTTCTTCGATCACCTTGGTAACAGAGTCAGTCACTCTTGCATCGGTACCCACTGGCATTTTGTTATAAATATAGATATAATCGGGATCGCCAGAAGGAAAGAAAATCACCTTTGGTTTAACAATTCCCATCAAAACGAAGGTAAAAATCAATAAGAAAAAGGAACCAATAACTACATAGATTGGTCGCTTTCCACTAATCACATATTGAATTAAACGACGGTAATTATTTTTGAAATTTGGTAGGGTTTTCAATTGAAAAGGAACAATCATTTTAGGAGTAATCACAAAATGATTCAACACATAAATTCCTAAAGAGAATAAAAAGAAGTTACCAAATCCAAAATTCCCAATACCAAAACCTAAAACATAGCCAGCTACTGTCAAACTTAATAAAATAAATACCGTTTTTCTGATATCGCTAAATTGCGGAGCATGCACATCATTTGATTCTTCATCATGACGCTTCATAAATGAAACGGCAAACACTGGATTCATCACATAGGCTACAAATAATGAAGCAAATAGGGTGATGATCAAGGTCATAGGCAAGTATTTCATGAATTCACCGACAATACCAGGCCAAAATAACAGGGGTAAAAAAGGAGAAATCGTAGTTAATGTACCCGTTAAAACTGGAACAAAAACTTCAGAGGCTGCTAATTTTACCGCTTCTGCAATACTTAACTTTCTAAAGTTATTGTATAATCGATGGGCATTTTCAATGACCACAATGGCATCATCTACCACAATCCCAAGACCTAAAAGGAAACCAAATAATACAATGGTATTTAAGGTGAAATCCAGTCCGGGCATAAATAAAAAGGCTAATAATGCAGACAATGGAACCGACAATCCCACGAATACCGCATCTCTTACCCCCATGAAAAACATCAAAACGATTACCACAAACACGAATCCCAAAATAACGGTATTGATCAAATCGGCTAAATCACCACGCGTTCTTTCCGATTGATCAGCTGTGACAGAAACAACTAATCCTTTTGGAAATCTATTTTCTCTAAATTCTTCAATTGTCTTCTCAATACGATCAGCTGCCTCAATCAGATTAGCTCCTCCACGCTTAATTACGTTCAGTGTAATTACTGATTTTTTATCTAATCGAGCGAAATCTTGCTTTTCTTCATAGCTATCGGTTACTTCTGCAATATCTTTCAAGCGAACTGTTGCACCAGTACTCGAACGCAAAATCAAATTACTTAGTTGGGCAACTGTTTTAAATTCACCTGTAACACGCAAAGCTCTGCGAACTCCACTGACGTTTAATTCTCCTCCAGAAATATTCACATTTTCACCTTGTACAACACTTTGAATGTCGTAAAAAGTTATCCCGTAACTTTGCATTTTAGCCAAATCTAAATTGATTTGGATTTCGCGTTTTAAGGCTCCCAAAACATCCACACGCGTAATTTCAGGCATTCCCTCAATTTCATCTTGAAGATCTTCTGCGTATTTTTTCAACTTGTCTAATGGATAATCACCAGCAATGTTGATATTCATGATAGGGAATTCAGAGAAATTAACCTCAGAAACTGAAGGTTGTCTGGTTAAATCCTTTGGTAAATCTGTAATCGATTTATCAACAGCATCTTGGGTTCGCTGCTTAGCAACTGCCACATCTACATCTGTATTAAATTCAAGGATGATGATTGACACATCCTGTAAAGAATTTGATTTCACACGCTTCACCCCAGTGATCGACTTCAATTGTTTCTCAATTGGTTTGGTAATGGTATTTTCAATATCTGATGGGGTTGCGCCAGCATAAACGGTTTGAACTACCATCTGTGGCACCACAATGTCTGGGAATTGTTCTTTTGGTAGGTTTCTATAAATCATGAAACCCGCTAAGAAAATAATAAAGGTAAAGATATAGACCGTCGTACGATTGGTACTCAACCAGCCTACCATGTTATAGATGAACCCTTTGCCTTCTGGCAATTGTTCATTTTTTATATTTTTTTCCATTGGAATAATTGCAATAAATTAAAAGTTAACTGCTTGGCCGTCTACTAAATCTTGGTAACCTTGAGTAATTAATTGATCTCCTGTTTGTAGACCATTTACTACCTCTACTTGCCCATTATAGGATAAACCAAGAGTGATCATTTTTGCCTTAGCAATTTTTTTACCTCCGTCTGTAACAGCAACGTAAACCAAATTACCTTTTTCTGTTTTTTGAATTAAATTTTCATCTATCACAATCGCTTTTGATTTCGTTACATCATTTATATTGATAACGGCCAATTGATTAGGTTTTAAATCCCCTGAATTTGGAATGGCTGCCTCAATGTCAAATGTTCTTGTCAATGGATTAACCATTTTAGATACGACCGAAATTCTAGCAGGAATTTCTTTATCAATATCTGGGAACTTAACTGTAATTGGATCGCCAACACGTACAGAACCAACATACGTATCGGATACTTTTGAAGTGATTTTCAATTTACCCAAGTTTACAATTTGTACGATTGGCATTCCTGGGGCAGCCATCTCCCCAGCCTTCTGACGAACAATTTCAATGGTTCCTGAAATAGGAGCCACAACCTTTGACATAGCTAATTGGGCCTTTAAAGTAATAATTCTTTTCTCTAATGCATCTTTATTTGCTTTGGCAGAAAGGAATTGAACCTCTGTTCCAATTTGCTGATCCCACAAAGTTTTTTGTTTGTCAAAAAGCGTTTTAGCTAAAGCTAACTGATTTTTAACCTCTTCCAATGACTCTCTTAAAATCGTATTATCTAAGGTTGCTATCACTTGACCTTTACTTACATTTTGACCAGCAACTACCGGCAAAGATAGAATTGTTCCACCTGTTTGCGGACTTACCAAAACCGTATTTTCAGCAACAACAGAACCTTGAGATTCTACAAAATGTTTAAAATCCTGTGCCACCAATGGGGTAACTGCAACAGCTATTACTTGATTATTTTCTTCTTTTTTACCAGCCCCTAACTCCTTTTCTAAACTTGCAATTTTTTGATTAATCGATGCAGCTTCCTTTTTAAGGTTCGCTAATTCTTGCTTTTTGTCAACTGATTTTGAACATGCTGCCAAAACCGCCAAACTACTTAGAAGATAAATGTACTTTTTCATGGTCCTAATTTTTTTTATTCGTTATATAAAGTGCCATTTGCCTTATCTAATTCAACTTTTGCAATTAAGGCATTATAAAGGGCGGTGAAATAATTTACTTGAGATTCTTTAATCGAGGCTTCTGCGTTTAAAACTTCTAAACTTGAGCCAACACCTTGTTGATATTTAACACGCGTTACTCTCGAAATTTCATTGGCTAATTCCAAATTCGACTGTTGCTCACGCAAAGACTCTAAGGCATTTTTTAATGAAATGCTACTTTGATTTCTTTGCAGGTCAATACTCGATTTTAAGAAGTCATAACTCTGACGAACCTTTTGAAGATTATTTTGCGATTGAATAGTCTTATACTTTTTAGAAAACCCATCAAAAATTGGAATTTGTAATGCAAAACCAATCGTAGAATTACTAAACCAAGACTGACTTATAATGTCAGAAAAGGTTTTTCTACCCGTATTATAACCAAAATTAGCTGTAAAAATCAATCGTGGTAAATATCCCGATTTTTGCGATTTTACATCTAATTCAGCCAAATTCTCTTGTGTTTTTAACATGGAATATTCAATTCGATTCGCATAATCGAAAGGTGCTTGTTGACTCTCAATAGCTTGCAGCTGAATAGATTCCAATTTATCCTTTAGCAAAATTGGCTCTTCTAAAGGATAACTCATTTGGAATTTCAACAACTGATAGCCTAAATCTAATAAGCGTACCAAGTTATCACGTTCCGTTTTCAAATTATTTGCTTGAACTTCCAAACGCTGCACATCAATCTTTTCTACAAATCCAGCTTTGTTTAGAGCACGAGTATCCTTCAACATCGAATCTAGGCGACTAATATTTATATCCAAAAGTGCTTTCCGTTTGTCGTTCACTAAAATACCAAAATATGCTTTCGTGACATTTTCAGCCGTTTGTTGTTTCGACTGCGTCAAAGTCTTTTGAGATAATTCCTTATATACAGCTGAAGCTTTTAATCCTAATAAATAAGAACCATCAAACAACAACTGACTAAGTCCAAAATTTGAATATCCTGAATGCTTTACCCCAAACTCTGCAGCGATTACCTCTCCTGCAGGAGCACTTGGATTAAAGGTACTTGCTGGAATAAACATACGTTGAATGATTAAGTTCTGCGTTAAGCTCACAGTGCCGTTTACCTGAGGCAATCCAATGGCTTTAATTTCATTGATTTTTGCATCAGCGTTCAACACATCAATTTGTGCATTTTTTATTTGCACATGATGTGAAATAGCATAATCTACAGCCTCCCTCAGACTAAATTGCTGAGCCATGAGACTACTGCTTCCAAACAGAAGCAAAAGGGTGGTAAATTTTCTTAGGCGGATCATATTTGGTTTTTGGTTAAATACGAGTTATAAATACTTAATCCTTTTTCGGTCATTATTCCTCTCATGAAATAATCTAAAAATTCTAAATGTAGTTCAAAAACAGACATTTTGTTGGACTCGAAAAATTCAGGATTAAATAACATATGAATTTCAGCCATTCGAACTTTTGCAATAAGCTCAATGGATAATTCTGGTCTAAAATATCCGTTCGAAATTCCGTTTTTCAAATCATTGACCAAATGAGTGAACATGACGTCATTTTCATATTGCTTGAAAATAGCAAAAGCATCCGGATGATATTTTTGTACTTCAAACATCAATCGAGGATTGATTTCGGTTAAAGTCTCTTTAACAATATCAAACGATCGAAACATTTTTTCAATTACATCTGAATACTTTTCATCTAATTCCTTCCACTGCGCAAGGTCTTTTTCAATAAAAGCACTCACAACTTCATTTACTAAGGTGTCCTTGTCTGGATAGTGCTGATAAATAGTTTTTTTGGATATTCCCAAGTCAGCTGCAATGGAATCCATAGTGATTGACTTCACTCCATACCTGAAGAAAAGCTTTGTTGCACCATCAAGAATTCTATTTTTCATGTTTTTGTCGCCAAAATGGAAGACAAAACTATGGAAACTTTTTTTGACTACAAAGTTTTTATATGATTTTTTCAATAAATGTGATGAACGGTAGCCTCGAGATCCTCAGCCACTGTGATGGCGCTAGCGACCAAAGTCGTCCTGTAACCTAACGATATCCTCTTCATCTGAGGGATGATGCAAATCAGTATGTTGCCAAATTTCGGCAACTAATCCAAAGTTGTCTAAACCGATTAATCGGTGACGTTGACCAATATCTAATTTGATAAAATCACCATCTTGATACGTATTTGGATCCAATTGTTCATCTGTTGCCGAAATGGCAACAGCCACTGGTCCATTTACAACCTTCCAAATTTCGGCTCTGCGGAAATGATATTGCCATGAAAGGCGTTGTTGCGGAGCAACAACTAAAAATTTTGGACTTAATTTTTGAGTAATTTGAATTGCCCCAAATGACATTTCAGGAAAAAAGGTGGCAGCAAATTTTGCAGCCTCTGACTCCTCCAACACAAAAAAACCACCCCATGGGCGATCAAAATCTTTTGAAACAATTGTGAATCCTTGCTCACCAATCCATTTTTCTATTTGTTGAAGTACATTTTGTTTTTCCATGAGGCAAAGATATGAAAAGTGATCGAGTGATTTAGTCACTGGATCACTAAATCACTGGATCACTAAATCACTTTTACAACGTCCACCCCTGTCTGTATTCTCTACGCACAAACTGATTAGCAGCATCAAAGTTGGTAATTTTCATGTTAGCTGCATCCCATAATAACTTTTGACGACCAATATACTTCGCATTTCTGCCAGATCCTTCACGTAACATATAGGAACGAATAGCTAAATTACCCATCAAAACAGACTCTGTAAATGGACCCGCATAGTCGAATGGAGAACTTACTTCCATTTTTCCGAAACCTGCCTTACAAGCCTCAACCCATTGGGTATTGTGACCCGCATCACCGCGCTCAACGCGTGGCAATTTTGCTTTTGGTAATGCTTCTTCAGGCACTTGTTTTCCATCTTTGAATACTTTTGGATACATACCATACGTACCGCAAGTCATAATACCTTTTGAACCAATCAAGATAACCCCATTAGAACCATCTGGATCACCAATTACTTCAGTTGAAGGAATTCCGTCTGGATGTGGTGCGCGTAAACCTCCATCGAACCAATGTAATTTTACGTTTGATTTATTTCTGTCAGATGGACCGTAATTCAAGGTAACCATAGAAGAAGGCGGACATCCCTCTGGTATCCACTCTGGAGTCCAGTCTTGCAAAAATACTGAACCTACAGAGCACTCAACATCTAAGGCATCACGAATTCCTAAAACTTTAAATGGAGGATCCAATAAATGGCAACCCATATCTCCAAGAGCACCTGTACCATAATCCCACCAGCCTCTCCATTTAAATGGAATAAAGGCAGGATTAAATTCTCTATACTTAGCTGGTCCCAACCATAAATCCCAATCTAGCTCCTTAGGCACCTCGTGCCCAGCAACTGGATAAGGAATTCCTTGTGGCCAAACAGGACGATTCGTCCATACAAATACTTCATTTACTTTACCTATTACTCCTCCGTCAAACCATTCAATCATTTTTCTCACACCATCTCCTGATGAACCTTGGTTACCCATTTGAGTGACCACTTTCATTTCTCTTGCCTTTTCAGCCAAAATACGTGCTTCGTAAATATCGTGTGTTAATGGTTTTTGTACATATACGTGCTTACTTCTACGCATTGCCTCCATGGCTATCGTTGCGTGTGTATGATCGGGTGTTGAAACGATAACCGCATCAACATTACTGCCTTCTTTATCTAATGCTGCACGGAAATCTCTGTAATAATTTGCCTTAGGCAATTCTGCACGAGCTCTAGCTGCCTGACGATCGTCTACATCTACAATAGCAACAATATTTTCTGCTCCTTTGTTATAGGAGTTCATGATATCACTGTATCCTTTACCTCCACCACCAATACCCATGATATTTAAACGATCTGAAGGAGCTTTAAAACCCTTTCCTAAAACATGGCGAGGCACAATGTAAAAACTTGCCGCAGCCAAAGACGCATTTTTTATAAAATTACGACGTGATGAATGACTCATATTTTTGAGATTTAGAGAATAATTAATTCAATTTGAAATGAATCCTCAATATCCAAAAAATTCTTGAAATAGCAAATTTCAATCTAAGAATTTTTATATGGGTTTGTGGGTGTTTTGAAACTATGATTCAAAGAATCTGTGAATCTAAGAATCTGTGAATCTAAGAATCTGTGAATCTAAGAATCTGTGAAACTAGGAAACTATGTATTTATGAATTGGAGGGAATTAAAGTTCTAAAATAATAGGTAACAGTCCCTAGACCCCCTCTTCAATTCTTTCGTTTCTTCCGATTCTTAGATTTTTAGATTCTTAGATTCATAAACAAAAAAAGGCCCTCACTTTCGTAAGGGCCTTTTAATATTAAGATTAAAAATTACTCACCTTTCTTGGCTTTCTTTTCTAATTTTTTAATAGCTTGTGCTCTCTCAGCACCTTCCAATTGCTCTTTTAAAGCAGAAAGGGCATCAATATCACCCATCGTAGTTTTTTCTACTGGAGCGCTAGTTTTCTCAGCAGCTTTTGTAGTTTTTTTCTTCTCAGCCTTTACTTCTTCAGCAGCTGGCTCAGAGAACGTACGGGTATGAGAAAGCATAATCTTGCGATCATCTTTTTGGAATTCTGTAACAACAAAATCCAAAGTCTCACCTACCTCTGCAGTAGATCCGTCTTCTTTAACCAATTGTTTGAAAGCAGCTAAACCTTCGATACCATATGGTAATTCTAAGGTAGAAAGTTTATCGTTTTTAGAAACGATAGTTGCTTTATGAGTTGAACCTACAGTGAATACACTTTCAAAAGTATCCCAAGGATTTTCTTCTAATTGTTTGTGACCTAAAGCAAGACGACGATTTTCAGCGTCTAATTCAATCACTACTACGTCTAGGCTGTCACCAACTTTAACGAATTCTGAAGGATGCTTGATTTTCTTCGTCCAAGATAAGTCAGAAACGTGAACTAAACCATCGATTCCTTCTTCTAACTCAAGGAATAAACCGAAGTTTGTTAAGTTACGAACTGTTCCTTTGTGCTTCGTTCCAACTGCATATTTCTTCAATAAGTCAGTCTTAGTCCAAGGATCTTCTGCTAATTGCTTAACACCTAAAGACATTTTACGCTCAGCACGGTCTAAAGTCAACACAACTGCTTCCATCTCATCACCTACTTTCAAGAAATCTTGTGGATTTCTTAAGTGTTGTGACCATGACATTTCAGAAACGTGAATTAAACCTTCAACACCTGGTAAAACTTCTAAGAACGCACCGTAATCAGCAACATTTACAATTTTACCTTTTACTTTAGATCCAACTTCTACGTCAGCTGGCAAGGCATCCCAAGGATGTGCTTGCAATTGCTTCATACCTAAAGAGATACGCTTCTTGTTTTCGTCGAAATCTAAAACAACCACTTGGATTTTTTGATCCAATTTCAATACCTCTTGAGGGTGGTTGATACGACCCCATGAAATATCTGTAATATGTAGTAAACCATCTACACCACCTAAATCGATGAACACACCGAAGTTTGTCATGTTTTTGATTACACCTTCTAATACTTGACCTTTGTCTAAGTTTGTTAAGATTGTTTGGCGTTGTGCCTCAAGATCTTTCTCAATTAATACTTTATGAGATACAACTACGTTATCGTTAGTATGGTTGATCTTAACAACTTTAACTTCCATATTTTTACCAACAAAAATATCGAAATCACGAATTGGCTTCACGTCAATTTGAGAACCTGGTAAGAATGCCTCGATACCGAAGATATCCACGATCAAACCACCTTTTGTACGACGCTTCACGAAACCATTGATGATAGTATCTTCTTCCAAAGCCTTTTCGATTTTGGTCCAAGCTCCCATCACCTTAGCTAGTTTACGAGAAAGGATTAATTGTCCATTTGAATCTTCTTGATTTTCAATGTACACTTCAACCTCATCACCAGCTTTTAAGTCCGGCATATCACGGAATTCAGAAGCAGAAACTAAACCATCTGATTTGAAACCGATGTTAACGATTACTTCACGGTCTGTTTTGCTTACTACAATACCCGTAACAACTTCTTTTTCAGTTACAGCATTCAAAGTCGCTTCGATAGCTGCTTCCATTTCTGCAATCTGTGCTGCAGAATAGTTTCCGCCGAAACCTTTTCCTTCAACTTCTTCCCAGTTGAAATCTTTTGGAGTTTTTGACATAATATTTGTCGCCCTTGATACATCAACAAGTCGGGCTAACTTATTGAATTTAAAATGAATAAAAATTTTATTTGGGGTGCAAAATTAGGAAGAATATTTTAAAAATGCAAGAATCTATGAATCTATGAATCTATGAATCTATGAATCTATGAATCTATGAATCTATGAATCTATGAATCTATGAATCTATGAATCTATGAATCGGAAGAATAGGAAGAATAGGAAGAATCGAAAGAAATGGAAGAAATGAAAGAATCGAAAGAAATGGAAGAATGGTTGGCCCTGAGCTTGTCGAAGGGAAGAATTGGAAGTCTCGCGCTCAGCTGTGCTGAGTGCGGAATAACTATTGTTGAACATGTTGTTCAACAATAGTTAGGCACTGATAAAAAGTATCTTTATTAAAGATTTGAAAAAGTCTGAAAAACAGTGAAGAATTTTATTTTTTGCTACGGATTTAAATCCGCGGCAAATTAATGCTTAGTTTTACTTGAACAACATGTTCAACAGTTATTCCGCACTCAGCACAGCTGAGCGCGAGACTTCCGTTCTCCCCATTCTTTTCTTCCGTTCTTCCGATTCTTCCTATTCTTAAATTCTTAGATTCTTAGATTCTTAAATTCACAAATTCTTAGTTTCTTAGAAATTTATTTGGAATTATAAAATCTTTCCACTAATTTCGCAGTCCGTTTTAAAAAGCGGTGTTTTGTTTAATCGCAAAGCAGAGAAGTAGAGGATGTTACAACTTGAAACTCAAATCGGAAGGAATCAGATAAGGAAGCTTCCACCCTTATTGGCAGATAAATTCCAAAATTAACTTAAAAACGATGTTTTAATATGGCAAAAGAAATAGCTGGTTACGTGAAGCTACAGTGCAAAGGTGGCCAAGCCAATCCTTCACCGCCCATCGGTCCTGCATTAGGTTCCAAAGGTTTGAACATCATGGAGTTCTGTAAGCAATTTAATGCGAGAACCCAGGATAAACAAGGCGTTGTATTGCCTGTTTTAATCACCTATTACGCAGACAAATCGTTTGACTTCGTTGTAAAGACTCCTCCAGCACCAATTTTGTTGTTGGAAGCAGCGAAAGTTAAATCTGGTTCAGCTCAACCGAACTTGAAAAAAGTTGGTTCAGTTTCTTGGGAACAAGTGCGAGTAATCGCTGAGACTAAGATGCCAGACTTAAACTGTTTTACAATTGAAGCAGCAATGAGTATGATTGCTGGTACAGCGAGATCAATGGGTATTACTGTTTCCGGTGATAAACCATTCTGATTTGAATGATTTAAAACGGAAATTAAACCAAAATTAATTAAAGGTAATGGCAAAACTTACGAAGAAACAAAAGGATGCTCTTTCAAAATACGACCCAACTCAGGCGTACTCGCTTGATAAGGCTGCTCAAATCTTGAAAGAAATTTCTTACACAAAATTCGATGCCTCTGTGGACATTGATGTTCGCTTAGGTGTAGACCCTCGTAAAGCAGACCAAATGGTTCGTGGCGTTGTTGCTCTTCCACATGGTACAGGTAAAGACGTTCGCGTTTTAGTTCTTTGTACTCCTGATAAGGTAGAAGAAGCAAAAGCTGCTGGTGCGGATCACGTAGGATTAGATGATTATATCTCAAAAATCGAAGGCGGTTGGACCGACATCGATGTGATTATCACTATGCCTACCGTGATGGCTAAACTAGGTCGCTTAGGGCGTGTGTTAGGTCCACGTGGACTTATGCCTAATCCAAAGTCTGGTACAGTTACTTTGGAAGTAGGAAACGCAGTAAAAGAAGTAAAAGCTGGTAAAATTGATTTCAAAGTTGATAAAACTGGAATCATTCACACTTCTATCGGTAAAGTTTCTTTTGATGCTGCAAAAATTGTTGAAAATGCGCAAGAAGTTATCAATACATTATTGAAATTGAAACCATCTTCAGCGAAAGGTACTTATGTTAAATCAATCAATATATCATCAACTATGTCTCCGGGCGTAATTATTGATAAGGCGACTGTAAGCGGTTTGTAAGATGACAAGAGAAGAAAAAAATCAAATTATTGATGAGTTGTGCGAAAAGTTCGCAGCAACTCCGTACTTCTACATTGCAAGTACCGCTGGTTTAACTGTTGCTGAGGTAACTCAGTTTCGTAGAATGGCCTTCCAAAGAGGTTTAGAATACAAAGTATTTAAAAATACATTGATCGCTAAAGCTCTTGAGAAATCAGGAAACGATTATTCTGCCTTCAATGGCGAAGTGTTGAAAGGTATGTCAGGTATCATTTTCTCTCCAGAAAATGCTAAAACTCCTGCTAAATTGATCAAAGACTTCAAAAAAGAGGCTGGAAAAGATAAAATTACTTTCAAAGGTGCGTCTATCGAAGGTGGTTTATATATTGGCGAAGGTCAATTAACAGCTTTAGAAAACATCAAGTCGAAAGCCGAAATGATTGGCGAGGTTATTGGATTACTTCAATCGCCTGCTAAAAACGTTATCTCTGCTCTTAAGAGTGGTGAGCACAAATTGGCTGGACTTGTTAAAACGCTTTCTGAGCGCCCAGAGTAATTTAACAATTGATTTAACAAGGGCATAGCCCACAAATATTAATTTTTAACAATTAAATTTTTTTTAAAATGGCAGATTTAAAAGCGTTCGCTGAACAATTAGTGAACTTAACTGTAAAAGAAGTAAATGAATTAGCTGCTATCCTTAAGGATGAGTACGGAATCGAGCCAGCTGCTGCTGGTGCTGTTATGGTTGCAGGTCCTGCAGCTGGTGGTGGCGAAGGTGGTGGCGAAGCTGCTGCTGAGAAATCATCTTTCGATGTAATCTTAAAATCAGCTGGTCCTAACAAATTAGCGATCGTTAAGTTAGTTAAAGACTTAACTGGTTTAGGTTTGAAAGAAGCTAAAGACGTAGTTGATGCAGCCCCTAAAGCTGTTAAAGAAGGCGTAAGCAAAGACGAAGCTGAAGGTTTGAAAAAATCTTTAGAAGAAGCTGGTGCTGAAGTTGAATTAAAGTAATCAACCTTCTGATATTCAAAAAAGGGAATGGCAACATTCCCTTTTTTTTGCTTAATTTGTTATTATTTTCCCTATGCGCGACATTATACAACTCCTTCCTGATGCTATTGCAAATCAAATTGCAGCCGGAGAAGTTGTGCAACGTCCTGCCTCTGTAGTTAAAGAACTGCTTGAAAATTCTATTGATGCTGGCGCAAATTCCATCCAATTAATCATTAAAGATGCGGGCAAAGCCCTCATCCAAGTAATCGATAATGGCTCAGGAATGTCCGAAACAGATGCACGCATGTGTTTTGAACGTCATGCCACATCCAAAATTAGAAAAGCGGAAGACCTGTTCCAAATAAAAACAATGGGCTTTAGAGGAGAAGCAATGGCCTCCATCGCCTCCGTTGCCCAAATAGAATTAAAAACAAGAAAAGCAGAAAACGAATTGGGGACTTCCATTCGTATCGAAGCCTCAACTTTCAAAAATCAAGAAAATATTTCTTGCGCCACCGGCACCTCCGTTTCTGTAAAAAACCTTTTTTACAATATCCCAGCTAGGAGAAACTTCTTGAAGTCAAACCCGGTTGAAATGCGCCATATCGTAGATGAATTTCAACGTGTGGCTCTCGCACATCCAGATATAAAATTTGTCCTCAATCAAAATGGAGAAGAGATTTATAACCTTCCTGCAGAAAAATTGGGCAAACGAATTGTTGACTTATTCGGCAAAAATTATCGAGAACAACTCGCATTTTGTGAAGAAGAGACAAGCTATGTATCAATCAAAGGCTATGTAGGAAAACCTGTTAACGCAAAAAAAACAAGGGGAGAACAATTCTTTTTCGTCAATAACAGATTCATTAAAAGTACGTATTTAAACCATGCCGTAATGATGGCCTATGAACGCCTCATTCCAGATGGAAATTTCCCTTTTTATGTGCTATTTCTCGAAATTGACCCTTCCCACATAGATATTAATGTTCACCCTACAAAAACTGAAATAAAGTTTGACGACGAACGCTCTATTTATGCTATTGTACATGCTGCTGTAAGAAAAACCTTGAGCGTTAATCACCTAGTTCCTTCCATTGATTTCGATACCAACACTAATTTTTTGCAACAAATTAGTACCGCAAATACCGTATTTCCCAATCATCCTACTCCACATTTCTCCCAAGAAAATAAAACGCTATCCTCTAAGGCTGTTAACGATTCTTGGAAAAAACTGTACGATGGATTGAACGATCAAATTAATCAATTTGAAAATCAAAAAGGAGTTGACAGTCAAGAGCTGTTTAAACAAGATATTGAACATCCGACTACCCTACAGAGTAGAGCAAATAATTTATCAGGCGAGGTAAGTACTAGCGCAAAATGGTCTTTCGTTCAAATAACTCAGGGTTTCATAGGCATTTCGCGACCAGATGGCATGCTCATCATTCACCAAAAACGAGCATATCAACGAATTCTGTTTGATCAATTAATCGATTCAATCACCCAAAAAAACAGTGAAAGCCAACAATTATTATTTCCTGAAACCTTACATTTGAATCCAGGGGATAAAATAATTTTTCTTGAAATTGTAGATCAAATTAAAACCTTAGGTTTCGACCTTGCACCAAATCCAGATGGCACCTATAGCATTTTAGGAGTTCCAGCTAGTTTACAAGAAGAAAACCCGCAGTTTATAATAGAAGATCTACTCGAACAATTAAAGTACGAGGTGTCTGATTTTAAACAGTTACATCAAGAAAAAATAGCTCGCATCATTTGTAATAGAGCAGCCTCAAAATTTCATTTAAAATATTTGGCACAAGAGGAAATGCAACAATTAGTAGAAAAATTATTCGCTTCTTCTAATCCGAATGTTTCACCAAATGGAGAATTAATTTCTAAGCTCATGGACAAACACACCATTGAGCAATGGATGGCCTAACCCGCCAATTCTTTCGCCCTTTTTTGCGCAGCAAAAATCCCTTGCTGTAAACCCTGCCCAACTCCCAGTTCCTGAAATGTCCGTAAAGCAGCTTCTGTTGTACCCCCTTTCGAAGCAACAGCTTGAATTAATTCGTCTAAAGATTTATCTGAGGTTTGCATTAAATGATACGAGCCAAGCATCGTCTGCTTCACTAATAAAGCCGACATCGCAGGATCAAAACCCATCGCATTCCCTGCATCAATCATTTGCTTAACTAAATAAAAGAAATAAGCAGGCCCTGATCCACTTAATCCTGTAACTGCATCCAACAACTCCTCTTGTTCTAAAAAAACGGCTCTACCTGTGCTATTAATTAAATTCTCTGCCTTGCGAATTTCTGATAAACCAACTTCTGGTGCTGCTGCAAATGCAGTCATTCCCATGCCTAGCAATGCTGGCGTATTTGGCATGGCACGAACAACCATAGGATGAGCAATACTTTCCTGAATGTTACGAATTGGAATTCCTGCCATAATTGATAATACCAACTGATTAGGCTGTATGTATTTCTTAATTTCTAGCGCTGCCGAAGGAAAATCCTGAGGTTTAACCGATAATATAATCAAGTCTACATCGCCCAATTTTTCTGAAATAGTATCCACAACGACGCCCGCCTTTTGCTCTTGCAAAACAGCTCCACGTTCGGCACTTTTTTCAACCAATAAAAGGTTTTCTTTCTGAACTAAATTATATTGAATAAACGAATTGGCGAATGCCATTCCCATGTTTCCGCAACCAATAATTCCAATTTTCATATGTGTATTCTACTTCTTAAATAAATCTGCTAAAAACTTTTCTAAACTTGGCCCTCGCAATCCTTTTGCTACTATTTTCCCATCCGGACCAACCAAGAAAGTCATTGGAATTGAATTCACACCATATGCCTGCGCCGCCACAGAATTCCAATATTGTAAATCAGAAACATGCTTCCATACCAATTGATCATTCTCTATGGCCTTCAACCAAGCATTTTTATCTTTGTCTAAGCTTACACCTAAAATTTCAAAACCAGCATCTTTATACTTGGCATAAGTTTTCACCACATTCGGGTTCTCTTGTCGACATGGACCACACCAAGATGCCCAAAAATCTAGTAAAACATATTTTCCACGTAAAGAGGATAAAGATAGTAATTGCCCATTTGGACTCGGCAAGTTAATTTCGGGAGCCTCAAAACCCACATTTGCACCCTTCATGCGCTTTAAATTTTCCAAAAACGGCTTCACATGAGGATGATTAGGTCGAGTCTTTTTAAACTTCTCTCCAATTTCTTCTAAAGTAGCCAACTCCGATTCTGCTGGCAAAAAATTCGTTGCCCAAAGAGCCACCAAATTGGACCCCATTTGAGGAATAATAGATTTTATTTTTGTCAGTGTTTCTTGTTGAGCAGATGTAAATAAAGGCTGAATTCGACCTTGCGCGTTTGGGTCTTTTTGCAACTCTTGATTCCACGCTTTCACTTTTGTTTCTAAAGCCTTAGAAATTTCCATGATTTGTAGCATGTATTTGATATTTTCAGAAGCGCCTTTTATAGAAAATGTTCCTTGTTTTTCAGGTGTATTAATCCCATCTGCAACTATTTCCAACTTTTCTCCTCCTTCCAAAATCAATAAAACCTTTTGAGGATTTGGAACATCATAAAAATTCAACAGATAGAAGGCTCCACCATCCAACACTTTCCCAATAAATCGCACAGATTTTTGTGTATTTGGTAAAAGGGAATCAACTTTTACAGCCTGTCCCCTTGCATTTATGTATTCTAAATAGATTTTTTTATTTGGAACAAGTTGATTTGCCTTAACGGCAATTTCATATTGTTGGCCTACCATCAAAAATGGAGCCATACAAAGACCCATTAAGGTAAAAATTATTCCAAGTTTTTTCATCTTATTTTAATTTGTCTAAAGACTCTGCCATCAATTGATTTAACTTTTTAGGATCTGCGGTACCTTTTGTTTTTTTCATTACATCACCAATAAACATGGCAATTAAGCCCTTTTTACCTTGATGATACTCCTTGACTTTTTCTGGGAGAGAAGCCAAGGTTTCGTCAACTAATTGCTGAAGAGAATCTTCATTAGGTTTATTTGCCAACCAACCTTGTTCCTCAATAATTGAATTGATCGTTTTTCCAATAGATGTAATTGCTAAAGGGAACAATTGATGTGCGGCCAAATTATGCGTTATTGTACCTGCTTCTACTAATTGTATAATTTCTGCTAATCGGTCTGCAGAAAGGGGAAAATCAGTTATTTCAAGATGATTTTCATTAAGAAATGTTTTCACAGGACCCATCATCCAGTTGGCAATGGTTTTATAGGCATTGGTATGCAGCGCTGCCAATTTAAAATAATCAGCCGTTTCTTTAGATTCAGCTAGGTAATGGGCATCATAGTCTGATAAATGATATTTCTCAACAAACTCAAGCTCTTGCTCCCAAGGCAATAAAGGCATATTTGCCTTAATCTCCTGAATCCACTCGTCTGAAATTTCCAAGGGTGCCAAGTCAGGTTCAGGGAAATAACGATAATCATTCATGGTTTCTTTCAAACGCATAGAATGCGTTTTTCCGGTATGGGCATCAAAAGTTCTTGTTTCTTGGATAAGCGTCTCTCCATTTAATAAGACTTCCTGCTGACGCACACATTCGTATTCAATGGCTCGTTGAATATTACGAATGGAATTCATATTTTTAATTTCAACTTTTGTGCCCAACTTCGTTTCTCCAACGGGTCGCAATGAAATATTAACATCTGCACGCAAACTTCCTTCCTCCATATTCCCATCACAAATACCTAAATAACGTACCAATTTTCGAACTTCAGTCACTAATCCAAAGGCTTCTTCAGCTGAATGAATACTAGGTTCTGTGACCATTTCAATTAAAGCAGTTCCCGCACGATTATAATCGATAAAACTAAATGGATTATCCCCTTCATGTATTGATTTTCCCGCATCTTCTTCCAAATGAATATGATGAAAAGCAATTTCTTTGGTTCCAGATTTCAATCGAACCATTACAGATCCTCCCATGCAAATGGGCGTTTTATCTTGGGTGATTTGATACCCTTTTGGCAAGTCTGGATAAAAATAGTTTTTACGATCGAAATATTGATGTTTAGAAATGGTAGAACCAATGGCCAATCCCATTTTTATGGCATAATTAACGACATTTTTATTCAATTTAGGCAATGTGCCCGGATGGCCCAAGGTAATAGGTGAAATAAGCGTATTGGCTTCCTGTCCAAATAAAACAGGATCACTCGCAAAGATTTTGGAATTCGTTTGCAATTGGGCATGAATCTCAAGACCTATTACAGGTTCAAAAATGGAAGAATTGAAACTACTCACAAAAAATGGGATAAATAAACAATTAGTAAAGATACAAAAAGGCAAAGAATTTGCCTATCATTAGGCAACTTTACAACGACATGTAGATTTGTGCTTATAATTATACCAATATGCTAAACTAACAAAGACTCCTAGGAGTACACCAAAAATCCAATTGAGCGAGTTAAAGCCTAGTACAACTTCTAAAAATTTAGATAAAAAGGCTATTCCTAAAAACAACATAGGTTGCATCTGACGATGCTTTCGATAATCTTTAACCAACAAAAAGGCAGCTAATAAAAAACTTGAAAGGACTAACATCCATTCAATGTTTTCATTAAAAGCAAAAGTAGAAGCAATATAAGGTGCAAAAAACAAAAATACAGGTAAAGAAAGACAATGAATAGCACAAGCAATGGATAAATAAAAACCTATCCGCTCGATGAGTATTTCTTTAAAAACATGCTTTTTTTTCATCTAACTAAAATAGAAAAATTTACATCTACATCGGTTGACCCAATCGATTCATTAACCCCATCTTTTGTCTCCTTACCATTGACAGGTGGCTGATGTAATAAAATGACACGCAGCGCCCCGCTTACTCCTGCGTCCTTAAACTTTATCTTATTTTTTAATCCCAACTTTCTGCCCTTAGAATCTTTATCCGTTGAAATCAAAGAAAATAAATCCTTGGGGTCAGGTCTTAAAACAACCAAATGGGCATCTGACTCTTCTTCAACTTCTTCGGTTAAATCCTGAACTTTTAACCCAGACTCATTTAAAAAAGCTACAGATACATCATATGTTGTATTCTTATTCAAAAAAATTGGCTCTCCTACACCTTGTCGCCAATAGTATTGTTGCTCCTTCTCACTCCCTGATATCGGAGAAAAAGTTAATTCAACGGTTGTAATCGCCTCATTATCATCATGAACATCCATATCAGCCCTCGAACATGATAAGGATAAAAAACTCAAAAAAATAAGACTAATTTTTTTCATTTTGTTATTTGCAATACTGTTGCAAATATACTGAATGATAAGTTATTTTTGCAACATTGTTGCAAAAATAACTTAATAAAATAGAAGAAGTATTTAAACAAGTCGATCAAATAACTCCTTAGGTGTACATTTATAAAATTTTGCAATTGCAGAATAAAGTGATTGCCTTGAACGAAAACCGATAATTTCAGCTAAGTAATCGAACGAATATTTTTGATACTTAACGTCACTCGGATAAATATCTATTAAATATTCTAATCGCTTTTTATTAATATAATCTTTCGATGTCATTTCCAAAACCTGCTTGAGGGAAAAGGAAATAAATCGCTGTGGAACATTAATTTTTTCCGCTAATTTTTCAACTGAAAAATCAAGTTCAAGATAGTCATTTGAACGGGCAAAATAATCTTCTATTTTTTGAATGATCTTTTTTTGTTCGTCTAGATGCGTATGAAATACCTCCTTTGTTAGGGCATCTTTATTTCTTGAATCTCCAATCGACTTATTAAAATTTCCTAATAAATATTCTTGAAAATAATGACCATCCAAGAGTGAAGGATTAAACATCAAGAATAAATTTATAAAAATCACTTCCAAAACCAATGAAACTCCTAAGCCACTGGTACTAATTTTGGGTTCAAAATGAAGAATATATTCATAAATTAAAAAGGAAATTGTGCAAAATCTAAATAATAAATTACCGAATAACCAAAACTTTACTAATGAACCTTTTTTAGGCTTGATTGTTAATTTACCATGTACATACAAATACAGATCAAAGGCCATTAAACTACCAAATATGATATATTGAAAGATTTTAAAATACGCGTGAAGCATGGGTGGAAACCAAACATACTTGGAACTATGGTAAAAATAATCTTGACTAGCTAGGTACCGCCTAATTTCCTCTAACTTCAATTCTACAGGGAGTAAATAAAAGTTAAAATTTTCAGCAACTTGAATGAGAAATGGAAGGTAAAGAAGTAAAAATAGGTAATTGAATCGCTTTTCTGGTCGAAGAAAATAATAATGGAATAAAAAAGCTGTTGGGGTAAGGGTATAGATTAATGGAGAAACTACCCTAAAAATATGAGGGTATCTCAACAATAATGAAGGTTCTAAAAAAATAAATGCTACTAATAAAAATGAAATTAAAATCAATTGTATAGCAATTATTTTCAAGCACAAAACGCCTTTATTTTTAAAAGCAAATTGAAGACCAAATGCAAAACTGAAAAAAATAGTCAAAGCATTTAAATATTCTTTAAACGGAGTCATCTTTAACCTTAGTTTTACTTTATTTTTGGGGCTGTATCAAACCATCGTCGGATGCTAACTGGACTAACATTTTTTGCCTTTAATTCAGCTTTCTGATTAATTAGATGAAAAACAGGATTTGTATAGGCATCAAATAAGGTTCTAATATTCCCTTCCTCAGGAATACTAACATGCATATTATGGTAATTCAATTTATACTTTGCAATAAATTGTTTCCATTTAAAACTAGGAATCCCAGGAACGTTCATGATATAATAACGTCCAATTTTCAAATCATACCTTTTTTCAATCATTTTAAGTGTACTATCCATTTCGGGCACTTCTTTTTGACAATGATCACAATCGGGATCATAAAAGGCAATAAGGGTGTAGTCAAATTTACTTGCGAAATCGCTTATACTTTGTGCCACTTTTGCCGTATCAAGAAGCTTCATGTCTACAATAGGTGCATCTAACTTCAATTGACTAAGGTTTTCCAAATCTTTTAAATAAGGTTTCTTTACTGCAGCACTCACCACCTTACATTCATCCTTTTGTATATAATTTTTTATATACGTCATATAAACATCTACGTTGTTTTGAATATTCCGATTTTGCAGTAGCTTACCAAAATGGTCCAAAACAAATAAATAGGTTCTAGATTTACAATCCAAGGCCTTCATCACACGATTCACACCTCTCAAAATGGAATCTCCAGAAAGTGGGTAATAATTCATATATTCCTGTAATAAAGGTTTTAAACCTGGGGTAAATAGTAGTTGTTTGTCATTCCAGTTAGTTTGTACAAAAAAATCTTCTCTAGCCTTAAAGTTTGTTCTTGATGGTACAGAAGCATCCAATCGATTTAATGTTTGAAAATAGAGGTACAACGGATCTCCAGATGGAAGTGTTTTTAACACTTCTTTTCTAAACGCAACTAAACTCTCTGTTTTTTCCCTAAAAAATGCGGCCTTATTAGCAAAACTAAACTTTCTTCCTCGTTTAATTTCCTGCTCATATAAACTGTCAATTAAATAAAATGATTTTTCTAAACGCTGGTAATCCAAAAACTTTTGATTTTTCTTATCACTTGCTTTTGCTAATCCCACATAATCTGAACCATCCAATTCTAGTCGAGTTGAGTCTTGATCTCTAAATGCCAAATATACTTTTTGCTTGCTTTGTGGAAAATAAAGGAAATAAATCCCCCCAACAATGGATTTCTTATTATTGATAAAAAACGAAGTCTTTTTAAGATTTAATGTATCCTTGGGAATATAATTTTTTTCATCAAATAAGCAGGTCCTAAAATAGGCCACAGAATCCTTTGGATTTTTGATTTTTATGCGAAGTTTAAATTGTCCAAATCCATTCAAAAAATTTAAAAGGAAGACTAAAATAAATACCCATTTCGTAAATTTAAAAGTGGCAAATTTTTTCATAATTATGATGTAATGTAATTTTTTTCGAATAATTCTTTAGGCGAACAATTATAAAACTTTTGAGAACAAGAATACAAGGTTTGTCTCGAACCAAATCCAGCCATTTCTGCCAAATAATCAAATGAATAACTTCTGACTTTTTCATCCAATTGATATTGTTCAATCAGGTATTCCATTCTCATTTTATTGATGAAATCTTTTACCGACATCCCATGCACTTGTTTGATAGCAAATGAAATAATTCTTTGGGGAATTTTCATTTCCTGAGCCAATCGCTCAACAGTGAAATCGATTTGAATGTATCCATTATTTATTTTCAAATAAGCTTCAATATCCTGGTTAATTTTTTCATACTCTGAAATAAAATCCCCACTACTTTCTGTTATGGAATCAGCATTTTTTAACTGCTTTTCGGAGACATATTGAATAAAATTTCGAAAATGATACACATCTAAAAGGGATGGATTAAAAAGTAAAAATAGGATGCAAAAAATTGAATCGCCAACAATAAGAAGCTCCAATCCACTATAATTTATACGAGGCGAATAGGAAAAAACAAATGTATAAAGAGTAAATGAAATGGTAATCGTTCTAAATAATATTATACCCAATAACCAATAGGTAACTAATGGGTGTTGTACTTTACTAATAAAAAATTGATTCGAATAAAACTTAATAAAATCTTTTACCAATAAGGCTCCAGAAATAATGTAAATAAATATTTTAAAATATATGTGATAAATTGGATTGATCCAGGTAAAATTTGGAGAGCGATAAAAGTAATCGTGCTTTTCAAAAACAAGCTTCAATTCATTGAGCTTTACTTGGTCAGAACTAAAGAAAAAAGGTACATTTTCTGCCATTGCCAATACATAAGGCAAGAACAATAATAAAAAATATAAATTAAATTTTTCGCCAGGACGCAGTAAATAATAATGAAATAAAAATGTACAAGCAGGAAATAAATACACCATTGGTTTTATATAACCTAAAAGAAAAGGATATTTCCATAAGTCATTGGGATTTACAAATAAAGCTATAACAAGAAAAATAAAATTACATAGTAATTGAAATCCGAGAATTTTTAATGATAATAAACGATCATTTTGTATTAAATATTTCAAGCCAAATACAAGGCTGAAAAAAATAATAATAGAATTTAAATAATCGTATAAAAATGATATCATTGAAATAATGGTTAATTTTTTACCTCTAAAAATTGGTGAGGAGTCATGTTATGTAAGCGCTGTACAACTTTATATAATGCTTGTCGACTACCAAAACCGCATGATTCTGCTAATTTTTCTATTGTCAAATTGCTGATTTTTTTTTCTTCTTGAATAATTTTTTTTAAATAAGCTAGTCGAAGACTCCCAACATAATCAGGGAAACTCATCTCATAATAATCATGTATTAGTTTTGACACTGTACGCTCATTCATATTTATTTGAATGGCCAATTTTTTTATGGTAAAATCTTCTTCCAAATATGGAATATGGGTTTCCATATGTTCTTGCAATTTTTTCAAATTATTGATAGATTTTAATCCGTTTTGATCCATTACCACATATTGTTTTTCCAAATCAAGCATTTCAAAAATTGCCCCATTTAGCAACTTGGGATACAATAAATAAAAACCAAAATGAAATAAAATGTCTAGTAATAAAAAGTAGTCACTGGGGGAAAATGAAAATCCATCTTTTTTGATTAAGCCAAAACCATATAAAAAAATCACCAGTAGCGATATAATTTTCAATAGAATTTCTGCACCAATCCAACGAATTAGAATTTTATTGTTTTTATAGAAAATGGACTTACTATATTTTGCATAGCGGTACCAAATAACAAATCCCAAATAGTAATAAATGATATGAGAAATTGATTTCAAATAAAAGTGAATTTTTATTGGAATATAACCGGCAATTGTTTCATAATGATATCCAAAACTAGGAGTACTGCGAGCAATTTCTAAATCTTTATACTTTAATTCCACAGGTCCAAAAATAAATGGAGCCAATTCGATAAAATGCAATAATGCAGGTAAAAAATGCAATAAATCAATGTATTTGAACTTTCTTAAAGGTTGTAAGGCATACTTTACAAATAAAAATCCTAATGGAGGAATGATGTAAAAAATAATTGATTGGATTTTATAAAAATGAATTGAAATAGGAGAATTATATTCTTCTAAGAAGAAGGCTGCTATAATTCTAAACGAATAGAAAGAAAAATAAATGCCAAGAATTTTCTTTGTCAAAGAACTCTTAGTGAATATTAATTTCATCCCTACCACTATCAAAAAAGTAGGTAATATTAAGAAATAAACATTTTTCAATACTGATAAAATCATTTCCTCTTATTTTACATCAAAATACTTGTTAGGCGTGGTTTGATGTAATCGTTGTACAACTTTATACAAAGCCTGCCTACTTCCAAATCCGGATTTCTCTGCCAATTTTTCTATTGTAAATCCAGTTGAACTACCTTGTTCTTGCAAAATTTTCTTCAGATAGTTTAATCGATAACTACCAACAAAATCTGGAAAACTCATATCAAAATGCTCTCTAATTAACTTCGAAAGATTTCTTTCTGAGATTTTCAACTGACTAGCTAAAACTTTAATGGAAAAATCTTCTTGAAGAAAAGGTGCCTCAACTTCCATAAAAATTTGCAATTTCCTTAAAGATTTATTAATCCCTGAATCACCTTCCTTAATTGCCACCTTTCCTCCCATTTGTTCAGTATGATTATTCCCAAAATAATTTGGAGAAAGTGACTCAAATAAGGCTCCATTTAACAGTTTTGGACTAAACAAGAAAAAGACAAAATTCATGATACCACCTAGGAACATTATCAAATCTCCAGGAGAAAATGTAGCAACAGTATGCACATTAAATACACCAATAAATTGAAGTACAATTAGTATAATTGAAATAACCTTAAAAACTAAATCCAAACCAATCCACTTTATCAATAAATTATTATTCTTATAAAAAATTGAATCTTGTTTTTTGGCATATCTAAACCACATAATAATCTCTAAAATTAAATATACATTGGAATATAAAATTTTAAAAACTGCGTGATATACGACGGGAATCTTACCAGCAATTGAAGGATAAAAAATATAAGACCCAGCATTAAGAGATAGCTCCAGATCTTTAAATTTATTTTCTGTAGGACCAAAAAAGAAAGGAATTAATTCAACTAAATGAATAAAAAATGGCAAAAAATGAAACAAATCATACCATTTAAATTTTCGGTAAGGCCTTAATGCATAAAAGCAAAACAAAAATCCAAGTGGCCCAAAAAGATAATGTAAAGGCGATTGTACAAAATGGAAATGGATAAAATAGGGTGAACTTGCTTCCGCTAATTGATAGGCCGAAATATTCCTTAAAAAAAATGCTAAAAAATAAATCCCTAAAATACGCTGCGGTAGAGTACGTTTACCAATGATTAAACGCAATCCAAAAACTACAAAAAATGTAGGTAAAATAAAAAAGTAAATATATTTTAAACCTATATTAATCATGCATTTACTAGCTTGTCAAAGTATTCCTTTGGTGTAGAATTTTTTAATTTTTTAAACGCGATGTAAAAGCCTTGACGTGTACCAAAACCAGCTTTTTCTCCTATATAATCCAATGAATATTTATGAAATTCATTATTTTTAATGAACGTATCCTCAATATATTGAATTCTTCGGTTATTAATGTAATCTCTGAATGAAATTCCATATTTATAACGAATTGCAGTTCCAATTAATCTTGGATTTTGTTTGATTAAGCTACCTAATAAATCAGCTGACAATTTTGAGTTTAAATAGATTTCGCTTTCTTCAAAGTATTTATCTACTATTCCCACCAAGTCATTTAACTTTTCCCCCATATCCTCTAACCCATGATCAACTGATGATTTTAATAACACTTGATTTGACACATCGAGGTTTTTTGCATGGTCTTTATTTCGCGAAAAATATTTTCGAATTAAAAACATAAATAGAATAATTGTTGATAGTGCAGAAAAGGTTAATAACATAAATTTTAAGTATTTAGTAGTTCGACAATACGAAGTAAACTTTTTTAATAATTTTAAAGTGTCAAAAAAAATGAAAAAACCATTTTTTTGACAAAAAAAAATTGACACATGTCCTTTTCTGTGTATTTTTTTTGACAACATGGTCTAATTTTAGTCAATCATCATGTTTTTATCCTATCATCTACTGTAAAAAAAATGAATTAAGTGAATTAATAGTTCCTTAAAAAAAATAAAATTAAATTTGGAAAAAACATAATTTTAACAATTTATTAAGATGAGACCCTATTTATTATTACTCCAATTTACCCTTTTGTTTACACCATTACTGGCAAAAGAAAAGCTAACAAAAGAAAGTTTACAAGCAGCAGAGATCAATCGATTTAATGTTATGGTTGCCGCCGACAAGGCTGGTTTAGACAAAGCCATCCATAAGGATTTGTACTATTGTCATTCATCTGCAACTATAGATAACAAAGAGAGTTATATCGAATCAATCGTGTCAAAAAAAACTATTTACCACAAAATTGATATCGAAGAAACGAATGCACGAGTTTATGGCAACATAGGAATTAATACCGGAATATTAAATGTTACTAACTTGAAAGATGGCGTTGTTCAACCTGTAAATAGAATTCGATATACAGGGGTTTACTTGTTCGAGGATGGAAGATGGCAATTGGTTAGTTGGCAGACAACTAAAAGCCCGAAATAAGTGTAAAGTTGAAAGTTGAAAGTGGAAAGTGGAGAGTTGAGAGTTAGCAGTTGAATTAAAGTTAGCTTGATTCAATAAAATAACTTTCAACTCTCCACTTTCAACTTTCAACTAATTTCATCAGTTTTTCTAAATTTCTTCCCTCACATCCTTTCGTAATATACTTCGGTAAGCCAAATTGGGAAATATCCGTAAATTCCCATGGATGAAAATACAACATTAAAGTACCATCTGTTTGGAAAGTCCATTTTGCCACTAATTGATAAAACCAAAGTGGAAAGTTTTTAAAAGCTAACCAAAACAATGGAATTCTTAATAGAGGGGAAACAGAAGCTGGAATCCGGAGCAAACCATTTTCTTCATAGCTTATTCGTGGCAAATCAAAATTATTATATCTACCTGGTATCCATGTTGGATGAATTGAACTATCGTAGGAATAACCTGCAGCTAAAATGTCTTCAGTCGGCACCTGTTTCATTCTAGGCATGCGTAAGCCTTTTACCGGCTTACCGGTAATTTCTTCTAATCGTAACCTAGAACTTAGTAAATCCTTTGTTTCAAAACTTGAATGATAATAGGTATGAGAGGCGATTTCGTGTTTAGCAGCTAATCTTTTAATATCTTCAGGAAAATGATCTGCAAAATTTGCTGTGGTAAATAAGGTGCATTGTAAATCGTCTATATTCAAAATCGGCTCAATTGCCTTCAAACCCTTATACCCAATTTCCATTTGCAAGTCGGGATGAATGCTCTTCCCGTATTCCAAAGGTAAGTCAAACTCTTCGACATCAAAACTTATGCAAATTTTAGGATTATTGAAATTCATGTGAAGAATAGGGTTTTGTCAATAGTTGAATTGTCATATAACACCAAGCGATGAGAATAGGGAATGCCTTGATGGCATATTTAACAAAAAATTCCTTTCGAATAAATGGTGGAAAAATATCTGTTGGAGATAAAACTGTGCAAACAATAGTCAAAAGTAACAACCATAAATAGTGCTTAGTGGTGTAATGACCTTTTATCCATATTGCGAAACCTGAAATTGCAATAATATAGGTTGACGATTCTGAAGAGGATGAAAAAATAACCAAACCCAACAAGACTTGAGCATAATAATCTTGTTGAAATTGCACTACTTTATATAACTTTTTCCTTAAAAGAGGAAGTATAGTTAATAGTCCGGCTGGTACCAAAAAATAGAGCGTTGATAAATTGTGGAAATTGCTAACTCGCTTTACAAATCCCATGGCTGAAATATCTTGCATCATATTTCCAGAAAATGAGCTTTGATTAAGTTCATTTTTATGGACAATCATCCCATACCAATCTAAATAAGATTGAACAACAAACGAAGGTGAAGAAATAAGCATGGGTAAGATAAAACCCAAAAAACACCAAAGAATGGTGTAAAACACAAATTTTTTGGGAGAATGAGTAAAAAATACCAATAAAAGACCCACAATACCATATATTTTGGTCAAAATTAAGACCACTATAAGTAAAGAACTAGCCCAGTCTTTACCTTCCTTCATTAAACCAAATGCCCAAAGAAGTCCACCGGCTATTAGTAAATTAAATTGGAAATTATGTACTGATGTGAGCGCTTCAATGAAGACGATCAGAAACATAACAAGGGGCCATTTCGAGGGGAAGAAATAAGACAAGCCCTTATGTAAAACCCACATGCTTAAGGTAATCCAGCCAATCATACCTAGTAATAAAGGAAGGAGAGAAAATGGGGCAATGAGTACAGTAAAAAGGGGGCCATATAGATAATGATCGAAATAGGCAGAAGGATAGGCTTGGTATAAATTTGTTTCATGCAAGGCATGCCAAAATGATTGCCTATAAATTAAAAAATTATTAAAGCTTGAAGGGCCACGCCACCACTTTGAAAGAACAATCAAAATGGGTATTAAATACCATGCAATATTTTGAATTTTTTTATTCAAGGTTTTCTATTTTCCGAAATTTACGAAAAGGCTACCATTTATATTTTATCATTAAAAATTTTCTTTTTTCTGTAGATTTAAATCTGCAGCTATATATAATTATTTTTATAAATTGAAATGAATTCCAATTTACTATGACACACGAAATAACAACTTGCCTATGGTTTAATCAAAATGGCAAAGAAGCAGCAGGTTTTTATCAATCAATTTTTCCTGATTTTGAAGCAATCTCAGAAAACCCTATGGCAATCAATTACCGATTAATGGGTCGCAGATTTATGCATCTTAACGGTGGGCCTGGATTTCCAATAAATCCTTCTATTTCCTTCTTCGTTAGTCTAGAAGATGAAAACCAAATCGAACAGATATGGAATCATTTAATAGATGGTGGTAAGGTTATGATGGATTTAAACAGTTATCCTTGGAGTACAAAATATGGATGGTGTTCAGATAAATATGGAGTAAGTTGGCAATTGATGAAAGGCCATCATCCACAAAATTCCATTGTTCCAAGTCTTATGTTTTGTCAACAAAATGCGGGCAAAGCAGAAGAAGCCATGGATTTTTATGCTTCGCTTTTCCCAAATTCATCCAGCATTGCCAAATCGCGCTACGAAAAAGGAGAGCACGATGTAGAAGGTTATTTGAAATACTCCCAAACCAATTTGAATGGCACACCTTTCTGTGCCATGGATAGTAGCATGCCGCATATGTTTAATTTTAATGAAGGCGTGTCATTTGTTGTTGTCGTCGAGACTCAGGAAGAAATCGATTTTTATTGGGACAATTTAGTTTCTGGCGGACAAGAAGGCAAATGTGGATGGCTCAAAGACAAATATGGTCTCTCTTGGCAAATCGTACCTTCCATCCTCCCATCACTCATGAACAATCCAGAAACCGCCCCAAAAACAGTTTATAATTTTTTGCAGATGAATAAGTTAATTATAAAGAATTTATGAAACTATGAATTTAAGAATCTAAGAACCTAAGAATCCATGAATCTAAGAACTAGAAGAACGGAAGAGCAATTATTGAAAACTCTTCCGTTCTTTCCGTTCATAAATTTCTTCCGATTCTTAGATTCATAATTTCATAAATTCTTAGTTTCTTCATCTCACAACTTCAACTGCAAAAACACTCCTGTATTCAGTTTTTCAAATTTCATCGGACCATAATAATCAGCATTGGTTCCTAGTCCGAAAGTATATTTTCCAAAAGATAATCCTGCTCTTAAGCTAACCGCACTTTTTGCATGAACCCCATGTTCCAGATCTTGTACATATAATCCTTGAATACGCGTATAAAGCCTCGTTTTTTCAGATAATCTGGGTTTCACTTCAGCCAATGCAACGGTTTCAAGTCCTGCATTTGGCATCATATTATACGAGGGAAAAATTACCACCAAGTAATCCGGACTAGCTTTAAAATACTGTAATCCTAACGAAGGCACTAAGCCAACTTTATAATTCCATTGCAAGCCAGTACCTGCATAAAAATTCCTACCCAAATTGTATAAAAGGGCATTGTTGATAACCATATCCGTTTCTGCAGGATTATTTTGATAATCTGATGCTCCCACAGTTACATTAAAAAATGAAAATTTCTTCTTTTCATCTATTGGCCTACTTAAAATAATTAACAAATTAGCTCGATTATTCCCTAACATGACCTCCATAGGCGTCGGCGGTGCAGGAATAGGTCCGTGGATATTTTTTGATTCTTGGGCGATTAATTGATAGGAGAATAAGAATAAAATAAGTGCTTTTTTCACGAGGGGTTTAATTAATTTTATTAAAGAATGTATGAAACTGTGAATCTATGAATTTAAGAATCGGAAGAAATTAATGAACGGAAGATGTTTCAAGAATTGCTCTTCCGTTCTTCCAATTCTTCCGTTCTTCCAGTTCTTAATTTCATCGTTTCTTAGATTCATCGTTTCTTAGATTCATCGTTTCTTAGATTCATCAATTCCTAGTTCAATCTCCTCCACCTCTCTCCAAAAAAACGCTTAAAATCTACTTCTTCAGCTTTCATAGCAGTATTATCCTTCAGCCACTCAAATCCTAAACCTTTACTTCCATTAAATTTAACTCGGTGTCCCCACGCCAATTTACGATCACTGGCTTGATAAATAGGAGCATCTGCCATGTTTGAATAAAACGTACAGCCCAATAAAAACAGTTGAGCTTCACGATGATAGCGACCTAATTTGAAGCCTTTATCCCCCCTAAATATCGAATTTTTGATGATTGATTGGTCGTATTCATTGGCAGATCCATCATGCCAAATGGCAGCATTCATGTTGTGACATATAAATTCACAATTTTCAGCTAATGCATTGCCTCGTGGACAATACATATCCACATGACCCTCAATGGTACAGTTATTAAAATAGTATAGGCCATTTTCCACATCCCATGGACTCACCGTGTCGCCTCCCCCAGAAATAAAAACACAATCCTCAAAAGCTAATCGAGTAGCACCAGGCAAACTGCGCATCGCAAACTGATGTCCGTCTGAACGGACAATTTTCTCACCTTCTTTTTCACCTTTCTCCCTTGGCAATGCATATTTCTGAACAGTTGTTTGCGTTTCTTTTCCTGATTCATTTAAACAAGGTATAACCTGGTCTTCTTTATTCAATAATCCATAATCATTAATGATGGTGAGATTTGTTATCGAAATATCACTTCCCTTGATATTTAAAGTGGCTGCACCATAATCATCAGGATGTGCACATCGCCAGATATCTCTTGCCTGCGTATATTTAATCACAACACCAGCTTTATTTTCGCCACGAAGTGTTAAAAAGGATTTCGTACTATCTATCCATAATTTCTCCTTATATTCACCATTTTTGATTACAATTTCATTTCCCTTTTTTGCCTTTTCAATTGCATCTTGAATCGTTTGAAAAGACTTAGGATTTGAACGATCTACCACCAATACTTGATGATCTTGATACATAAAATTAGCCATCAATTCAGCCACTTGTTCCATCCAAGGGGCATAAAGTAAAAAACTATGTGGCGATTTTTCAAAGGTATAAACACGGGTTATTAGGTGATTCTCTCTCATTTTTTGTCGAAAATCTTCTCTTCCCGCATGCATACGATCAACTCCACTGTTAATAAATAATACAGCAGGATCATTTTTTGATACATGGTACAATGCAGATGCTTCATCCCAGCGTTTTGCTCCTTCCATTTTGGCGAAGCCAAAATATTGCGTGGCAGCACTCAGCTTATTGCTATCATCCCCTTCGCCAGATTCTACATGAATAAAAGCCAAAATACCATCCAAATCAATCACGGAATGAATTTTATGATGTTTCGAATGTTTTCCATACAAAGTTTCATTCCATGTACTACCCAATAAGGCTGCCATTTGTCCACCTGCTGAAAAACCTGCGACCGACAAATTAGTTGGATTAATTTTCAATGCTTTCGCATGTTCAAACAAGTACTTCAAACCATCGTGAACATCCAACATTGCAGCTGGGTACAACGCTTCGGTTGATAATCGATACTCAATCAAAAAGACCCTAAATCCCTTATCAGCCAATGATTTGGCTAATTCTCGATGTTGCGATTTATCTCCAGTTCGCCAACCTCCACCATGAATAAATAATAAACTCGGCAAATTTTCATTCGTTTGGGGTCCGTAATAATCCATTTTCAATTCCCGATTCTCCAATTTTTTATAGGTAAAATCAAGTAATGAATCAATCGAATTTTTCAAAGAGTGTACTCCTAATTTTAGTCCAGGAATGGCCTTTGCGTCATTCTTAAGTGCATCTTGGTTGTTATATGAATAATCTCGAATACCCGTAATTCCTTTTAGATTTTGACTTAATATTGCAAAAGGAAGCATCAAAAGGATCAATAGTTTTTTCATAATTCACAGGAATGAGTACCAAACCAATTTTTTCGGTTTTTAGCTATAAAAGAATAAACAGCATCACACATACTCTTCGGGAAAATCCGAAAAAACTGCAACATTGGCCAAGGCCTTTTTAAATAGGCTGAAATTCGAAAAATAGCTTCTGATTTTACATATATTCCCGATTCATCTAAAAAAATAATGGAATCAATTGATTGCAAATTCCTATGTTTTTCAAGTAACTTTTGAGCAAAATGAGAAGACAAAGGTTCAAACTGAAATACGGTGGAGCGTACATTCTTTTTTACCCATTGAACTGCCCAATGGCAAAGATTACACGTACCATCATACAATAACAATTTCATCAATAGTGAGCTGTATATTTCTCCCCTGCGGGTATCTGAATAGTTAATTTATTTTCAGCAACTGGTAAAGGACAAGTTGCATAGGGCGTAAAGGTACAAGGCGGATTATAGGCCTTGTTGAAATCTAAGATTACTTCATCACCAGAGGTAGGAAGGTCTACATAAATAAATCGACCACCTCCGTAGGTCTCTTGTTTATTGGTTAAATCCCCAAAAACAATAAATAATTCATTTCCTTCCTTCGTTGCTGCTAAGGCAAATTCTTTCCCATCTACTTGAAAGACCACTTTTCCAGGCGATTCTTCTTCATATGCTCGACCCGTTACATCAATGATTCGAAGCTTTTTGCCTTGAGTTGGTACAAATTTTGCACGCAATCTCCACGATGCTTGAATTGGGAAATAATCAATTCCTTTAAAATTTTTAACATATTCACTCTCCAAATCACGTAATCGGATGGCATATTTTTCACCTCGTTTGATAATGAACCAACGTAAACTTTGGTGAGAAAGCACCAAAGCTTCGCTTTCTTCCGAAAACACTAATCCTCCTTCAAATTTCATTCCTTTCGACAAAATTTGAACATCTTTTGGCACATTTTCTAGCGTAACCTTACCCGATTTTAAAACCACATTTCCCATGAAAGGTTTTGAATGCTCTGCAGGAAAAATACAATCATTAGTAGCTGCACCACCTATTGAATTTTTGCCTTCTTTCAACCAAAAAAGTCCTGATAAATTTAACCAGCCAGTCTCCGAAAGCAAATTTTGCAACCTTTTGGCACGCCAAGTTGTATTTTCCTTTTCTAGTTCCGTTTGTTGTGCAAACGTTTGAAAACAAAATCCCAACAAGATTCCCAAAATATATTTTTTCATTAGTCATTATTTAGATAATTAGACAACCTTTTAATTGATTCGGCAACTATTTGTATTTGTTCGTTGGCCTCTTGATAATTCTGTTGTTCAATTGCTTCACGAACCCCCGGAATAGTCTTTACCCCATACCCTGTATAAAAACCAGGAGCATAAAGGGTATGCTTATACCAAGGCCTTCTTGGTAAGCCTTGAATGGAAAGCAATTGTTGCTCTGCCTGATATAACTTTTGGTTCCATTGTGTTAAAGCCGTACCAGAAAGCGTACTCGACTTATTTGCAGCAAATTGAGCTGCAATTTCTAAAGAAGAAAGTGCATTTAACATTGGAGAAAAATCGATGTAAGGTACCAATTTTTTTGTTTTAGGAGCCTGGAGTTTCTCACTTGGATCCGCTGCTAATGCCCAAGCATTAGTTTGAATCAAATCATTTTCAACTTTTACTTTCTCTCTTTGCTGTTCAATTAAATCCATCAATTCTTGCGTATATCCTTTAACCGTTTGATGCAAAGCCTTGAAATCAAAAGGTAAAACATCGGCTTCCGCAAGCCGCAATGCAGCCCTTCCAGTGGTTTGTGCCAAAGAAACCCCATATGCAAAGCCCGGGTCCTTAAAACGAGCATAATGATCAAAAGAATCATAAATGGAATGATATTCTCCCCCATCATCTTCTCCGCCATAGCCAATATTTAAGGAAGGAATACCAATATGTTGAATAAAAGATGAATAGTCAGATCCTGAACCCATAGCATCTAGTCTGAAATCAGCTTGCTTCAAGGCCTCTTGTTTAGCTTTTACAGAAGAAGCGTTTATTGCATTACTTGCTTTAGCTCGTTCAAAAACGCTAACATTTGTTTGGGGATCTATTACTACCTTTGAAATTTCTGTCATAAATGGCCCAAAAGCATGAGAACCTTGCGCGCCTAAAAAACCACGACCATTACCGTCTGAATTGATATAAGCCACAGCTTTTTGGCGTAATTCTGCTTCATGGTCCTCAACCCATTCAGTTGACCCAATTAAACCTGGCTCTTCTGCATCCCAAGCACAATAGACTAAAGTTCGTTTGGGTTTCCAACCATTTTTTACTAATTGCCCAATGGCAATCGCCTCTTCTAACTCAGCAGCAAGTCCACTAATAGGATCATTGGCCCCATTTACCCATGCATCGTGGTGATTGCCTCGAATGACCCATTGGTCTGGAAAATCTGAACCTCTAATGGTAGCAATAACATTTTGAGCGGGTTTTAATTTCCAGTCAAAACTAAGTTTTAAATGCACTTTGGATTTACTCGGACCAATATGATACGTAAAAGGCAAAGCTCCATACCAATTTCTTGGAGCAACAGGACCCGATAAATCCTTCAATAAAGGACTCGCATCTTTATAGGAAATTGGCAATACCGGAATTTTCAATAAGTTTTCAGCTACCTCATGCCCGATTCGATCTACATTTCCTTTTGAACCTTTAAACGGAGTGGTCGGGTCGCCTGGATAAACGACCATATCCATAATTGATCCCCTTTGCACCCCAAATTCATTTTTAAATGCACCCAATGGATATAAATCCCCTGCCGCATAACCATCATCTGCTGGATCGGAATAAATCAAACATCCAACAGCACCATGTTCTTGAGCCACTTTCGGTTTAATTCCTCGCCAACTTCTACCATATTTCGCGATTACAATTTTCCCTTTTACATCAATTCCATGCTTAGCCAATACTTCATAATCTTCAGGTAGTCCATAATTAACAAAAACAAGTTCAGCGGTAACATCTCCATCCGCGCTCCAACAATTATAGGTAGGAAGTTGATCTGCCTGATTAGAAGTCGCATCTTCTTTCAGTGCAGGTTCTTTTAACAAGGCCTTGTAATTGGTTGCTCCCGACATTTCTAATTGACGTACCACTGGAGTCGGGAACAACACTTGATAGGTTTCTATTTTTGTATCCCAGCCATTTTCTTTAAAAATTCGTTCAACCTCAGTTACGATTTTGGTGGCACCATTTGATCCTACATGATGTGGCACAGAGGAAAGTAATTTAATGTTTTCCCCAACTCTTTTCGCATTTAAATAAGAGTCAAAGTTTTTTTCTAGGGAAATTTGGTTTTGCGGTTTCTTAAATCCACTTATTTGTTGCGCAGAAATTGAAAATGTACAAAGTAAAAGTCCAAGAATGGAGAAAGAGGCTTTCGACATAATAGAATAGGTTAAAAACTCAATTTACGAGATTATAAACAAACACAAAGCTATTCTCTTTCCTTTTTCTTTAAATGCTCGGCAATGGAATCTTTTAAACTGAGAAAATCAGATAAAATAAATACCAAGGTAACAAACGACATAATCACCTCCATAATAATAATGAGCTTGCCTGGTATGGTAGTCGGCATAATTTGACCGTAGCCAAAAAAGGAGAAATTCAAAACAGAGAAATACCAAGTTTCAAATATTAATTCGTAGAGATTGAGATGCTTTTCAATACCCACAAAATTGGCAGGATTTACTTGGTTCAAACAAAAATAATCTACACCAAAAGAAAAGATGACCATTGAAATATTGACCATCATAAACAACATAAAGTCATGATACATGACTTCTTTTTTACTTGCTTCCAAGATTTTCTTGAAACTAAAAAATACGTAATAAGCAGATTTAAGGGCGGAAAGAATGACTATTAAAAAAGTGGTGACCAAGGGATTGAAAAACTCTTGGTCATCCACCCAAAACAAGGCAAATCCACACAAAGTAATCAGTAAATACTTGTAAATGATTTGCTTATAATTCATTTTAGTAACTTAAACCTTCTCCAAATTTAAATAATCCGTACCCTTCACCTTCCATAAAGCCAGGCACATCGGATTTATTATCAACCACCACTTGCATATTTTTCGGCGTAGTAAATGGCATTTTACCTGTCGGATTAAATGCTCCTCGCACCACATCCAAAAGTGCTTCAGGCGTAGTTCCAAAGGTAGCTAAAACTGAAGCTTTCGCAAAATCTATTTCTTCAATCACCCACGGATTAGAATAATTAATCGCAACCACCGTAGGTTTAGCATGAATTAATTCATTCACATGATCCACATCAATTTTATTGGCAGACAAGCGAATATCAATTTCTTTAAAAGAATTATTGAACAAGCCGCCAGAAGTAGGAATCAACCATAACAATACGACATCTGCCTCTTCTTTTTTGTCGACAAATTCTAAACCTGCGACCGCAGGTTTATTGACGGTAATTGCGGGTTTTCCTTGACCCTTGTTATAATACGTTTCAAAATACACTTTGGTGTTTTTCTTCAATGGCAATAATTTACTTTCATTTCGCAATAAAACAATCGATTTCCTCAATGCTAAATCAGCTTTTTGCTGGAATGCGGCATTCCCAACTGTTTTCACCGCTTGGTCAACATCCACATACGGATTTTCAAACAAGCCTAAATCAAATTTCTCCTTCAATAACTTTCTAACCGATTGATTGATTCGCTCTTCCGAAACCATTCCCTTGCGCACTGTTTCTAACAATAAGGCCGGATCGGCAGCGCCTGAAAAAATATCAACTCCTGCATTCAAGGCTTTTTGATAACGCTCATGAATCGTTAAATTTTCTACACCCCATGGCATCATGTCGATGGGTCCTGTATCTGAATTAATGATTCCTTGATACCCTAATTTGCCTTTCAACAAATCAGTCACAATGGCTTTATTAAATGAAAAACCAACTTCTTCAAACTCTTTGCCTTTGGGGGCAGAATAATAGGGCATGATGGAAGCCGTACCTGCTTCGATAGCAGCTTTGAATGGCTTCACATGATAATCAAACATGCCACCTGGGTAGTGCGCAAATTTTCCATAATCGAAATGCGAATCTTGGCCACCTATTTGAGGACCACCACCTGGGAAATGCTTGGTAGTCATGGCCACAGATCCTTTGCCTAATTTGGTTCCTTGAAAGCCAATCACAATATTCTTGATCATCTCATAGGCTAAATCAGCATTCTCTCCAAAAGTACCTTCTACACGCATCCAACGTGGCTCGGTAGCCAAATCGGCCATGTACATATAGCCTTTGCGCAATCCAACGGCCGACCATTCTTTAGCAGCAATTTCGGCAAATTCACGAGTCAATTTAAAATCGCGCATGGCAGCTAAACCTAACTCGCCTGGCCATTTGGAAAAAGCCGTTGAACCAACACTTAAACCAATTGCTGCATCAGTAGTCACATGATTTCTTGGATTGGAAGCAATGATGGCAGGGATACCCAACCGAGAAGCTTCGCAAATTTCTTGTAGATTATTCGACCATTCCGCCATGATTTTAGCACTCGTATTGGCTCTTAGAATAAAATGACGCAAATGAAATTGATTGACACCTTTACTTGTTCCGGCTGAAGCCATGTTTGGAATAGCTAAAGGTTTACGCGTAAACATGTTAATCGTTTGCACCAAATCTTCTTCATTGAACCCATTTCCTATCTCTGCTTTTGGGGCATTTTGTTGGAAAGAATAATCTCCCGATAAACGAGTGGTACTAATGAGCATGAAGCCTACTTTCTCCTCCAAGGTCATTTGCGAAATCAAATCTTTGATTCGCGCCTCTACCGGCAAACGCCAATCTTCATAAGCATCCAGTTTATTATTTTTATTAAGATCTTTAAATTTTAATTTTCCGACGGTTATTATCGAAGCTTTTTTAGCTCCTAAATCGGGCTGTTGCTGTGCAACAATTGAAAAACTTATTAGTAAAAGACCGAAGAACGAACAAATTATCTTTTTTGAGTACATGTGAAACAGTGTTTTTCTTTAAAAGCATAAAAATTGTAAAACCTAATTGTTTGAAAATGAAATTCTTAAATTTCCATCACCAACAACACCGAGGAAAGGGTTTTGCCGTGCGGATCTATAGCCAGAGAAGTGGTGACTCCGGTTTCCAAGGCATCTTGACAAACAAATAAAAGTGCCGAAACATTGTCCATTTCGTAACGGACAATCGTTCCTTTTACGATGTCTTGTAAATGCTGTTGCACTTTTTCCACCGTAATTTTTTCCTTTAAGAGTGGATAATGGGTCTCCTCGAAAGGAATTAAAGAAAGGGTTGAGGTATTTCCTTTGTCGCCCGCTCTACTATGTGCTATTTCAAATAATTTCATTTAGACAAAGACTACTTGTTGTTGTACATTTTCTCGAGGGATTAATACCGAAACAATTCCGATCTGCTCTACGACATATTTTCGAACTCCGCCCCCACCTGCTGGTCCATTGGTATATAAAGCCTCCACTTCTTCTCCAATCTGCTGCGCTTCCATCATATTGTTGGTTTTTCCGACCGCTCGCAAACGAACTTCAGAGGGCTTAGAAGATTCTTTCAAGGTTCCATTGAAGAGCGAATCCACTCCAATCAAGGAGCATTCAACCTCAATCCCTTTTGATTTGAGTCGTTCTTTTACTATTTCTCCTGCTAATTTGCCTCTTTCTACTGCATCGGACCCTCCGTAAGAGATTTCTCCTTCACCCTGGAAAAAGGCTTTATATCCTACACTTACTTTAAGTGTTTCAGGTTTTGGATGACCCCCTCCAGAAAGTAATTGAACTTGATTTTCACCTGATTCCTGTAAACGAACCGACATAAAATCAGCGGTTACATCGGGTGTTAAATAGGCGCGTGGATTGACCACCTCATATAATAATTGTTCTTTGGCCGTTTGCAGATTTAGGACACCACCTGTACCTGCTACTTTTCCAAAACATGCCAAACCATTTTCCTGAACATCTGCAAAAGGGAAACCTAAATTGACCAAATCTGGCACTTGTTTATTTGATGCATTTGCAAAATATCCACCTGTCAATTGACCCCCACATTCCAATAAATGTCCAATAATGGTTCCTTTACCTAACAAATCCCAATCGCTTAAGCTCCAACCAAATTCGTGAATCATAGGCGCCAAAAACAAAGAAGGGTCCGCCGCCCGACCTGTAATAATGACATCTGCACCAGCTTCTAAAGCTTCTAACATACCCTCTACTCCTACATATGCATTGGCAGAAAGAATATCATATGTATCAAGCAATAGATTAGATTCCATGGCTTTTAGGGAAGACATGTTCTGTTGAACCCAAGGCAAGACATCATCGCCGACCACAGCTGCAATTTTCAAATTTGAACCTTCCTCAGCACAAATTTGTTTTAATAAATTAGCGGCAGCAATCGGATTTGCCGCACCCATATTACTAATCAAACGAATTTTATTATTAGCCAAATGCTTGACTAAAGGCCTGATTCTTCGCTCCAACAAGGGATCATACCCTTCATTTGGATTGGCCAATTTACGCTTTTGTGCCAAAGCAATAGTTCGCTCGGCAAGGCATTCAAGCACTAAATAATTGATTTGCCCTTTAGAAGCCAATAATACGGCCGGATCGATACGATCACCTGAAAAACCTGCCCCTGAACCTATACGTATCGATTTCATTTAAATACCAATTGAACCGGTTAAAATGGCTACTAAGGTCATCACGACACTAGTACCCACTGCCCATAGAAATACATTTTTTTGATGTTCCCCTAATTCCACTTTCGTTAAACTAATTAGCAAAAATGTAGAGGCGGTGAGCGGAGAAAGGGGAAATCCGACCGTCATTTGTCCCAACAAGGCCGCTCGACCAATCTGCAAGGGATCTAATCCAAAACTCACCATGGTCTTTGCCAAAACAGGCACCACCCCAAAATAATAAGCATCTGGCGTAAACAGTAAACTGGCTGGGACACTTGTGATGGCTGTTAAAGCGGGAATCAAGCTGGCATGCTCAGCAGGAACTGCCGACACCATTGCTTCGGCCATAGCCTCAATCATTTTTGAACCCGTTAAAATTCCAGAAAATACCCCTGCTGCAAAAATCATGGAAGATACCGAAAAGATATTTCCTCCATGCGATTTCAAGACTTTACTTTGGTCCGCCAAAAGTGGATAATTGACAATCAAGGCTATCATGGCTCCGACCATAAATAGTACTGGTGTTGGCCAAAAGCCTTTCATCAACATAACGATTAATCCAATGGTAAGAATGGTATTAAATAAAAGTAACTTTGGCCGCTTTAAGGCGGCCGTTTCTGTTGTATCAATCACTTCATCCACATGCACCTGCTTAATCTCTAATCGATTTTGTTCTTTTTTACCCCAGTAGTAAGCGACAAAAAGCACCCATAGGATTCCAGCTAAAATGGGGATCAAATTCGGATTAAAGATATGGGTTGCATCTGATTGCAAAGTGGAAATCGCTCTAGCCGAAGTGCCTGACCATGGCACTAAGTGAATAGGTCCTACCCCCAATGCCACAATACCAGCTAGATAGACCTTTTTGATTTGCAAACGCTCATATAAAGGCAAAAAGGCAGAAATAACAATCATAAAGGTGGCTGTCCCATCACCATCCAAATGCACCAACATGGTTAAAATCGCGGTTCCAATTAATACTTTTTGCGGATCACCCCCAACAATTTTGAGTAGTCGATGAATGACAGGATCAAACAAACCAACATCCAACATGATTGCAAAGTACAAAACCGCAAAAATTAACATGATGCCTGTTGGAGCCACCTGCTTGATACCATCTAAAATCATGGGGCCTAATTCTTTGACAGGAATACCAACCAATAAGGCAGCGACTATCGGAATAAGCACCAAGGCCGTAATCACCGACATTCGTTTAAAAATGATGGCCGCTAAAAAAACAAGAATGGTTAAAAATCCCGCAATAGCCATGTTAGAAGCTTAAATAATCGTTAAAGAAAGGCAATAGATCATTCAACACGCGACCATCTTCCGACCAAATTTTGTTATTATGATCACCTATGTATTCTTCTGCAAAATGGTTGATTCCTAAATTTTCTAAACGTTGACTTAGCATACCTATCTGAATAGGAAAACGCTGAGCATCATTTCTTCCCCAATCTAATTTAATAGCCTTTATTTTTCGCAAATTGTCGGCATATTTGCCTACCATATACACAGGCATATTGGCCTCCCATTTTTCCAAGACAGCCTGATTGACTTTCAATTGTCCGTTTTCATACGAATAAGGGAAATCGCATTGAAAGGGCTGCACATTGGGGTTGGGTGACCAAGCGCGACCCACAGCAGTTAATACTTTTGGATAATAGGACTTATTCAATTCTTCCAAAGTTTTGATGTTCCCCAACTCTTTGTAAGAAGTTGAATTTGGCCCAAATTCTTTCACAAAAGCTAATAGGCCTGGACTTAGTGCATAAATGGAACTATACACTTCGGGATGCAACATCCCCAATTTGAAGGCCCCATAACCACCCATGGAATGGCCGCCTATGCCTCTACCATCCCGATTAGCGATTGTCCTGTAATGTGCATCCACATACCCAACTACTTCTTTTACCATGAAATCCTCCCAATTACCCGTCAAGCTTGAATTAGAATAAAAACTACCATCCATCAAATTTTTATTATCTGCTTGTACTAAGATAAAAGGACGTATTTTCCCAGACTGAATCCCTTTATCCAAAATCGCCTGCATGGCAGAAGAAATCATATCCGTTCCAAAAAAACCATGTAAATAATAAATCACAGGGTAATTTTTAATGCTTTGTTCGTACCCAGGAGGCAAATAAATAGACACCTTCCGATTCGGATTTTCTCCGCCTGGATTGATCAAAGCCTTGCTTTGAATCTCAATACGATCAATTTTACTTTGGGCGTTTAGTGCTTTAATCGAAAGCACTAGAAATGCGATTAATAAAATTCTTTTCATTTTTAGATTACGTTATAAAACAAAATATTTTTAATACAATCCACACTCAGCAAAGCGGAGAGTATGATCGAACCGCCCCATGTTGTTGATATAAAACGGGCAATTTCTTTTTGATTAAGGAAATTGGTGTATACTCCATTAAAAAAAATTTACCTTCATTCGAATTTTCATTTATCCTAAGGATTTTCTTGCTTCTCGATCTGGATCATTTACTAATTGACACACATCGTCTAAAATCAAGGTCTCTCCATTTTCGGGAGTATAGGGTTTCCAATTAGGGAGTCCACCACCATTTGGATTACCTGTTTTCATGAAATTCAAAAACGATTTAGCCATTTTAGAAGATAAAGCTCTAGGCCTTTTACCCCCACCGGTGTGAGTCAACATTAAATCTGTATTATAAAACCAAAAACAGATGTCGTCGCAGTGAAATGCCCTCATCCTATTATCAAATAAAGGTGGCTGCCAACCAAACCAAGAAACATAAACGGGTGCCTTTTTTTGTCCGGCTTTTGCATTGGCGGTTGCAATAGCATTTTTTCGATTGGAGACAATCATTGCCCATAATTCGATTGGGCGAGCATTAGGAAAATTTTTATGATAAGCCTCCACAATTTTTGAGGATTCTGCTCCAAAACGTGGTTTAATCTTATCTACTACACCTTCCAATGAAATACTTTCTAAGCTTGCATCCGTACGATTTGGATTCATTTCATGAAAAGTTGTATTGATTATTAATGGAATATCCGCTGAAAAATGGTTAGGGTCTGAAAAGTAGGTGTTATCAGATAAATATACACCATCAGAAACAGGAGAAAATCCACCTCTAACAACATTCATTCTTTTAGCCTCATCGGCCATTTTTGCAGTTGCCCGATCAGCAATGTCGATGTATTGTCGCCAAGGAATTTGCTGTAATTTATCAATTTCTCCAGGCTTCAACCCTGCCTCTTCCATTATTTTTAAACCTAATTTTTCGGAGTATTCTTTGTTGCTTCCAATCAATGAACTACCACTGAGGGCTACTGCCTTGTGGAATAAACCTTTGGCAGAGGGCATATTCATCAAAGTCGTTACTTTTGAACCTCCACCTGATTGTCCTATGATTGTTACATTATTGGCATCTCCACCAAAATTTACAATATTGTCTTTCACCCATTGCAAAGCTGCAACCATGTCTAGGCTTCCAACATTTCCAGATGCGGCATGGCCACCTGCCGCTGCCAAATTTGAAAATCCGAAAGGCCCCAAGCGGTGATTTATCGAAACAAAAACAATATTTCCCAAACGAGCTAAATTCTCTCCATGATATCCATCTTGTTCGATTGCATTTCCATTGGTAAATCCACCCCCATGTAACCAAACTACAACTGCTCGTTTTTGAGAATCAATGGAAGGGGTCCACACATTTAATTTCAAACAATCTTCCGATACATCGTCGTAATTCCAATGATCTACAAAAGAAGCCACTACATTCGCATACCGCTTTTCCATGATTTGAGGTGCCGTATTGCCCCACCAAAAACAATTTCTTACATCCTTCCAAGCTTCAGGCCTTTGTGGGGGCATGAAGCGATTCTTTCCAGAGGTATCTGCGCCATAAGGAATTCCCAAAAAAGTATGAATTCCTCTTAATTGAAACCCACGAATTTTACCATATTGTGTATTAGCGAGAGATAAATTATCTCCTACAAAAAGCACTTGACCATCATTTGAACCTGACATTGGCGACAAGGAAGCTGCATTTACTTGAGAACCCAATCCAAGACTAGCCGCGCCCAATCCGAAAGATTGGATAAAATTTCTTCTATTTGATTTCATAAGTTATTTAATAGGTTTACCTATAAAGTTACAAAAAATATAAATGGATAATGATGAATAGAATAAATTGCGACAAACGCCATTTTTTAGTGTTCCAAATATTTAAAAAGCCCTACAAAAGGGCTTTTATTTCTTTATAATACAAAATTGTTTGTCCTACCTTTTCCTTTTCAGCTTGTTTGATCATGGCTAAGGCCACCTCTTCTCCTTTGATGGGTTTGTAGGCGCTTGGAATCAAGAATTTTAGCCAATCCATCAAATATTGGAATAATCGTTCCATCAATCGGAATTCTTTGCGCGTACCCATCAGCATGGAAGGTCTGAAAATGGAAAAGGATTCAAAATTTAATTTGGCAATTGCCTCCTCTGCTTCCCATTTCATTTTTAAATAATAACCTTTGGCGGTTGGGCTTGTGCCAATTGAAGAAACCAACAAAAAGTGTTTCACACCTACCTTTCTTGCAAGTTCTGCAAAGTGTAATGGCACTTCAACATCTACCCAGTGGTATAATTTTAAATCTCCCTTTACTTGTTTAAAGGTCGTTCCCATGCAACTTAAAGCATGCGTACAATCAAGCATTTTTTCCTCGATGATCTTCCAATCTGAAAAATCTACCAGCACATTTTCTACATTAGCAGGTATATTTTTTAAAGGTTTTCGGGTAAAAGCTATTATTTTTTCTGCTGCAGAGAAATGTTGAATAATAAACGACCCTATAAAACCTGTACCACCGATAATGGCTACTTTTTGTCCTTCCATGCTATCTTGATTTATGAGGTTCAAAGATAGTTAAGCACTTGCAATTGGCATTATTTTTTTACACCTTTATCTCAATAAAATTCAATTTAAACCTATTTAACAATGAAATTAAAGCCTACCTTGGGTATTGGCCTGTTTGGATTGATTGCTTTTGGTCTAACCGCATCACTTTCAGGCAGTTTTTCTTCCAATAGTTTAATCCATGAAATTATTACTGCCCAACAAGCAGACTCCACTCGAAAAATCAAGATTCCAGAAGGTGCCGACCCGAATTCCGACGACTGGAAGGGTATAGATTTGTCTGAAAAAGAACCTGTCAAACCTTTGAGTCCAGCCGAAGAAGCTAAATTATTCCAATTGCCTCCAGGCTACAAAATAGAACCTATTTTAACAGAACCTGCCATACAGCAACCCGGGGAAATCGTGTTTGATAACGATGGTCGAATGTACGTTTTGGAGTTGCGTTCCTACATGTTAGATGCCGATTCGAAAAATGAACTAGATCCAACCAGTCGAATTTCACGTTGGGAAGATAAAAACAATGATGGTATATACGAATCAGGCACCACTTTTGTTGACAAACTCATTTTCCCCAGATTCGTATTACCTTATGGCAAAAATGCCATATTGACCATGGAGTCGGATCAAGACAATGTCTATAAGTATACCGATACCAATGGAGACGGGAAAGCTGATAAAAAAGAGTTGTTTACCACTAAATATGGTCGCTCGGGTAATGTGGAGCACCAACAAGCCTTTTTGTATCGTGGTATGGACAACTGGCTATATTCAACGGTCAATGCTTTTCGAATGCGCGAAACTCCCAATGGAATTATTCGTGAAAAAACGGGTAGCAACCGAGCTCAATGGGGAATTGCACATGATTTAGAGGGGAAATTGTGGTTTCAAGGGGGAGCCTCTGGAGTGCCTTCCTATTTTCAATTTCCTATTCATTACGGAAACTTTGATTACAAAGAAGAGTTGGCGCCAGGCTTCACAACTGCTTGGGGTGCACCTGTAAAATTAGCAGATATGCAAGGCGGGATGGATGAGGTTCGTCAGCCAGATGGCTCCTTAATGCGCGTGACTGGCTCGGCTGGAAATGAAATTTATAAAGGAGACCGATTACCGAAAGATTTAGTAGGACAACTTTTTTATGGAGAACCTGTTGCACGAATTGTTCGTCAAATTAATCCAGTTGTCAAGGAAGGTTTAACCACCCTTCACAATGTGTACCAAAATCAAAAATCTGAATTTTTGAAAAGCACTGATCCCTTGTTTCGACCTGTGGATATGGCTACCGCCCCAGATGGTTCCATGTATATTGTTGACATGTACCATGGCATCATTCAAGAAGGTCAATGGACTCCCAAAGGAAGTTATTTACGTACAAAAATTGAACAATATCAATTAGACAAAGTGGTTGGATTAGGACGTATTTGGCGAATCACGCACGAATCGAAGTCAAGAGATTTGAAAAAACCGAATATGTATGCTGCAACTCCAAGTTTATTGGTTTCGTATTTGGCTCATCCAAATGGATGGTGGAGAGACGCTGCTCAACAAGAATTAGTTGCAAGAAAAGCTGAATCAGCGATTCCAGCTTTAACACAAATGGCATTAACGCATAAAAATATGTATGCTCGCATACATGCTATTTGGACATTAGAAGGGATACAAGGTTTAAAAACAAGTACCATTGCTCAATTAATGAAAGATTCGAATCCAAAGATTCGAATTCAAGCTATGCGCGTTGGAGAAACCTTAGTAAAAAATGGAGATAAAACGCTTGAGGCGCAGTATGTAAATTTATTAAATGATCAAGATGACGAGGTAGCCGTTCAAGCAATGCTCAGTAACAAATTTTTGAAAATTCAGGACTTAGAAAATAACATTAAAGAGCTGATGACGAAAAACCCAATTGCTGGAGTAAAATTGGTCGGGGAGCAAATCATCAATCCTCCCAAACCACGCAATATGGGTCCGTTTGGTGCCCCAGAACTTTCAAAAGAGCAAAAAGCCATTTTAGAAAGAGGGGAATTGGTCTTTAATGAATTGTGTTCGCAATGTCATGGCAACAATGGAATGGGCAAAGATGCAGGGAATGGAAAGCTTCTTGCTCCAGGACTTGCAGGAAATGCTCGTATACAAGGACATCCAGAATATGCTATTCGAGTGGTATTGCACGGATTGGAAGGAGCTATCGAAAACAAAACCTACACAGGTGGATTAATGGCTCCAATGAAAGATCAAAAAGACGAATGGATTGCCGATGTTGTTTCGTATATCCGAAATGGTTTATCCAATGAGGCTTCTTTTGTAAGCCAGGCACAGGTAGCTGCCATTCGTGCTAAAACAGCCAAGCAAAATATGATGTATAAATTTCCTCAGCTAGTAAAAGAAGTTCCTGAGGAAATTGCATTAGGTGCAGACTGGAAAATAACCGCTAGCCATACTTCAAACACAAGAGTTGGTGGAAATGTCAATCCAAACACCGCATTTACTTACGAAGGATGGTCGACGGGGATCGGACAAGAAAAGGACATGTTTTACCAAATTGAATTCCCAAAAGAAGTTTCTTTATCAGAATTGATTTTTGTTTCTCCATCATCCATCAAAAGAGGCTGGAGACCCGATCCTAAATCATCTCCTACGAGCATCCCAATGATTACAACCTATCCAAAATCGTACAATGTTTCCATTTCCAAAGATGGACAAAATTGGGAAACCCTCTATGATAATCTAAAAGGAAGTGAAGGCGAAAACACTATCTTTTTGCAACAGAAAAAGACCAAATATGTCCGACTGAAACTAAACGAAACCGCTGCTAAAACTCCAGAAGAATTACCTTGGGTGATGCGGACGGTAAAGGTGTATGGGAATAGATAATTTGAGGTATAAGGTGTGAGGTGTAAGGTGTGAAGTAAACAGATTTTATAAATTACAGTATACTTTATACCTTACACCTCACACTTCACACCTTATACTTCTATTTATATTTCTCCGGATCTAATCTAAAAAACCTCATCGCGTTATTGTACAAAATATCACGTTTTTGATCATGAGATAAGTATTGTGCATTTTCAATGACGCCAATAGATGTTTCCATTAATTTCGGCCAAACCATGTGGTCAGTTCCATACATGATTCGTTTGCCGAATCCTGCTTGAACTAAACGTTTGATATAGGCGTGGATTTCTTCCAATGGATAACTCCAAATCATTCCAGCTACATCCACATAAACGTAAGCATTTGCTCCCATTAAGGCAACCATCTCATCGATCATTGGGTATCCAGCATGCATCACCCAAACTTTCATTTTAGGGTGTCTAGCCAATAAATCTTCTAATAATAATGGATTTCCCATGGAAGCACGATACTTTGGAGAAGTTAAATTTGCCATGCCATTCCCGCCTGTTCCCATGTGAATAGCCACTGGAACATTTAGTCGCTCGGCCACTTCAAAATATTTATCAACCGACATGTCGCTTGGGGAAATGCCTTGGTACTGTAAACCAATCTCTCCAACCACTTTATAAAAACCCGTTTTCAAAGAATCTTCAAAAGCTTGTACTGAGATTCCTTTGTCATTACTAAATCCGATAGAAGGAATAATTCTTTCTGGAGTAGGTGAAGCTTTTTTCCATGCACGAATGACCGAGGCATCGCCAGATACAACAATGGTCATATTCAAACGATTCATCGTTTTGATTAATTCATCTTGAAATTCTTTATCAGTTTTTGCTGCCTTTAACTGAATCGCACCGTCTGCATTCAAAAATTTAGGCATCGGTTCATTGGGGTCTGCACCTGGCATATCACTTAAAAACCATGGCGACATGTCATTGGCAAAATTTGGATTGATTTTTGAGGCATGTACGTGTACATCAAAAATTGGGGCGTGTTTAGTAGCAGTCTGAGCCAAACTACTAAGGGAAAACAGCATAGCTATCCCCAAACTTAGAACATTTTTCATTGTTTATAAATTTACTTTTATTTCAGCAAAGATTGCATTTTTTTAGTAATAAAATCGGTAGCATATTTGGGAGCCAAACGATACAGAAAATTTAAAAATTTTGAATCAGAGCCTACCAAAATATGTAATTGATCTTTTTGAATGCCATCGATAATGATTTGCGCAGCCTTTTCAGCCGGCAATGCCATCATACTTGAATTCTTTGCCTGCTCATCAGCTGGCACATTTATTTTTACCCCAGAATTTTCGGTGATATTGGTTGCAATGGCACCTGGGAAAACAACGGATACTTGGACGGACGTGTTTTTTAATTCTGCATATAATCCTTCTGTGAATAATTTAACCGCTGCTTTTGAGGCCCCATAAACACTTTGTCCGGGTACAGGCAAAAATCCGCCCATACTAGAAATGTTTACGACATGCGCTTCAGGACGTTGTAACAAGATGGGTAAAACGGCTTTTGTTAAATACACAGTTCCATAAAAATTCACATTCATCACCTGAATGATTTTTTCAAACGACAAATCCTGAATTTTTATAAAGGGCTGAATAATCCCCGCATTATTAATGATCCCATCTATTTGTCCAAAATGACTTTGTATGGAGTCGATGATGCTAGACGATTGATCAAAAACTGTAATATCATGAACAATAGAAAAGAAAAGGCTTGGGTTCCCCCCTGTCAAGTCAAAGGTTTCTTTGAGAGGTCCCTCGTGTAAATCTATTCCGGCTACTTTTGCACCTTTTGCTATTAGTTGCAAAGAAAGTTGGCGACCCATACCGCTACCGGCACCTGTAACTATAAATACTTTACCGTGAATTTTCATATTTTTAAGAGATTAACATAGGAAATATACCTATTTTTCAGCAATAATTAATTACCTTTAAAGGAATATAAAACCTATTAAAAATGAAAAAAATGATCCTATTGGCAGGTATTCTCCTGTCAACATGTTGTAATTTGTTTTCCCAAAACACCTATCATTTAGGAATTGAAGGTTTCGATTGGGGACCTAATGCAAATAAAGTCATTATTGCATTAGGAAGTACGCAAAAAGCAACGGCCGCAGCTGATTTCCAGGTGTTCGTAAAAAGAAGTTCTACCCTTGGAGATATCCCGGCGGAGGTCACTTCTGGAAAAAGAGATATTTTATCTGCATTTATTTCTGATGAAAAAGGAAATAAAATTGAATCAGGAACTTACGCGACGCTACTATTAGAAGTTGGACCCACCTTACCACTGGCCTCTCCAATTCAATATTTTAGAACAGGTGGCAATAAGTGGATCGACTATCAATTGACCATTTTAAACTCAAAAACTGGACAAATTTGGAACAAAGAAGCCAGTCGTTCTCTTGGCTTGACAGACAAATTTGATGTTTCTGGTAAGTTTAAACACAATGACATAAGTTTAACTTATGGTGCTTTTAAACCGAATACGACTAAAGAAAAAGTCCCTCTATTGATTTGGCTTCATGGTGGTGGAGAAGGTGGAACAGACCCAACTATTGCAATTATTGGTAACAAAGTAAGTAATTACGTTTCAGATGAAATTCAAACAATCTTTGAAGGTGCCTATGTGTTAGCTCCTCAAACTCCCACTCGTTGGATGCATTCTGTTTCAAATGCAAGCACTTCTGGTAAAGAAAACGACATCTACAATGAGGCATTGTTTGAATTGATCAAAGACTATGTAAAAAATAATCCTCAAATTGATCCATCTCGAATCTATGTTGGAGGCTGTTCAAATGGAGGTTACATGTCCTTAAAATTATTATTGGTTCATCCAGAATATTTCGCTGCAGGATATATTTCTGCGTTAGCATTTAAATCAGAATTTGTGTCAGACACTGACTTACAAAAATTAAAAAATATTCCTATTTGGTTTGTTCACTCAAAAGATGACAATACAACCAAGCCAGACGAAACCGTTGTTCCTTTATACAATCGTCTAAAAGCTGCTGGGGCAAAAAATACCTATTTGAGCTTATATGATCATGTAACTGATGTCACTGGAGTATATGGAGGTGAGAACTTCCAATACATGGGCCACTGGTCGTGGATCTATTCTCATGCAAACAAAGCCTACAAAGATGCAGACGGAACACCCGTAAAAGTGAACGGTAAGCCGGTTACCATCATGGAATGGTTAGCTGCACAGAAGTTGGTGAAAAATAAGAAGTAAGAAGGAAGAAGGAAGAAGTAAGAAGGAATTTAAATAAATAGATAGAATAAATTTATTACTTCTTCCTTATTACTTTTTCCCTCACAACCTCCCATACACATCCTCCAAGATCCTAACCTTGCCCTCAGCCGTAAAGTCTACCGTTGAGTACCAAATAATGATGGGAATGTTGCGTTTTACTTTTAAATAAATAGGTGGAACATCCACTTGCTTAGTATTTGGATTCAAAGTATCAAGTGCAATGGCATTTCCGTTTAATAATAATTTGCCCAACTCAAGTGGTTTTTCCAAGCGGATACAGCTGTGCGAATAAAACCTTCTCGACTTAGCAAATAATTTCTTTTCTGAGGTATCATGCAAATACATCTTAAATGGATTATCAAACTGAAATTTCAATAGTCCCAAGGTATTCCAATACCCGGTCCGTTGAACCATCTCATAAGGAAAATAATTTGCATTTAATCGTTTCCATGGGACCACCTCAGGATCAACCTTTTTCCCTTTGTTGGTAAAAATTTCCAAATGACTCGCATAAAAATATCGAATATTTTTCTGTATCTCAGGCACCAATTCTTCTATACTAATATTTCTGGGAACATTCCATAGAGGAAATAGAATCATATTTTTTATTTTACTAGAAAGGGTTTTAGAAGGTTTTTTGGGTCGACCCACTACCGTTTTCATCTGTAATGTTAGATTTCCTTTATCATAATAAGTAAGTTCTGCGGCAGGAATATTAATCAATACCAAGGGATAATTCTTTTTTACTTGTGCAAGCCAGCGAAATTCATGGATTGCATTCGCTATCCATTTTTTCTTTTTTGTATCCCATTGAATTGAATCTTTTTGAACCTGTAACAAGGTCTTGACTTCCTTCGACTCACTGTTTAAAATTTGCTGATAAAGTCCAATTACATTTTGTTTTTCAATTGCTACTATGACTCGATTTTGAAAGGCCAATTCCTTTAAATCAAAATCAAATCCTTGATAGCGTAAATATGGCTTGTGACTGCCGTACCGAAAATCTTTAAAAAAATTGATTGCTATTTTTTGAATCTTTTTTTTGACCAGCATCGAATCCTTCATCAAAAATTGACTCGAACTCACAGAATCTAAAAAAGAAGACTGATAGGTCGCGGGATGCAAGCCAATGCTTTCCGAATTTAAGATCAAACTATCCAAGTGTTTAGCGGCAAGAACATAATTTGTATTACTACGTATTTGCTCTTTCTTTGCAAATGAACTGAAAATTAATGCCAAAAAGATACTAAAAATTACTTTTTTCACGTCAAATCTACAATTTCATTCTGATCAGGCATTAAACCCTCCCATCCCTTTTGCTCTTTTAAATACGCTTTGAAAGCAAGCATTGATTCTTCTTCTCCATGAATTAAAAACACTTTTTCAGGAGGTGAATTTATTGCTGAAATCCATTGCATGATGTCATCTTGGTCTGCATGAGCTGAAAACATGTCAAAGTTCACAACTTTTGCTTTTACCTGATAATCTCTGCCATAAATTCGTAAAGTTTGTGCTCCTTCCAACAAGCGTCTACCTTTGGTACCAACCGCCTGAAAACCCGTAATACCCACAGTTGTTGCCGAATCTTCGAGGTGTTTTTGCAAATATCTCAACACCCTTCCTCCGCTCAACATGCCACTCCCAGCAATTACAATCTTTGGTTCATTGCTTTCCACTTCTCGAATCGATTCTTTGAATTTTCGAATAATAGTAAAATGACTCATCAAATCATGCACATCCTTTGGATTGATATGATGCCAATCGGGATGCTGTTTAAACAACTCTAATACTTGGGAAGCCATCGGACTATCCAGCACCATTTTAATAGCGGGTATTTGTTTTTCCTTTACTAATTGCCAAAGCAAATACATAAGTGTTTGTGCACGTTCAACAGCAAAACTTGGTAAAATCAAGGTTCCTTGGTTGAGAATGGTTGCAAGTACTTCATTCTTCAAAGCTTCTTTTCCCGACACTTTGGGATGCTTTTTATTCCCATAGGTACTTTCCAACAAAAGGATGTCTGCTCTTTCAGGTTTTTTAAAAGGATGTAATAACAGGTCGGTTGATCTTCCAATATCACCAGAAAACACTATACGTTTTCCTTGAAATTCTATCTCGATGAAAGTGGCCCCTAAAATATGGCCTACATATACAAATCGAACTGAAATATCAGAAGAAAGATGTATCCATTTTTCTTCCTCCACCGGGCTAAATAATTGAATGGCTTCATTGGCATCTTCGGCCGTATAGAGTGCTTGTTCGGGTTCCCCATCTGGATGAAATCGATGACTACGTTCTGCGTCTTCTTCTTGTATCTTACCAGAATCCATTAAAATAATTGCGGCCAAATCTAGTGTTGGAGGCGATCCCAACACCTTACCTCTGAATCCATCCTTGACCAATTTTGGCAAATACCCTGAATGGTCTAAATGCCCATGAGTTAACAAAACATAATCAATAGCATGGACAGGAACACTCAAAGGAATTTCATTTCGTTTTTTGAGCTCACGATACCCTTGGAAAATTCCGCAGTCTACTAAGAGACCAACAGAACCCAATTGAAGAAAATATTTTGAACCCGTAACGGTTTTGGCAGCGCCAAGAAATTGAATGGAAAACGGAGACTTACTCATTAAATAAGATTTATTTAACTAAATATAAGCTTTAGAACTAAAAAAACCTCTTGAATCAAGAGGTTTTTACGTTTTTATAATAGGTCTAGATTAAATTATTCCTTTACACGAACTCCTTCACCTTCAAACATGTTCATCAAACTTGCCTTTACATGATCATCGTCTACCTTTTTAATTAAAACGGTCACATCATACCCTTGTGCTGAAAAACCCACTTCTAAATCATCACCTTCAAAACGTGAAGAAGAAATCTTCGTCATTTCTGTGCCGTCTGAAGTAAATAAACTACCTGTGATATTACCTTCAACATTTTTTAATTGAAAGATTAATTTACCGTCACCATTAGGCAAACCTTTAAATTCAAACTGCCATTTTCCTGAATAAAAATCTGGGTTTGGCGTAACTGCGGCTTTCGCAAACAGGGTCACTAATACGAATAGTAAACCTGTTAAATAGAATTTTACTTGCTTCATTTTTTTACTATTTAATTGAACATTTTTTTATTTACTAATTTCTAATAAATAAAATTATTAGAAAGATTTTTGATTTCCTACAAATTAGTAAATAAATTAGATGTATGGAAAATTTTGAAGTTTTAAGGGCATTTTTTGAGGAGGGGTATAAAAATTATCGGCGAGGTATTTCCATCGACTGCGCGATATTTGGCTTTGAACAAGATGACTTAAAAGTACTTCTTTCTAAAAATGCCGTTCTAACCAAATGGAGTTTACCTGGAGGATTTGTTCGTAAAACTGAAAATCTAGAAGATGCTGCCAAAAGAACTACAATAGAGCGTACGGGAATAGACCATTTATTTTTCAGACAATTTAAAACCTTTGGTGATCCGAACAGAAATATAGTACCTGGTATTTTTGACGAAGAAAAGTTTGAAAAAATCACAGGTTTTAACATCCCTGAAAATTCTTGGTTAAAAGATGATGCCATTTCAATCGGATATTATGCAGTAACCCATATTTCAGATTCTTCTCCTGCTATTGATATATTTTCAACAGAATGCAAATGGTTTTCATTGGATGAAATTCCTTCTCTTGCCTTCGACCATAATCAAATTTTACAAGAGGCCTTGCAAACCCTAAAAATACATTTGTATCATTATCCAATAGGCAAAAATCTTTTACCCCCATTATTCACTTTAAAGGAAATCAAAAATTTATATGAAATTCTATCTGGCAAGCACTTACATGCCTCGAATTTCCCCAATAAATTAATTTCATTAGGATTGATTGAGAAGACGAATGAAAAAAGAAATATTGGCGCTCATCGTGCGCCAAGTTTTTATCAATTCAATGAAGAGGTTTATGAAAGCATGCTTCAAGACGGATTTGTATTGGTATAGATGATTCAAAAACCGTAATTTTGCATTTCAAATTTCAAATGCCTTGAAAACTATCAAAGTTGTTGCCCTTATTGGCTTACTAATTGTCGGATTTTTTACCTGGTTTTTAATCAAATCAAGTGCAGAAAGAGGCGAAAAATTAGCAAAAACACATTGCAGTTCTTGTCACCAATTTCCAGAACCAAGTATTTTACCAAAGTCTGTTTGGGAAAAAAAGCTTTTGCCTGAAATGAAAAAGCGCATGGGCTTGGGCGACATGGATGAAATGCTTAAAACACTATCCTATCAAGATTTAACCTATTTTAGCGACAAAGGCATTTACCCCATGAATCCTTCTGTATCAGAAAAAGATTGGCAAAAAATTGTGGATTACTATCTTGAAAATGCCCCCGAGGAGCCCTTACCTCAGCAAAAGAAACAATCCAGCTCAGCATTAAATAGAATTTCATATACAAAAGTTGAAGGAGAAGCCATGCCTAAAACGGGTACGACCTATTTTGGCACAGACGGTAACAAACTCTATTTGTGCAATGTTCAAGGTAAACTACTCATTGAAAATACGCAAACAGGTAAAAAAGATTATTTGCAAGTTCCAAGTGCGATGGTACAAGTCCACGGCGATTTATTTTTATGCGCTGGAGGAACGATGAATCCAACAGAAGCTCATTTAGGTGGTTTATTCAAATTTAATTCCACAAACTCGCAAGGATTTGAACCCATTTTAGCCGGACTACATCGCCCGGTTGATTTTTTATATGAAGATTTTGATCTAGATGGAACCAAGGATTACCTATTGGCTGAATTCGGATTTGAAACAGGTGAAATTTCTTACTTTGATGGAAAATCAAAAAAGAAAAATACCTTAAGTAGTCTTCCTGGTGCTAGAAATTTTGTTCTTAGAGATGTAAATAAAGATGGTTTGCCTGATTTTTATGTCTTAATGGCACAAGCAAGAGAACGGGTAAGTCTGTTTTTAAATAAAGGAAAGGGGCAATTTGAAGAAATTCAACAAATAGACCTCCCATCTTATTATGGGACAAGTTATTTGGAAATGGCAGATATTGATCAAGATGGGAAAGAAGAAATTCTGTTGGCTAATGGCGACAATGCCGATTATTCCTATTGTAAAAAGAATTATCATGGTATTCGAATATTCAAAGAGACCCTATCTAACCATTGGAAAGAGTCTAAATTTTTCCCGATTTATGGGGCCACAGGCGTTTTAAGCTACGATGTGAATGCTGATGGAAAATTAGACCTGATCGCATGTGCTAATTTTGTAGAAAAAGAATTTCAGGAATCTGAAACACTTTTATATTTTATCAACAAAGGAAAAATGCAATTTGATGTCAAATATATCAAGTTACCCAAAATCAATCCATTAACCATGAGCATCGGACAGATAAAGGGCAAAAAGGAACTATTTTTAGGCAATTGGCAGTTTGGACCCATGCCTTTAAAAGGAATTCGGATACCTTTATAAAACAGAAATTCTTATTTACTAAATTTTAATTTATAGCAAAAAATCCAAATTTCATCTACAAAATCTGCCGTTGGTATATTTTTTGAAGAGGATGGGAAAAAGATTTGCAACTTGCATCCGATTATTCAACCAAGAACGAATCAATAAAACAACAAGCCTAATGAGAGTAGCAATTTTAAGTATGTTCGTGTATCTTCTTTCCTTCTCAGGAATGGCCCAATTCCCACAAGGTGGGGGTAATATGCCAAAAGGAAGAATATTTGGAAAAGTAGTAGATACCCAAGGAAAGCCGGTAGAGTTTGCTACGGTGGTAATCTCTAAAAGTTCCTTTGATGCAACAACCAAAAAAAATAAAGATGTTTCTTTGAAAGCCATGCAATCTGAATTGAATGGAGATTTCAGTTTAAGTGATTTACCGTTAATGGGTAAAATGAAATTAAAAATCAGTTCGATTGGGTATAAAACCTATGAAGCGGAAGTGGCCTTCACCATGCCAAAAATGGAAGGGATGAAGCCAGGACAAGCACCAGACCCAGCAGTAATTGCCAAAATGATGTCGGCATTAGAAAAAGATCTTGGGAACATCAAATTAGAAACTGATTCGAAAGAATTAGAAGCTGTAGTAGTTACTGGAACTAAGCCATTAATGGACTTAGATGTAGATAAAAAAACCTTCAATGTAGATAAAAATATTGTTACGGCAGGCGGAACCGCTGTTGACTTAATGCGTAACATTCCTTCCGTGCAAGTTGATATAGACGGAAATGTAAAAGTTAGAAATGCGGCACCAACGATTTTTATTGATGGTCGACCAACAACCTTAACTTTAGATCAAATTCCGGCGGATGCAATTGAGAAAGTAGAAGTAATTACTAATCCATCAGCAAAATATGATGCTTCAGGAAGTATGGCAGGTATTTTAAATATCATCTTGAAGAAAAACAAAAAAAGCGGTTATAATGGAATGATAAATGCGGGTGGCGATAAATATGGTGGAATGAATTTTTTAGGAAACTTCAACATCCGCCAAAACAAAGTTAATTTCTCTGCAATGGTTATGAACATGCAAAATCGCATGAACGGTATTGGAAATAGTGCACGAACCAACACCTCATCCACAAGCACTTCAAGCATTGAACAAGAAATTACTAATAAAATGAAGGGTAACATGACATTTGCTCGTGTTGGATTAGATTATTATGCAACCAATCGTACTTCATTTTCTATTGCAGGAATGATGCCACGAGGAAGAATGGAACCCAATAGTGACATTCAAATCACGAATACGATCGGAAATGTGATATCAAAAAGTTTACGTACCTCTACTGGAGAAAGAAGTTTCCAACCATTAGGAATGCAATTAGGATTTAAACACAGCTTCCCAAATCAAGGAGAAGAATTAACCTCTGATTTGAATTATTTTGGCGGAACAAATGGTGGCAATACAATAACAACTACAAATTATTTAAACCCAGCAGGTGCGGTTACTGGAAACCAAATCCAAAAAAATGTTGGAGATGGGAAAAACTCTAATTTCACCTTCCAAATTGATTATGTAAAACCTTTAAAAGGAGACAAAAAAATAGAAGCAGGAATTCGTGTAAATTCCAATGAAATTAACAACCAAAACATCAATACGATTAAAGCACTTGGCTCTTCAAATTATGTTGAAATCCCTTCTGCTTCGAGCAATTACGAAAGTACCAATTCGGTGTATGCTGCTTATTTCTCCATTGAGGGAAAACCAAGTAAGACGTTTTCTTATAAATTAGGGCTTCGCGAAGAGAGTTCTTTTTACGAAGGTAAGTTATTGGGCAACAATCAGACTTTTAGTAACAAATACCCTTTAAACTTTTTCCCATCTATCTTTTTAAGCAAAACACTAAAAGGTAGCGATCAATTGCAATTGAGCGTTACACGCCGAGTAAATCGTCCAAATTTCTTCCAATTGATTCCTTTTATTGATTTCTCAGATAGTTTGAATATTAGAAGAGGTAATCCAGACTTAGTCCCTGAATTCACTACTTCTGGAGAACTATCCTACAGCAAAACAAAAGGAACAGGTACTTTCTTAACATCAGTGTACTACAAATATACCGATAACTTAATCACGAGTTATTTAAGTAAGGATGTATTACAAGGCGCTTTGGTGAATACCTTTATTAATGCAAATTCTAGTTATAATTATGGTGTTGAATTTACTTACTTAAACAAGATTTTACGTTTTTGGGATTTAACCTCTAGCTTAAATTTATACAATTCAAAAATCAATTTAAGTAATATTGATAATGCCATCAATAGAGATGCCTTATGGACAGTTTTTGGTAAAATCAACAACAATTTTACCTTACCTAAAAAATACGTAATTCAATTGAGTTTTGATTACCAAGGCAAAACTAACATGCCTGTAACTCAAAATCAAGGTGGTGGAGGCCCGGGTGGCGGAGGTCCAATGATGCAAGCGCAAAGCTCTTCTCAAGGATATATTCAACCATTTTATGGTGTAGATATTGCCTTCAAAAAGAGTTTCTTGAAAAACGATTTAGCAACAGTTACCTTATCCTTCAATGATATTTTCAGAACTCGTGGAAACACACAAGTATTAAGCGGAGAAGGATTTACACAAACGTATTATCGCTTAAACAATCCACAAAACATTCGTTTAAATGTTTCCTTCCGTTTTGGACAAATGACTAATAATATGTTCAAGAAAAACAATGATTCGGGAATGGATAATTCAAATATGCAGATGTAATTCTAATAATCTAAGTGACTAAAGTGATTTAGTACTGTATCACTCTAGTCACTTTAGTCACTTAGATTCTTAATTTGTTTTCCTATAATTCCAAACCGCCCAAGTATTAAAGAAAACAGCAAAGCCAAGCATTTTGAGGAGGTGAGTTGAAATATCATGCAAACCACTTCCCTTCAAAACTACCATTCGCATCACTTCAATAAAATAGGCTACCGGATTAAATTTTGCCATGGTTATAGCCCAATCTGGCATGCTTTCAATGGGTGTAAACAAACCACTCATCAACATGAAAATCATCATGAAAAAGAAGGCAACCGACATGGCTTGTTGTTGGGTTTCAGAATAGGTAGAGATTAAAAGTCCTAAACCTAATACAGCAATTAAAAATACAGCCAAAAATAAATAAAGGACCCAGATGGAACCCAAGGGTCTGATACCATAAATACCCATTCCTACAAAGAAAAATCCAAGCGTAAAAACAAAGAAGCCAATAATCCAGAAAGGGATTAATTTCCCTAAAATAAACTCATATTTTTTGATGGGCGTAACATTGATTTGCTCTATTGTACCTATTTCTTTCTCCTTCACAATATTCAAGGAACACATATAAGCACCAATCATCGTAATAAGTGTTACCAATACGCCGGGAACTATAAAAAATGGGTATCTCATCAAAGGATTATACCAATTTTGATGTCGAACATCAAGCGGATTTTCCAATGCGAATTCCTTTTGAATAAACTCAAAATTATAGATCTTTAAAATACTAGATAAATAAGTCGCACCTATATTGGCTTTGGTGCCATTGATGGCATTAACGAAAATTAGAATTTTTGCTTTTTTGTCTCGGACTAAGGATTCCTCTAAATCATTTGGAATTTGTAAAACTAAGTCGGCATGGTCACTTTTAATCAATTCCTGACCTTCCTCAAAACTACGGGTTTCTTTCACCAGTTTAAAAAAGCCGGAGCCTGTTATTTTTTGGATTAATTGTTTTGTCTCAGGCGAATAATGTCCACACACAATTGCCAAATTGATGTTTTTAATTTCATAATCAGCGGCTAAAGGCATAATGATCAATTGAATCAAAGGTGCCACAAAAATTGCTGGCAAAATCGACCGATTTCGAAGAATATGCTTAAATTCTTTTTCAATAATATAAAGGATATTTCTCATAGTCGAATTTTAAATTTTTTCAAGCTAAGGGTCAATAAAACTGCCGCCATTCCGATTAATATCAGTGTTTCTTTCCAGAAATATTGAATACCTAATCCTTTAATCATAATATCTTTCACAATAATATAATACCATTTAGACGGCATAATATTAGATATGATTTTCAATGGCAAAGGCATATTTTCAATGGGGAACAAAAAACCGGTAAAGATTAATGTTGGAATGAGCATCCCTAACAAAGAAATCAACATGGCGGCCTGTTGCGAATTAGTGGAATTAGAAATCAATAAACCTAATGATAAGCATACCAAAATGAGTAAACCACTTTCTGCAAAAAGCAATAAAAAACTGCCCTCCATCGGCATGTCCAATAAGGTTACAGATAAGAAAACTATTACTGCTAAATTGAATAGCGACAAAACGAAGTAAGGGATAGCCTTTGAAATGATAATCAAAAATGGATGAAATGGTGATACCAGCAATACTTCCATGGTTCCAAATTCCTTTTCTTTCACAATAGATACAGAGGTCATCAAGACACAAATGAGCATCATAATGAGTGAAATCACTCCGGGCACAAAATTTGTTGTCCCCTTTAATGAAGGATTATACATCATGTGAACTTCCGGACTAATACCTGGTAAACTGGTTTGTCGGAATAGGTTAGCTTGAAAATCTAATAAAATTTGATTTGAATAACTGATTAGCGTAGTTGCTAAATTTGGATCTGAGCTATCTGAAATTAATTGTATTTCTACTTTTTTGTTCCGAATGGCATTTGATTCAAACTGATTGGGAATTACCATCACCAATTTAATGTTCCCCTTTTTAAACCAAGATTCAAAGTTTCTTGAATCTTGAATCACCTTTACCACTTTAAAATTAGCACTTGCCTCAAATTTTTGAATTAAAACTGTTGCTTTCGAATCATTTGACAAATTGCATACAACCATGTTCACTTCTTTCACTTCATTTGAGAGTGCAAAACCGAACAAAGCAATTTGAACAATGGGCAAGCCAAACAACATCAAGAGGGTTTTTGAGTCTCTGATGACGTGTAAAAATTCTTTTTTGATAAAGGCAAAAAACTGTTTCATCCTAATCTCCTGATCGTTGGGCCTTACGAGCTAGTTCATAAAATACATCATCCATACTCTCTACACCAAATTGTTTTTTCAAATTTTCAGGGGTATCTAGTGCCCTTATTTCTCCGTCTACCATCATCGAGATACGATCGCAATATTCGGCTTCATCCATGTAGTGGGTGGTCACAAAAACGGTGATGCCACGAGCAGCTGCTTGGTATATCAAATCCCAAAATTGTCGACGAGTAATCGGGTCCACTCCACCAGTTGGTTCATCTAAAAACACAATTGCCGGATTATGAAAAATGGCAACCGAGAAGGCTAATTTTTGTTTCCAACCCAAGGGAATGGATTTCACTAATCGATTGGCAAATTCACCGATACCAAGGTCTTGTACCAATTGTTGGGATTTTTCTTTGATTTCAGCCCTCGACATCCCATATATTCCTCCAAAAAATTTCAAGTTCTCTAAAACCGTTAAATCCTCATATAACGAAAACTTCTGACTCATATAGCCAATATTTTTCTTAATCTCCTCAGTCTGCGTCCAGACATCAAATCCTGCCACGGTAGCTTTGCCAGAAGTAGGAATAGAAAGTCCACACAACATCTTCATCGCAGTGGTTTTACCTGCTCCATTTGCTCCCAAAAAACCAAAGATCTCTCCTTTGTACACTTCAAAAGAAATACTATTGGTGGCTTTAAAGTCGCCAAAGGCCTTGGTTAAATTTTCGGTATGTATGACGGTTTGCAAGGGAGTTATGGATTATGAAGTGTTAATTGTTAATTGTTAATTGTGAATTGTTAATTGTGATTTGTTAATTGTAAAACATAAATTCTTAGTTTCTTAGATTCAAAAAACTCTTCCGTTCTTCCGATTCTTAGTTTCATAGATTCATAGTTTCTTAGATTCATAGTTTCTTAGTTTCACAGATTCATTCTTTCAATAAAACAATCCTCTATCCCAGGCTCTATGACATTCCAAACGATTTGTTCATGACCTTTTGCTGACAAAAATTCAACTAATTGTTCCATTGTATTTCCATTTTTAAAAACCACATGATTCCATTCACCAAAGATGTGTGCACTGTGCAACAAGTCACTTTCAATCATATCTTTGTGAAGTTTATACATTTCATTGGACTTCAATTGATAAAGCGGATAAGGAAAAGAATCTGTAATTCCATTTGGTGTATTTACTGACAAAATTTTACCATTTTGAATCAAAGCCACTCGATCGCATCTGCTGGCTTCGTCCATATAAGGAGTAGACACCATAATGGTTAATCCTGTCTTCTTTAAATGGGCTAACATGTCCCAAAACTCTTTTCTCGAAACCGTATCAACACCCGTTGTGGGCTCATCCAACAATAGCAATTCAGGTTTGTGAATCAAGGCACAACACAAAGCTAATTTCTGCTTCATTCCACCGGAAAGCGCTCCCGCTTTCCGATTTTTAAAGGGTTCTAATTGGATATAAATATCCTTTACCAAATCATAATTTTCCTTGACTGTTGTACCAAAAAGTGTAGCAAAAAAATCCAAGTTTTCCGCCACAGAAAGGTCCTGATACAAAGAAAACTTCCCTGGCATATAGCCCAATTTTCTTCTGATGGTATAAATATCCTTTTCTACATCCAATCCCAGCACGCTTGCCTTACCCGAACTTGGCAACAAAAGGGTTGCTAGAATGCGAAATAGAGTGGTTTTCCCTGCCCCATCCGGACCAATTAATCCAAACAATTCTCCTTCTTCGACTTTTAGATTGATATCGGTTAAAGCAAAATCATTTTGATCTTTGTATTTGATATGTAGGTTTTGTACCTCAACCATCTTAGTTAAACTTCAATTCACTGGTCATACCAATTTTTAATAATCCTTCTTTATTGGGTACCGCAATCTTTATGGCATAGACCAAGTTTGCTCGTTCTTTTTTGGTTTGTATTGTCTTGGGTGTAAATTCAGCCTTGTCAGAAATCCAATAAATTGTACCCTTATATTCCGAATAATCATCGCCCTTGTCTGCAAAAACCTTAACTTGTTGGTCCAGCTTGATGGAAGCGAATTGGTCGCCAGTGATGTAAGCACGAAGCGTAAGTGTGTCTAATTTTGCTATTTTAAATAGGGGTTTACCCAAGGCCGCAAGTTCCTTTTCATTGATATATTTTGAAAGAATTGTACCGCTGATAGGGGCGATAAGTTTGTATTTTGACAACTGATCTTTCAACTGGTCTTTTTGTAAAAGAACTGCCTGAGGATCTTGATTTAGCCCTTTTAATTGTACCTCTAAGCCAGAAGCAAAGGCCTGTTTTTGTTGTTTAACCAAAGTAACTTGAGCATCTAACTCTTGCAATTGGGCTAAAATATCATCCAATTGTTTACTTGGAGCAGCTTTTTGTTGCACCAATTTTTCAAATCGATCTTTTTCTTTAGACAAGGTTTCTTTTTTGATTTTCAAGATGGCCAATTGGTCATCATAAACTTTTAATTGAGGAACCACTTCGGGCTTTCGTGCTTGAATAGATGCAATTTGTGCATCTAATTGTTTCCACTTCAAATACAATTGAGTACTATCCACATACCCTAAAAATTGACCTTCCTTTACTTGGTCTCCTTCCTGAAAAGTTAATTTTTCTACTCGACCCATGGCTTCCGAGGAAACCATCACCTCCTCCGCTTCAAAAGTGCCCGTTGCATCAAATTCAACCGACGATTGATTACATGCACTAAAAAGACCAAGAGAAATCAGGGCAGTCAAAAGGTGATTAAATGCTTTCATTTCCTAAAATATATTGTTGTTGATAAACCGATTGTAATTTTTGCAATTGATGTAATTGCATTTGTTGTTCTGCTTGTTCTAATTGGTTTAAATATGCCAAATAATCTAAAGAAGACAAGGTGCCTTGTGCAAATTGAACTTCGGCCACTTTTAAAATTCTTTTTCGTGTTTCAACTAATCGGCCATCTGTGCTAATTAAGGCCTCCCACTTAGCAATTTCTTGCTGAATTTGAGTTTGATTGATGGAGGTTTGTTGATTAAATACATCACGTTGACTTGCAATTATATCTTTTTGGATGTCTATTGATTTCCGTTCTTTTGCGTTGGTATAAAAAGAGCTAATAGACCAGGAAAGTTTTAATCCGCCTATATAATATTCCTTAAAATCGTTATTGAGCATATTTAAGGCTGGGCGACCGTAACCTATTTGTCCGATGATACCCAAACGTGGACTTAACTTATTTTTAAGCAGTAATTGTTGCTGTTCAAGGGTTCCAATTTGTAAATCAAATAAACCCAATTCTGGTCTTTTGTTAGCTGAAGGAAGTTGCACTTGTTTTGGAATTTCAAAAACACAGCCATCGGCTATTGGCTCTGCAATTAATATGCTCAAGGTTGCAGCGAGTGATTTTCGTGCAAATTGGAGTTCCTCTAAACGCTGAACAATTTTAATTTTTTCTGCCTCAAAAACTTCTTGATTCAGCGGATTAATGATACCTTCTTTTACTCCAATTTTTAACTTCTGCAGATTATTCTCTAATTCTCCCAATAAACTTTGGCTTGATTTAAGCTGGGAATCAAGCAAGAGAATACCAAAATACAACTGATTGACGCTTGCATTCAGCTTAAACAATTCTACTTCAACTTTTTGTTTTTCGACAGCAAATTGAGAGGTACTTAAAGCTTGTTGTTTCTTCACTTGCTGTCCATCGAGTAATGGTTGGTAAAGTTCAATATAAGTTTTGTATTGGTCTTTATCCAAGGATTTTATGGTTAGGTTGGGAAGTGAAATCGGGACAGCCGTAACCTCAGACTGGTAGGTCCCTTGAGCATTGAAATTAATTTGAGGCAAATAGCCTTTAGACAAATTTTCGAGGGAAATATCTTTTAAATTTTCGATGATTCCAATCTGTTTCAACAAAGGAAAATTACTTCGTGCTTTAGATTTACAAGATTCCAAACTTAATGTTTGTGCTTGCAGCCCAATTGAACTAAAAATAAAGATTCCAACAAGTATTTTTTTGTAATTATTCATTGGATAATTAATCAATTGTTAGGTTGAATTATGAAGGTAAGGTATTAATGATTAGCCAAAAATTTTAGAGTAAGTAATAAGTTAATATAGAAAGCCACCATAAACATGATGAAGGTAACAATAAAGGTCATGCCATAGGCACCCAAGGTTGAGAAAAATTTCAATTGATAAAACCTTTTTAAAGACATAAAAAAATAAACCAACCACATAAGGTTGAATAAGGTCCCTAAAAAGATAATGATTTCCATTTTATTGTTTATCATGTTTAACAAAATGGTTGTTGTTTGGTTTAAAAATGACACGATAAATAAACTTACAGCCACATGCAAAACAAAAATTCCATGTTTGACAAAAGGTATTTTTTTTCTGATAAATAATAATTTAAACCACAAGGCGATGAAAGGTAATATAAAAAAAAGCAGTTTAGGGATTTTATGAACGAACTCAATTTGTAAATTGGTAAAAAAGTCTTCTTTAGAGTCGAAATGTTTACTTGCCTGATAAAAATTTTCTATAAGATTTTGGATCCACGGTGAATCTTGTTGTTCAATGGGTAATTGTTTCTGTTTAGTAAAATATGCCTTAAACTTTTGATCTGAGGTAAACTCATTGTTATTAATTTGAATGGCAACTACTTGGTTTTCTTTATTTTCATATTTTTCGTTGAGTGGGCCAAACACATTGAAAACAAAGAAAAAGTAGATGGCAGAAACAAATATATACAATTGAACAGGATGTAAGTAACTTACTCTCTTCCCTAGGAAAAACTCCTTAGAAAGCTGTCCAGGCTTTAAAAACAAAGTTCGAATGGTGGACAAAAATTTTGAATCGTAATGTAGAAAATCAATTACAAAATGTGAAAACAAAGAGAAAAAATGCATATCGGTTTCGACATTCGCTTGTCCACAATCTGAACAATAATTTCCGAGTACTTCACTTCCGCAATTTAGACAATCTTTTTCTTCTCTTTTTTTTCCGTGTGACATAAGTGGTCCTTAATCAATAGCTATTTTATTAGAAAATTAATAACGAATTCTGATTTAGCCATATAAAATCGATTAAATTATTTCTAAATTGAAAAAATACCAAGTTTATTCTATTATTTTGAAATTGTAGTAAGTAGGTTATTTAAATATGAAGAAAACAATTCTAATGATATGCCTTGGCGTATTATCTTTTTTTAGTGCTTATTCAAAGGAACATCAGGCACGTACCATCATCACAACAGACGGAGAGATTGATGATGTAGACACCTTTATTCGAATGTTGCTCTATTCAAATGAATTTCATGTGGAAGGCTTGATTTATTCCAGCTCAATGTGGCACTACAAAGGAGATGGGAAAGGCACAACATTTATCTCAGAAATGGAGATGACCCGCAAAATGTATGGAGCAAAGACATCCCTTCGCTGGCCTGGAGTTCATTGGATTCAGGACTTATTAAATGCCTATGCTCAAGTGCATCCTAATTTACTTTTACATGACAAAAACTACCCAAGTCCAACCTATTTAAATAGTTTGGTTAAAGTTGGAAATATAGATTTTGAGGGAGAAATGGAAAAAATAACAGAGGGTTCTGAATGGATTAAAAATAAACTTTTAGATGAAAATCCAGATCCAATCTATTTACAAGCATGGGGAGGGACCAACACCATTGCTCGTGCCTTGAAATCAATAGAAGAAGAATTTTCAACCAAACCAAATTGGCAAGACATTAAACGAGGAGTCTCCAACAAAGCCATTATCTACACGGTTATGGATCAAGACGCCACCTATAAAAAATATATTGGATTACATTGGCCGGAGATTCGGGTCTTCTACAATGCACATCAGTTTGGCAGTTTTGCCTATCCTTGGAAACGGATCATGCCCAAAGCAACACAAGCATATTTTGAAGGAACGTATATGGGGCCAAAAATTATTCAAAATCATGGCCCCTTATTAAAAATGTATTATTCATATGGAGATGGCCAAAAACAAGTTGGAGATGACGAGCATATTCATGGGGATCCAGCTCGTTTAGAAAACACCCAGTGGGGTAGTTTTCGTCCATTTGATTTCATTTCAGAAGGCGATTCCCCCGCATTTTTACATCTTGTTGATGTAGGTTTAAATAACTTAGAAAACCCATCATTTGGTGGATGGGGAGGAAGATTTATTAAATCTTCAGTAAACCCTTTTCGTTTTGAAGACAGCGAAAAGGCCGCTGACTTTAATCCAGAATTAGGAAAGTTAGATATCAATTTTTCACAAACCCGTTGGTTAATTGCAGCCCAAGAAGATTTTGCAGCACGAGCAGATTGGTGTGTCAAATCGTTTGAAGAAGCAAATCATGCACCTTGGATTACGGTAAAAGAAGGCACACGAATTTGGGCAAATCCAGGAGAAAAAATAACGCTTCATGTATCTGCAATTGACAAGGATAAAAACAATGTTGTACAATTTAAAGCCTGGCCTTATGCTGAAGTTGGAGATGGAAAAGCCACTGTATTGTTAGAAGCAAATTCAGTAAAAGTACAAATTCCTAAGTTTGCAAAAAAAGGGGATACCTACCATGTAGTGGTTGAAGGTACAGACAACGGAAGTCCGCAATTAACCAGGTATCAGCGAGTGATTTTTCAAATCATGTAATATAATAGAAAAAGCCCAAGAAAATCTTGGGCTTTTTAACAGATTTATTCAATCAAAAACTATTTATAAAAGACTTCAAACCTGTCTAAATTCATTACTTTGGTCCATGCCGCAACAAAATCGTTAACGAATTTTGTTTTAGCGTCATCAGAAGCATACACCTCCGCCAAGGCTCTTAATTCTGAATTTGAACCAAAGATTAAATCAGCCCTTGTAGCGGTATATTTTATCTCATTTGAGCTACGATCTCTACCCTCGAAGGTCTCTTTTGTATCGTCTACCGGCTTCCATGTGGTATTCATATCAAATAATTTAACAAAGAAATCATTTGATAATGCATCCTTTTTATTAGAGAAAATACCATGTTTAGAACCATTATAGTTAGCATTCAAGGCTCTCATTCCACCTACCAAAACAGTCATTTCCGGTGCGGTAAGAGTTAATAATTGGGCCTTGTCGATTAAAAGTTCTTCGGTTGATAATTTATATGATGTTTTTAAATAATTTCTAAAACCATCCGCCATAGGCTCTAAAACAGCAAAGGATGCAGCATCTGTTTGCTCTTGGCTAGCGTCCATTCTACCAGGGGTAAAAGGAACTTTCACTGTATGTCCTGCATTTGCCGCAGCTTTTTCAACTGCTGCAGAACCACCTAAAACTATTAAATCAGCAATAGAAACCTTCTTTGTTTTCGACTTGGCATTGAAATCAGCCTGTATTTTTTCATACACTGCTAACACTTTGTTCAACTGAGCTGGGTTGTTTACTTCCCAATTTCTCTGCGGAGCTAAACGAATTCTTGCCCCATTGGCTCCACCTCTTCTATCAGATCCTCGGTAAGTTGAAGCCGAAGCCCAAGCAGTACCCACCAATTCACTGATAGAAAGGCCAGCATTTAGTATAGTTGATTTAAGTGTAGTAATATCTTTCTCGTTAATTACCTCATGATTCAAGGTTGGAATTGGATCTTGCCAAATCAAATCTTCTTTCGGGGCTTCTGGACCTAAATATGTTGTTTTTGGACCCATGTCGCGGTGTGTTAGCTTGAACCAAGCTTTAGCAAAAGCCTTGGCATATTCTTCTGGATTATCTGCAAAACGACGGGTAATTTTCTCATACACCGGATCCATTTTTAAGGACAAGTCCGTAGTCAACATGGTTGGAAGATGCTTCACATTTGGATCAAAGGCATCTGGAATAGTTGCTTTTGCATTTTTTGCTACCCATTGGTTAGCTCCAGCCGGACTCTTCGTCAATTCCCACTCATTATTTAATAAGATTTTTAAGAACCCTGACCCCCATTTGGTTGGCGTAGAAGTCCAAGTAACTTCTAATCCAGAAGTAATCGCATCTTTTCCTTTACCCGACTTGTAAGTACTTTTCCATCCTAAACCTTGTTCTTCAATAGGCGCCGCCTCGGGCTCTGGTCCTACATGTTTGGCTGGACCAGCACCATGTGTTTTGCCAAAGGTATGTCCGCCAGCAATTAAAGCCACTGTCTCCTCATCGTTCATTCCCATACGTCCGAATGTTTCACGGATATCTTTGGCCGCTAAAATTGGATCTGGATTGCCGTTAGGGCCCTCAGGATTCACATAGATTAAACCCATTTGAACGGCAGCTAAAGGATTTTCTAATTTACGACCTTCAGCATAACGCTTATCGTCTAACCATTTTCTTTCCTTACCCCAATATACGTCAGTTTCTGGCTCCCATACATCTGTTCTACCACCTGCAAAACCAAAGGTTTTGAAGCCCATGTTTTCTAAAGCAACATTTCCTGTCAAAACCATTAAATCTGCCCAAGAAATTTTAGCGCCATACTTTTGTTTGATAGGCCATAATAAACGACGAGCCTTGTCCAAATTTGCATTATCAGGCCAGCTATTTAATGGTGCAAAACGTTGTTGACCTGCACGAGAACCACCACGACCATCACCAGTACGATACGTACCAGCGCTATGCCAAGCCATACGGATAAATAATGGGCCATAATTTCCAAAGTCGGCAGGCCACCAATCTTGGGAAGTAGTTAACACCGCATTGATATCTTTCTTCAATGCATAATAATCTAGACCTTTAAATGACTTCAAATAGTTGAAATCCGCACCCATAGGATTCGACTTACTTGAATTTTGACGTAAAATGGAAATGTTTAGTTGATTTGGCCACCAGTCTTTGTTAGTGGTACCCTCACTTTTTGAGCTCATAGAAGAACCATGAGGCGAACTCCCGTGATGCGGGTTTTCTTGCGCAGATAGACTCATGGACAGCATGATTCCACCTGCTATTAGTAACTTTTTCATATGCGTTATTAGTTTGATGACGCATCGAAATTAGCAGGTGGAAGTATTCAGCACAAATAGTATTTTTCTATAGTTTCATAAATAAAAACTATACTAAACAAAACAGTATAGCTTTTAACTATTAAATTATCGCCCTATTTTGTTTAAAACAATTTTTCTTGTGGAGGCTTTACTCCAGCCAAACGTATATAAACTGTGGTTTGCCCACGATGATGTGTTTGATGTTCGAAACATTTATTGAAGGCCATCCCCTTTGTCATTTCAAAACGACCAAACATCTTTACATTTTCCTTGAAAGCGGCATCCGACATTTTTTGAATGCCTTCAATAACAAAGTCGTAACTCGCCAAGACTATTTTAGTTACATTAGCTTTCGATTGGTCGGTCGTTTTTTCAGCTTCTCCCATCCCTAAAGGACTCGTTAAACCGCTTGCAGCAGAAGCAAATGCATAATTTGCATCTGTAAAATGCAACATTTGCTGAGCAAAAGAACGCATTTCTGGAGTAGGTTTTAAGTCATACTTTTCTGCGGGCATAATGTCTAAATACTCCTTGGTGTATTCTTTAGCTCTTTGCCATTCTTTAATCATTTCGTCTTTGCTTGTTTGTGCCAACATAACATTTGAAAATAAAAAGGTTGCAATAAAAATAAGTACTTTCTGTAACGTTTTCATATGTGTAATTTTTAAGTTTTTGTAAAGTTAAAGATCTTAATGTAATTTTGTGAACATCATTAGTAAATCCTAGTAACCAAGTGGTAACTAATTTTCTTTCCTAATAGTTTACCATTTTATCCTACATTTTATGCACTTAAGTAGTCAAACAAAAAACAAAATCATTTTTGTATTAGGGGTGTTATCTGCCATTGGTCCATTGTCAATAGACATGTACCTACCAGCATTTAAAAATATTGCAGAAGTATTACTCTGCTCACAGGTAGACGTGGGCTATACCTTATCTAGCTTCTTTTTCGGAATTTGCTTGGGTCAGTTAATTAACGGGCCTATGTTAGATCATTTTGGCAGAAAAAAGGTATTATATATTGGATTAGGAATCTATGTTTTGTCATCTATTGGATCCGCATTTAGTCAATCTGTTAATCAATTAATTATCTTACGTTTTTTCCAAGCTATTGGAGCAAGCGTTGGTATGGTTGCACCAAATGCTATTGTTAGAGAAACATTTGAAGAAGAGGACCGACCAAAAGTACTTTCTCTATTAATTTTGATATTAGGAGTCTCTCCAATTTTGGCACCGACGATTGGCAGTATCATTTTAAGTAAGGTAAATTGGCCTTATATTTTTATTCTTTTAGCAGCCATTATGTTTACGATGATTTTTCTAATTAAAGCTTGGTTGCCGGAAAATCCAAATCAATCCAATAATAAAGAAAAAGAAGTATTTTCTTTAAAAAACATTGGGAATGGCTATTTAAATGCATTTAAAGAAAAGAAATTCATTGGATTTGCAACAGCAGGAGCCATTGGCGCTGGCAGTATCTTTGCTTTTGTAACGGGGGCACCATTGACGTTTCTCAATTACTACCATTTGAATGAGCAACAATTTGGATGGGTTTTTGCCATCATTGCTTCGGGTATTATAAGTGCAAGTCAATTGAACACTTTATTGCTTAAACGAGCCTCAAGTTTCCAATTGTTAAGCATTTCTCTACCTGCACAATTTATCATAGGGTTAGTCATGTCTATTGGGACCTACTTTGATCTGTTTTCAATGTATTCCCTAATATTTTTATTGTTTTTAATGCTTGGTTTTCAAGGGCTTGTTTTCCCAAATATGGCCACCGTAGCACTTAGACCCATCGAGAAAGGTGCAGGTAGTGCTTCAGCCTTAATGGGCGCTTTGCAAATGGCGATAGGATCTTTAAGTTCCTCATTAGTGGGAATTTTATTTACAGGGAACGCTTTCGCCATGGGAATTGTAATGTGTACCTGCGTGGGATTTGCAACATTGATATTTTTTATGAATAGTAAGTATAAAAATTAAAAAGATTTAGGGGCATCCGCCCCTAAAATTTTATTTTTTTAATACTAATTCTATTACTCCAAACTCACCTGATTTCCCGTAAGCGTTTGTCGCCATTTCTCCTTTTAATACATTCATGGAAGAAATTTTATCAGGATTAATTTTATTGATCTGTTGATCTAAGGCTATCTGTCCATCAATTACCAATAAAGTTTTTTTTGATCTTTGAGTATCAAAAAATTTAATCATTTGGGCAAAATAGGTGTCAATCATCACACCAGGACCATGACCACCACCAGCGACCAAAACAAAATCAGAAGGAATTCCCTGGCTCTTTAAGCTTTGATTCAATTTTTCGCTCTGGCAAAATGGAACCAAAGGGTCTTTATCCCCATGAAAAATTAAAAATGGAGCTGAATTTGCATTAATAAACGAAATTGGGTTAGCAAGTTTGGTTAAATCTTTCTGTTCCTGAATTGGGGCACCAATCAAACTCGATTCAGGAGATTTTGGATCGTCGTGCTTCATCGAACTGCCACATTCATCCATGCTTAAGAAATCTGTAGGTCCAAACCAATCTACCACGGCATCTACATTACTTGGAATTTGTAAAAATTTTCCCAATTTACCTTCTACATCTGCAGATTTTCCATTTATTTCTACAGAATTTTTGAAATTACTTGTACCAGCGGAAGCAGAGAGGTGTCCACCTGAAGAAAAACCAGTAATGCCGATAAATCCAGGACTTAAAGAGAATATTTTTGCATTAGCTCGAATAAAACGGATGGCGGCTTTCACATCTTGGATTTGTGCCGGCCAAATAGCCTCTTTGCTAGATCTGTGATTAATACTTACAACAGCATATCCTGCTTTCAACAAACTTTGCCCTAATCCACTTTGAAAAATAGTCCCTTTGGAACTATTAGAAAAAAATGCACTACCATAAATAGTTATAATGACAGGAAAAGGGCCTTTGCCTTCTTTAGGAAGAAAAATATCTAATTTATGGCCGATGATATTATCTCCAACATAATCGACTTCAATCCAAGATTTTGAAGATTCAACAAATGATTTTGAGAAGTCTGGGATCTCTTGGGCATAAGCAATGGAAGGAAGAAGGAAGAAGGAAGAAATAATAAGTAAGAGGGAAAAGGGAAGAGGGAAGAGGGAAGAGTTAAAAAAATTCATATAAATAGGTCTTTGTAGTCTGTATAAATATAGTCCAAATTTGTTTAAGAACCGAAGGGCGGTTAATTTTACATTTAAAAACATCCAAATGTCTCAAACAAAACCTTATGATTACCTGATAGTAGGCGCTGGCTTTTTTGGAAGCATCTGTGCGCATGAATTACAAAAAAGAGGCAAGAAAGTCTTAGTAATTGAAAAAAGGGAACATATAGGAGGGAATTGTTATACAGAAAATAGAGACGATATCAATGTACACATCTATGGTGCCCACATTTTTCATACTTCAAATAAGAAAGTGTGGGATTGGGTAAATCAATTTGCAGAGTTTAACCATTATACCAACCGACCAATAGCCAATTATAAAGGAAAATTATTTGCACTTCCTTTTAACATGTGGACGTTCAATCAATTATGGAACGTAAACACACCAGAAGAAGCAAAAGCCATTATTGATCAGCAAGGAAAAGAAATTGGTGAACCTCAAAACTTAGAGGAGCAGGCCATCAAATTTGTTGGAAAAGATGTTTATGAAACCCTCATTAAAGGATACACTGCCAAGCAATGGTTGAAAGACCCCAAAGAATTACCGAAGGAAATTATTAAACGCTTACCTGTTCGATTTACATTCGATACCAATTATTTCAATGATTCCTATCAGGGTATTCCCAAAGGTGGATACACGCAGATTTTTGAAAAACTTTTGGCAGATGTTGAAGTTCAATTAGGTGTTGACTTTTTAGCTAATCAAGAACATTGGATCAACCAAGCTGAAAAAGTAATTTATACGGGTCCGATTGACGCCTTTTTCAAATACGAATTTGGTCCATTGGAATACAAAACGGTTGAATTAGACCATCAGAAAAAAGAAATTCCTAATTTTCAAGGAAATGCGGTTGTCAATTACACGGAACAAGAAATTCCTTATACACGTATCATTGAGCACAAGCATTTTGAGTTTTTAGAGACCGATAAAACTTGGATTAGCTATGAGTATCCCGTGCCATACAAAGAAGGGTCAGAGCCATATTATCCGGTAAATGATGCCGTGAATAATGGCTTGTACGAAAAATACAAAGAAAAATCAAAAGACTATCCAGGTATAATTTTTGGAGGTCGACTGGCAGAGTATAAGTACTACGATATGCATCAAATCATTGAGCGCGCCTTAGATTTCTTAGCCAATCACTGATACCCCTATCAATTTTCCAATACCAAACGTAATGGCTGCGGCTGCGAGGCCAAAGAGTACTTGTCGCATCCCAGAATACCAAATACTTTTTCCGGTAAACAAGGTAATGGCACTTCCGATTCCAAATAATCCAAGGGCACTCATTCCAGCGCTAAGCAAAATTGCTTTGGTTCCTCCCATAAAAAAGAAAGGTAAAACCGGAATGATTGCACCAAGTGCAAATAAAAGAAAAGAAGTGATGGCCGCTTCCATCGCTGATCCCTCTAAGTCTTCAGGATGTATGCCTAACTCTTCTTTGATTAACATTTGATGGGCCAATTCCTTGTTAGACATAATGTCTTTCGCCATTTTATTCGCTTGTTCTTCTTCAATTCCTTTCGCTAAATAAATTAAGGCCAACTCTCGTTCTTCTCCCTCAGGATTGGTTTCCAGCTCCTCCATTTCCAATTCCATCTGATTTTCAGAAAGTTCTTTTGAGCTTTGAACGGAGATCCATTCACCTAATGACATAGAAAGGGCACCGGCCAATAAACCAGCCAAGCCCGTTAATAATACTTCTTTTTGGCCACTGCTTGCACCCGCAATTCCCATCACTAAACTGAAATTTGAAACTAAACCGTCATTACCACCTAACACTGCTGCACGTAAAGCATTTCCCCCCACGGAACGATGCCTTTTTTCGAAACGAGCGAGGGTAGGTCCTGATAATTCTTTATGATTGGCTAATACATTTTTAAGGATACTTACATGAGCTGTATCTGAAATTGACAATGGTGTTTTTGTTTGCTTTCGGGCAGCGAGAATTGAATTAGAAAGACCTACCTCAGTATCCATTAAAACCCCTAATATGTAATCATTTCCAAAAAGTTTACCTATTTTTTGCAAGATTTTTGCTCTGCCTGATGGCTTTGGAAGGTGGGTTTCGCTTAATCCGTTTTTTTGTAAAAAGGCAATTGCATGTCCCTTCTCAATATCACTCATTTCTGCAAAAACCTTAGCCACAAGCGGGTTGTCTTCGGTTTTTGCTAAAACTCCATATAAAAAACTTGCGTCAACTTCGGTTTGAATATGCTTTAAATCCATGTGATGATATTCCTATTTTTTTGAAATTTAAGAATAATTTACCATTAAAGACAATACTATTTTTCAAGACTAGTCCAATAAGTTATCAGGACTTGAAATTAATTTTTTTCACCAATTACTGAAATTATTTAGACTAATTTTGTCATAGAACGTAAGAAAATCCTTGTCCCTTAATCACACAAAACAAGGAAAAAATTTTACAAATAATATAAATAGAAAACAAAATCGGAAAGCACATTTTTTTTAAGAATGTGCTTTTTTTATATATTTATAAAAATTCACTCCGAATGACCGTTTACTTTTTTGCCTTGCTAAATTTATATTTAGCAATCATCATACTATTTTTCAATGTAAAGATTAACAAAAACGCCTTTTACCTATCTGGCTTTTTACTTTCGCTCTGCCTATTTGGCTTATTGCACAATTTTACCTTCGACGAAGGCTCTCCTTTCTTTTTATCTCTATTTAGAGGATATTTTACTCCATTACTTTATGCCATGGGGCCCATGCTGTATTTTTATGTAAGAGGAACTATTACAGACAATTCAACTTTAAAATCAAGAGATTTCCTTCACTTTATCCCTTCTATTTTTTGCTTTATCACCCTTATACCATATATATCTACCCCCACTTCAGAAAAAATAGCATTGGCTAAATTAATCATTCTTGATGCTAAAAATGTAGTTAAAGATTTGAATTACTGGGTACTCCCTCAATATTTTCATTTTTATTTACGCACTGCAAGTGCTGTCATCTATGCTATTGCAAGTTTGGCATTAGTGATGGGCTCAAATGAATTTTTTAAGCATAAAACCGTACCAAAGGCTCAAAAGAATCTAATCTTACGGTGGCTTTATACTCTATGTATTTTATCTACCATCATTTTTTTGTTTTATATTCCCGTATCCTTTTATTTAGTGAAGCTAGTTAGATTACCCTTTCAAATTTCTGATTTAGCCTATAATATATTTGATCGAATTACTGGATACAGTTATTGTGTGATTCCTTTAACAGTACTCGTATTGCCTCAAATATTATACGGATTGCCAATTAGTCAAAAAAAGGTCATTAAAGAAAAAGATTTTTGGAACGACACCTTTACGATTTTAGAAGAAGATCCGTTTTTAGAGGTTTCAAAATCTGTTGTTGAATACTTAAAAAATGAAAAACCGTACTTAAATCCCGATTTCAATATCGATTTATTATCCAAACAACTAAATATCCCCAAACACCATTTATATTACTGTTTTGCGAATATAATTAAGATTAAGTTTTCTAAAATTAGAAATAAATTGCGTGTGGAACACGCAAAAATGTTACTAATTGAAGGAAAATCTCAAACATTGAAACTAGAAGCTATTGGCTTTGAATCAGGCTTTCCTTCTCGATCCCATTTTTTTGCTACTTTCAAAGAAGAAACAGGCTTAACGCCAAGTGAGTTTTTGGAACAACATTCAAGTTAAAAGCTCCATCTCAAACGAGCCATCCACACATTATTTACTGGGCGAAAAGAATTAGACACTTCTGCATAAAAGGACTGCCAAAATATGTTCATTTCAACATTATTTGAAAAAGAATAACTAAAAGTTGGAATTGAAATCAATAAATTAGTCTGTGGCGCAAATATTGAAGTGAGCGAAATACTACTGAGGGGACTAATTTGTTTGTTGAACATAAGTAGATAATTATGCTTTGTTGGCATGAGGTTTTTAGAGGACAACCTAAAATCAACCGCACTTAAGCCTAAAATTGGACTCGTAATTCCCAATGAATTAAATAAATATCCACCACTTAGGAACCAGCCTTTGGTAAATAAATAATCTAAACACAAAGTTAAGTTTGTCTGGGACAAACTTTGTGAAGGTTGTTCTAAATAGTGTTGTAATTCTGCCTTCAACCCAGCATCACCTACATTACTTGCTAAGCCAAAACCAAATGTTGCTCCTCCATGATAATTTCCTGCAATCAATTGAAAATCAATATTTGATTTATTAAAAAAATATTTCAGTGCACTAATGGATGTATTATTGTTGGTCTGTGCATAGACTGCTTCTAGGGATGATAAATTTTCGAAATGATATTGTAATTTAATTGCATCAGAACCTGGTCGTTCTTCATAATCGACATCCAAAAAATTGTATGCATTAAAAATGTCGTTTGGATTCCAAATAGTAGATATTCCCCAGTTAATTCGTTGTCTACCTATTCTAAAGCTTAATTTATTCCATTTATAATCGAGATACAAGCGATCAAAAGTACTATGTATCACTAAATCTGATTGACCCGTCCAAGTTATATTTAATGGCAACCAATCATTAGAATTTTTTAAAAATTCGACAAAAAGCTGATTATTTCGAACTGCACTTCCCCAAAAAATCCGATTGCGTAATTCCGCTTGTATTTGAATTTTAGGGACAATATTCCACTTCATTCGCATCCGATGGTGAATTAAATGTGTGGATTTGAGGGAATGATTGAGGTTGTCAACATTTTGCGTCTCCAAAAACTTTAGATAACCACTCCATTTTATCGGTGACACTTTCGTAGAGTCTTGAGCCATTGTCGGACAGCTCAAAAATAACAAAAAACTAAGTAGAAGTAGCAACCGTAACATTCCTAATGCTTAATAGGTACCTGATTACTGTCTGAAACAATTCGGCCGTCTACTAAAGTAATCACCCTTGTAGCACGATCTATCACTCGTTGATCATGAGTAGAAAAAATAAAAGTAATTTGCTCTTCTTGATTCAATTTCCACATAATATCCAATAAATTATTTGCAGCAGCGGAATCTAAGTTGGCTGTAGGCTCATCCGCTAAAACAAAATGGGGACGAGAAGCCAATGCTCTCGCCACAGCAACACGTTGTTGTTGTCCCCCAGATAATTGAGAAGGTCTGTTTTCTTGTTTGTCTTCCATACCAATTTGTTGAAACAACATTTTTACCCGTGCATCACTCTCAGCTCTATCAATGCCTTGCAATTGCATAATAAATTCAACATTTTCTTTTGCAGTTAATACAGGTATTAAGTTATATGACTGAAAGACAAATCCGATATTATTCAATCGAAAATCAATTAATTCCCCTGAATTCATCTTAGTGATTTCTTGTCCATTGATTTTAATACTACCTTCATCAACTTGGTCCAATCCACCAATAAGATTTAGGAGCGTTGTCTTTCCGGAGCCAGACGGCCCCACTAAAGCAGTAAATTCGCCTTTCTCAATATGCAAATGCACTTGATTAATGGCGTACACAGGAATCGTATCCTTGTTATAAATTTTTGAAATCTGATGTGCGTCAATAATTGTTCCCATAATTCATACTATACCCTTCGACAAGCTAAGTGTCCATTATTATTTACGAAGTGCCTCCATTGGATTTAATTGTAAAGCTCGAATGGCAGGATAGATGCATGAAATAAAAGCTGTAGAAATGATGAAAAATACCATCATCCCTAATTTCTCATAAGGGAATTCAGTAAAAATTCTGGTTTCAAAGCCAAATTTTCGCATCATAGCTTCACTGTCCTGACCATAAGAAAATCCATAGGTAGATACATATTTATCTAATCCCATGGCTCCTAAAATTCCAAGCGGAACCCCTGAAAGTGTCAAAAATGTAGTTTCCAAAAGGATTAAAAGAAATAATTTTATTTTATTCATCCCCAAGGCCATCATCATACCAATTTCTCGAGTACGTTCTAAAATGGACATCAACATGGTGTTTATAATCCCAAATGCTAAAGCAATTAAGATAATTACCATAATAATGTAAGAGGTTATATCTACAGTATCCACCATTAGTTCTGTTTCAGGTGAAAGATTTTTCCAATCTTCAATGAATTGATTTGGCATTTGTTGCTTCAAATGACTTTTTGTACTTGATACCAATTCGTCTGAATGTAATAAAATGCCCACCTCATGTGCTTGTTTGGGTATTTCCAACAATTCATTTAATTCTTCTCGTTTTACATATACATTTTTTTCCTCCCAAGTAGAATTTGTTGTTTGAATAATTCCTACGACTCGAAAAGCTCCAGAAACAAGTTCATCCCAATAGTCGGTAAAAGTCAATACCACCCTATCTCCAACTTCAATTTTCATTTTATTGGCTAGGGCAGATCCAATTACGATTTCATGCTTTTTTGAGTTCGAAAAAGGTAATCCTTTGATAAATTTTTCATTTAATTGTGAACAGGAGTTTTCATTCAATGGGTCAATTCCTATAATTTGTAAACCTGTAGTTCCACTGGTGGTTACAAACATTCCTTGAGCAAGACTTCTGAATGTAAACTTTTTTATTTGTGAATTTTGGGATAACAATTTGTTTACATGAGGCAAATTAGCAATTGTAAACTTTACTTCATAGTCGTTTTTAAATGAAGGGTGGTGAATTTGTAAATGTCCAGTTTCTTCTTGAATTAAAGACTTGATTCGGTCCCGCATCATGCCTTTGTACAAGGCCATCACCATTAAGCCAGCGAAGATCCCCAAGGCAACAGAAAACATGATGACAAAACTTCTTGCTTTGTTTCTCCAAATATTTCTCCAAGCAATTGAACTAATAATAAACATTAACTTTTCATTGAATCTACAGGATTCATTTTACTAATTTGATAAATTGGGTAGAGAGACAACAAAAGACCAATAAGCATAACGATAAAAGCCTGAACAAAAAAATGGCTGCTATCAGTAGAGGTCGGGAAAATAGGCTCAAATCCAAATTGTTCATAGGCTTTTGCCGCCGAACCCGTTATCCGAATGGGATGAACATGGAAATAAAATACAACCGGAATGCTGGCAATTAGTCCCATTAAACAAGCAACAATGACGTTCATGATGGATTCTAAAAGCAACAACAAATAAATTTTTATTTTTTTCATCCCAATAGCTAATAGCATCCCAAATTCATACTTTCGTTCTGCCATCATAATAAGTAAGGTGCCAAAGATTCCAAAAGAAATTAGAATGTATAAAAATATCTGAACATACAACATGTTGGCAGAATCCAATTCGATATGCTTCTTTATTTCTGGCATCATTTCTTCCCAGGTCATGACCTCTAAATTTGGGCCCGTGATGCGGAGCACAAGTGATTTAATTTTATTAATATCTTGTCTATTTTCTAATTTCAAAATATAAGAAGTCACTAAACCATAGGCACTAAAAAGTTCCTGAGCACTTGAAAGAGGGAGATATAACAAAGAATTATTGATTTCAGGAGAACCAAAATGTGCGATGCCTATGATACGATATTTACCAGCTGCGGTAGCACCATGATATCCTTGCCCTAAAAGCATAAGAGTATCTCCTAACTTCATTTTCAACCGCATCAGTAATCCTTCTGTTAAGATTACTCCTCGATTATTTGAACTAAAATAACACCCTTGCACAATTTTATCACTTAAATTGGTGACCCTATTTTCACGTACAGGATCTATGCCTTGTACCAAACAGCCTTTTGTTAAGTTTCCAGATGATGCTAAAGCAAAAGATTCTAATCGAGTAGTAAACCCTTTTACTTTATTGATCGAATTCAAGCGTTTTTCTAGTTCAGGATTTTGCTCTTGACTATTGTCCAATAACTGTTCATCCCAATAACCTTTTTGGTGGATTTGAATATAGCCAGAATAATAACCCACCATATTGTCCACTAAATTGTCGAAAATTCCAGTTTTTAAACTACTCATGAGTGTAGACAATAGGACTGCAAAAAAGATGGATGCCATAGATATTAAGGTACGACTTTTATTTCGCCATAAATTTTTCCAAGCCAAGTAGAACAGCCACATTTAATCTAAGTTTTGTATTTGATCGAGTGAAAAATACGAATCAGCAATTGGGCGATTGAATTGAATATTTTTATAAATAATCTCTGTTCGCTGGTTCTTTTTATTTATTGGGGTCATTATGATGTGCGTTGGGATTAATCGCCCATCCATTATTTTTATTTCTGTTCCCCTCATGGTAGAAATAAGCTTGTTCCCCTCATCATAAAATTCGGTATAAAGTTGTAAGTAATCCTTTTTATCGACTGATACCTTTAACTTTCCCCATATTACTGCCGTATTGGCTTTTGGTTTTAATTCTATTTGATAACAAACTGTATTATTGATGAGTGTATCGCGAAGTAATAAGTGGGTATAGTCGTCAATAACAGATGATTCTTTTACTAAATCATCATTTGAAAAATCAGTCCCCATCCAAGAATTTGCCATCATAGATGGCGGCAATTTGATTACACGCTCCAATACGGGAATCCAATTCCAAACTTCTTTTTTCCTTTTTAAATACACTATTCCCTTTTCTTTTGCAGGAGATGTAATTAAAATAATCGCTAAATCCTTGCCTTTAGACCAGGTTTTAACTGACATCTCTCTTGACCAAGTACTTCGAACAGTTTTAAAGGACATTTCAGCCTGCGAACTGTTTCCTCTCATTTTTTCATCGGCCTTTCGCATGATTTCGATAGCAGATTGACATAAAGAATCGAAATAAATGAAAGAAACTAAGAAACTAAGTAGGATGAATTTCATCTTAATTTTTAGCGTTAAAAACTAAAGTTGGAATGGGGATAAATTCGATTGCTTCCCTAGTTTTGCTTGGAGAAACAATTTGCGTGAGCAAATTTCTTTTATGCGTTGCCAAGCAAATTAAACTTGCCTTTTGGTTTTTAATTAAATGAATGAGTCCAGTTTTAAAGGACTTGGCATCAGCAGTTACATAATGCAAATGTTCTTCTTTAAAGGCCGCCTTGATTTCTTCTAAAAACTGGTGGTTTGGGATTAAATCTGTCTCATAAACTTCATCAAGGTGGGCAATCGATAGGTTGTGATTACCTTTAGAAGCCCACTTAGTGGCACTTTTTATAAAAGGGATTTCATCAAACTCCAATTGACTTGCATACAATACTTTATCTAAAAGATTTCCTTTAAAGTTTGAAGGAATAACTAGTAAAGGAATATCTAAATCGTGGATAAGCCTTCTTGCTGTACTACCCATCAACTTTTCAAGAAAATTCAGGGAAGAAGTTTTACTGATTACCACCAAATCAATCGACTTTTTTTCGTGAACAGACAAAATTCCTGAGCTTAAGTCTCCAACCTCAACAATAACGGATGAATGAATGCCATTTTTTTTGTCCTCTAGAACTTCTTTTTGTAAGGAGTTTTGTAGATCTTTAATGGTTTCTTGCATATCAATTTCTGGCATAGACAAATAGATTCCGTTGGGATCTAAATAATTTGTTGGAACTACCGGGAAATAGGCATGAAAATAAATTAATTTGGCTTCAAAAGCCTTTGCTATTTGGCGAGCGTAGCGAATAGCGTTTTCTGATCCTTTAGAAAAATCAGTTGCAATTAGTATATTTTTCATAAAAAACGGATTTGTTAATCAAGTTAACAATAAAAAACCGTAATAATGAAATTCCTGACTAATATCAGCTTGCAATAATAAAAAGTCCGTAAATAGCTAAAATATAGACTATTAGCACCAAAAAGGAATCCTTTCCCATTTGCCAAATTTGCTTACTCGTGGGTAAGACCATTCCCACTAAATATATTCCCGTTAGTATAATGCCAACGCATGCCAAATAAATATCAGAGGTGGTAAGGTGTGACAATACCGAGCTTCCGTTGAGCCATGAGGACATTAAAAACAAAACTGGTAAAAACGCATTTCCGCCAAAAATATCACTGACAGCCATGTTATAATCGCGAATTTTAGCTGAAGCAATCCCGGTTGATATTTCAGGCAAGGCAGTGCATAAAGCCAAAATTGTTCCTCCGAAAATCACTCCACTCATCCCATAATGCTCACTTAATTTTACCCCACTCATTTCAAGTGTCATACCTGCTCCTAAAATTGCTAAAGAACCAAGGATTGTCCAAATAATTGCCTGAATTGGAGTCCCCTTAAATTGACGTCTTGGATTTTTCGCATGATGAATTGCTTGTAGTGCTTGGTCGTGGTTGGCATCATTAAGTCCAAGTTTAGCGAGCAGATATACCGATAAAAGCCAAACACCAGCTATCAGATATTCAATCGGGCCAGCAAAACTCCCATCAAAATGACCCTCAAATTGTTTACCAATAATGATAAGAGTTAGAATAAATATAAGTGAAATCCCCTCCAATATAAGTACGCGTGAGTGACCTTTCCAAGTCAGAGGAGCCGACCGCCCCACACCAATAATATCAATAATTACCAACACCACTGTTTGAATGGCAATACCCCCAATAATATTGCTAATGGCTACATCATAATTGTGTTTAATTGAAGCAACAAGGGTAATGGCTACTTCTGGCAAATTGGTAATGATTGTTAGTAAAATCATTCCACCAAATGCTTCTCCTAAATTAAAGTGAACGGTAATAAAATCAACCAGATGAGTGATTTTTACACCCACAAACCAAATAACTGCGCTTGAGAACACAAAAACAGCGAATAGCACAGGAACTGAAAGCTGATCAAACATGAATCAAGATTTATTTTTTGTAAAAACTCTTGAACGTTTAAATTACAAAAATTAGACAAAAGTCACACGATAAGCTTATTAATTAACCTATATTTAGATTTCGATTAATTCCGTTTTCCTACACCATGTCAACAAAAACCATACAACTAGGACTTAAAGAAAATTGGCAGCAATTCACCTTATTGGTAATTGCCAATATGTTTGTGGGTGGTATGGTTGGCTTAGAGCGCACGATTTTCCCTCAATTTGCAGAGAAACAATTTGGTGTCACCTCAAAATTCGCCATTTTATCTTTCATTATCGCATTCGGTATTTCAAAGGCAATAAGCAATTACTTTACGGGCAAATTAGCCAATCGATTTGGAAGAAAAAATTTATTGGTTTGGGGGTGGATTTTGGCTTTCCCAATTCCATATATTTTAATCTATGCTCCCAATTGGAATTTTGTCGTTTTTGCCAACATCTTATTGGGTATCCACCAAGGATTAGCCTGGAGTAGTACAGTAGTAATGAAAATAGATTTAGTGGGCGATAAGGATCGAGGACTGGCCATGGGACTAAATGAATTTGCAGGCTATTTGGCTGTGGGTATTGTGGCCTATTTTACCGGATGGGTAGCACAAGAATATGGCATTACACCCTATCCATTTTATATCGGAATCGGACTTTCTGTGGCGGGTTTATTGATTTCATGGATTTTTATTCGTGATACCAGATTGTTTGTTCAAAAAGAACAGGGTAATAATCAAAACCAAGAATCAAAGAAAAACATTTTCTTTTGGACCAGCTTTCAAGACAAAACCTTAAGTTCTGTCACCCAAGCGGGATTGGTCAATAATTTGAACGACGGTATGATTTGGGGCTTATTGCCCATTTTATTGATTTCTCTTCATTTGAATCATCAAGAAATCGGACTTATTTCTGCTGTCTATCCAAGCGTTTGGGGAATTAGTCAGTTATTTACAGGTAAAATGTCGGATATTTATTCCAAAAAGGCGATGCTCTTTTGGGGAATGATCATACAAGGATTAGCCATCATTGCCCTAGCGCTGCCTTCGAGAGACTCAGGCACCGGCTTCTTACCTCTTACTTCTTCCTTCATACTTCTTCCTTATTCTTTCTTACCTATTACTTCATACTTAATACTTCTATCCGCTCTTCTCGGGCTCGGAACCGCTTTGGTCTACCCTACTTTTTTATCGACGATAGCCCAAGTTACTCGCCCGGTCGACCGGGCGGAAAGTATTGGTACCTTTCGACTTTGGAGAGACCTTGGCTACGCAATAGGCGCCATGATCTCAGGAATAACCGCTGATTTGTTTGGGTTAAATGAAGCTATTTTACTGATTGGTGTCATTACGATTCTATCGGCAAGTATAATCCAGTGGCGAATGCCAAACAGCAAAAAATAATATTTATCTCAATATTTTATTTTCCCATAAAGCTAATATTACATCTAGTTCTCCTTGATGACTTCTATTTATACTGAGTTGATTATTTATTAGTTTCCAAAAGTAAATTTTAGGATAAATAATTATGCGTTTTTTATTTAAAATATCAATTGCGGTTTTACAATATAAATATTCCTTTGTGATAAAATCCTTTTGTATGTATTTATTTTTTCTAAAAATAACATGATCATTCAATACTAAGGAGGTAAAGGCATATTTTGGACATCCTTTTTTATAATTTATACCAAGCTCATTCAATGACTTATTCCAACAATCAAATATTATATTTTTATTTAAAGTATTTAACTTTTCAAGTTTATCAAAAGTCAATAGTGTTATTTTATAATATTTGCTTGCCATCTTAAAATTAAATTTTAAATAATTTAATTACTGCTTTAGTTAAAAACAATACAACCCCTAACACAATACAAACTACCACAGATCCAAGATATAAATAAATAAAATTTTGTAATTTATCCCATGATAGAACTTTATATAGACCTAAATACAAAATAAAACCTCCAAAAATATGGCCTAAGAATAAAAATAATGAAACAAAAAATCTTTTATTTTTATTGTTTGAAATTTTAGTATAAAATAACACTAAAATTATGTGAGCTAAAAAATCATAAAAATAGAAACTAGATAATATTCCAAAAATAAAAACATCCCTTCCGGTTTCCTTTTTATTATTTGAAATTTCATATTCTTTTTCCCCATAAATGTTAATTTGTCTTTCTCTAAAAATCTTGTTATTTGACATATTTTTTACTGCCTAAACCAATTTAATATTGCACTGAAAAAAGAATTATAATTATTCTTTTCTTCAAAATTAACTATACTATCATTGTTTTCAATTAATTTTTTTAATTCTAAAATATCTAAAAATTCAAATTTAATTTTTGAGTATTTTCTCACTGAAGTTTTTTGTTCTTCAAAAATTAAAATATTTGGTTTAAAACATAAATCATTATTTAATTTAACACCATTTGGTTTTTTAGATGTTAATTTTTGAAAACTAAATGATGGTAAAAATTCCTTAATATTTGAAAATTTTTTTACATCAATAAAAGCCAAATTATAAAATTCAATTTCCCAAATTTTTATATTTTCATCAGATAATTTATTTAATTTTTGAGCCAAATTTTCATTATTTAATATAACAATTCCTTCAAATTCTTCATTTTCAAAATCAATATTGACGTCTGTTTCTAAAAAGCACAACTCGTCTTCTAAAAAACTATTGTGAATATCCTTAACTATTAAATTTATAGTCGAGGTCTTTTTTAAAACATCAAGAATTTTATTATTCATTTCAAAAATAATCTCATCTTTTTCATATTGAAACATTTTATTTTTTGAATTTTCAAATAAATTATTAACATCATTTAAAATTGTTTCAATCTCTAATAACCAAGGATTTTCTAATGATTTCATTTTGTTTTAAAGCTAATTTTCTATTCTATAAAATTTAAATCTTTATCAAAGGTTTCATCCAAATTACTTAATCCCCAAAAGGCAATTAAAATTGCTAGCACACACACAATCATTGCCGATTTCGCTTCTCCAAACATAGGAGTCAAAAAACCAAATAAAAGGGTTTGCGGAATTACGGTGGCACGAATTAAATTCAAAGACGAGGTTGTTACCGTTGCACGAATATTGGTGCCAAATTGCTCGGCAGCAAGCGTTAGTAATACAATTGAATACCCAACGGTGAACCCTAAAAACAAAAAGGAGAAATAGTAAATTTCTTTTGAGTATCTGCCAAAGGTGAAAAACACAATGGCGCCTGCCGTAAACATGAATAAAAAGATGCGAATGGCTTTTTTGCGACTTTTCAGCCACTGACTAAACACGCCACCCACCATGTCTCCGAAGGTCAATCCAATAAAATAATACGTAAATACTGCCGAAACTGTTGGTGCGGGATTCATACCCCAAGACTTACCGATTTCGGGAGTAAATGTCATAACGACCCCATTCGTAAACCATACCGGAAAGCCCATCACGCAAATACTGATGTACTTTTTGATATACGTTTTGTTTTTAAATAACAAGCGTAAATCACCTTTTACGCTTGTCTTTTCTTTCATTTCATTGAAAATACCAGATTCCAAGACTCCCAAACGCAAGATTAACAGCAAAAAGCCAAGGCCTCCACCCAACTGATACGTAAACTGCCAAGAAAATGCCGCACCTACATTTGCACCCACAATAGCACCCAACATGCCACAACCTCCAATCAATGCCGGACCAATTCCACGGTATTTTTGGGGCATTTGTTCGGTTAATAAGGTTATTGCGGCACCTAATTCACCCGCTAAGCCCACTCCCGCCAAAAAACGTAAGATTAAATAGACCTCATAGGAACTCGCATAGGCATTCACAAAAGTGGCCGTAGAATATAAAATAATCGAGCCAAAGAGAACTGATAATCGACCAAATTTATCTCCAATAATTCCCCAAATGAAACCGCCGATCAACATGCCGGCCATTTGGATATTGATTAAATTCACTCCCTTCGACATCAAGTCGGCCTCCGCCACCCCCATGTCGAGTAAACTTTTCGTGCGAACAATACTTAAAATGATGATGTCGTATAAATCAACAAAAAAGCCTAAAGCAGAAGCAATGATGGCTAACCAAATGTGACGTTTCATATCGATATTAGTTTCGTAAGCTTGGTAATCCCACTCCTGCTGCATCAAATCCACCATCTACTGCAATGATTTGTCCATTAATAAACGAGGCTGCCGGGCTGCATAAAAAATACACTGCGTTAGAAATTTCTTCCGTAGTTCCATAGCGTGCCAATGGAATGGCATCTGCATAAGAAGTTCGAATATCAGCACTGTGCACCAATTTGGCCATTTCCGTTTCAACAGGTCCTGGTGCAATTGCATTTGCACGTACCCCATAATTTCCATATTCCACTGCTTGTTGTTTAGTCAAGTGCATAATGGCTGCTTTACTGGTTCCATAAGCAATGCGCAAAGTACTCGCACGAACGCCGGAGATACTTGCAATGTTGACAATCGAGCCTTGTCCTTTTAACAAAGCTGGATAAAATATTTTACTACAATTAAATGTTCCCCCTAAATTGATATTGATGACATCGTTCCAGTCTTCAAAGGTAATGTCTTGAGCTGGTTTGAAAATGGCAATTCCTGCATTGTTGACCAGGGCATGAATGGCTTCAAATTTTTGGGTAATTTGATCGAATACTTTTTGAATTTGTCGCGGTTTGGAGACATCACACAAAAAGTAAGAATATCTCTTTTTACCCTTTAATTTGGCTTTGCAGGCTTGCAAAGCCTCTTTGTTGTAATCTAAAACAACTACATGGTATTTTTCCGAATGAAATTTTTGGGCAATTTCTAATCCAATTCCTCTTGCAGCCCCGGTAATAACGGCTACCTTTACTTGTGATTCTGACGACATTTAGGTTTAAATAGGTTTAAACAAATATAGACAAAAAATGAAAAAGCTCCTTTCCCTTGTTTATTTATTATTACCTGCTTTGTTGTTCGCCCAACAAAGAACTCCTGAGCAGGATAGTTTAATTGCTCAAACGCAACGCAAAACCAAGGCAGACCATGCCGATATGCTCCAGCAATTAGGTATTTCAGCACTTCGTCCGGGTAGAAGTGGAAATCCGACTGGAAGTAACCCGGCTAATTACGACGAATCCAAAGCTAATCCATTTCCAAATTTGCCCGATATCTTGACGATGAACAATGGTCAAAAAGTTAGCAAGGTAAAACAATGGGAATATCACAGAAGGCCTGAATTGGTTAAACTATTTGATGAAGAAATCTATGGCATCACGCCAGAAAATCTTCCAAAGGTGAAATGGGTATTACAACAGACAAAACAGGAAAAGCTGGGCAAATATGACGTGAAAGTGCTAACCTATCAAGGTCAGGTAGACAATCATCTATATCCAGCAATCAGTGTAAATATCGATTTAAGCATTACTTTACCTGCTAAAATCAAAAAACCGATACCCTTAGTGATGGAATTTGCCTTTGTCTTTCCTCCGGGATTTAATCCGCCACCGAGCACCGATATACCTTGGAAAGAGCAAGTGATTGCCAAAGGCTGGGGGGCAGCTGTTATTATTCCTGCAAGCTTCCAAGCAGACAATGGGGCAGGACTAACAGAAGGAATTATTGGTTTGGTGAATAAAGGTAAAAGAAGAAGTCCCAGCGACTGGGGAACGCTCAAGGCTTGGGCCTGGGGTGCCTCAAAAGCGCTTGATTTAATGGAAACCATGCCAGAAATTAATGCCGAAAAAGTGGCCATTATGGGACATTCCCGTTTCGGAAAAGCAGCCGCAGTCACAATGGCATACGATTCACGATTTGCTATTGGATATATTGCATCCTCGGGAGAAGGAGGGCTTAAATTACACAGAAGAGATTTTGGTGAAATCGTTGAAAACATTGCAGGTTCGGGATTATACCATTGGATGTCGGGCAGCTTTTTAAACTATGCGGGTCCTAAAAATTGGAACGATTTACCCGTTGATGCGCATAGTTTAATTAGTCTAATTGCCCCAAGACCCTTTTTCATTGGGGTAGGAAACAATGGTGACAATTGGGTAGACCCAAGAGGCATGTTTATGGCAGCCGTGGCAGCAGAACCCGTGTATCAATTGTTGGGCAAAAAAGGAATCGGAACCGCAGAATTCCCTGCCGTGGAACAACTGATTGATGAAGGACAAATTGGGTATCGATTACATCCAAAAGGACACGTAACGGGTCCGAACTGGCCTTATTTTCTTGAATTCATGAGCAAGAAATTGAAATTAGATTAGTACTTTTGAACTTTAACGCCTATTCAAATGAAAAGAAGAACATTTATTGCAGGAGCAGGGGTCCTTGGAGCTGTAAGAGGTCCTAAAAAACCAACAAACTATTTAGTACATCACGCGATTTTCTGGTTGAAAAATCCAACTTCAGAAGCAGATAAAAATAAATTAATTGAAGGATTAAACACGTTGAGAGCCGTTGAGCAGATTCAGGAATTACACGTTGGCGTATTAGCCTCCACGGAAAAAAGAGATGTGGTTGACACCTCTTGGCAGGTTTCAGAAGTGATGTTCTTTAAAGACACTAAAGCTCAAAAAGCCTATCAAGACCACCCAATCCACCAAGCTTTTGTTAAAAACTATAGCCATTTGTGGGAAAAGGTAGTAGTCTATGACGCGCAAGACGTTTAAAACAAAAAAGGCCGAATGGCCTTTTTTTATGCATATTTCAAAATAATCGACATCTGACCAGCATGATAGGCTGCATGGGTGGTCACTCGTGCTAAGGCCTCCGCTTTGGTTTTGGTGCCAAACTCTTTGGTCGTAACCTGGTCGTTCCAACTGTCTTCTGATTGGGATTCAATGGTCGACTTAAGCGTTTGAAACGATTCTTCTGCAATTGCCTTTAATTCATCAAGATTCGTCCAAACGCCAGTGTCTTTTCCGTCAATGACGGTTTTGGCAATTACTTTTACATCCGGATTTTGAAAAACATTCTTTGCAAATAACAACTCCACTTCGGCAATGTGTCGAATTAAAAAGCCAATCGAATTAGGGGCTTCTCCAAGTTTTTTGGGTAAATCTTCTTCTTTTACTTGTTCCAATAAATTAGAAAAACGGCTGCGGCCTTCTTGCCACAATTGAAGCATTTCGGTTGTCATGGTCTTAAAGATTTGTTTGGACAAATTCTAAACAATATTGCTTAATTAATTCTCTTACCCTTGCAAATTCCTTTTCTGTTTCTTCTTCTGAACCAATAAACTTGGCAGGATCAGGAAAATTGTAATGAAACAATTTGGCCGAGGAAGGGTAATACGGACAACGCTCCTTAGCGTTGTCGCAAACCGTAATCACAAAGTCAAAATCAATCCCTTCATATTCTAACACATTATTGGAGGTATGATTCGAAATATCAATTCCATCCTCTTTCATGGTAGAAATGGCCTTCGGATTCACTCCGTGTGTTTCTACTCCTGCACTAAACACATCCGCTTTTCCTTCGGTAAATTTGGCTAAATACCCGTGGGCTATCTGACTACGACAACTATTGCCGGTGCAGAGTACTAATATTTTCTTTTTCATCTTAACAACATCCTGAACCTGGGGCACATGCATTTATAGGTTTTTCGGCATACACCGTTACACTAAAAATGCCTGTACTGCCCGATTTAAAGGAATCTATTTCTTCTTGACTTAAATAATTCACTAAAATATCATCTGGAATTATGATCGCTTTCTCTTTTTGAATGCTCACATTTTGGAAGCCATTCGAGAAAATCATGCCTAAATAGGTGTCTTTTTGAATGGCACCAGCCACGCATCCTGCATACATCTCGGCATCTTTTTGCAATCCATCTGGCAACTCCCCTTTCAAGACCACATCCGAAATGCTAAAGTGTCCACCTGGCTTCAAAACTCTAAAAATCTCTTTAAAAACACCATTTTTATTGGGTACTAAATTCAACACACAATTACTCACAATCACATCTGCCGCATTAGAAGTAATCGGCATTTGCTCAATATCTCCCTGCCGGAACTCTACATTGTTAAATCCTCTCTTCTCCGCATTTTCTCTAGCGCGTTCAATCATTGCTGGTGTAAAATCAATACCAATGACCTTTCCGGTTTCGCCTGTTTCGTGTCTAGCCACAAAGCAATCATTTCCTGCACCGCTGCCTAAATCTACCACTACATCTCCAGTCTTAATCTTCGCGAATTGAGTCGGCAATCCACAGCCCAAGCCTAAATCTGCATCTGGGTTGTAGCCGTCTAAAGTGCCATAATCATCACTCATGATGTTATACACTTCGGTTGAACAGCCACCAGCACCACAACAAGACGACATATTTGTCTCTTTATCTTGTAAAGCAATTTCACGGTATTTGCTTTTTACAATGTCTTTTAATTCCTGATCTGTCTTCATTTTATTGCAATATTACGATTAAACATACTAAATTTTTTTAACAACAAGTAGATTTCATTAACTGAAACTCACCAAATATGCCTTGTAAAAACTGGGAAGCATTTGCCCAAGCAGTTTCATCAATGCAGTAACAAACGGTCACGCCTTCAATACTTCCTTTGATTAAGCCAGCCTCTTTCAATTCTTTTAAATGCTGAGAAACGGTACTTTGAGCAATTGGTAATTCCTCCACAATATCTCCACAAATACAACTTTGTCTTTTCAACAAAACCTCTAAAATGGCTATTCTTGCTGGATGCGACAATGCTTTGGCGTATTTCGCCAACAATAATTGCCGCTCCGAATAATCTAAAATTTTACTTGCTCCCATGCTCAGCGTAATATTACGATTAATAGTTGAAATTAACAAAAAGAATTGATGGGGCCTTCGAGTTTTCTAGTTCCCTGAGCTTGTAAAAGGGGGTCCCTGAGCTTGTCGAAGGGCGCTCGACCTCAGCCTCCGAATTACTTTTTATACCTTACACCTCATACCTTACAATTATTCCTTCTTACTTCTTACTTCTTACCTCCCTCTTCCACCTTCTTCCTCCTATTCCTGATCTCCGCTGCTTTTTCCTTAGAAACACCGAAGACCTTCCCTTTGTCGGCATCGTTCATAAGATGATCAATATAGCCTTGGCTTAGTTCTTTGTTGTCTTTATATTGTTTACGTAATGCTTCCAATTTCTTATGTAGTGTTTGTTTCACCTTGGAATACGCGGGATCGTTGTACACATTTTTCAACTCGTTTGGATCTTTGATACGATCAATCAGTTCCCACTGATCTTCCACATAATAGTAATGAATGAGTTTATATTCTTTGGTGACAATCGCATAATGACGATTCACCATGTGCTCTGCTGGGTATTCGTAATAATGGTAATAAACGGCATCGCGCTTGAACTCTTTTTCTTTGCCAGTTAAAATAGGCACTAAACTTTCTCCTTGCATATCTGCTGGTGCTTTCACGCCTGCTGCATCTAAAAAGGTTTGGGCAAAATCAAGATTCTGAACCAACTTTTCTGATTTAGAACCTGCCTTTACCTTACCTGGCCATGCCACTAATAATGGAGTTTTAAAGGATTGATCATAAATAAAACGCTTATCGAACCAACCATGCTCGCCCAAATAAAATCCTTGATCAGAAGTATACACAATTATGGTATTGTCCATTAAATTGTTCGCCTCTAAATAGTCAATCAAACGACCCACATTTTCATCTACTGCCTTAATGGTTCCCAAATAATCCTGCATGTATCGTTGATATTTCCAACGCATTTTATCGGCATCCGTCATACTTGGATATAATTTCTTGAATTCCTCGTTGATTGGAGTGTAGGTCTTCATGAAATTGGTTTTTTGTGAAGCATTCAGTCGGCCCATTTCAGATTGGTAACGTTGTTTATCAAATCCAATTTCTGGAATTTTCAATTCGTCCATTACTTCTGGGAAGACTTTGTTATCGCCAGACCAAGACATATGCTTTAAGATATTCATCTCTGCTTCTCCAACCGGAGTGGTTCTGTTTTTGTAATCATCAAATAAAGTTGCGGGCTCAGGAAAGGTCTTATGCGTAAATTCTTCCAAGTGTCGCTCGGCAGGCAACCACGAACGGTGTGGTGCTTTATGCAGGTACATCAACATAAAAGGTTTATTAGGATCACGGTCTTTCTGCAACCAATCGAGCGTCATGTCGGTAATAATATCGGTCACATACCCTTCCAATTTGATATTTCCCTGTTTTTTAGTGATAAAATCGGGATTGTAATAATTACCTTGTCCGGGCAGAATTATAAACTCATCAAATCCTTTTGGGTTGTTTCCAAAATGCAATTTGCCAAACATCGCTGTTTGATAGCCTTCTTTTTGTAGGATTTGTGGGAAGGTAATGTTGGTGGTATCGAAGTCGAAATGATTATCGATTTTGCCGTTTAAGTGGGAGTGTTTGCCGGTCAAAATAGTTGCGCGCGAAGGCGCGCAAATGGAATTTGTTACTGAAGCCTGCGTAAAAAGCATACCCAATTTAGCAATTCGATCAATATTGGGTGTCTGAATCAATCGATTATCATAGGCCGAGATGGCTTGATAAGCGTGATCATCCGACATGATAAAAATAATGTTAGGTCGAGAGGATTTTGCATTTTTTAATTGGGCATTCGCTCCAAAAAACATTGTACACAGGCATCCCAATAATAGATATTTTTTCATAGCTCAGGTCATTGAACAAACAATTTACAAAATTGTCCTTAATTTTGTTTCACCTATTTCCTCCGGTTCTAAATTGAAAAAACTTATCTTAATTCTTGGAAGAGAGCAACTCTACAAAGACTCTCAATTATATAATCTGCTATTTAAATCAATCGATAGGAAGAAATTTGAGGTTCAATTTGATCCTTCGGATGAATTAAGCTTTATTCAGAGATTTTGAATATCGCAAAACAGTTCTAACTCATTTTTTATTCAAACTATCTAAAGACCAAGAAGTAATCATCATTGGTCGATCTGCGGGTGCCATTTTAGCTACTCAATTAGCAGATCAATTTTCTGTTAAAAAAGTTATTTGTTTGGGCTATCCGTTCAAACATCCGGAGAAAGAAGAAGAAAGTTTTCGAACGGAACATTTAGCAAAATTAAAAACGCAAACGATTATTTTTCAGGGAAAACAAGACCCTTATGGAAACATAGAATTGGGGAAACAATATTGTATTTCAGAAAAAATAAAAATAATTGAGGTAGCAACTGACCACGAAATTGTTGGAGCCCCAGAAACTCTTAAGCACATTCAAACCTTAATTTATAAGGAATTACTCTCTTCTTAAATCTACGATTGTAGTTAATTTAGAAGCCCCAGCGCCATTGAAATAGCCTGAAACGGGAGGAATTTGGGATAAATCAAATGATGCAGCTAAGGCAATATGATTACCACAAACTACTTCATTTTGGGTAGGGTCAAATCCTCGCCAACCACCGCCAGGTAAAAAGACTTCTACCCAAGCGTGTAAATTGTGTGATTGGTCTGGTGCATTAAAAGGAGAGCTTCCTATGTAATAACCTGAAACAAATCGAGTGGCCAAACCTTGAACTCTACAAATAGATGCAAACAAAACTGCAAAATCTCTACAAGAACCCTTTTTCCCCCTTAAAGTAAATAAAGGATCATTTGCACTTCCATGTTCTCTAAGTTCATATTCAATTTCTGAAAAAATGAATTGGTTCACTTGCATTAAGAAAGCAGAGGTAAATCCATTTACATTTGAATGAAGCGTGTTGGACAAATTGATAATTTCAGGAGCAAGGGTTTCATTTGATAAATATGGCGATAAAACTTTATGATGTTCTAAATGGTAATTTATGGGGAGCTTTTGACTCTCCTTTGGAATGAAGTAAAAATCAAATGGATTGTAAGATTCCACCTGAACAGTAGCAACCATTTCAACAATCAATAACCTACTCGGTTGATGAAAAAAGGCTATTTGCTGAAAATTTCCTTCTGCATCCACATGTTCCGACACCTTATTTGGTTGAGGATGAATTTGAAGATTCCACGTTTGAACTTCGCAAAACTTATCTTGCCTAGGATATAAATATAAACGTTGAGGTCCAAGATTAACCTCCTGCTCATACGAATATTCTAATCGATGAAAAATTGATGCTAACATTCAGAAAGAAGATCTTTCATCCAATCTTCGTTAATGGTTTTTAAAGAATTCCGTAAAGATAAATTCCAATCATCTGAAATCTTTTGCATATCCTCTTTATATAACCGCAGTTCTTTTGCTTTAAAACTACCAGATTCGTAAACCACCACATCAATTGGATAATCCACATCATTGGTGCTAAACTGCGTTGCATCAAATGATAAAAATCCCATTTTCAAGGCTTCTTTTAAAGACGTATCAAAGGTGAGATTTCTATTTAAGATTGGCTTCCCGTAATTTGAATTCCCAATAATTTGATATTTTAAACCATCATTAATTTCAATCCAATTCCCCTCAGGAAAAACCAAAAACAATTTGTGCTCAGAATCTTTTGGCATTTGTCCTCCGATGATGGCATGTAAATTAAATTGGTAGCCTTCCTTTTCTAACACTTCTCGATCTTCATCTGCAACTTTTTTTAACATTTTGCCAAATGCAGAAGCAGCTTCAAACATAAATTGATACGACTCTTCCTCTTCGGCGATTTTTTGATTAAAATACGTAATCGTTTTATCTCTAACCGAACGTAACCCCGCTGTCATGATAAACAAACTATGATTATTTATTTCATGAATCGAGATTTTTTTATTTGAATACATCTCATTGCCTGCAGTAATTCGAGTATCTGCAATAGCAATGAGGCCTTCTTTAACGGTAATTCCTAAACAATATGTCATATGTGTAAAGTTATGAAACTGCTTTTAAATCAAAATATGAATTGAAAATGGCCGCTCCTATTTCATTATTTTTAACTTGAAAATCATCTAAAAATTGGTGTAAGCCAACCTGAAGAATATCGGTAATTTCTGTAAACTGTATATCAGACAACAATTTAGAAAGTTTTTTTTCAGCTAGATTCGTATAACCATTATCAATAGAAGATCCCGAAATTGCATAGAGTGAGGTTTCTGCTTCTTGTAAGCAATGAACTACCGATCTAGGAAAATTTTTATCTAAAATTAAAAATTCAACAATGTTAGAGGGGTTAATCACTTTATACTGTTGCCTAAACATGTTATAGGCAGAATTAGATTTTAAAACCGATGACCAAAGAAGCAAATCTAAAGGAGAACCAACAGCCTCAAGTGAAGGTAAAAGTGTAAAATATTTTACATCTAAAAACCTGGTTGTTTTATCTGCCCTCTCGATGAGCTTACCAATCTGTCCAAAATGCCAACTTTCTCCTCTCGTGATTGTAGAATCTACAATTCCATAAAATAATTGGCTGCCTGTTTTAATCTCCTCTAAAAATCCTTGATATTTGGAAATTTCCCATTCCTTACTCCCAGATACACTATTTTTTACTTTCCAATAAATCCGATTCAAATACTCCCACATTTCTTTAGAAATACATTCTCTAATTGTTCGAGCATTTTCCCGTGCAATAAACAAACAAGATAAAATGGAATTCGGATTTCGCTCATCAAAAGTCATAAAATGCAACACATTTTCACGATTCACTTCAGAATAATTGTGGAAAAAGTGCTGATGATCGGCTGTTGCCACAATTAAAGGTTCCCACTGTTCAGGAATATTGGACGGAAGATCCAAAGCAAGATTAAAGTTAACAGAGATGAATCGGGCATAATTATCTGCTCTTTCGATGTACCGATTCATCCAATAAATGGAATTGGCTACTCTACTTAACATAAGATTATAATTTAAATGCTTGACTTTCCTTTCGGATAAATAAATTTAGGATTTTTTTGTGAATATCAAATTAAAATTGACTCAATTTTTAATTTTAATTAGATAAAAATATAATTTTTCAAAGATTAATCATTGAAATTCAATCAATTTCAAAAATTTATATTCCTAATTGAAAAATAATGAATTTTAAATTTTTAACTTAAAGTACGTCAAGCATTTAAATACAAATCGATTATGAATTTCTCATTTGCATCCTATGAAACGGAGGGATATTTCGATGAAATGTTTTCCTCTGATGGAACGGTCCGAGCAGGGTATCTTCCATTTAAAAAAAGAGTTGAAGAATTAAGCGCAGAAGAATTTGTAAGAAGGCAGGCCGCTGCGGAAAAGGCATTGATGGCCATGGGAATTACCTTCAATGTATATGCAGAAAATGAAGGTACGGAACGAATAATGCCAGTTGACATCATTCCAAGAATTGTGGAAGCAAAAGAGTGGGACAAAATTGAAAGGGGATTAGTTCAGCGGATAACTGCGTTAAATCTTTTCCTGACAGATATTTACTCCAATCAACGTATTTTAAAAGATGGTGTCATTCCTAAAGAAGTAATTTTTTCTTCTAAAAATTACTTACACCCCTGTAATGGAGTGATGCCTTCAAAAAACCGGTGGATACATATTACTGGTTCTGATTTAATCCGAGATGACCAAGGAGAATATATGGTTTTGGAAGACAATTTAAGATGTCCTTCAGGTGTTTCTTACATGCTTGAAAACAGAGAACTATTAAAACAATCTTTTCCAGAAGTTGTAAGTAAAACTAATATTCGACCGATTTCAGATTATGCTCACAAATTGCTTGAGATGTTGAAATTCATTAGCAATCGTCCAGATCCAACCATTGTGGTGTTAACTCCAGGTATTTACAACTCGGCCTATTTTGAGCATTCATATTTGGCTCAACAAATGGGGGTTGAATTGGTAGACGCCAGAGATTTAGTGGTTTCAGATGGATACGTTAAAATGCGAACAACGAAAGGATTTCAAATTGTAGATGTAATTTATCGAAGAATAGATGACACCTATTTAGATCCTTTGGTTTTCAATAAAGATTCATTAATTGGTATTCCGGGTATTTTCGAGGTTTACAAAAATGGTAAAGTGGCACTAGCAAATGCTCCTGGAACAGGAGTTGCTGATGACAAGGTAATATATGCCTATGTCCCAAGAATCATTAAATATTATTTAGGAGAAGACCCCATACTAAAAAATGTACCAACCTACCTTTGCGACGAAGAAGAAGATCGTAGGTATGTCTTAAATAATATTGAAAAATTAGTAGTAAAAGAGGCAAATGAAGCAGGTGGATATGGCATGTTAATTGGTCCTAAATCGAGTGTGGAGGAACAAGAAAAATTCAAAAAATTAATTCTTGAAAATCCACGAAATTATATTGCACAACCAACAATTTCGTTGTCTAGGGTCCCTTGCTTAATTGGCGAACGAGCAGAAGGAAGACATGTGGACTTAAGACCCTATGCGCTATATGGAGAAGATGTTCATGTAATTCCAGGCGGACTTACTCGAGTAGCACTTCGAAAAGGATCACTTGTGGTTAATTCATCCCAAGGTGGTGGATCAAAAGATACCTGGGTTCTAAATGAATAAGGAGACCATTGTCTCTTTATTCATTTAAAAAATTACAGGGAATCCCAAGCAAACAAAAATCATCCAAACCAAATAAATAGGCAGATAATTCACAATTGCTTCTTGTACTTTAAAAGAAGATTTTTTACCAAAGACAGCGATCAATAATTGAATGGCTGTCAATACCAAATGAATCAACATCAATAGATTGCTTCCAAGAACTGCCGAGCGATTTGCGCTAAATCCTAATTCAGTTATTCTTTCTAATATAGCATATAAAGCAATGCCATTGATACAGATTGCCACAAGGCTCAAAAAACACACAACAATCGTTCCAAAGGTGCGTTGGCCGGAGCTTTCTTGATTGGCAACTGTAAAAAAGATCAAGGCCAAAACAGCTACTAAGACCCCATTAAACAATAATAAGAAATCTCGATCACGAACGCTCTGATTTTCATTCATTAAAAACGCAATGAAAAATGCAAGTAAAGAAGTTAAGGCTAAGGGACTAAAAATTTTAGCGATGATAGGCGAAATTTTAGATACCAGATTGGCATTCGACTCCAACAAAAATGCACCCACAACAGGGATAGGAGCCAACAACCAAAACAAAATATATTTTGGATAGAAGTCGTTCATTTTTATTTGAATTGCTTCAAACAAATTAATCGTTAAGGCACTAAACAATCCTACACTTAATAAAATTAGACCAGAAATGATCAGTAAATCACCTACATATTTTAAAAACAAAATTCTGTCAGAGGCTTGATTAAACCTTGTTCCAAGTTTTGAAATAGCAACGATAAATGCCATAATTCCGGCTAAATGAATAGTGCACAAGATAAAAATAGATTCTGAACCATCAGCACGGACATAACTTATGTAGCCTGCAAAAGACAAAAACAAGGTCCCTACAATGACAATCACTCGAGATTCTGCTTTTTTAGTCAATAAGGTAAAAAGCGAAAGTCCTCCAAATAAAATGATACTGGCAAATTTGCCATAATACGATTCCTCTTCCCAACCCATAAATCGAGGGAGTTCCATCAATAATCCCATCAAAAATGAAACAATTGCTAAAAGTTTCCAGTCGATTTGGGAATGGGCTTGGTCGGCAAAGTGCAAACGTTCTTGCCAAAATTGAGCCAAAGGTTTGTCGGAAATTTCAGGAAATAATTCATCAAAGGCCTGCTTAAAGCCTTTTTTATTGGATTGATACAATTTTTCTAATTTAGAAGGATTCTCAATTTGAAGCAGAATTTCGTTTTGCATGAGATGGAGTAATATAGAATTGCAATATTACGTTAATATACCTCTAAACCGATTCCTTTCTTCCTCAAAAACGTCCTCTTATCCGTTTATAAGCTAAATGCGATATACAAATTGCCTTTTGGTGTTCCTAATTTCGTACCACCACATGCCAAAACTACATATTGTTTCCCGTTGACCATATAGGTTGAAGGCGTGGCGAAAGAGGCATAGGGTAATTTGTATTTCCAGATTTCTTTGCCCGTTTGTGCATCATAAGCTCTAAAATACCCATCTTTACTTGCCGCAATTAATAAAAGGCCATTGTCAAATAAAATAGGCCCACCGTAATTCTCTGTTCCCGTGCCCTTAATTCCCTTTTCTGCGAGTAATGGCTCATCACCAAAATTTACTTTCCAAAGGTATTTACCGGTATTTAAATCGATAGCATTGAGCGTTCCCCAAGGTGGTGCAATGCCTGGCAATCCTTCCTTATCCACAAATTTACGATATCCAGCCATGCGGTATAAAATAGGCGAATTAGGCTCAGCTTGATTTGAACCTGCCTCTTTTGAGGCTTCTTTCATTAAAAAAGCAACCAAATTCTCCTTATCCACACCCTTTATTTGTGGGAATCCTGGCATCATTCCTTTTCCAGATGCAATGATGGTATTCAAAAAGGTTGTAGTACGTTTTTTATAAATATCGGCCAATTTTGGATAGCCCGAAGCTGGATTACCTGAAAGGTCATTTTTATGGCACATGGCACAATTGGTTCGGTATATTTTTTCTCCTGGATGATCAAAAACCAATCCTTTTTCAACCTTATCCATTTTCTGAATCCAAGGCATTTCGTTGCTGTTGATATAGATAATGCCCTTACTAGGATGCGCTGCTGCACCACCCCATTCGCCTCCGCCATCAAATCCAGGAAGAATCATGGTGCCCTTTTCAGACGGTGGTGCAAACCACCGTTTATCTACACTTTTGAAAATAGCTGTCAACTGAGCCTTTTCAGAAGAATAGGGATTAATATCTGACCAATTTAATTCGCTTGCTGCGCGCGCGTAAGGTGCGGGTAAGACTGGTCGAGGCTGGGTAGTCCAAGCCAATTCCCCTTTCAAATTAGATTTTGGCACCGAAATTTCCTTGATGTCAAATAATGGCTTACCTGTTTTACGCTCGAAAAGGTACACAAATCCTTGCTTGGTAATTTGGGCCACTGCATCGATTTTTTTACCATTTCGTTCCACTTGAATCAAATTTGGAGGCGCCGGAATATCACGATCCCAAAGGTCGTGATGCACAAATTGAAAATGCCAAAGTCGTTTTCCTGTAGTAGCATCTAAAGCTAACAAACAGTCTGAAAACAAGTTTTTCCCCTTTCTGTTGGCCCCATAAAAATCGTATCCTGCCGAACCCGTTGGCACAAAAACGATACCGGATTTTTCATCAACAGCCATCCCCGCCCAGTTATTGGCGGCTCCTACATCCTTGTTTTTGTATGCGTTTTTTGGAAAAGTTTGAAAACCAAACTCTCCCGGATAGGGAATGGTATGAAATGTCCAAACCAACTTGCCAGAAATCACATCAAATGCTCGAATGTCTCCGGGAGCGGCATCTTCTCCTTCAGAAAGTCGGAGTGGCATAATGATTAAGTTCTTAAAAATAGCCCCTGGGGTATTGGAAATAATGAATTTATCTTTAGCGATGGCGGGTAATCCAGTATGTAAATCTACTTTCCCATTTAAACCAAAAGATGGGATTGGTTTTCCTGTTTTTGCATCCAATGCCCAAAGGTTTGAGCCAACGGTATATAAAATGCGCTCTTCGGTACCATTTGTCCAATAAGATACCCCACGACTCGTACTTGCCCAATTTTTTAATGCCTCCCCAAATTTCCAAAGTTCTTTTCCGGTAGATGCATCTAAGGCAAATGCTTGTACGGCAGGACTAACTCCAAAAACGCGACCTTTCACGATAAGTGGATTGGTTTGCATTTGGCCGGAGTCCAAACAGGCGTAGGTCCAGGCTACTTTTAATTGATGTACATTTTCTTTGGTAATTTGATTGAGCGTACTAAAGTGGTTCCGATCCTTTCCCCCCAGGTATTCTGGCCAATCTTCTTGAAGAACTGAAGGGTTGATAAAACCCATCAATATGCAGGAAAAGAATAGTATTAAGGATGATAAAATTTTCATGTTAAGAACGACCAATGTTTTCTTCTGGTCGTATTTTAAAAGATTTAGCAGACAAGAATACTAATTTAGGTAAATACGTAATGAGTATCCCTATTTTTCGAGAAAGCATTAATTGGTTGTGGACATCAGAGAGAATGGATTTTTTTTCCACTAAATTTCTATATAGTTTCCAGCCCCAAAAAATTGGCAAAAACAAGGCATAGTTCAGGTAAATCAACAACAATGATAAAATGCCATAGCTTTTGCGAATCCACAATAAATTGGATAATTGAATTTGAACAGAAAACCGATTGGCCCAAGAATCATTTATTCGTGTAAATTCGTTACCCTTTACCAAATGAATAAATTTCACCTCTTCGGTATAGCCTAATTTACCCAATTTACTCAACCTATAAGACAATTCGGCATCCTCTGCATACATGAAAAATTGTTCGTCCCAACCACCTACTTTTTTAAACGCATCTTGAGAAAGTAAGATAAAAGCGCCTACTAAATTATTGGTCTCTGAAGGATCAAATTTTTCTGTTGGTAGAAACGCTCTTAATACACGCTGAAAAATTGGGTGATTGGGTACAAAATAAAAGTCTTTTCTTAGATCATTTAATGAATAAAAATAAGGGATTGGTTCGAGTGCTGCATTTAATTGAAGGCCACCAATGGCAACAAAATTGGTCTTTCTTTCCAAAAAGTTTATGGCATTTGCAATTGCATTATCGAACAAAAGAGTATCTGTATTTAGAAAAAGTAAAAATTTACCTTTAGCCTGTTTTGCTCCGATATTATTTGCAGCAGAAAAGCCAACATTTCCTCCGGCATCTATCCAACTTGTTTCAGGAAAAGCATTTAAAATTTGCTTGTTATTCCCCAATGAAAAAGAATTGTCAACAACGATAAATTCATAAGAAAGTCCGTGGGTATATTCCTTAATACTTTTTAGACAAGCAAGTAAAAAGTCTTCCGTTTTATAATTAACAAAAATGATGGAAACGTCTACCAAAATTGTAATCGTTACGAGGTGAATAATGAAACAAATTTTTGGCACTCTTTCGCATAAGAAAATGCTAATTCTACAGGCTTATTTGAAGAAGATTTAGTGGATAAAACCTCTTCAATGGCTTTCACCAATTGTTCAGGTCTATTATCATAACAAACTATTCCATTGTTTGCATTTACAATTAAAGAAGACCCTCCAGACGCCAAGGCAACAATTGGTACCTTCAAAGAAGCCGCCTCCATCATCACTAAACCCATTGATTCTTCTCTGGAAGTTGACAAAAATACATCTGCTTGAGCTAATTGTTTGAAATATTCGTCTTGCAATGTAGTGGATATAAACTTTACTCGCTTTTGGACCTCATTTTTTGATTTAATAACCTCAGAAAAGGCATTATTTGCAAATTTACCTAACCAAATAAATTCATACTTATTCTCATCCATTAAATTAGCTATCTCTAAAAAAAGGTCTGTACCCTTTCGATAGCATATAGTCCCTGCTGAAGCAATTTTAATTTTCTTTGAATTTGAATTGGCCCTATTAATTATGAATTTTTCAAGTACTTGCTGGTCTATGGTTGAGTTAATAACTGTTATTTTCTTTTCAAGGTAAGGACGGAAAATATTTTCAACTAAAGATGAACATGCGATTAAATGATCACACTCATCGATTAGTAGTTGAAATTCCTCTGTCTTTAATGATTCAAAATTATACAGTAATTCATGCACGTGCACAAATGATTGTACGTTATATTGTTTTTTATATCTCAACAAATCCAAGTGGGAAATGGTATTATGATACCAAACATCAGCCTTAAAAGCGATTTGAATTTCTTGCAATTGTTTGCCAATCACGTCGAAACCCAAATGATGAGCTAATTTATCTTTCCAAGAAAACTGAAAATTTAAATAGAAAACAGGGATTTCTTCGGGAATTTCGGGCACTAATTCTCCTCCTTTTTCCATTAAAACAATTCCTATGGCAACCTGTTGGGTTTTGTATAGGTCATGAATGAGATGAAACAACAGGGTTTCGGACCCGGTACGATTCAAACTATTCATGAAAAACAAAACTCTTTTCGCCATCCGAAATGCTAGCAATTTATTTTTGAAGATATTTATCGATAAGTTCTTGGGCAGGTCTGTAAATATACGGATGCGGGAAACCTTTTTCCACGAAACTTGGATCAGCCATGTTGGTATATCTAAAATGGCAAGACCATCTAATTTCGTTATTGGTAATTTTGCCAGATTCATGCACTAAAAATGTAGAAAAAATAACTACATCTCCACGCTTAAGCGGCACCTGAACACGTTTGTGTGCATCGCGGTCAAAATCAACTTCCGCAAAACCATTTTCAATCGTATTTGTCAAGGCCCCCATTTTGTGGGTTTCCGGATAAAAAATAACCGGGCCATGTTCTAGGTCTAGATCAACCAAAGGTAACCAAACCACCACAGAGTCGTCAGAAGAAAGCATAGATACCCAATCTTGGTGGAGGGGTGTTTTATAAAAATGTTCTTTTTTAGCCAAATCTGGGTGGTTAAAAAATAAGACTGGCCGAGTACACATATTGGGAACCTCCAAGCCTAAATCTTTCAACAATTGAATTAAATCTGGATTAATCGCCAATTGGTATAATTCAATTAAACCCGTTTGAATTAATTTACCACAATTCATAAATGTGTCTAAGTGGTCTTCAAACAAGGTTTTCATCTGACTTAAAAAATCACCTTGAATACCTAATTTTTCAAATTGAATTTGAAAAATTTTTCGAGCGGCTAGATAGAGTTTTTCAATTTCTTGTTGATCAAAAAAGCCAGGTAAAATCACCAACCCTTCTCTGTCAAGTTTTTCCTTTATTTCAGCTAAATTTTTCAATGGAATGAATTTTCATTAAAATAATCTTCAATTTAAGAAAATTTAGGGTGAAATTGCACATCTTTAAGCATTAATTACTTCCATACCTGATGTTGAACCCAAAAGTAAATCCCTTTTTTCTGAATGTAAAAAAATGGGGGCATGAGCTAGAAATTATTAGAAGTATTGTCATGCAATTTCCTTTTGAAGAAGAGTTAAAATGGAACTCACCCTGCTACCTTTATGAGGGGAAAAATGTACTTATTTTACAGGGTTTCAAAGAATATTTTTCAATTATGTTTTTCAAGGGGGCACTTCTTAAAGACGAGAAACAGCTTTTAATTACCCCCGGACAAGTGCAGGCAGGTCGACAAATTCGGTTAAAATCTATTGAAGAAATTGAGCAATATGAATCAGTCATTCAGGAGTATATTCAAGAGGCGATAGAGCTAGAAAAAGCAGGATCAACAGTAAAACTAAAACCGATAGAAGAATATCCAATTCCTGAAGAACTAACTCAATATTTGTCACAACATAAAGAAGTAGAATTAGCTTTTTCAAGATTAACACCAGGTAGAAAAAAAGGCTATTACCAATTTATAGGAGATGCCAAACAAGCCAAAACGCGTGTCGAACGAATTGAAAAAAGTATCTCAAGAATCTTAAAAGGAAAAGGGCTAAACGATTGTATTTGTGGTTTGTCGAAACGTATGCCTAGCTGCGATGGTTCACATAAGCAATTGAAAGCTTAATTTATTTTTTCAAATACACAGCCTTTTTATGGTAATAATGAGCAATACATTTACACCATAAATGGGTAGAGTCGGTGGAAAGTTCTTCTGTAAAAAACATCGTTCCATTGGATTGAATAGGCTCTACTGCTACAACTGAATCTTTAGAATCCTTAATTTTTTGAAAACGTGCAGCGTTTTCTTTTGCATATTCCACCTGTTTGCCCGACCTCCATTCTCGAAATAATAATTTAAAATTAGGACTAAAAATTCCAAAACAAATCATACAAAAAAGCCCTGCGATTTGTAAATCGATTTTATAAAAAATAGGAGACCTTTTTAAAAAATAAGGAGCGAAATACAAAACCAAAAATGATGTAAACAAAAGAACAAATAATTGAATAAGACTAAGTACCCGTAAGGGCATATCGGACTCATTAAGTCCAATACATAAGGCTAAAAATCCTGCAAAATAGGCTATAACAAAAGCGAAGGAAATAAATCCAATTTGAAAAAAAGTAATTTTCTCAAGCCATTTTTTAGCATAAGGAGAAAAACCTAATAACAGGCTAAACCAAGCATAGACCAAAGGTTGTGAGAAAAAGTAACGAATGGATTGGAAAGAAAATTTCCAGGTATTTGAAAAAATAAGTGGCCAAATTTTAGCCTGATTTCCTGCTCGAATCGCATTTCCTGGAGCTAAAATAACAACAGCCATGAGAGCCAACGCGATCAAGCCAAAAACAAGCTGCTTCATCTTAACCTCTCTACCTATAACTTTTAAGAATAAATAGGCCCACAATATTGCGGAAGAATAAAGCATGGTTATTTCACTCGTACCAATGATGCAAATCAACAACAAATAAAGAATAATTGATTTGCCTTTGAGATTAACTTCAAAAAAATACAAATTGACTAGGCAAATAACTAGATGAAAGGAAAGGTAATAGAAGAGGGCGGGGTTCCAAAAAAACACTTGATAAAATCCCGGAATCAAATAAAGGCACAATCCTTGAAAAGCGAAGCTAATAACCCAAAGTTTACTATTTTTAAGCTCAAGCTCCATTAGGTTTTTGATAAACCAAGTTCCATTAAAAAAGCCTACAAATAATAATAAAATTGGTACAATTGAAAAAAATTGAAAATTTTCACTAAAAATTAATGGGTTTAAATGAAACAGAATATTCGTAAAATATCTGCCACTCCAATTGGTATAATATAAATAAGCTCCTTTGAAAATACCAAAATCGCGACCAGTCCAAGCAAAACAAAACTCATCGGTGATACTTGGTTGATTGTTTATTGACAACGCGACCAAAAAAAAGGCAATTAAGCCCCAAAATAAAAAGCTTGATACTAAAAGAAGATATTGTTTCCCCATTAAAAATCCATTATTTCGACAAAATCAGGAGGGCGAGTCCGAATGCATATAAAACTAGCATCAAATTTAACTTAATTTTAGTACTTCTGTTAGCCATTTTAAATTCTTTCCAAATATAAATACCCCAGATTGCTGCAACCAATGTGGCTCCTTGCCCAAGTCCATAAGACAAGGCTGGACCAGCTTTTTCAGAGGCTAATATCGAAAAGGCCATTCCAATAAACCAAATGGCACCCCCTAATATTCCCATAAAATGGTCCATAATTGTGCCTTTGAAATAGGTAGAAAAGGCAATGCTTTTTCCTTGAAAAGGGAATTTCATTTGTAGAGAATTTAGCAAGAAATTACTTCCTACTATTCCAACTGAGAACAAACATAATGCCGAGTAGGGAGTCAATTTTCCAACTTCTGGAACCGAAAAATTGCTTGCCATGGATAGCGTAACATATTTATAAAAAAAGCCCATCAAAGAACCTGCCACCAAAGAAATAAAAATACCTTTCCAGCCGCCAGAATTGCCTAATACATCTCTATATGCCAAGGCATTCAAAAGAATTGCCAAAACGATTAAAAAAACACCCCCTGCAATGAGAACCAAATTGCCCGTTGGATGATCAAGATAATTGGTTGCCACTCCGATGACCAAAGCAAGTCCGATCCCAACCGGGAATGCTACTGACATCCCCGCTATACCAATTGCCGCCACTAACAAGATATTCGCTACATTAAAAAGAACCCCACCTATGAAAGCTGACTGTAAATTTGATACCTCTGCTTGGGCCAAATCTGCAATAAATGATCTTCCATCTGAGCCCTGACTTCCCATCGTAAATGCCAATAAAATTGAAGATAAAAATACGCCTATCCCATAATCCCAATAATACAATTCAAATCGCCATTCTTTAGAGCTAAACTTTTGGGTATTGGCCCAAGAGCCCCAACAAATCATGGTGATGACACAAAAAATAATAGCGGAAGTATAATTTTGAAGGATATACATATTCTAACGATTTTTATAAACAATTACATCTTGTAGTTTACACTCAAAGCCTGGCACCTGATTCAACACCTTTAATTTTACCGTATGGTCACCCGGAGACAATTGGTAATTCCATGTTAATTCATGTCTTCTGGTTGTAAACGAAACGGGCAACTTAGGCTTTTCCATCAATTTTCCATCTACCCAAACCTCCATTTCAAAGAAATCTGTTTTTTCCACACCCCATTTCGATGCTTCTCCACGTACGACAAAACCATTTCCATTAAAGGAAAATGTTTCTTCATTTGTCAAAATTTTATTCAAATTTATTTTTTGTTTCGGGGTAATACCAACGAAGCTTTCTTCATAAGGAACGGCCTGAATGGGCTGAAAAGGAATATAAATTTTATCTGCTTCTATTTTGCCTCCATGGTTTTGAATGTTTTGTAGGGCTTGCTGATAACTTAGCTGGTAAACCTTATTTAAAGAGGTACTCGTGTATTTAAAATCTATATCTTCTGCCTCTTTAAGTCCTTGCTTCCAATAAGCAGGAATTTTATCATACCCTAACATTACTCCTAAAATACCTGCGGCAGATGATGGATTACAATCGGCATCTTGACCACAATGGGTTGCTACATCAATCGTTTTAGTGAAATCACCATTCCCATACAATAAACCCATCACTACATAGGCCGAATTAACTGTTGCATCGATATTAAAAGGTGCGTACACCCCATCCGGACAACCTATATCATCAGTATATTTTTTCTGTACTTCCAGCCAAGTTTTTGTCCAATCGTTCGGATATTGCTTCTGCCATTTGATGACATCTGAAATACATTGATAATACCTACTTTTCTTTGGAATGGTTTTTAGCGCCTCAGAAACTACCTTGTGTATATCATTATATAAAAATGCTTGGGTATAACATGCCCCTAAAAATACCCCTCCATAATACCCATCTCCATAATTCATGATATGACCAATTTTGTTGGAAATTTCAGACGCGGCATTAGGCATGCCGGGCGACATAATTCCTGCAAAATCACATTCTATTTGATAATCAATACAATCGGCATGTGGATTATTCAACCAATGGCCAGAAGCAGGAGCTTCCATTCCATTCAATAAATTGTATCTGCCTGCCTGGTTTGCGTGCCAAAGCGCATAACCAGCCTTTGCATACGCTTTTGCATGCGAAGAAATGGGTGCATTCAACCCTTCTCTTTCCATCACCTCCACAAACGTAAGGTCCATGTAAAGATCATCGTAAAGCCCAGGATTATTCAACATGGTTTCCTTCAAATATCCATTATACCATGGAATCGGGTGATATTTATTGATCATCGTACCATTGTACCGAAACTCAACCGGACCACCATAGGTAACACCAATAGTTTGACCGGCCCACCCACCTTTAATTTTGTTTTTTAAAGACGCTGGACTGATTGTAAATGATTTTACCTGACCAAGAATAAGTAAGAAGTAAGAGGGAATAAGTAGGAAGGAAAAAGTAAGAAAGGTTTTTTTCATCGCTTTTGGGTGAAGTTTTGATATAAATATTTTTTCATGAGTATATCGATAAAGGCCTTGGAATCAATGCTCGATCCGATTTCGGCATTAGGTGATTGACCTGTAACAATTCGAGTAAATCCTTTATCGTCTACTTGTACAAGTACTTTTTCAGTTTTAAATAAATTTGGATAGGCTTCCATACCGATGGCAACTGGATCAAACAAGGTAGGTGTTTCATTACCCCAAAGGGTATAAAGAGCACTCAAAGCATTCGTCATGGGTGATTGCCTAAACAATATTTTTTCTCTATTTGCATGATCTAATTTCACCATGGCTGTTACATCTAATCCCGCGTAGATAATTCGTGCACCAGAATTCACCAATTTTTTAGCTGAAGTAATATCAACCAGCACATTCCATTCTGGATCTATGGGAGCCTGGGCATTATATCCAAGTTTAAACGAACCAAACATGGCATAAATGGCTTTGGCCTTTTTCAAAATCTCATGGTCTTTATCTATAATATCCCCAAAATTGGTAACAGGACCCACTGAAAAAATGATAACTTCCCCAGGAAATTTTTTTAAAGATGACATGATAAAATCGGTGGCAGTTTGTTTTTGAATCAATTTGGGAGCAGGTTGAAATCCTGCTGCATAATAAAATTGTTCAGCGAACCAGTTGGCGCGTTCATTTTGGGAACTTGTATTTCTTCCGATATAGACAGGTATATGGGTTTGACCCGTTTCTTCAAGTATTTTTTGAGCTAACCTTGCTCGGTCTTCCGTTCTTCCATAGCATGTAGTAATTCCTAAAATTTCGTAGCGATCTTGCATGGTAAGCAAGAGACTCAAGGCGTAGGCATCATCAATATCGTCTCCAAGGTCACAATCAAAAATGACCTTTTGCTTTTGTTGTGCAAACAAATTCAAGGACAAAAAGAAAAAGAATAGTATTTTTTTCATCACATTTCACGAATAAAAGGCATGGATGCTTGTGCTCCAAGTCGAGTAACAGAAATACTTGCGGCTTTACAAGCATAGGCTATTGCCTCCATCCAAGACATGCCTTTGCTTAAAGAAACAGCTAAGGCCCCATTGAAACAATCTCCAGCCGCTGTGGTATCCACTGCGATCACTTTTTCCGTTTCTACCAAAAAAGACTCATGATTTGAAACATACAAAGCTCCTTTTGCGCCAAGCGTAATAATTACCTGCTGCACTCCTTTTTGTAGCAACACCTCTGCGGCTTTTTTTGCAGAATCAAGATCCACCACATCAATACCTGTAAGCATAGAAGCTTCTGTTTCATTTGGCGTAATGGCAAATAATCCCTGAAATAAATTATTAGGAAGTACCTGGGCAGGTGCTGGATTCAAAATCGTTTTAAGACCTTTTTCATTGGCTAATTTAATCCCATAAATTACCGTTTCTAAAGGTATTTCTAATTGAAATAAGGCTAAATCGCCCGCTTGAAAGGAATTTGCCACCAGGTCAATTTCTTTTTTCAAAAGAAATTGATTTGCTCCTGCTGCCACCACAATGGTGTTTTCTCCTTTGGCATCAACGGTGATTAAAGCTACCCCAGAGGGCTCTGTCGCTTCAAAAGAAATAAACTGGGTATCGATCTTTTCTTTCTTAAAGTGTTCAATCGCCTGTTTACCGAATAGATCTTCGCCAAGCTTGGCAACAAAGGTAACTGCTCCGCCTAATCGAGCTGCTGCCACTGCCTGATTAGCTCCTTTCCCACCAGGATTTATCATGAAATCATTGCCCAAAACCGTTTGCCCAGGTTTTGGGTGCAATTCCGACCGAATAACCATGTCGGTGTTTGAGCTGCCTATAACAAAAATAGCTGGCATATTTTGAATAGAATTTGTCTAATTTACAATTATTAAGGCTAATTTATTGATTTTTTATTTTAAAAGTATAAATTTATCAAACTAAATTAAATACTAATTTATCTATGAAAAATTCAAGAAGAAATTTTATAAAATCGGCAGCCTTAGCAGGAGTGAGTTTGCCACTGACAAATACTTTTTCGATTGGAAGATCAAATCCCTTGCAAACGAGCAATCGTGAACGAATGATGAATTTCATGGATAATAAGGCAAGTTCAAATTATATTCCTGGAGGCTTTTTCATGCACTTTAATAAAAAAGGAGATGAGGCGGTAAAGGCACATTTAGACTATTATAAAGCCACTAAAATGGATTTTGTAAAAATTCAATTTGACGGAATGAGTCTTCCCTTGATGCCTGAAATAAAAACGCCAAAAGATTGGTATAAAATGCCCATTTTTAAGGAAGACTATTTTGAACCTATCGTATATATTATTAAAAAATTAGTAAAAGAGCTTAAAAACGAAGCCCTTATTATACAAACCTTGTACTCACCTTATCAAATGGCTAAGCAAGCTGTGCCATGGGATCAATTAGTCAAACATGTGTATGAAGATCCGGAAGCAGTTTCTCGTGGTATGGAAAATGTAACCTTATCGATTCTCAATTTTGTACAAGCCGGGGTAAATGCCGGATTAGATGGTTTTTACACGTGTGCACAAGGCGGAGAAACCAATCGAATTGCAGATATAAATTTATTCAATCGAACAATCAAAAATTTCGATATGCTGCTTTACAAAGAGGTCAATCAACTTGTTCAACATAATATTTTGCACATATGTGATTATGATGGCAACTACGACCAATTTGAAAAAAGGTTTAAAGATTACCCAGGTCAAATTGTGAATGTACCTCTACAGGCAGATGGAAAAGATTTTAGTTTGTCAGATGCCTATTCTATTTTCAATCGACCGGTGATGGGAGGAATGGACCGGCATGGAGTTATTGCAAAAGGAACACCCTCTCAAGTAAAAATTGCTACTGAAAAAATGTTGGCCAATGCTCCTGCAAAAACCATAATAAGCGGAAATTGCACGGTTGCCTCAGACACCCCAATAGAAAATATACGAACTGCAATAGAGGTAGCTCATCGCTTCAGGGCATAAAAATAAACTATTTGGTAGAAGCACGGTCCAAACGATCATTCATACTAATGCCGAGTCCATACTCGGGTAGGCGTTCTACAATGATTAAGTCAACCGACTGCTCTTCTAATCGATGCATGGCTTGGTATAAATTTCTGGCTGCTTCCTGTAAATCGGATTGAGCAGACAAAATCTCAAAAGAGGTAACATTAGGTCCATCCCATTTCACCCGGTTGAACCATATCACTCCAATTCTTTTTTCTGGAGAGATACTTAATAAGAAACCTGGCTCTTTTGAGACGAGCAAAGGACAAAGAGGCGAATAATGTTTTAAGCTCATTCCAGGCGCAATGGACTTCTGACTTGAAGTAGTTTTATCAACTACTTTTCCTACAACTGATTCAATGTCCTCTCTGCCAATAGCCCCCCAACGATACACCAAAATTTCATTGGATTCCTGAGCAATTATAGTTGATTCCACTCCTGCCAGACAAGCGCCACCCTCAAGGGTATAAATTTCAGGGAAATATTTTTCAACATGCGCAGCACTCGTGGGACTTATTCGATTATATAAATTAGCGCTCGGAGCCACTAAAGGGAATGGCAATTTTTCTAATAAATGTAAAGCTATAGGATGATTTGGCATTCGAACAGCAACTTTAGGCGAACCAGAAGTTACTTCGGATAAAACATGATCTTTTTTGGGCAATAATACCGTTAGAGGCCCTGGCCAAAAAGCCTCTATAAGTTGCTCTATTTTAAAGGGCACATCTGTGACAAGGCTAGAAAGCTGTTCTTTTTTCCCAATATGTACGATTAATGGATTCGTGGAAGGTCGCTTTTTGGTCGAATAGATTCGTTGAATGGCTTGCAGATCAAATGCATTGGCAGCTAAACCGTAAACGGTTTCAGTAGGTAAGCCAATCACTTTGCCATTTGAAAGTTCGTTTATAACCAAATTAAGGTCTTTCGTAATCATATTTGCTTAAGGGTTACAAAAATCACAGTACATCGGGTCTTCAAACTCGTTTTCAAGGGGCAAATCTACGAGTAAATTGTGTTTACAAGTTTGGCATTCATATATTTCTTTTAAAATACCCTTGGTTGGCCGCAAACATTGTTCACACAATTTACCACTAATTCGGCCAGAAATTGAAAATCCAGGCACACCACAATTAGGACAAGTCTTCATCATCTTATCTACCAAAAGGCGGCTTAAGGATTCAATATGTTGCATCCGAGTAGGATTATTCATGGCACGCATATCTGCCTCTAGAACAATACTTCCAGTTGATTTAAAATAAAACTTCAACAATTTTTCTAAATCTTCACGGCAGTTAATTCCTTTTTGTATTACTTGTGAATTTTGGAAATCGGCCTTTAACATAAGGTGATGACTCGGGAATTGCACCTTTTCCAAAAAGGAATCTATAGCTGTTTCGGGTAAAACAGTCAATGAAGCAAAATTTGTTTGGGTACTTATTGATCGAACCGCTATTTCAAGATGGTGCTTATAATCTTTTAAAAGTAGTAACTCTTCATTTGCAGAAACAAAAGGGAAACTGGGGTGTGGACCAAATGAACCTTCCGAGGCAATCACAAGGTCTATCCCTGTTAGATCAAAAGCCAATTGACATTTTTTTTTCGCAGTTTCCAAAGGCGCATCTTTTCGTGGAATTTCTCCAGCAAAAGTTCCAAATTGATCTGAATTAAAGTCTGAAAGTGGCACACATGTTAAGCCAAAGGCTTGATGCAAAATAGGCCCTATCACCTGTTCTTTCTGATGCATGGTTGCCACAACAAAAGACCTGTTTCCCCAAAAATCCATCTTTAAACACTTTGAATAACCAAAAAATAAATAGGTAATCCGATTGAGATATTGAATGGAAACGTAACACCCAAAGCAAGTGGAATGTAAATTCCGGGGTCTGCTTGAGGGGCGACAATTCGCATGGCTGCAGGTACGGCAATATAGGAGGCACTCGCAGCAAGGACGGCAAAAATTAGTCGATTACCTAATTCATGGGTAATAAACTGACTTAAAAAAGCCACGGCGATACCATTGAATAAGGGTACTAAAATTCCAAAAAGAATTAAAAAATAGCCTTGTTTCCGAAAAGCGGAAAAACGTTCTGCAGCAAGCATTCCCATGTCTAATAAAAAGATGGCCAAAAATCCTTTAAAAATATCTGAGGTAAAGTGTTTGATCCCGGCCGTTTGCGACTCATCAGATAAAAAACCAATCAAAAGACTTCCAAAAATCATTAACACACTACCATTAGTAAGGGAGTGCTTCAGCGCAGGTTTCCAACTAATTTTTTCACTCGGTATTTCAGCAGTAGGTTTAGAGGCGAGGTTTATCAAGACCACTCCCATAATGATGGCTGGGAATTCCATGGAAGCCATTACGGCAACCATTTCTCCACCATATTGAATTTTATTCATTTCTAAAAAAGCTACCGCCGTTACAAAAGTAACGGCACTTACTGAGCCAAAGGAAGCGGCAATTGCCCCAGCATCAGGAACAGAAAGCCTGGATTTTAAAATAAAAAACGTGTAGATAGGAATGATACTAGCCAACAAAAGTCCAAAAATTAACGACTTAATAATTTCGCCATTGATTCCAGAACTTGCCAATTCCGAGCCCCCGTTGAAACCAATTGACAACAATAAGTACAAGGCAATAAAACTCTTTGAAGCCTTGGGAATTTCTAAGTCGCTTTTTACTACTTTGGCCATTACCCCCAGCAAAAAAAATAGTAGAGTCGGATTAGATAAATTAAAGGTCAATAATTGAAAATTCATAGGCTTATTTTTTATTTGATGAAAGAATTTTTAACAGCACGAGTTCTGTTAAAATAAATAGCGATAAATAGGCTTTGGAAAGCGCCTTGTCATCCTCGTATAGTAAACAATAAAGTAGAAAAATTGAAACCATAAAACAGGCCCCCAATTGAATAAAAAAAGAATTTTTGATCATTGATTGATTTTTTTACAAAATAAGCACAGGTATTTTAATAATTTTTATTTAAGTTTATAATGAAATACATAAACAATTTTTATGAATTACACCTTAAATCAATTGTTGATTTATCAGAAAGTTGTTGAAACAAAAAGTATCACAAAGGCCTCAGAGGAGTTGAATTTAACCCAGCCGGCTGTTTCTATACAGGTAAAAAATTTTCAACAACAGTTCGACATTCCCTTGATAGAAGTTATTGGGAAAAGACTATTTATCACTGAATTTGGTTATGAAATTGCGAAATCGGCGGAAGAGATTATTCAGCAAATTCAACACATAGAGGCAAAATCTAGTGCATATAAAGGTTTATTAATTGGTACTCTTAAAATTTCGGTAGTCTCGACTGCAAAATATGTTTTACCCTATTTTTTAGCCGATTTTATCAAATTGCACCCAGAAGTTGACCTAAAAATTGAGGTATCTAACCGAGAGCAGGTATTAAAAAGTCAACAAGAAAATGAAGTTGATTTTAGTATGGTTTCCCTACATTTTGCAAATCTTTCGTATGATTATATTCCTTTATTTAAAAACGAACTTTATTTAGTTGGGAACCCTGAAAATGCTAAAAAATTTCCAGACTTAAACAAAAATTTTGATTTTGAGCATTTACCTTTAATCTTCCGAGAAGAAGGTTCAGGCACGAGGAGAGTGATGGAAAAATTTCTTTCGGAACATCAAATTAAGGTAAAGAAAAAACTAGAACTAAATTCCAATGAGGCGGTCAAACAAGCTGTAATAGCAGGATTGGGATATTCAATCATGCCCCTTATTGGGATAAAAAATGAAATTGAATTTGGTAAATTGTGTATCATTCCTCAGAAAAACTTACCCATTGCAACTGATTGGATGTTTTTATGGCAAAAGGAGAAAAAATTATCACCTGTTGCTTCTGCCTTTTTGAACTATTTAAAAGATCATGCAGCAGAAATTGTTCAACAAAATTTTAAAACTTCATCAAATGAAAACAAGATTTAAACTACTTATTGGATTAACTATTCTAATGGGCGCTTGTTCTTCCTCTACCATTCCACCAGGGGCAAAGGCCGTAGAGCAATTTAATAAAAGCAATTATTTAGGGAAGTGGTATGAAATTGCTCGAATGGACTTCTATTTTGAACGTGGACTAATCAATACAAGTGCATTTTATGCACTTAATGAAGATGGCACGATTAAGGTGGTGAACAGGGGTTATAATCCAGAAAAGAAAGAATGGAAGGAGTCCGTTGGAAAGGCCAAATTTGTTGGAGATGAGCAAGTGGGGATGTTGAAGGTCTCTTTCTTTGGACCTTTTTATGGGGGTTATAATGTTATTGCACTTGACTCCAACTACCAATATGCTTTAGTAGCTGGAGAAAAGCTTGATTATTTATGGATTTTATCTCGACAAAAAACAATTCCAGATTCGGTCAAAAATACTTATCTAAAAGTTGCTGAAAAAATTGGTTATCAGACGAAAGAACTGGTTTGGGTCAAACAAGACTAAAATTTAATTTTATCTGTTCCATAAGGGCCTCTTTGAGTTCTGCTTAAATAGGTATTTGCTTCTGCGTCGTTGATAAACTGTTCGTTCACTGAATCCCAATGAAGCTTTCTTGAAAGTTTCATAGCAACATGGGTAATTAAACAAACGGTACAAGCACGGTGACCAATTTCAATCGGCGAAATTGGCGTTTTTCTTGTTTCAATGCAATCTAACCAGTTGCCATGTTGGTCATCAGAATGATACAAATGAATTTCGTTTTCACCTATAACAGAATCTAAAATAGCTGGATTAGACGCATCTATTGCTTTTGCCATTACTTTATTATTTGGATCGCTGGAGGTAACTGCATAGTCGCCTCTTGAGACAAATATCCAACCTTCGGTGCCCTCAAAACGGATACCATTTGGGTAATTTCCGCTGGTAAACATGGTTATGCCATTAGCATATTCAGCTTTTGCCATGAAATCTCCGTGCACATCCCAAACTCCTGATTTTGGAAATTCTGCAACGGCTTCTATTGTTGTAGGGCCTGTTAATTCAGTGTCCATACCCCAAGCAGCTGAGTCGAAGTGGTGCTGACCCCAACCGGTGATCATTCCGGCGCCAAATTGTTCCATGCGCAACCAACCCGGACGATCGTATCCAACTTGTGGGTGTACGCGAAGTTCATTGTAAGGAATATAAGGTGTTGAACCCAACCACATATCGTAATTCAAGTTTTTAGGAACTTGCATTTCTTTGACCATGGGTCCTGCCGGGTCCCCTGGGAGCCCAACCCGAACAGTGTGTAGTTTTCCAATTCGACCATTTCGCACTAATTCTGCAGCTCGCTTAAATTGTTTCCAAGAACGTTGTTGGGTACCAACCTGCAAAATTCGACCCGTTTTTTGGATAACATTTGCTAATTGTCGGCCTTCTTTTATGGTTAAGGAAGTTGGTTTTTGTAGATAAATATCTTTACCCGCTAATGCGGCCTCCATGGCAGGTTGAGCATGCCAAAAATCAGGAGTACTGATCATCACCGCGTCTATGTCTTTATTCAAAAGTAGTTCGCGATAGTCGTCGTACATTTTCACATCGATATAATTACTATTGCCAGTTTTTTTGGTATAATAATTTTCGATTAATTTTTTGGTATCAATTGTTCGGTTGCTGTCTAAATCGCAAACTGCCATAATTCGTGCCTTGTCAAATTTCCAGGTACCCGGCAAGTCGTGCCCGCGAGCAATACGACCGCAACCAATCTGTCCGATATTGATTTTATTACTTGGAGCATCTTTACCCCCTAAAACGTGAGCAGGAACAATGCTAGGAAAACCAAAAGTCCCGATGGATCCGATGGCAGCTTGCTGGATAAAGTCTCTTCTTTTCATATCGTACGAGTAATTTTTGTAGCATTTTTCTGAGCAATTAAGGCCAATTCAGTCGCCAGAAAACAATGTTCTTGTCCCATCGCTGTCTCGGTTCTATTCAACACATCGTTTACTAAAAGTTCGCCATGTGGTAGATCTACATTTTTACAATCAATGTAAAGCATTTCTTTTTGTGTAACTACATATAAATGGCTACCCGGACCATGCGGATTGGCCACATCTGTATTTTTACGAATTTCCATGTAGCCTTCTGTACCTAAAATCGTTAAACGACCATCTCCCCAGGTATTAAGTCCATCGGGTGTAAACCAATCGACGCGCACATAGCCAGACCCTCCGTTTCCTCGAAGCATTAAATCACCAAAATCTTCAAAATTAGGATATTGAGGATAGTTGTGATTCGCTACTTGGGATGCCACCACTTCTCCTTTAGTAGATTTAGTAAAATGTAAGAATTGGTCCACTTGATGCGAGCCAATATCGGTGATGATTCCCCCGTAATATTTTTTATCGAAGAACCAGGAAGGGCGAGAAGGGATGCTCATGCGGTGAGGACCCGTGCCTAAAGTTTGAATGACTTTTCCGATCATTCCAGTTTCTACCAATTGGCTAGCTTTTTCGGTGGCCTTATTTTCGAAGCGTTCAGAATAAGAAATGGAATAGATCCGTTTGGTTTCTTTTTGAACTCTTTTTACCTCTGCCAATTGTTCCAAAGAAGTGATACCCGGTTTATCTACCATATAATCTTTCCCTGCTTTCATTACACGTATTCCTAAAGGAGCTCTTTCAACCGGCGTGATGGAACTTAAAACCAATTGAATGGAAGGATCATTCAAGATTGCATCTTCGCTTGAAACTAATTTAGCTGTTGGATATCTCTTAGCGAAGTCTTTTATTAAGTCTGGTTCTTTGGCATAATAGGCCACGAATTCACCACCGCCACGAATAATGGAATTTGACATGGTATAAATGTGCCCATGATTAATTCCGATTACACCAAATTTCAATCGCGGAGCGATTGATTTATCTTTTCCAACAGTAACAAAACGATCTGTTGCGTCTTGAAAATGAAGCGGAACGGAGGGGATAAAAGCTGCGCTAGACAACAAACCGGCTTCTTGAAGGAATTTTCTTCGGTTGGAATGATTTGATTTCATAGATAAATAGTTTTACGAATGTAAAAGATAAATCTATGAAAATTTTACTTTTCAATACGATTTTATTCGTTAAAAATAACGTGCAAACCGGACCTTATATAAAAAAGCTTTACTCTGATTATTCCAAAAGGCAGCATCATAAAATCTAAAGGAATATGCGGCATTAATACTAAAATCAGTAGAGCTCCAGTATCTTGGAATACTTGCTATGTAACCAGAGGCTGTGGTAGGTAACATTTTTAAATCTAAGGGATTATTAATTTTACTTAAATAAGCCAATGAATCTGCAGATTTTTTTGCCTGGGTAAAGTTTCCGGTTCCTGTTATACCCGACTCACTAATTTGTGTATATAATTTGCCACTACCAATAAGAGTAATCGCTTTTTTTAAGGCTACTAATTCCAAATAAGAAGGAAGAAACCAGTCATCATAAGTTATTCCATTATCTACTATTGAATAATTATATGCTTCTAATGCGGCATAAGTGTTAGCTGGATTATTTCCTAAAGCCTGAACGATTGCATTGGTGTTTGAAAGCCCATCACCAATAGCTTGACTAGTCGCCCCGGCAATAATAGCAGCATTTGCATTATTTGTCCATCTAATAGTTAATTCGGTATTACTAATTATTATTCCATGAAACTCCCCTGCCACATATCTTGAATCACCTGGGACAAAAACATATCCTATTTTGCCCCCTTTATAAGAATCGCCAATTCGCAATGGAGTTTGTAAGTTCCCTTGAAATGCCGTTGTAAATACTTGAGCATCTATATCAAAAAACAAAAAGTAGAGAAAGAAAAAAAATGCGTATTTCATTTAAGGCTTTAAATTTCCACTTGCTAAAAATATGTTTGACACCGGACTAACAATGGTAATGATTGCATTTTGTCCATCCGATTTATACCCATAACGACTTTTAAAAGTAACACCTGAACCAGCAACAATTGAAATTTCCCCTACGTCGTACTGAATAATTAAACAATTAAATCCCGTACTAAGTCCCGTAGGAAGAGTAATCGTAAGTGCTCCTGTATTGGTACAATTAATAACCTTTCCATTATCTGATTCTAATAAAGTATAGGTTGTGGTTCCTGAGCTTATTGTATTAACCCCTGCAGATCCAGATGAACTTGAACTTGCACTTACGGCGTTCCTAGTTACGCTTGTTATTCTACCTTTTGAATCGATTGTTAGTGTTGGTATTTCTGTTGCCGATCCATAAGTTCCTGCGGTTACCCCTGAATTACCAAGAGTCGCGGTAAAACTTCCTGTACCACTTCCAGTCACATCGCCGGTTAGCGTAATGGTTTGGTCCCCCGTATTTGTTCCGCTACTAGTGCCAGAAACGTTTGCATCACCAGAAACAGTAAGCGTTTTGGAGGTGGTACCACCTGCGATGGTAAATCCAGTGGTTTGTGCCGTTGGGGTCAAGCCGTTAATCGTTTTATTGGTAAGTGCTTCTGTTCCTGTTAAGGTTGAAAGGGTTCCAGAAGTTGGAAGAGTAACTGATGTGGCGGCAGTTGAGGTAATTGTTGTTGCATATGCACCAGATGTTGTCAAATTCCCTCCTAAGGTGATTGTTTTTCCTGAATTATTTACCCCAGTTCCTCCGTTTGCACCAGGTAATAAACCCATTACTTTTGAGGTTAAATCAATCGAACCTGCAAGCATCGCATTGGTAACTTTTGATGCTCCAATGCTTGTTGCAAAACTTCCTGTACCACTTCCAGTCACATCGCCAGTTAGCGTAATGGTTTGGTCCCCCGTATTTGTTCCGCTACTGGTGCCAGAAACGTTTGCATCACCAGAAACAGTAAGCGTTTTGGAGGTGGTACCACCTGCGATGGTAAATCCAGTAGTTTGCGCCGTTGGGGACAAGCCGTTAATCGTTTTATTGGTAAGTGCTTCTGTTCCTGTTAAAGTTGAAAGTGTTCCTGTGGTTGGCAAAATTAATGATGTTGTACTAGTTGTTGTTAAGGTAATCGAATTAGATCCAGAAGTCGTTAAATTTCCCGCCAATGAAACCGATTTACCACCAATTGAATTTACCACCGTGGCGGACTGTGTTCCTGTGACATCACCAGACAAGCTACCTGAAAAACCTGCTGCGTTAGAAGAGCTAATATCAGAAGCCAACGCCAAAGTTCCTGAGCTAGAAGGTAGTGTTATAGTTGTGGTTCCTGCCACTGCTGGAGCTTTTAAAGTGCTTGTCCCACTGGTAGAACCTGTAAAATTTGCCCCAGAAGTACCAATGGTTGGCGTAACTAAACTTGGAGATGTTGCTCGTACTACATTTCCGCTACCCGTAGTAGCGATTTCTTCAACAATACCTGCTCCAGCACTCATTCGGCCTAAAACTTTGTCCGTTGCAGAAACATTTTGAATTTTTGCATAAGTAACTGCGCCATTGGTAATTTTAGGAGAGGTAGCCGATGATCCAGCTCCTGCCAAATCTCCTGCTAATTGAATCTTTCCTGTAGCATTAGCAGTTGCATCTATCACATTAGAGCTAACTTGAGTGTCTACATAGTCTTTAATACTTTTTACTGATGGATATTTACTGTTCGATGTTCCATCTGTTGAAATATTTGTACTCAAATTAGCCAAACTCTGTTTGGCGTCTATTCTAACTGATAAACTTGCCGTATCTGCCTTAGCTAATTTTGCGTCAAGCGCGGTTTGAGTTAGTGTTGAAATCGGTTTGCTCGCATCGCTTGTGTTGTCTACATTGGCAAGTCCTACCATCGACTTCGTAATGCCACCTACCGTGCCAGTGAAAGTTGGATTATTAATCGGTGCTTTTAAATTAATGCGGTTCGAAAGGCTGGTCGTGTCTGTTTTTGCAAGTTTGGTATCAATGCGACTTGATAAACTTGCTGTATCGGCTTTAGCTAATTTCTTGTCGATCCGATTCGAAAGAGATGCTGTATCCGCGTGATTCAATTTGAGATCTAATGCGGCTTGAGTTAATG
>JACCDQ010157605.1_pt1 | contig 191548 bp, 161 predicted proteins | sample 7446031 | NCBI WGS metagenome assembly JACCDQ01 (sample SAMN15323442, study PRJNA562643) | freshwater metagenome | isolation source: river surface water | place: USA:Blue River Watershed | collected 2017-08-17
CCAAAAGTGCCGATACCTCAGAACCTGCTTGTGTAAAACGGAAGATGTTATCAACGAAGAACAATACGTCTTTTCCTTGATCTGAACCTGCACCATCACGGAAATATTCCGCAATAGACAATCCTGAAAGCGCCACACGTGCACGAGCTCCAGGAGGTTCGTTCATTTGTCCGAAAACGAAAGTAGCTTTAGACTCTCTCATTCCTGGCATATCTACTTTAGACAAATCCCATCCTCCATTTTCCATAGAGTGCATGAATTCCTCACCGTATTTGATAATCCCTGACTCTAACATCTCACGAAGCAAGTCATTTCCTTCACGTGTTCTTTCTCCTACTCCTGCGAATACGGAAAGTCCACCGTGACCTTTTGCAATATTGTTAATCAACTCCTGAATCAATACTGTTTTACCAACACCAGCACCACCAAACAATCCGATTTTACCTCCTTTTGCATAAGGTTCAATCAAATCGATTACTTTGATCCCTGTGAATAAAACTTCTGATGAAGTTGATAAATCTTCAAATTTAGGCGCTTGTCTGTGAATAGGCAATCCATTTTCTCCCGTTTTAGGCAATTCTCCTAAACCATCGATGGCATCTCCAACAACATTAAATAAACGACCATAAACATCCGGTCCAATTGGCATTTGAATTGGGCTTCCTGTCCCAACTACTTCATAACCTCTACTCAAACCATCTGTTGAGTCCATCGAAATGGTACGAACTGTGTTTTCTCCAATGTGAGATTGTACTTCTAGTACCAATAAAGTACCATCTTTTTTTGTGATTTCTAATGAATCATAAATTTTTGGAAGTTCAACATCCTTACCGTTGAAAACTACATCAACTACTGGGCCAATGATCTGGGCAACTTTTCCTATTACTCTTGACATTACTTATGTATTTATTAAATAGCTATTTAGGTTCATGAAATACGCCAACCGACACACATCAATTACACGCTTTTTTCAGTTTGCAAAGATAATTTTTTAAAATATAAAATCAATTTTTTTTAACAAAAAAACCATAAAAAATTTTAAATACAAAAATAACGCCCGAAATCGATTAAAAAACAAAAACCATCACGCCAAAAAACGGATGGTTTTACTTGTATTTTCAACCCTTAAAACATTAAGGATTGACAGTCCACGAAACAAAATATTGCTGACCTATCATGCCTGCACCTAACACCTGAGCATATTCTCTGCCTCCTATATTAGACGCTCCCAGCTTTAATATCGATTTCAATTTCGGTATATTATAATTTATCTGAGCATCAATCACTGTCGCCGCATCAACCATCCCATCAACCATACTAGATTCCCACAAATACGCACTATTCCATCTTCCACTAATATTAAATCCAAAATTTTCAAATAGTTTTTCATTACCAAAAGAAGCTTTCACCCTATGTTTTGGCGTATTAAACCCTGCTTCAAAACTCGGATCTTTAGATTGGTCAAAATCAAATTGTGCATAATTATAATTAACACCTACTTCATAATCCCCAATTATTTTTTTCGAAAGCCCTAATCCGAAGCCAAATGATTTTATCTCGATATTAGTATTGGTATACAATTGATACACCCGGTAATTGTCATTTTGCAAAGCATGCAACGTTTGAGCCCCCGGATCTGTAGGCCCGGCAAGTGGATTCGGCGAATCTTGAGCCGTTCCATATAAAGGGGCCACAACATTCAAATTACCAATAAAATCATTGTAAATATTATAATACCCGTTAACATCAATATAGATATCACTTATTGAAGAACGATACCCTAATTCAAATGCCTTCACTTTTTCCGGTTTTACATAATCTGCTTTTGTTTTTCTCAACAATGCAGAGCCCGCAACAGGATCGGTCGGAGCCAGCGCACTGAAGGCCGCCACAGAACTTGCCGTATAGGAATTATTATACGCATTAAATCCATTCACAACCTTCGTTGTCCCTCCTGCCAAAAACTGACCTGTTGGTGTAAACACAGGCAATGTTTCCGTATATCGGGTTAAATTATCTTTGGCAGAACCCAACAATATCGCATTTCCCACATTGAAACCTATATACTGATCCTGAGTGGTTGGATTTCTGAAACCTGTTTGAAAGGAAGCCCTGAAATTATGCTTTCTGGTTTCTCCCCCGGAATAAACTAGTGAAATTCTTGGCGAAACATTCCCATCGAAGTTTTTAGATCTATCATAACGAATGGATCCAGTAAATTTCAATCGGTCTTCCATAAGTTTTTTGGTCAGTTGGGTATATGCGCCATATTCATTATAATAAATCGGCCCATTGGCATCTGTATAAATTCTGCCATGGGAATTTAATTGGTATTGTCTATACGAACCTCCAATCTGAATTTCGGCAAATTGGATAAGATCTTTAAAATTGTAATTCGCATCGGAATGATAAATCTTGGAATTATCCACCAATTTTGATCCCGAAAGTACACTGGCTTCTGAAGTCACATTATTAAATGCCGAAACAAAGGCTGCAGTACCCGGAACCAATCGCCCTATATCTGCCTGACTACGGGCAAAAGCGTGAGAAGCAGATGCATTCCCCGCAAGACCGGAAACAGGCACCAAACCGGCATAAGCTTGGGCATAAGCACCCGCATAAGTTCCAAACCAAGTTTTATCTGCTTTCCAAACCCTATTCATATTGATTCCCGTAAAAAGCATATCATAAGACTTTCCACCATCCTCATTCGTTGTATACCCCCTTACAAAAAAGTTTTTCCCTTTGAACTCCAATTTATGCTGTTGCATAAAAAAGTTATTCAAATAATACCTGTTAGCACCTTGGTATACCGCATTCCCAAAACCAAATTTACTCTGCCAAATCACCTCTAATTTTTCATTTCCAAAAGGCCTGTAATGAAGGGAGAAATCAATTTTGGTATTACTTGCCTTATTATCGGTTAAATCTACTTCATTATACCCTGTCCTGGACACACTTTCTTTAGGCAATAAAGCAGCCAGACCCGAAGGCAACAAATTTGCACTTACCAAAGCCTGTCCAACGTTATAAATATTAGTCGAAACTTCATCTCCATACACATTGATTCCATCATAATCCGGATGACTCCTATTTCTTCCCGAATTGGCTTTATCATTATAATTAGTGGCAAACCAATCTGTTCCTTTCATATAAGTAAAATTGGCTTTCGCTGCCAAATACGGACTAAACGCATGAGCCATTCTAATTCCATAATCAACAAAATCATTAGACCCTGCCGCTTTTTGACTGGTCTGACCGTATTTGGCATAAGCCGTAATTCCCTGATACATAAACGGACTTTTGCTATTCATGAATAAGATTCCGTTAAAAGCATTGGCGCCATACAAAGCAGAAGAAGCACCAGGCAGAAGTTCCACACTTTGAATATCAATTTCAGAAACACCAATCATATTACCAAGCACAAAATTCAATAATGGAGAAGAATTATCCATACCGTCCACCAACTGCATAAAACGCGTATTGGCCACTGTGGCAAAACCGCGCGTATTTATCGATTTAAAAGACAGACTACTGGTATTCATCTGGACTTCTTTTAAATTTTCCAAACCATCATAAAAAGTAGCGGAAGCCGTCTTTTTTATATCATTTATCCCCATTCTTTCAATCGTAACCGGAGATTCAAAAACCCTTTCCGGAGTTCTTGATGCAGCAACCACTATTTCATTCAACAGGTTTGACTCCTCAACCAAAACAACAGTAATCTTTTGATTATTGGATGTAACTTTTACTTTTTTAGAAACAAAACCAACATTTGTAATTTCAATTTCAAAAGGAAGCTCTTTAGAAGTCGAGAGCATAAACTTTCCGTCACTATCGGTCACTGTGCCGGTAATATCTCCGATCACTTTGATATTAGCCCCAATAATAAGTTGATTATTCTTTGCTAATACCAAACCTGAAATAGAATTTTGAGCAAAACTGATGCTACAAAAAAATAATGATAAAAAAAGTAGGCAGGTTTTCATATGGTTAAATTTTAAAGATTTAGGCACTACAATAATACTAATTTACCACTATTAAAAGAAACAAAAGCCATAATTTAAACCACGATAAACTTAGGCTTGTGATAAATTAATTGTTAAAATTCATTAATGAGCCAAATAAAATCAACTGAATCACAAAAAATCATAGAAACAAAAAAGCGAGACTTGCATCTCGCTTTCTGAAATATTTAAAATCAATCGTTATTCCACCGTTACCGATTTGGCCAAATTTCGCGGTTGATCTACATTACAACCTCTCATCACAGCAATATGATACGACAACAACTGTAATGGAATTGTAGTAATCAATGGAGACAAAGCATCTGATGTTTCAGGGATTTCAATCACATAATCAGCCAGTTCCCTTACCTGGGTATCCCCTTTGGTCACGACAGCAATAATCCTACCGCTTCTTGATTTTATTTCTTGGATATTACTCACAATCTTATCATAATGCCCTTGCTTAGGCGCAATAACCACAACCGGCATTTGATCATCAATCAATGCAATTGGCCCGTGTTTCATTTCGGCCGCAGGATATCCTTCTGCATGAATATAGGATATCTCTTTAAGTTTTAATGCTCCTTCAAGTGCTACAGGGAAATTATATCCTCTACCTAAATACAAACAATTAGGTGCATCCTTAAAAGTAGCCGCTATTTCTTTCGCTTTATCATTAGTTTCTAATGCTTCTTTTACTTTCTCCGGAATAATCTCCAATTCTTGTAAATACATATGGAAATCTGAATGCGACAAAGTCCCTTTAGCTTTAGCCAAACGCAAAGCAATCATCGTTAATACCGTGATTTGAGTTGTAAATGCTTTCGTAGAAGCCACCCCGATTTCAGGACCGGCATGCGTATAAGCTCCGGCATGAGATTCTCTCGAGATAGAAGACCCCACTACATTACAAACACCAAACACAAATGCCCCGTGCTCTTTGGCTAATTTGATAGCTGCCATCGTATCGGCAGTTTCACCAGATTGTGAAATAGCAATAACAACATCTTTACTGCTGATAATTGGATTTCTATACCTGAACTCTGAAGCATATTCTACTTCAACAGGGATGCGAGCAAACTCTTCAAATATGTATTCCGCAACCAATCCGGCATGCCAGGAAGTTCCACAGGCAACAATGATAATTCTATCGGCATTTAAGAATTTTTCCAGGTTATCTTCCACCCCTGCCATCTGAACGATTCCCTGGTTCGCATGAAGTCTTCCACGGTAAGTATCTTTTATAACACTTGGTTGCTCATAAATCTCTTTCAACATAAAATGTTCATATCCCCCTTTTTCAATTTGCTCCAAATTCATTTGAAGCTCTTGAATATAAGGATCTACAAAAGTATCATCTTGAATTTTTCTTACTTTCATGGCTTTGTGTAATCTGACAATTGCCATTTCCCCATCCTCTAAATAAACCGCATTCGAGGTATATTCAATAAATGGAGAAGCATCAGAGGCAATGAAGTATTCTCCTTCACCCACTCCAATAGCCAGCGGACTCCCCAAACGGGCCGCTATAATTTCATCAGGATTTTTTTTGTCAAAAACAGCAATAGCATACGCCCCCACCACTTGATTCAAAGCAATCTGAACCGCTTTTCCTAATTTTATTTTTTCTTTTTTCTGTATTTCTTCAATAAGGTTTACCAATACTTCCGTATCCGTATCAGAACTAAAAACATAACCTCTTTTGATTAATTCTTCTTTTAAAGGCGCATAATTTTCTATAATCCCGTTATGAATTATAGCCAAATCACCCGAATTTGAAAGGTGAGGATGCGAATTGACATCATTTGGAACCCCATGTGTAGCCCAACGTGTATGTCCAATTCCAATTGTCCCGTTTAAAGTAATTTCACTAGAAGACAGATTCTCCAAATCCGACACTTTCCCCTTCGTTTTGGAGAGTTTTATATCCTGGCCATCATATAACATAACCCCAGCACTATCATACCCACGATATTCAAGTCTTTTCAATCCCTTAATTACGATTGGGTAAGCTTCTCTATATCCAATATATCCAACAATTCCACACATAGTCTTAGTTTAATTTAGGTTTTGTATAGTAAATTTCCAGTTTTAATCTTTTTTCATCAGCAACAGCCGAAGTACCTCCGTAAAGTACTGTTCCCAAAGGGCTCATCACCGAAGCTTTGGGCGCCTGTGAAATAGCACCATATGTTTTTAATTTATTTGAAGTAGCCGTATTAATATCTTCAGTAACAACAAGACCTAACTTAACATTAGTTGAATCAGCATTTTGTATCAAATTTCTAATCTGATTGGTGATCCTAATTTTATACGTCAATCCCCTTCCATTGGTAACCGCTTCTTTGACCAACATTCCATTATAAATAAGTTTCCCGTTTTTGGCATTTGTTCCCGAAGATGCATCAGAAGCATAATCAACAACCGGACGATTATTATTTAAATCATACAGATAAATTCTGTTGGGTTCATAGCTGTTTGCCATAGTAGCCGCATCAACATGAAAAGTAAGGTTCGCTTCGTTTATCAACCAGCCATTTTTTCTAATAACATCCAATTCATCGGCCACTCCGTTTGGACTTCCTGTCAGACCATCTACCCCATGTAAATCTTTTCCAAAAAGTTCTACAATAGCCATCGACCCTTCGCCTCCTTTCAAATACAATTTATCATCCCCGGCTGTTTTATTGATATTCGCCGGATTAGTAGCATTAACATAGGACACATTTGCATTACCATGTTCTAAAAGACTAACGGTATTGCCTGTCAGATTAAGCACAATCGATTTATCTACCCTGGTCTTATCCGAATCTGAAGTATCTTCTTTATAATTAATCGTAATCGTCCCAGATTTAAAATTCATCATAGCCAAACTGCCTGGACTAGATCCTGATTTTTCAACTTTGAAATACAAGCCTCTAAAATAATTCTTAAAAATGTCATTGGTAACCAATTTACCCGCGGCAACAGCATCAATAATCGCAGTCTTAAAATAACCTTTGTTAAGATACAGACGCATACCAGGAGCCGTTCTAGTTACGACATCCTTACCGTCTGTCCCGGTAGTTGTTTTCTTGTATTCTGTTGCATCAAAGAAAAAAGCATCATTTTGCTCTTTATTTGTCGTTATAGAATCATTCAGGCGGTTTCCGATTTTTAAATTATCAAAATCGGTATTTTGATTGGTATAAAATTTTTGCGCTTCTAAAAAATCGGCAGCAGGATCTAAATCCCTCATAAAATAACCCGATCTGTAGACACTTAATTTAAGTTTTGCATCACTGGCACCATATATAGAATCTAATTCATACGTGTTATTCCCATTAGTATCTGTAGATTTTAAGGTACTAAAATACGGAACCGTTAAAACCACACTTTCTATTACAGGATTATTCCCGATGGTTGGATTTACAGAGGCCAATTCGACTTGAGTGGCAAAATTAGCGGTAGTGGTTCCAAAAGCAGGATCATCATAAATACCTAAAGCATTTACGGGAAGATTATTAGATTGAATGGGACTTATTTTTTGATTGTATGCCACTACCCCGGAAGTATATTTATCAAAATTGAAATGATTATCTCCAATTAAACTATCCCCAACTGAATTAAAATCTTTGTCACAGGAATACAAAAAAACAACAGTAGCTAATATTAGAATTTTCTTAAAAAAAGAATTATTGTACATATTTGAAATTAATAGTTTAATTATAGAACCTCATTATAAAATTTGCTATACGCATCTGCGAATGCATCTTTAGGCACGAAAGGTAAAAAAGGTTTTCCTGAAGATTCTATAAATTTTGTTAAACTTGAAGAAAGCGTATTTGAAGCAATAATAACGGCATCAGAATGTATAATTGATGACTTCAAAATATTTTCATAATTAGGGGTTTCTAAATCTGAAACCGCTTCAGCCGGAATCCCATCAAGTTTTACTTTATTAATCATTTCCACATCCAAAGTCCCGTCAAAAGACTGACTATAAACCGATGTGACAATTTTGGTTTCAGAAAACAAAGCTTCATTTTTGTAATAATGCTTCATGTATATAGGCAACATCGCTGCTAACCAACCATGTACATGTATAATATCGGGAACCCAATTCAATTTTTTAACGGTCTCCACCACTCCCTTTGCAAAGAAAATAGCACGTTCGTCATTATCCGGATACATCACCCCGTCTTCATCGGCAAAAGTTGCTTTTCGCTTAAAATAATCGTCATTATCAATAAAGTAAACCTGAATTCTCTCTTTGGGTATCGAAGCCACTTTGATAATCAAAGGCATATCCAAATCATTTACTACCAAGTTCATCCCAGAAAGTCGAATTACTTCATGTAATTGGTGTCTTCTCTCATTAATATTTCCATATCTTGGCATAAAAATTCTAATCTGTCCTCCTTGATCATTTACCATCTTCGGAACATCGTAAGACATTAAAGAAACTTCGTTTTCAGCCAGATAAGGCACCACTTCAGATGATACATATAATATCCTCTTGTCTTTCATATTGTAATTGCTTAATTTATTGGTAATAAAAACCACGCAAAATTACAAAATTTTATGCAGTTATTAACTAAAATATTATGTTTGCACCTAATTTTAATAAAACAACCATGCCTGTTTTCTATGGAAAAGCTGCTTTAATAGAGTATTTAAAATCTATTACGATGCCAGATTCCACTATTGGTTTTGTTCCGACCATGGGAGCGCTCCACCAAGGACACCTGTCTTTAATGGAAAAATCACTGGCAGAAAATGACTGTACCGTGGTGAGTATTTTTGTAAATCCAACCCAATTTAACAACGAGGAAGATTTAGCAAAATACCCCAGAACCTTAGAGAGTGATATCCAAAAAACAACCTCTGTAAGCGAAAGAATAATCCTATATGCCCCTGAAGTAGACGATATTTATGAAAAAAATGTCGCTTCCCTGGCTTTTGATTTCGACGGATTGGAAAACCAAATGGAGGGAAAATTCAGACCCGGACATTTTAACGGCGTAGGCACCATCGTAAAAAGGCTTTTCGAAATTGTACAACCTACCAATGCCTACTTTGGCGAAAAAGACTTCCAACAGTTACAAATTGTAAAAAAGATGGTAGCCAAAAATCACCTCAATGTCAACGTCATTGGTTGTCCTATTTTCAGGGAAGCCAACGGACTTGCCATGAGCTCCAGAAATGAACGCCTGACGGCACAACAACGAAATGAAGCTGCTGTAATCTACAAAACCTTAAAAGGTGCCAAAGAAAAATTCGAAACCAAAAGCGCCAAATTAGTCACGGATTGGGTTAAAAATTCGTTCAAAAAAAATCCTACATTCGAATTAGAATATTTTCAAATCGCTGACGAAAGTACACTGTTGCCTTGTTTGCGAAAAAATAAAAATAAAAAATACCGCGCTTTTATAGCCGTTTTTGTCAATAATATCCGTTTGATTGACACCATTTCACTAAATTAATTTACTTTTGTAGCATGCAAATTCAAGTTCTAAAATCGAAGATTCACAGAGTCAAAATAACGGGAGCCGATTTAAATTACATCGGTAGCATCACTATTGACGAAGCTTTACTGGAAGCCTCTAATATTATTGAAGGCGAAAAAGTATCTATCGTGAATATCAATAATGGCGAGCGTTTTGACACTTACGCCATTAAAGGGGAGCGTAATTCAGGAGAAATCACCCTAAACGGACCCGCTGCCAGAAAAGTACAAAAAGACGACATCATCATTATCATTTCATATGCCACCATGGATTTCGAAGAAGCAAAAACCTTCAACCCTTGGATTATTTTTCCAAATGAAAAAGACAATTCTTTGACCTAATCGTCTTAATTACCTTGTTCTTCTGAATAAATATATTCTTTTCAGGAAAACAACTTTGCGAACAGAACTATTTTAACATTACATTTCCCCTTTTATTCTATCTTTCTGATTTATAAATAAAAAAATAAAAGTATTATATTGCTACTTTAATTTTAGTTGCACCCTTACTGCTAAAATATTTTAAATCATGAAACACAGCCTCCTATTCTTAATCCTTAGTTTTTCTGCGTTTTCACAAAAAACGGTAGAATCTTTTAAATCCAATCTACTGGGTACAACACGGGAAATCACTATAGGTTTACCCGCTTCCTATGCCAACAATCCCACCAAAAAATATCCTGTGCTTGTTGTACTAGATAGTGAGTATTTATTTGACGCTTTTAGCGGTGCCCTGACTTATGGTGCTTATTGGGGTGATTTACCGGAAACAATTATTATTGGTATTAACCAAAACAAACAAAGAGAAGAAGACTGTAGTTTTGATAGCGGTACTGGTTTACCATCCAAAAAAGGAGCCCAGTTTTTTGAATTTATCGGAGAAGAACTGCTCCCTTATATCGAAAAGAAATACCGCACAGCCCCTTTTCGCATTATTACGGGACATGATGTTACCGCCGGTTTTTTAAACTTTTTCCTCTACAAAGACGCCCCTATATTTAACGCTTATATTTCATTAAGCCCGGAATTGGCTCCACAAATGGAAACCCGTATTCCTGAAAGATTGGCCACCTCAAAGCAATCTATTTTTTATTATCAGTCTGTTGCCGATGGCGATATCAAACAACTCAAAGAACCAATACAAACATTAGATCAAAATATAAAATCTGTCACTAATGAAGCCGTAAATTACAAATTCGACAGCTTCAACAATACCACCCATTATTCTATGGTTTTGTATGCTATCCCGAATGCATTATACCAAATTTTCGATTCCTACAAACCCATTTCTTCGGCCGAATTTTCAGAAAAAATCGTCATCCTGCAAAACGGATTTGTGGATTATCTGGTAAAAAGATACGAGACCCTATCGCATAAATTGGGACTAAAAATACCGGTTCGTCTCAATGATTTCAAAGCCATTGAAGCAGCCATCCTAAAAAATAAGGCATATGAAGAATTGGACAAACTAGCCGAAATCGCCAATAAAAATTACCCTAAATCAATGCTTGCCGATTACGAATTAGGTTTGATGTATGAGAAAACAGGCGATGCCAAAAAAGCTGCTGCCAAATACCAACGCGCCTCGCAATTAGATGAAATTGGCGATTTGACCAAAGAAATGATGTACAATAAGTACGATGATATGAAAAGCCTAACTGTTAAAAAATAATGTCAAAAGTTAAAACCTCTTTTTTCTGTCAGAATTGTGGAACCCAATATGCCAAATGGCAAGGTCAATGCAACGCCTGCAAAGAATGGAACACCATTGCCGAAGAAATCATTCAAAAACAGGAGAAAGTAACCTGGAAAAGCGAACCCACTTCAAGCAACAGAGCACCAAAACCTTTACGAATAAACGAAATTGACTCTACTCAGGAGATCCGAATGGACACCACTGACAACGAACTCAATCGCGTTTTGGGAGGCGGAATTGTTCCCGGTTCTTTAATTCTTTTAGGCGGAGAACCCGGAATTGGAAAAAGCACCCTCTTATTGCAAATTTCCTTAAAATTACCTTACAAAACCTTATATGTTTCGGGAGAGGAAAGTCAGAAACAAATAAAAATGCGTGCCGAAAGAATTACGCCAAGCAGTGACAATTGCTACATTCTGACCGAAACCAAAACCCAAAACATCTTCAAACAAATTGAAGCCATTGAACCCGAAATTGTGATTATCGATTCGATTCAAACCCTTCATACCGATTATATCGAATCGACTGCGGGAAGTATTTCCCAAATTCGGGAAACGACTGCCGAGCTGATTAAGTTTGCCAAAGAAACCAATATTCCCGTAATTCTGATTGGTCACATTACCAAAGACGGAAATATTGCAGGACCAAAAATTCTGGAACACATGGTGGATACCGTATTGCAATTTGAAGGCGACCGAAACCATGTGTACCGTATTTTACGCTCACATAAAAACCGTTTCGGCTCTACCGCCGAAATTGGAATTTACGAAATGCTGGGCAGCGGATTAAGAGAAGTTTCGAATCCATCGGAAATATTGATTTCACACAAAGACGAGGAATTATCTGGGACAGCCATTGCCACCACACTAGAAGGCATGCGCCCGCTGATGATTGAAATTCAATCCCTGGTCAGCACGGCCGTTTACGGAACACCGCAACGCAGCACCACGGGTTATAACGCCAAAAGACTGAACATGATTTTGGCTGTTTTAGAAAAAAGAGCAGGTTTCAGGCTTGGCGCCAAAGACGTTTTCCTAAACGTAACCGGAGGAATATCCGTTGATGATCCTGCGATAGATTTGGCCGTAGTTGCCGCTATCTTATCTTCCAATGAAGACATTCCCGTGAATAAAGATTTTTGTTTCGCTGGCGAAGTCGGACTTTCAGGTGAAATTCGCCCCGTAAACCGAGTAGACCAACGTATTCAGGAAGCCGAAAAACTGGGATTCTCAACTATTTTTGTATCCAAATACAATAAAATTGCCTTGAAAAACACAGGAATCAACATCCGATTGGTCGCCAAAATTGAAGACGTAGCGAGTGAATTGTTTGGGTAGAATTGCATTTATCGTTATGAAAAACATAATTCAAAGCATCTCATAATCAATTGTATAATCCCAAATAAATCATAGATTTATAACAGAATTATGGAAATAAGCGAAATGAGTGTATTATTTAGTTTTTACTTGTAACTATTTATCCTTTATGAAAACAAATAAAATCACACAATAAAACACATAAATTTATGAATCTAAAAATAAAATGCATTGGGTTTATGCTGCTGGCAATTCCCTTTTTTTCCAAAGCGCAACATGCCGAAAACCAAAATGCTTTCCCTGTTCAGATAACCACTGCAAATGGAATTATAGAAGGTGAATTTGATGTAAAAACAAATATTCAAAGCTTCAAAGGAATTCCCTTTGCACAGCCACCGGTTGGTAATCTACGATGGAAAGCTCCTCAAGCTTTAACGAATTGGACTGGTGTAAAACAAACTAAAAAATTCGGACCACGAGCAATCCAATCCTACATATTTGGAGATATGGGCTTTAGAAGTGACGGCATGAGCGAAGATTGCTTATATCTTAATGTTTGGTCTCCAGCTAAATCTGCCCATGAAAAACTTCCCGTTTTAGTTTATTTCTACGGGGGTGGTTTTGCCGCCGGCGATGGTTCCGAAAATCGTTATGATGGCGAAAACATGGCCAAAAAAGGAATAGTAACCCTAACTGTAAACTATAGATTAGGAATTTGGGGATTTTTTTCCCACCCGGAATTAACCAAAGAATCTCCTAATCATGCATCAGGAAACTACGGATTATTGGATCAAAATGCTGCCTTAAAATGGGTACAGTCCAATATTTCAAAATTCGGAGGTGATCCAAAACGCGTAACCATCGCAGGAGAGTCGGCCGGTTCTATAGCCGTGAGCGCTCAAATGGCCTCCCCTTTATCAAAAGAACTTATCGCTGGGGCTATTGGCGAGAGCGGTGGTTCCATCTTCCCTACGCTATCTCCAGTCCCTTTAGCCGAAGCTGAAAAAACAGGTCTTGAATTTGCCAAAAAAATCGGAGCTTCATCCTTAAAAGACCTTCGTGATATGTCCACTTTTGAGCTGTATCAAAAATCAATCGGAACAAGTTTGGGTGTTTTCAAAACAACGATTGACGGCTATTTTTTACCAAAATCCTTGCCGGAAATTTTTGAAGCCAGACAACAAGCTATGGTTCCTTTATTGTTAGGATGGAATTCCGAGGAAATGAACTACCGTGCTTTAATGACGGGAAAAGATTTGAACAATGAAAATTATACTCAAAAAATCAAGGAGTTATATGGTAACAAAGCGAATGAAGTATTGAAATTATATCCCGCAGGAACTCCTGAAGTAACGGAACAATCTGCCACAGATTTAGCAGGAGACCGTTTTATTGCCTACAGCACTTGGAAATGGTTTGATTTGCATCGAAAAAACAGCACACAGCCTGTATATCGTTATTATTACACCCATCCGAGACCCGAAATACACGACCATGAATTTGAAGCAGCTCTTGCAGGCGGCGTCATTAAAAAAGACAAAAACACTCCAAAAACACCTATACCAAAAGGAGCGGTTCACTCTGCAGAAATAGAATATGCAATGGGAAATTTAGCAACCAATAAAAATTATGTTTGGACAGACGATGATTATAAAGTTTCGGATACAATGATGAACTTTTTTGCCAACTTCATTAAAACAGGAAATCCAAACGGTGATAAACTTCCGGTTTGGCCTGTCGCAAAAAACGAAGAAAATTCAGAAATTATGGTTATTGATGTAGATTCAAAATCAAAAAAAGCAGAAAATGATACCCGTTATCTGTTTTTAGAAAAAGAATATTCCAAAAAATAACTTTTTCTGCTTTCGCAAAAAAGAGGATATCATTAAAAACGGTATCCTCTTTTTTTATAATGTGTCCCATAAACTACACACATTGATTAACGTATCTAAAAACCAAAAATAGGATTCTCAACCATTTTTGTATCAAAATACAATAAAATTGCCTTGAAAAACACAGGAATCAACATCCGCTTAGTTGCCAAAATTGAAGACGTAGCGAGCGAATTGTTTGGGTAATTTCTTTTCTCTAATCTCGGAACAAATTTAAAAAACAAACAAAAAAAAACTACTGAATTACAATCATTTAACTTTAAATTATATTTTTAATACCATGATTTTTTCGTAATTTTATAGAATTCATTTTTCTTTTATTATAAAAAAATTTACAAGTGAGACCCTCCAATACCACAATGGTTCGTTTTTACCGGCAACTCGGCAAACTATTCTATTGTATTGCCGCGGTGGATAAAACCGTGCGCCCGGAAGAAATAACGCAATTAAAAAAAATAATACAAAGGGAATGGCTTCCGTTGGAAAGCTCTTTTGATCAATTCGGATCCGACTCGGCTTACCAAATCGAAATCGTATTTGACTGGTTGGCAGAGAACGAATTGGAATGGGAATACGACCAGACCTTACCCGATTTTAAAATTTTCCATAGCGAACACGAAAGCCTGTTCACCCCCGAAGTGAATTCCTTGATCCTGAAAACAGCCCAAGCCATTGCAAGTGCTTTTTCAGGTAAAAACAAATCAGAACATGTCTTAATCAGTCAATTGAATTTTATTTTACAAAATCAGGACTAAGAACTATTGCAAGAATAAAATAATACAACTTACCCTATAACCTTAAAAATGAACAATATGAAAAAGCAAACTGGCATTTGGATAGACTCCAAAAAAGCAATTATTGTAACTTTAAACGGAGGCAAAGAATCTATTAGTGAAATACAATCTGATTTAGAGAACAAGGTTTATCATGACAAAGAAGGAGACAAAGGAAGTTTTCAGGGACACCAACACATCAACTCCGACAAAACATTCGAAGAACGTAAGAAACACCAGATGAATGTCTATCTTAACGATGTCATTGCTACAGTGAACGGTTCTGATGAATTATATGTTTTTGGTCCCGCTGAAACCAAAACCAAATTGCAACAAAAAATCTTTGAAAATAAATCGAATAATGTCGAAAAACTGAAATCAGTTGAAACTGCAGACAACATGACCCAAAACCAAATCGTCGCTAAAGTCAAACAATTCTACAAGCAATAAAACCTATTGAAACAATTACATAATTTTAAAAACGAAATAGAAAAACTACAAATACTGCTTTGTAGTTTTTTTATGCCAATTTTAACTATTTTATTGCTGTATAAAAATGATTTAAAACGTTATTCTTTTAAATTTGTTTTCCTTTATTTTAAAAATATGGAAAGCCCCATTTCGAATTAATTTAACCAATGTCACTTCATTAATGAGAACCCGAAAACAAAAAACAGTTGCATTCTTAAAAATACTTTCCCTGATCCTACTGGTTTTTACCATCGGAATAATTGTTTTCAGAGATTCCCTTTTAAAACAGCTTATTGCAAAGACTTCTTCTAAAATGGAAGAAGAATACAACAGTCAGTTTACCATCAAAAAAGCTGCTTTTGAAGGTCTTTCCGGTATTAATTTTACCGACATCACGCTGGTTCCTAAAAATGCGGATACTCTTTTTCATATCCAAAAATTGAAAAGCAGTGTCAATTTATGGCATTTATTCCTTGGCGATGTTCAATTAGGCTCTTTGGAAATGAAGAACGGAAAAGTGCAACTCATCAAAAAAGGCAATGTGAAAAACTATGCCGCATTTTTGAAGAAAAATGATGAGGAAACAAGTGATAGCAAAAAAGATTATGCTGCATGGACGTACCGAATCATTTCGAAAATCCTGAACCTTGTCCCTACCGACATGAAAATCGAAAATTTAACATTCAAACTCGATGATAACGGAAAAAAAACAACTATCGACATCCAGAAATTAATGTTGCTCAACAAAGAACTGGAAACAGCCATTCACATTCAAACCAATACGTTTGCCCAACGTTGGAAAATTAAAGGATTTGCGGATCCACGTAATAAAAAAGCCGACATCCGGTTCTTCAACATCGATTCCGGAGCCATCAAAGTACCTTATATTGACGAGCGTTTCCACCTGATTTCCAGTTTTGATTCCATTCGCCTGAACATCGAAAATATCGACAGAAGCGGAGGCGAATTGCATATTGACGGTTTTACTTCTATTGCCAACTTAAAAATAAACCATCCCAAAATTGCCAACAAGGATGTCATCATCAAAAATGCCCGATTTGATTATCGATTCCTTTTAGGTTCCGATTTAATTTCAATCGACAGCAGTTCAATAATCAGATTGAATAAAATCAAACTGCATCCGTATGTTGCTTATGAAACCGAGGAAGACACTATTTATAAACTAAAAGTGGCTATTCCGAAAATGAATGCACAGGATTTCATCAATTCGTTGCCAAAAGGCCTATTCACCCATTTTGAAGGCATGCAAGCCGAAGGAAATTTCGATTATAACTTAAATTTTAAATTCAATAAAAACAAACCCAATCAGGTTGTTTTTGAAAGCCGTTTGAAAAAAGAAAAGCTGCGGATTACCAAATATGGCGAAGCCAACCTCAACAAACTCAACGGAGAATTTGTCTATCGCGCCATTATAAAAAATGTATTACAGCGCCCTATTTTAGTTGGAGCCGCCAACCCAAACTTCACCCCTTTAGACCAAATCTCCCCTTATCTGAAAAACTGTGTGCTCACCACCGAGGACCCTTCGTTCTTTTCGCATCATGGGTTCATCAATGAAGCATTCAAACAATCAATCGCCAAAAACATCAGAACCAGAAAATTCTCACGGGGTGCGAGTACCATCAGCATGCAATTGATAAAAAATGTGTTTCTCACCCGGGAAAAAACATTGTCCCGGAAATTGGAAGAAATTTTGCTGGTTTATCTTCTAGAAAACAACCACATCACCAGCAAGGAGCGCATGCTCGAAGTATATTTTAACATTATCGAATGGGGCCCAGATGTATACGGAATTGGAGAAGCGAGTCAGTATTATTTTCAAAAAACACCTGTTGAACTAACCTTTAATGAATGCCTCTTTCTGGCTCGTATCATTCCGAGTCCGAAAAAATTCATGTATCAATTTAATGACGAGGGGAAACTAAAAGAATTTGCCCAAAAACAAGAATCCTTTTTAACCAATATCATGCTGCGAAGAGGTTTATTACAAGCTGACGATACTATTTATAAAACACAACCGTTGCTTATTTCGGGTGCCGCCAAATCACTTATCAAACTAAAAGTTATCGATTCCACCGCTGTTGATTCCCTATCCGTAAAAGAGGAATTTGAATTTTAATATTTTTCTTGTCTGTCAAAACATATAAATAATAAAATTCTTATATTTTTTACAAAAAAGAAGTAGAATTCACCATTTTTTTCGTTATTTGTTGCCCAAAGAAATAACATTCAAAAAAATAGGGTATGAAAAAAATTATTTTAATAATCACTGTTTTGGCGGTAACACTAACCTTTGCCCAAAAACCCATTTTCGTTTCTGCAAAAGTAAAAGCAGTTACCGTTCATTATAATTCGGCCGAAATTTCACAAACCACCTCAGCCATACTTCCAAAAGGGACAAGCGAGATCGTGATTAAAAACATAGCCAATTATTTAAACCGCAATACTATTCAAATTGGTGCACCAGCATCAGTTACGGTACTTTCGGTTCAATTTTCAGACAATTATATTTCAGAATATGATATCGATGAAAATAATTCTGCTTTAAAAAATGTCCGAGACAGCATTAATTTGGTAAAAAAAGAAATTCAAAAAACCAAAAATGCTCGCGATTCAGAATCCAAAATCATCGAATTACTGGATAAGAACCAACAAATTTCAGGAGTAAATTCAGGATTGAATGTAGCCGAATTAATGAAAATGGTCGATTATTACAAACTCAAAAGAACAGAAGCAAACAATACTTATGATACTTTAGACGAAAAACTAACCAAACTTAATGCCCTTCTAGTCAAATTGAATTCAAAACTGGAAATTAACAGTTCCAAAACGGATAAAATTTCAAAAGGAAAAATAATCCTTCAGGTCATGAATGAAGTGGCCGGGAATGTCGATTTTGACATTAATTACCTGAGTGGTGCTGCAACCTGGAAACCTTTTTATGATTTGCGGGCCAACAGTGTTGCGGAACCAATTAATGTGATGTATAAAGCACAAGTTTTTCAAAACACGGGAATAGACTGGAAAAATGTAAAATTAACTTTATCCAGCAGTAATCCAAACCAAAACACACAGGCTCCAAAGGTGAATCCTTGGTTTTTAAGAGCTCAGCAAACCCAACTGAGTGTATATCCTGCCGGAAATGGCCCAGCAAAATTAGAAGAAACCGTTGTGATAGGATATGACGCCAAGAAAAAAAGTGTAGGTTCGGAATCCCTGTCTTCTATTTCAAATTACACTACGATTAATGAAAACCAGCTCAATATTTCCTTCGATATTGATATTCCCTATGATATTTTATCCAATGGAAAAGCCCATAGCGTAGCTCTAAAAGAAATTAAAATCCCCGCAACATTCAAATATTATGCGGCTCCAAAACTGGAAAAAGAAGCCTTCCTCATGGCAGACATCAACGACTACTCCAAATACAATTTGCTGAACGGGGAAGCCAATATTATTTTTGAAGGAATGTATGTGGGCAAAACAACCATTAACACAAATCAGACTTCAGACACCTTAAGTTTGAGTATAGGAAGAGACAAGAAAATTGCCATCAAACGAGAAAAAGTAGCCGATAAATCTGGAACAAAATTTTTATCTACCAAAAAAGAGCAGATGTTCACATATGACATAACCATTCGCAACAACAAAAAAGAAGCCGCTCAATTGCTATTGAAAGACCAATATCCGTTAAGTCAAGATAAAGAAATCGAAGTAGAATTACTTCAAAGCGATCATGCCAAAGTAAATACAGAAACTGGAATTCTTACTTGGGATTTGAGTTTAAAACCCAATGAAACCAAAAAAATAAGAATCAGTTACAATGTAAAATATCCTAAAGAAAAAGTAATAGATAATTTATAAAAAACTAAACCCGACAGATTTTGAAAACCTGTCGGGTTTTATTTAAGGTGCCGGATCCGGAATAACAGCCTGAACCGCGTTTATTGCGTTGATGACCTCCTCTGATAAAACAATATCTATCGTAGCAATATTTTCTTTTAATTGTTCCATCGTCGTAGCTCCGATAATGTTACTGGTCACAAAAGCCTGTTGGGTTACAAAGGCCAGAGCCATTTCGGTTAAGGTTAACCCGTTTTTATGGGCGACTTCCTGATACATTCTCGTTGCTTCGGTACATTGGGCACTGTTATATCTTGAAAATTGCGGAAACAATTTGATTCGGGCATTGGGATGGCTTTCACCCGACAAAAATTTACCAGACAGCACACCAAAAGCCAATGGGGAATACGCAAATAAACCTACATTTTCCCGCAGACACAGTTCGGCAGAACCCACTTCAAACAAACGGTTCAACAAGGAATACGGATTCTGAACGGTGGCAATTCTAGGCAAATTATGGTATTTGCTTTCTTCCAGAAAACGCATAATCCCCCAAGGCGTTTCATTTGAAAGTCCGACATGTTTGATTTTTCCCTGTTTGACAAATCCGTCTAAGGTTTCTAAAACGGCATGAATATTATCTTCCCAAGCATCCTCCTGCACTTTGAAACCACGTTGCCCAAAAAAATTGGTTTTACGTTCCGGCCAGTGCAATTGGTACAAATCGATATAATCAGTTTGTAGGCGTTGTAAACTTTGGTCTAACGCAAACTTGATACTCGCTGGCGAAAAATCATTTTTCTCCCGCATGTAGGTAAAATTAGGATTCGGACCTGCAATTTTTGTTGCCAAAACAATCTCGTCTCTTTTTCCGGTTTTCTTGAACCAGGTTCCCAAAATGCGTTCCGTACTGCCATAAGTCTCCTCGCGCGCCGGAACCGAATACATCTCGGCTGTATCAAAAAAGTTGATTCCTTTTTCAACCGCATAATCCATTTGGGCATGACCATCGGCTTCCGTATTTTGCTGACCAAAAGTCATCGTTCCCAGACAAATTTTACTGACTTTTATATCGGTATTGGGTAAAGTAGTGTATTTCATTTTTAAAATTAAATTGATCTAAACAAGCTTTGCCAAAGTTTTGAACCTTGGCAAAGCTGTATTTTTTAATTTATCTCATTCAACATTTCGGCAATCTCATCCAGTCTTGGCGTAAGGATAATTTCAATTCTTCTGTTTTTAGCTTTTCCTTCCGGAGTTGCATTGGTTGCCAAAGGCGAAAATTCCCCTCTGCCCGCTGCGGTAAGATTCTGTTTGTTGATATCTTTATTTTCACTCAAAATCCCCACAATTGCAGTCGCACGTTTGGTCGATAAATCCCAGTTGTCTGCAATAGGGCCTGAACCGCCGTAAGGATCATCATCCGTATGGCCTTCTATCAATACTGAAATATCCGGATTGTCCCCCAAAACTTTCCCTAATTCTACTACTGCTTTTTTCCCTTCGGGACCTACGGCCCAACTGCCGGAATTGAACAATAATTTGTTTTCCATAGAAACATACACTTTTCCGTTTTTCTGCTCTACCGTCAGTCCTTTTCCTTCAAAACTATTCAGGGCTTTAGAAAGGGTTTCTTTCAGTTTTCTCATGGCAGCTTCCTTAGCGGCAATTAAATCTTCCAGTTCTTGCAATCTTTTCGAGCTTTTGCTTAAACGCTCTTCTTCGATAGCCAAAGCTTTTTCTTTAGCATCTAATTGTGCCAACAAATCGCGGTTTTTATTCATGTTTTTCTGCAAAGCATCATTACTGTTTTTCTCTAAAGCATCATACGATTCCTGCAAAACTTTAATTTTGTTTTTCAAGCCCTCATTTTCGGCTAATAATTTATCTCTTTCTGATTTTACAATATTCAAATTCCCTTTTACTGCATCCAAATCGGATTCTAATTGATTTTTAGCTTTCAAAAGTCCTTCATTCTCATCGGCCAGACTTCTGTTTTCTTTCTTTAAATCGGTATACTTATTTTCTAATTCCGTATAAATTTTCTTAGAAACACAAGAAGTGGAAAGAGCGATCAGCATCAATCCAAGGGAAATTTTTTGTGTCATTTTTATCATTTAAAATAGATTTATAGTGTATATTTTCAATTATGCTATCTCAACCAAAACGGGACAATGATCAGAATGTTTTGCCTCCGGTAAAATAAGTGCTCTTTTTATCCTTTCTTTTAAAGGTTCACTAACCAAGCAATAGTCTATCCTCCAGCCTTTATTGTTGGCTCTGGCCGTAGGCACGCGTACGGTCCACCAGGTATAATTGTCGGGCTCTTTATTTAAAAACCGAAAACTGTCTATGAACCCGTTTTTCAAAAAGGCATCCAACCAGGCGCGTTCTTCGGGTAAAAACCCTGAGACTTTGACATTTCGTATCGGATCATGAATATCAATAGCTTCATGACAAATATTATAATCACCACAAATCACCAGATTCGGAATTTCCTTTTTTAAGTCGCTAATATAATTTTGAAAATCATCCATAAACATAAATTTATGGCTCAATCGTTCACTGTTGGTTCCTGAAGGCAAATACAAACTCATCACCGAAAAATCCTCAAAATCGACCCGAATATTCCGTCCTTCAAAATCCATGTGTTCAATTCCGGTTCCGAAAACCACATTTTTAGGGGCTACTTTGGATAAAATAGCCACACCGCTATACCCTTTTTTGGTTGCCGGAAACCAATAATGATACGGATAACCCGCCAATTCAAAATCCAACAGCGGTAGTTGTTCCGGTGTCGCTTTAATTTCCTGAAGACAAATTACATCCGGATTGGCCTGTTGTAGCCAATTGACAAAACCTTTGGAAATTGCCGAGCGAATTCCATTGACATTATAAGAGATAATCCTCATTTTTTTATTATTTTGAATCCCAAAAGTAGTAAAAAAATAAAAAGTATCTTGTAGAAAAATTGGTAAAACAAATCAGGCTATAGGCGAATAATGGAGTTTTTTTCTATCTTTGTTTTTCCCTCAAAAAAACAACATAGTAAATGGGTTTAGTTACAGCCAAAGAAGTTGCAAAAGCAATAAATGCTGACAAATATGGAGTTCTTGGTACTTTTTCAGGCTGGTTGCTTATGAAAGTGCTCAAAATTTCCACACTTAATAAATTTTACAACAGGAATAAACATCTTAAAGACATTCACTTCCTCAATGCAATCATAAATGATTTAGACATAAAGTTTGAAATTCCGGAAGAAGATTTAAAACGCATCCCTAAAGATGGCGCTTATATCACCATTTCCAACCATCCTCTTGGTGGAATTGACGGGGTCTTATTATTGAAATTAATGCTCGAAAGAGAACCTAATTTCAAGATTATTGCCAACTTTTTGCTGCACCGCATTGAGCCCCTGAAGCCTTATATCATGCCGGTAAATCCTTTTGAAAATCACAAAGACGTGAAATCGAGTGTGATTGGACTGAAGGAAACCCTACGTCATCTGAGCGACGGAAAACCACTCGGCATGTTTCCTGCCGGTGAAGTTTCGAGTTTCAAAGACGGCAAACTTACCGTTGATAAACCTTGGGAAGAAGGAGCTATGAAGGTAATCCGAAAAGCGCAAGTTCCCGTTGTCCCTATTTATTTTCATGCTCAAAACAGCCGACTATTTTATTTACTTTCTAAAATCAGTGGCACACTGCGCACGGCAAAATTACCTTCGGAAGTATTCAGTCAAAAACATCGCGTAATAAAAGTTCGTATTGGTAAACCTATTTCGGTAGCCGAACAAAATGAATACAAAACGATAGAAAGTTTCTCTGAATTCTTGAGAAAGAAAACCTATATGTTGGCCAATCCGTTCGAAAAAGACAGTAAATTACTGACTCCGCCCAATTTGAAAATACCGAAAAGCCCTAAAGAAATTGTGACTCCGGCCAATGGAGAAAAAATGATTGCCGAAGTCAATGCGCTCAGAAGCACCGATTGCAGACTGTTACAAAGCAAAAACTACGAAGTCTTTTTTGCCCAAGCCAAAGCGATTCCGAATATTCTTCATGAAATTGGACGTTTACGAGAAATTACCTTTAGAGAAGTCGGAGAAGGAACCAATGAATCGATTGATTTGGACCAGTTTGACCAATATTACCACCATCTTTTTTTATGGGATGATACCGAAAAGAAAGTGGCGGGAGCTTATAGAATGGGTTTGGGTTCTGAAATTTATCCCAAATACGGAATTGAAGGTTTTTATTTGAATGATCTTTTCCGTTTTGAGAGTGAACTCCATGAGATGATGCACCATTCTATCGAAATGGGCAGAGCATTCATCATCAAAGAATACCAACAAAAACCGATGCCTCTTTTCCTGCTTTGGAAAGGAATCATTCATACGACCTTACGTTTTCCAGAACACAAATACCTTCTTGGAGGCGTAAGTATCAGCAATCAATTCTCGGATTTTTCGAAATCGCTGATGATTGAGTTTATGAAATCCAACTATTACGACCCATATATTGCCCAATACATCCATCCGAAAAAGGCATATAAGGTAAAACTGAAAGACGCTGACAAGGATTTTATTTTTAATGAAACGGAAGCCGACTTAAACAAGTTCGACAAGATTATTGATGAGCTGGAACCGGGAGTGTTGCGTTTGCCGGTTTTAATTAAAAAATACATCAAACAAAATGCAAAAGTGGTCGCTTTTAATGTTGACCCTCTGTTCAACAATGCGATAGATGGCTTAATGTACATCCGGATTGCCGATATCCCGGAAAGCACCATGAAGCCCGTTATGGAAGAATTCCAGGCAGAACTGGAGCGAAAACTAAGCGAAAAAGACGAATTGCAATAAATTCATATTCCCAATAACTAAAAAAAGTCTCGAATAGTGAGACTTTTTTTATGCTTAAAACCAAGGTTTTTTATTCAATTGATAGGTATTGTAAAACTCCTGATCTGATTTGGTCAAATAAATAATCCCTTCAATCAGCCCAAGCAAACCTGTAAGTGCACCACAGGTAAAAAGGCTCATAAAAAGCCAGATAATCCCCTCGGTAGTATAGCCTAAAAGAAATTTATGAATCCCAAAAGGCCCTACCAAAATAGCCAATATACCAGCGGCCAACTTCTTGTTATCCTCCTGAAATGGCTGCGGATTATTCCACGCTTCGTGTTTTGAATTTACCATGATTGTTGTTTATCGATTGATTTTCAATAAATAAATTTAAGAAAATAAATGCACTTTTGTAAACCGAATTCAAACTTTTGAAAATTATTCTTTTTGAAAATACAATGCTTTGATTTTATCGACAATCACCTGTGCCAAACGTTCGTGACTTTCAAAGGTCCATCCGGCGATATGCGGCGAAAGGATTACCTTTGGAGAATCCAGTAAATACTGGAAGGCTTCCGGCGTGCTGCCATCGGTAAAAAGCGTTTCAAAAGATAATTTTTCATATTCCAATACATCCAATCCTGCACCGAGGATTTTACCTGATTTCATGGCCGCTACCAAATCGGCGGTAACGATATTTTTCCCGCGAGAGGTATTAAAAATCCAAAAAGGCTTCGCAAAACGGTTTATAAAATCGCTGTTGACCATTTTATCCGTTTCGGGAGTCCACGGAATGTGTAAACTTAAAACATCTGTCTTTTGTTGGAATTCCTCCAGACTCACCTGTCTGGCATTTTCATTCCCAACATTTTCTTTGATATCATAACACAAAACTTTTACATCAAACCCACGAAGTTTTTGGGCAAATGCTTTTCCCATGTTACCATAACCAATAATTCCTACCGTTTTGCCGTCCAATTCATGACCACGGTTGCTTTCCCGGTTCCAATGCCCGGAACGGATTTCCCTGTCGGCTTGGTTTAGATTATTAAACAGAGACAAAATCATTCCCAACGTATGCTCTCCCACCGCATTTCGGTTGCCTTCGGGAGCGGCGATGAGCGCGATATTTTTAGACTCAGCATATTCACAATCGATGCTTTCCAATCCGGCACCTACACGGGCGATAAACTGCAAATTGGTCGCTTTGTCCAAGAAGGTTCTATCAATTTTAAACCGGCTTCGGATGACGATGCCGTGATAATCCTGAATTTTGGCTTCAACCTCCGCTTTGGAGGATTTAAAATCCTCGAAATTACTAAAACCGGCTTGTTGCAATTGTTCCCACAACAACGGATGATTGCTGTCGATATGAAGGATTTTAATATCCATAAAATAGATTGTTTTTGAGACCTCAAATTAACAAAAAAAATACGATTTATGATTTATGCGAATCGCTAAAGAAGCATTTCATTTTTTCCTATCCGTATTACTTTAACACAACTTTTTGAAAAAAAAGAAGCCAAAAACATCTACATTGCTATCTTTGTATATAAATGTGTTTTTTACATTTATATTTAACCCAAGAATTACTATTAGAAAAACCACACCTAAAAAAACAAAAAAATGAAGCTCACCAAACTCTTACCCCTTACGCTTGCGACCACACTCCTTGTCTGCGGATGGAATGTCAACGCACAAAAATTGCAAAAAAACCAATTCAACAACCCCATAGCCTGGCAGCGAGCAGATCCTTTTGTAACAAAAACTGCCGATGGCACTTATTACTTTGTTGCAACGGCACCGGAGTATGACCGTATTGAGATACGCAGTTCCAAAACCATCAACGGCATCAAAGAGGCGAAACCGGTAGTGGTATGGCGCAAGCACGACAAAGGCCCGATGGGCAACCACATTTGGGCTCCCGAAATGCATCGCATCGAAGGCAAATGGTACATCTATTTTGCTGCCGGTTCGGCCGAGGAAAAATGGAGTATTCACAAATATGCCTTATCCAATCCGTCAGCAGATCCTACCAAGGGCGAATGGAAAGAGGAAGGACAGATTAAAACCAATATAGATATCTTTTCCCTGGATGCTACCACCTTTGAACTGAACGGCCAACGTTATCTTATTTGGGTAGATAGAGGACCCGGAAAAGTAGTTAATACCAGCTTGTATATTGCAAAAATGACCAGCCCAACAACAGTGGATGAAAAACAAATTGTTATTAGCCAACCTGACTATGATTGGGAAATGCATACTTACAAGGTAAACGAAGGGCCCGCCGTACTTGTCCGCAATGGGAAAGTATTCCTAACGTTCTCTGCCAGTGCAACTGATGCGACTTATTGCCTAGGTCTGCTTTGGGCAAAAGAAGGTGCCGATTTGCTCAATCCGGCTTCTTGGAACAAATTAGACAAACCCGTTTTCTTTACTAACGAAAAATTTAAACGTTATGGACCGGGACATAATAGTTTTACGGTTGCCGAAGATGGTAAAACCGACATTATGATTTACCATGCCCGTGATTACAAAGAAATTGTTGGTGACCTATTATACGACCCGAACCGCCATACCCGTGCCAGAGTATTGAAATGGACTAAAGACGGTATGCCTGATTTTGGTCAAGATTTAGATGATAATGATATGGCACTTAAAAAATCAAAAAAATAGATCTTTCATTTAATAAAAAAGGGGCTTCTCAATAATTTAAGAAGCCCTTTTTTTTATATTTTAAAAGGAATTAAATTCCTTTAATTTTCTTTACTGCTGCTTTAATTCCGCGTATTAATGACGAGCTAAATCCATGAGATTCCATTTCGCTCAATCCCGTAATGGTACAACCTTGAGGAGTCGTTACTCTGTCGATTAATTGTTCCGGATGAATCTGTTCTTCCATTACCATTTCTGCAGCTCCTTTTACGGTTTGTGCCGAAATGGCCAAAGCTGTTTTCCAGTCAAATCCGATTTCGATACCTGCCTGCATAGATGCCCTAATGTAACGCAAGGCAAAAGCGGTTCCGCTAGCCGCCAAAACAGTAGCCGCATCCATCAATTTCTCATCAATCACTGGGGCTGTTCCTAAATCTTGAAAAAGAGTGACTACTTTTTGTCCCTCAGCGGTGTGTTTTTCATGGAAAGAAATACAGGTAGCCGATTCCCCAAATTGTGCCGCAATATTCGGCATGATTCGGATGGCTTGGTGTTGGGATCCTATTTTATTCTGCAGGGCTTCTATAGACAAGCCACTCACAGCCGAAGCAATGGTTTTATTGGCAATTACCGGAAGGATTTCGGCCAATACTGTGTCTACCTGGTACGGTTTTATCGTCAAAATAATAACATCGGCCTCTTGAATTCCCAGTTTGTTATCGGATGAAACCGTAACACCCAATTGTTCCAGATGCAAGATGCTTTCGGTATGTCTTCTGGTAACGGTTACTTTATGCCCTTGAGAAAATTTGGCGATTCCCACTGCTATAGAAACCCCTAAGTTTCCTCCTCCAATGATATGTATGTTCATGCTGATGCTGTTTTTTTCTCTCCCAAACGCCCTAAAATGCTGATGTAGGAGAATTAATTAGTATACTGTTTCTATTTTCTAAAATTAATCTGAGTATTAAAAACCTAAAATGAGATTGGCAATTCCGAAGTAAATCATAATTCCAAAAACATCGTTTGTTGTTGTAATAAATGGCCCTGTGGCAATGGCCGGATCAATATTGTTTTTGTGTAAAAAAAGCGGCACCAGAGTTCCCAAAGTAGCAGCAAACAAAATAACGACAACTATAGAAACCGAAATCGCCATCCCAACCTGGAATTGCCCATACATAAACGTATGATAGCCCAATACCAACATCGCGATTATGGTACCGGAAATCATGGCTACAGTAATTTCCTTACTGAAATAATTACGGCTAAATTCTTTTAAAGTACCATTGGCCAAACCCTGAACAATAATTGCCGAAGCTTGTACCCCAATATTTCCTGCCGTAGCCGAAAGCAAAGGCATAAAAATAATCAGTGTATAAAATTTCTGGGAAGTGGCTTCATTACCTTTAATCACATAAGACGCAATCAATTCAATAAACATTCCTATCAACAACCAAGGCAAGCGTGCTTTGGTATGTTCGTAAATACTGTCATTGGTTTCAACGTCCTGGGTAATACCCGCCGCCAATTGGTAATCTTTGTCTGCTTCATCCCGAATAACATCGATAATATCATCGATGGTAATTCGGCCCACCAGCCTCCCCATGGCATCTACCACAGGAATTGCCTCCAAATCATATTTTTGCATGATACGGGCAACCTCTACGTCTTCGGCATCCACATTAACCGAAGTCACTTTGTTGATATAAATATCGGCGATTTGAGTCTTGGTTGAAGTCGTCAATAAGTCTTTTAGCGACAATCTCCCTTTTAATCTGTTCTCATCATCGACCACATAAATAGAATGTACCCGGGAAACATTTTCGGCTTGAATTCTCATTTCCTTGACACACGTTAGTACATTCCAATTTTCATTGACTTTAACCAACTCTTTTCCCATCAAACCACCGGCAGTATCTTCCGGATAGCGCAATAAGTCGATAATGTCTTTGGCGTGTTCTAAATCTTCTAACTCAGAGATTACCTCCTGTTTCTTAGATTGGGAAAGTTCAGCGATGATGTCGGCGGCATCATCGGTATCTAATTCGTCCAACTCCTCTGCAATCTCTTTTGCTGAGAGTCGGCCTAATATATTTTCCCGTAAATCATCTTCCAGTTCCAGAAGAATTTCTGCTGTTTTTTCAGAATCTAAAACTTTAAAAATGTAAGTCGCTTCATCAAAATCAAGTTGATCTAAAATCTCGGCAATATCAGCATGGTGCATGTCGTTCAACAAGATTTCTAATTCCTTATCATTCTTGTCGACGATATGCTGCTTTAATTCGAGAATTAAGTCTTTGCTGATTTTAAATTCCATCGGCTTCTATTTTTTGAGTAAGTGCAATAAATTCTGCTACGCTAAGCTGTTCCGGACGAAGATCGAATACTTTATCTTCTCTGAGATTATCGGACAAATTTAAAGTTTTTAAACTATTCCGCAAGGTCTTTCTGCGTTGTTGAAAAGCGGTTTTAACCACTGTAAAAAATAATTTCTCCCCGCAAGGCAAACTGTAATCTGCTTTTCTACGCATCCGCATCACACCCGATTTTACTTTTGGCGGTGGATTAAAAACGTGTTCATCTACCGTAAATAAATATTCCGTATCATAAAAAGCCTGTGCCAAAACCGATAGAATCCCATAAGTTTTACTGCCTTTTTTTTCACAGATACGTTCCGCCACTTCCTTTTGGAACATACCGGCAAATTCCGGAATCTGGTCTCTGTATTCCAATGTCCTGAAAACAATCTGGGTCGAAATATTATACGGAAAGTTGCCAATAATAGCGAATTGTTTACCCTTGAAAACCTCGTTAACATCGTATTTCAAAAAATCTTTGGAAATAATCCGGTCCTTCAATTTGGGATAATTTGCATCAAGATAGGTCACCGATTCGGTATCGATTTCAATCACATAGGTATTGATGCGTTTATCCAACAGATATTTGGTCAAAACACCCATTCCCGGACCTATTTCCAACACATCCTCATATCCTTCTAAACCCAAGGTGTCGGCGATATCCTTGGCGATACTTTCGTCTTTAAGGAAATGCTGCCCGAGATGTTTTTTTGCTTTTACTTTTTCCATGCTGTTTTTTACCTCGAAAGGATTTTTTTTACCATTAAGGTGCTCTATTTTTTTTGCCGCAAAGGCGCAAAGTCACGAAGTGTTTTTTTATTTATACTTAAAACTCCCGCTCAACTCCTCTCGAGGTGACATCCAAGCGCCGAATACACTTCTGTTCACTGCGACTGATCACTTAATTCTAATGCTCCGAAATCAATTGCAACTCTGTCCTGAAAGTAAGCATTTTATCCCCGAATAGTTTTTGCCCTTCTGCCTGTAAAGCGGCTGCATCCTCGAGATAATATTTTTCCAAGGTTTCTTTACTATCCGTAGTGTATTGGGTTGAATAAGTCACTCCGCCCATTTCTTCCTCGACCAAAACCCGAACCAATCGGGCTGCTGAAAACTTACCTGTTGCCAGCATTTCGGGAATGTGTTTGTGCTGCATCCAAATCACCCACTGGTCGTGAACGCTTTCGTGTATATTAGTGGTAACGTTGTATAAAATCATCTTAAATTACTCCTTAATTATTAACTGTTGACATTGTTTTTTGTCATTGCTATTGCCATTCTATAGATTCGAATCCCCTCTTAATTGCCTAAAATTCTTCCGCGCTTCTACAAAATAAATACTGTCTTCGTGATCAAAAAGTATCTTTTCGTATAATGGTTTGGCTTTTTCGGGTTCGTTTAATTTCTTATTATAAATTTCTGCCGAAAAAAACAAGGCTTCATCCGTATAGATTCCGTCTCGGTGATTTTCGATTATATTTTGGTATTGGCTTAACGCCAACGTAAAATCGCCTAGTTTTTCAAATATTTTTCCTAATCGCAACAACGTAACCGCTTCTATTTCCTGTCCTTTAAAATTTTTCAAAACCAACTGAAATTGGGTCACCGCTTCTTGATTCCGGTTTTGATACAACAGATAATCGCCTTTGGCAAAAGCCTTCAAAGCGGTTTGTGTCGAATCGGCCGCCGTGTTGTCATTGATTAACAGAAAATATTCTAACGCATCGTTCGCCACCAGCTGTGTATTAGCAGACTTCAATTCCTTGAACTGTTTCAGAGCCCAGGCAAAATCACCTTTGAAATAGCTCGTCTTTGCCGATTTCAGACTGGCTTCATGCGCCACGACATCATTTTTCAAATCGGTTTCAATCTGCGAATAATACAATAATGCCTGATTGAATTTTTCCTCATACAAAAAAATGTCTGCCAGCTCCATTTTCGCCTGTGCCTGCTGGTACTCATCCAACGGCAATTCGAGTGCTTTTTTGATTATCGTCTTCCCTAACTCCGGATTTTTCAAACTAAACGTAACAAAACGCGCCTGAATCAATTGCAAAGATAAGGTAAAAGGAGCGATTTCATATTGTGTCAAAAGTGCTTCCAGTTCTTTATTGATGGTAACAAAATCAGCCTCCCTGGCTTTCTCGATTTTCATCTCAATCAAATAGGTATGCGCCTGAACCAACAACTCGACATCCATCGTATTGGCAATGACAAATTCTAAGATGAGTTGCGCGGCTTCATGGTCTTCGGCTTCGATGGCCAAATGAGCCAAATCTATTATGCCCGACAAAGATTCCGGATCGCGTTTGTAGATGGCTTTTTCCTGAATAAAAGCTTTCGAAAACTCTTTTTGTTGCACATAAAACCAGCTTAGATAATGATTCCAGAAAATATCCTGGTTTTTTTGCACCCGAAGAATGAGCGCTTTTCGCAGGGACTCACTAAAACGGGCATCCCCATCTTCCGACATAAATCGGGCAAACTGATTCTGAATTAGAATCGAATTTTGAGGAGTGGCATAGGCTTCATCCAAAAAAGTCGTAATCATCTTGTCCTGATCTCCCAATTGTCCGTAAATCAATCCGATCTGGTAATTAAAATTGAAATTCGGCTGCAATTCCACCGCCAATTGATAGGCTTTTAAAGTATATTCCAGCAAGCCTTTTTTATCAAAAGAATAGGCAATTCCGTATACTTCATTTGCGTTTTTCCGGATCCGATCCAGTGCCTGCAAGTAATAACTTTTAGCCTGTTCTTCTTTTTTTTGCAGCTGAAAATTATAGCCCAATTCGACCAAAAGAGTCCCTTGCTTGTATGTATCCAATCGGCTTTGAATGGCTTTTTCGGCTACCTCATATTGCTGCAGTTGTTGGTAACAATCGATGGTTCTAAGGAAATATTGGGAATTTTGAGGAATCTCTTTCAGCAGTTCTTCGTAACTGATTTTGGCTTTTTCAAAATCACCTTTGTCATAATAATACTGAGCCAACTGTTCATTTTGACCAACCGCAAACAGCGAAAACAACAAAGTAATATAAAGAAAGAGCTTTTTCATTATTCATTTTTTTCGCCAAAAGCTATTTAAGTCGAAGGTATTTAACCGCAAATTCGCAAATTATTTTTATAACAGTTGAATAAAAAAATTTGCGAATTTGCAGTAAATAAAAACTAAAGTTAGTCTATAATATCAAACCCGCAGTACGGACGTAAAACCTCAGGAATTACAATTCCTTCCGGAGTTTGGTAATTTTCTATAATTCCAGCTAAAACTCTTGGTAAAGCCAAAGAACTACCATTTAAAGTATGTGCCAATTGGTTTTTTCCATCCTTGTCTTTGAAACGCAATTTCAAACGGTTCGCTTGGAACGTCTCAAAATTAGACACCGAAGAAATTTCCAACCAACGTTCCTGAGCCGTAGAAAACACTTCGAAATCATAGGTTAAAGCCGAAGTGAAACCCATATCACCACCACAAAGACGTAAGATTCGGTACGGTAATTTTAGTTCATTCAGAATTCCTTTTACGTGTTCTACCATGCCGTCTAAAGCTTCGTAGGATTTCTCCGGATGCTCCACACGCACGATTTCTACTTTATCAAATTGATGCAAACGGTTCAACCCACGAACGTGTGCCCCGTAAGATCCCGCCTCACGACGGAAACATGGTGTATACGCCGTACACAAAATCGGCAATTCGCTTTCGTTTAAAATAACATCCCGGAACAAATTGGTTACCGGAACCTCTGCCGTTGGAATTAAATATAAATTATCGGTGGCGTCATGGTACATCTGCCCTTCTTTGTCTGGCAATTGTCCGGTTCCGAAACCGGAAGCTTCGTTGACCAAATGTGGCACCTGCATTTCTTTGTAACCCGCTTCGGTATTTTTATCCAGAAAATAATTAATCAGGGCGCGTTGTAATTTGGCTCCTTTTCCTTTATAGACCGGAAATCCGGCTCCTGTGATTTTCACGCCCAATTCGAAATCGATGATATCGTATTTTTTTACCAGTTCCCAATGCGGTTGCGCCCCTTCATGCAAAACCGGAATGGTCCCTTCCTGAAAAACATTCAGGTTTTCCTCAGGTGTTTTTCCTTCCGGCACAATGTCGGCAGGAAGATTCGGCAACGTATATAATTTATCGGTCAATTCTAATGCCAGCGCATCAAAATTTTCAGCAAGCACTTTACTTTTTTCTTTAAGCGCCACGGTTTTCTCTTTTAGAATTGCGGCTTTGGCTTTCTCCCCGCCTTTCATCAATTCGCCTATATCTTTGGACAATTTATTAGATTCAGACAAAATCCCGTCTAACTCCACTTGAGTAGCGCGACGGCGTTCATCTAATTGTACCACTTCTTCAACAATACTTTTAGCATCGATATTTCTCTTTGCCAAAGCTTTGATTACTTTTTCCTGATTGTCTCTAATAAATGCAATTTGTAACATAGCTTGATATTTATAACTCTGGTGTGTATATTTTTATAAAGGAAGCAAATTTAAGGAAATGTTTGATAGGAACGAGACAAAGTTGTAATGAAAAAGTGCTTTCACGAAGAAGCACAAAGGAATGGCAAAGATTCAACTAGTTTTTCAGTATTTCCTTAAAAGAATCCTACGTAAATCTTTGTAAAATAATCTATACTCTTTTTATCTCGTGACCTACAAATTCTTCAAGTGTGGTGAATATTTCGTCAACCGGAAGCACTTCGAAATCGGGGTGTAATTTCAAAAAATGAGCATTTAAGGCCGTTAAATTTTCATCTAAATCAAAAAAAGCATTGTTGTTGAGCAAATCCCGGATAGGATTTGCACCTTCTAATTTTCCTTTCAAGAATTTATTCAATTTGACGCTGCTCATCAAACGAACTTTTTTAGCTTGTTGTTCAAATAATTCCAAATGTTTTTCGGCGCCAATGAGTGCCAAACCTTCGGCTATCAATTCATTTAATTCGGCATTCCAACCCGAATGATGAACAAATTGCGCAAAATTACCATGCGTATATTGCGAACAATAATAATCCAAATAATAACTCATTAAGGCGTCTTCGTGAATCAACTCATCGTCAATTTTTTCCTCACGCATCAGGTTGATAACCGAAATATTGGAGTTGATTACATCTTGAGGATTTTCGCTGTTGGCGGCTGTTTCTGAAACTATTATTCTACCGAATTCCATCTTGAGTTTTTTTAAGGAGTAGCTTGCAAATTTCGGAGAAATAATTGAGTTGCCTTTATTTTAAACCACAAATTATACAGATTTGCACCGAATATTTTGAGTTGTATATGGGATAAGCGAGAACTTATCTTGGTAATAATTTATTGAACATCAGATTCATCACTGTTCTTTTGCTTATTTATTTTGGCCACTAAAGCTTTCAAACGTAACGCTTTTTCTTTTTTCTCTTCTTGAAGTTTAGCCTTTTTCCGATTCAATAATTTGGTATGTAAAGCCTTATTTTTGGTGTTTTTTTCAGGTCCTTTTGCCATAATTTACCATCTTCTTTAATTGTGTTTGCAAAGATATGAATCGAAAGACTTTGTAAAGCTGGTTTCAAGAAAAAACAGTTGTGATTTATACAAACACTAACTCACATCCCAAAAAAAAAGAGGACTGTAAAGTCCCCTCTTCTATAATCAAACACTTTCAACTTCAATATCAGCGTCTATTTCTATATCATCTGATGTCTCGCCTACTGCGACTAGTACAGGCTTTGAGGCTTTGAGTGCATTAAATCTTTCCAGCTGTTCCATTTCTCCTTCTTCACCACTGAAATAAGGAAAAACATCCATAATCGGCGATTCCGAAATGGCTGGAATAGTATAATCCCCCATCGTATTTTTCATTACCGTAATAGTGTTATCATATGCTTCTTTTACGTCATTGGCCTGCACCAACAGATACATATTTGACTTTCGCTCTTTACCGCTTTCTTCATCATAAGCCAACAAAGAAACTTTTGATCTAAACCAACGGTCTGCATTTTCGAAAGGGTGTATCTCAGCATAATTCGCCACTTTTATAGTCGTGATTTTAAATTCCTCACTGATATAGGCTGACATCTCTTCATTAATCCTGGATTCTGCCTCCGTATACGACAAGGCATCTACTAAATAGGGTTCTGTGGTAACCTTTTGCCCCCCCGTATCATCTGTTTTTCTATATTTTACTTTGCATTCGTACCAAATTGTGCTCATCTCTTTTTTTTTAAGGATGCCAAAGATAGATTTTAAAGAAAAATAAATGCCCTATTCCTAAAATAGATATTCACAATTTCGGCGGGATGCTCCGATTGATTTTTCCGCACTATTTGAATCATTATTATTTCACCAAAAAACAATACTGCTCTGGGAAAACAATCTTTATCGAAATCTCAAATCAGCGACATTTCTCTAGCCCTGATCGAAGCGGCATCCTCTTGTGGCGGTGTCTGCCACAAGAGATAGAGTGAAGAGCAGGAAACAGCTCCTGAAAAAACCTTAATACCAAAGTGTCCGGACTCAATTGGATTCCTTATTTTTGCCGGAAATTAAACTGAATTATGTTACAGAATCCTAAAAGATATACGATTACAGCGGCATTGCCTTATACTAACGGACCGATACACATTGGCCATTTGGCGGGAGTTTACGTGCCTGCGGATATCTATTCAAGATATTTAAGATTACAGGGGAGAGACGTTTTGTTTGTTTGCGGAAGTGACGAGCATGGCGTGGCGATTTCGATGAAAGCCAAAAAAGAAGGTATTACACCTCAGGAAGTAATCGATAAATATGATGGCATTATCCGCAAATCATTCTCTGATTTTGGAATTGCATTTGATAATTATTCTCGAACTTCGGCTAAGATTCATCACGAAACAGCTTCGGAGTTCTTTAAAAAACTGTACGACAACGGTGATTTTATCGAAGAGGTAACCGAACAGTTGTATGATGCCAAAGCGGATCAGTTTCTGGCAGACCGTTTTGTAACCGGAACCTGCCCGAAATGTGGCAACGAAGAAGCCTACGGTGACCAATGCGAGAAATGTGGTTCTACCTTGAATGCTACCGATTTGATCAACCCAAAATCGACCATAACCGGAGAAACCCCGATTTTGAAATCGACCAAACACTGGTTTTTGCCTTTAGACCGTTACGATGCGTTTTTGAGAGAATGGATTTTGGAAGGCCATAAAAACGACTGGAAACCGAATGTATATGGACAAGTAAAATCGTGGATTGACGGCGGATTAGAGCCTCGTGCCGTAACCCGTGATTTGGATTGGGGAATCGATGTTCCGGTAGAAGGTGCCGAAGGAAAAAAATTATACGTTTGGTTTGATGCGCCAATTGGTTACATCTCATCTACAAAAGAATGGGCGTTGCGTGAAGGAAAAGACTGGACACCATACTGGAAAGACAAAGACACTAAACTGGTGCACTTTATCGGGAAAGACAATATCGTGTTTCATTGCGTGATTTTCCCGGCGATGTTGAAAGCCGAAGGGAGTTATATTTTGCCCGACAATGTCCCAGCCAATGAGTTCTTAAACTTAGAAGGTAATAAATTATCTACTTCTAAAAACTGGGCGGTTTGGTTGCACGAATATTTGGAAGAATTCCCAAACCAACAGGATGTATTGCGTTATGCTTTGACCTCAAACGCACCGGAAACCAAAGACAATGACTTTACCTGGAAAGATTTTCAGGCAAGAAACAATAATGAATTAGTGGCGATTTTTGGAAACTTCATCAATCGTGTCGTAGTGTTAACCAACAAATATTATAACGGCGTCGTTCCAACTCCAAACGAACTTTCGGAAGTGGACGAACAAACTTTGGCAGAATTGAAAGCCTATCCGGCGGTGATTTCAAGTTCAATTGAACGGTATAGATTCCGGGAAGCTTTGGGCGAAATGATGAATGCCGCCCGTCTAGGGAATAAATACCTAGCCGATGAAGAGCCTTGGAAAATGGTCAAAACCGATCCGGCCCGTGTGCAAACCCAAATGTATGTAGCATTACAAATTGCAGCAGCTTTGAGTGCCCTTTGTGCCCCGTTCCTGCCCTTTACCGCCAAGAAATTATCCCGAATATTAAATATCGACAAACCCATTCTTTGGAATACTATTACTGACACTGAAGATTTGATTCCGGCCGGACACCAAATCGGGGAAGCCGAGTTGCTGTTTGCGAAAATTGAAGACGAGGAAATCCAAAAACAAATCGACAAATTAGAAGCAACCAAAACCGCAAATTTAGCTGAAAACAAAAAAGCAGAACCACAAAAAGACCTGATTCAATTTGAGGATTTCGCCAAAATGGATTTGCGCGTGGGAACGATTCTGGAAGCCGAAAAAATGCCCAAAGCCAATAAACTTTTGATTTTAAAAGTCGATACGGGAATTGATGTTCGCACCATTGTTTCAGGAATTGCCGAGAGTTTCAAACCTGAAGATATCGTTGGCAAACGTGTGACTGTTTTAGTGAATCTGGCTCCAAGAGCGCTACGCGGCGTAGAAAGTCAGGGTATGATTTTGATGACCACTAACGCCGAAGGAAAACTGGTTTTTGTCAATCCGGATGCGGATAGTGTTGGAAATGGGGAAACGATAAATTAAATTCAACCGCAAATTCTCAAATTTTAATTTAAAAAATAATCTGCGAATTTGCGGTAAAAAAATAAAAAATGAACCTAAAAGTAATCGCTTTCGACGCGGATGACACCTTGTTTATCAACGAGACTTATTTTGATGAAACCGAGAAAAAATTCTGCGGACTGATGGAAGATTACCTCTCCCATCAGGGCATTTCCCAGGAACTTTTTAAAGTAGAAATCGACAATCTCAAATTGTACGGATATGGCATCAAAGGTTATATCCTGTCGATGATTGAAGCGGCTATGACCATTTCCAACAATTCAATTCCGGTAGAAATTATTGAAAAAATCATTCAGTATGGAAAAGAATTGTTGGAAAAACCCATTGTTTTATTGGATGGCGTTGAAGAAACCTTGGCAGCACTGCATGGAAAATACAAACTGGTGGTAGCCACCAAAGGCGACCTACTAGACCAAAGAAGAAAATTACACGATTCGGGTTTGGGGCATTATTTTCACCACATTGAAGTGATGTCAGACAAACAGGAAAAAGATTATACAGATCTCATCAAACGTCTGGAAGTACAACCCTCTGAGTTTTTTATGATTGGCAATTCCCTAAAATCGGATGTCCTACCGGTTTTAAACATTGGTGGCCATGCCGTTCATGTGCCATTTCATACCACTTGGGCACACGAAAAAATTGACCATAAAATAGAACATCCTAACTTCAACACGTTTGATAAAATAACAGAAGTTTTGACTATCTTAAACAAATAAAACTCCTTTTACGGCAAGTACACTCCTTTTATATTTTTTAGAAACCTAAAAACCAATGCTATACGATTTTTTTGTAACTTTACTAAAAACGTACTGCCATGTTATCAAAAAATATAGAACAAGCACTTAATGATCAGATTCGTATTGAAGCTGAATCATCCCAAACCTATCTTTCTATGGCTTCTTGGGCAGAAACTCATGGTTTGGAAGGAATTTCAAAATTTATGTATGTCCAATCTGAAGAAGAAAGGGTACACATGCTTAAATTGGTACGGTATATAAATGATCGTGGAGGCCATGCCAAAGTAAGCGAATTAAAAGCCCCAAAAATCAGCTACGAAACATTTCAGGAAATGTTTGAAGAACTTTACAAACACGAAGTTTTCGTTTCTGAATCGATTAATAAATTAGTGCACATCACCTTTGAGGAAAAAGATTATGCAACCCATAATTTCTTACAATGGTATGTAGCCGAACAAATAGAAGAGGAAGCCCAGGCCAAACTCATTTTAGATAAAATAAACCTTATCGGCGATGATAAAGGCGGCTTGTACTTATTTGACAGGGATATTCAACAACTAACTTTGAATAGCACCGCCTCTACTTCTAAATAACAAATACGCTCTCAGAATCTAAAATGCAACTTGGTTTTAATGCTGCCGAAATTGAGTAAAAAGAATAAAAATAAGGACCCGAAAAAGGATCAATCTGATAAAAAAGGCTCTAAAAAAAAGCTTAAGTCAAAATGTTGTGAAAATTACAAAAAAGGAGAAAAACACCGTTGCAAACGTTGTCCCAGATTTGATTTAGGCCATACCGAATAAAATAAAATCGCAATGCAGAACCTCACAAAAGGAGAGAAAGCATTGCGACTTTATTATCTGTTTGACCGGATTACTTTCCTAACAACAACACCTCATTAACCACTACTTCGGTAAGATAGCGTTTCTCCCCGTTTTTATCGTCATAGCTTCTGTGGGTGAGTTTCCCTTCAACAGCAATTTCTTTGCCTTTGGTCACATATTTCTCTATGATTTCGGCCGTTTTCCCCCAAGCTACCAATTTGTGCCATTGGGTTTCTTCTACTTTTTCCCCTTTGTCATTTTTGTAAATTTCATTAGTGGCCAAGGTGAAATTGGCTAATTTTTTTCCTCCGTCAAACGTTTTAATTTCCGGCTCTTGCCCTACGTGACCGATTAACTGTACTCTGTTTTTTAATGCATTCATGGCTTATAAAATTTAAATGTTAGTATACTATTTTGTTGAAAGATTCGTTCCAATCAACAAGGCAAAGATGCGACAGCTTCCAAAAAATATTCGGTTACTAACTGCTTACTTTCGGTTGTAACTATTTGTAACCGTTTGTAAATGGATAATATTTTGACTACCTTGCTGAAAATCAAATCCATTTTATGCAAGCCGAAATTAACAAAGTTGAGTTGCGCAATCTAAAAATAGAAGATTACAAGGAACTGAAAAGTTCCATGAAAGTTTCCTATCCTGAAATGGTTGACAATTATTGGAGAGAATCCGATATCAAAAAATTACTGAAAATATTCCCAGAAGGACAACTCGTAATTTTAGTGGATAATGTAGTGGTGGCATCGGCATTGTCACTGATTGTTAACGAAGATTTGGTTGAACAAAATCACGATTATGCAAAAATAACAGGAAACTATACCTTTTCTACACACAACCCAAAAGGGGATGTCCTGTATGGTATTGATGTTTTTGTCATACCTAAATACAGAGGTTTACGTTTGGGACGCCGTCTGTATGATGCCCGAAAAGAAATCTGCGAACAGTTGAATTTAAAATCCATCGTCTTTGCCGGACGCATCCCAAACTATGGAAAATATGCACACGAAATAACTCCAAAAACCTACATCGACAAAGTTCGAAGAAAGGAAATTCATGATCCCGTGCTTTCCTTCCAGTTGAGTAATGAGTTTCACGTAATGCGTATCATGAAAAATTATCTCGAAGAAGATAAAAAATCCAAAGAATTTGCGGTACTGTTGGAATGGAATAATATCTATTATGTTGAAGAACCAAAAATCATCAACATTGAAAAAACGGTTATTCGATTGGGATTGATCCAATGGCAAATGCGTCCGCTTAGAGATTTGGAAGCTTTGTTTGAACAATCGGAATTTTTTATTGACGCCGTATCCGGATATGGTAGTGACTTTGCTGTTTTTCCCGAATTCTTTATTGCCCCCCTGATGGCCGATTACAACCATTTATCTGAAGCAGACGCAATACGGGAACTGGCCAAATATGCCGACCCCATTCGGAAACGTTTCCAAGAATTCGCCATTTCGTACAACATCAATATCATCACCGGCAGCATGCCCCATTTGATTGACGGCATATTATACAATGCCGGTTTTCTTTGTAAAAGAGATGGAAGCTATGAAATGTATACCAAAATACACATCACACCAAACGAAGTCTTTCATTGGGGAATTACAGGGGGAAATACAATCCAGACTTTTGATACCGATTGTGGTAAAATAGGCATCATGATTTGTTATGATGTGGAATTCCCAGAGTTATGCCGACTGATGTCGGATGAAGGAATGAACATCTTGTTTGTCCCTTTTCTCACCGATACCCAAAACGGATACATCCGTGTCAAACATTGTGCCCAGGCCCGGGCCATAGAAAACGAATGTTATGTTGCCGTAGCCGGCTGTGTGGGGAATTTACCCGGAGTAAATAATATGGATATTCAGTATGCACAAACCGCCGTTTTCACACCCGCAGATTTTGCCTTTCCTAGCAACGGAATCAAAGCCGAGACTACACCCAATACAGAAATGACCCTCATTGTGGATGTCGATTTGGATCTATTGAAAGAATTACACGAACACGGCAGCGTCAAAATCTTAAAAGACCGCAGACATGATTTGTATCAAATTAAAAGAATAAAACAATGAAGACCTGTTTAGAATGCGGCGAAAAAATCGTGGGTCGCGAAGACAAAAAATTCTGTAGTGACGGCTGTCGCAATGCCTACAATAATAAAATAAACAAGGACAGCACCAATTATATGCGCAACATCAACAATAAATTGCGAAAGAATTACCGCATCCTTTCCGAACTCAATACCGATGGCAAATCGAAAACCACCCGAACAAAGCTCCTCAGCAAGGGTTTTGATTTTGGGTTTTTCACCAATATTTTGCAAACCAAAACAGGAAATACCTACTATTTTCTGTACGATCAAGGTTACCTACCCTTGGACAATGATTTTTATATGTTAGTCAAAAAAGACAATTGACCCCACAACCTCAAATTTACCTACAATGAAAAAAGAGTTTTCTTCCGTTTTTGTCCTCTTGTTTATCTTAGCCACGCTAGGATTAATTTATCTTAGTCTAATGCCACAATGGACATCTGATGATGAAGGGCCACTCAGCGAATTTTCCACAAAAAGAGCTTTCGAACAAGTCAAAAACATTGCTGAAAAACCGCATTATGTGGGTTCGAAAAACCACGAAACAGTAGCCCAATATCTTCAAAACGAACTTCACAAACTGGGGCTCGAATCTACAGTACAAGAAGGTTACACTTTGACGGATTGGGGAAATTTAGTCAAATCCAAAAACATCTTAGCCCGGATAAAAGGAAGCCAAAACTCCAAAGCCTTGTTGTTGCTCACCCATTACGACAGTGCGCCTCATTCTTCTTCCCGTGGTGCCAGTGATGCGGGTTCGGGGATAGCGACCATACTGGAGAGTGTTCGCGCTTTTTTATACAACAAAACCCCGCATAAAAACGACATCATCATTCTTTTTTCGGATGCCGAAGAATTGGGTTTAAACGGTGCTGCCCTATTTGTCACCCAACACCATTGGGCCAAAGAAGTGGGCGTTGTACTCAATTTTGAAGCACGCGGTTCCTCAGGTCCGAGTTATATGCTGATGGAAACCAATCACGGGAATGCCGATTTAGTGAACCATTTCGCCTCCGCCGGAGTGACGTATCCAGTGGCCAATTCGTTAATGTACAGTATTTACAAAATGTTACCCAACGATACCGATTTGACCATTTTTAGGGAACAGGGCGATATTCAGGGATACAATTTTGCTTTTATTGACGGGCATTATAATTATCATACGGCCCAGGACACCCCAAATCATCTAGACAAAAACACCTTAGCCCACCAAGGTACTTATTTAATGCCTTTATTGCATTATTTTGCAAATACCAACCTCAATGCAAAACCAACAACAGATGACGAGGTGTACTTCAATATCCCTTATACTTTAATTCATTACCCTTTCCGTTGGATTGTTCCCTTATTTTTTATCGCATTAGGTTTTTTTGTATTTCTGTTGTTCTTGGGAAGAGCCAAACGCATTTTGTCCTTTCGCGAAATCATCAAAGGATTCATTCCGTTTTTAGGCGCTCTGCTGCTATCGGGTGGGATTACTTTTTTGGGTTGGAAAATCCTATTGAGTGCTTATCCACAATACAATGATCTGCTGAATGGTTTTACCTATAACGGTCATGACTATATCGCTGCCTTTACGTTTTTGACATTAAGCATCAGCATGGCTTTTTACAACCGTTTTTCAGTCAAAAAAGTCACTATGAATCATTATGTAATTCCCCTGTTTTTTTGGCTGCTCATCAACGGAATTTTGGCCTTTACCTTAAAAGGTGCGGCATTCCTGATTATCCCGGTGTATTTCGGGTTACTGCAATTGGGTTGGTTTATCATTTTTCAAAAATCAAATAAAACACTCAACCTGATATCGAGTATTCCGGCTTTACTTATTTTAACGCCATTCATTCCCATGTTCCCCATCGGTTTGGGATTAAAAATATTATTTGGCAGTGCCATGCTTACCGTTTTAACCTTTAGCCTGCTGTTACCTGTTTTTGGGGCTTTCGCCAAAAAAGGACTCTGGTCGGCACTGTTTTTAATGCTGGCTATCGGTTTTTTTGCCAAGGCCCATTACGAATCGGGTTATGAACCAGGCAAAGCCAAATCGAACAGCCTCGTCTATCTCTATGACGCTGAGACCCATAAAGCGCATTGGATTACCTATGACAAAAACCTCGATGCCTGGACAAAAAGCTATTTGGGGGCAAACCCAAAAGAAGCGACAGCCTGGACAGAAACCCCTTTATTCAGCAAATATGACACCCAATTTACTTATGCCACCCAAGCGCCGGTAAAACAATTGGCCCAACCTGACATAGAGTTCTTGCAGGACAGTGTGGTGGGACAATTCCGTTATCTCAAAATCAGAATCAGCCCGAATCGCAACGTAAACCGCTATGACATTTTTGCGAATGAAAAAATAAATTTTTACCATTTTAAAGCCAACGGAGTACCACAACTGGAACAAAAAGGCGTAAAAATGAACCGCAACGGCAAAAAAATCCTAAGTTATTATGTGGTGGACAATGCCCCGCTCGAAATGCAATTTGCGATAGACAAAGCAACTCTTTTGGATATGCAACTGCTGGAAAGTTCTTTTGACCTGATATACAACCCATTGTTCAAAATGACGCCTAGAGCTTCCTGGATGATGCCGACACCGTTTGTACTGAATGATGCTGTAATCATCAAAACAAGAATCCAGCCGACTGCAAAAGCTGTGGAAATTCCGGCAATAGCGCAACCCTATAAAAGAATCCCGAAAGAAATCGTGACTCCAACTATCCAGCAGGATAGTATACCGAAGAATTAATAATTCCAAAACATGAGAAATATTCATAAAAGACCCCTTTTTTAAAATTACATTATAAAAACAGAACAATGTCTCCTCCATAAAAATACGTTTCCAAATAGTTTGTATTTAACCTACTTTTGTACCCTCTATTTTAATTGACAATGAAACAAATTAGCATACTGGGTTGTGGTTGGTTGGGATTGCCTTTGGCGCAAACCTTAATCGGAAAAGGATACACTGTGAAAGGCTCTACAACATCTACAGACAAAATAGCGACACTGGAAAATAAGGGTATCCGAGCGTTTCTTTTGGCATTGGACAGCGTAAGCGTTCCCGATACGTTCCCGGATTTTTTAGCAGGAAGCGAAACCTTGATTATTGCGATTCCTCCCAAATTGAGAGGAAAAAACAAAGACTACTCCGATGCCCATAATAATTCGTTTGTCAAAAAAATAAACAATCTGTTGCCTTTTATACAGCAATCTACAGTTGAAAAGGTACTGTTCATCAGTTCGACAGCCATATATGGCGAAGCCCATGCTGTTGTTGACGAAAACACCATTCCCGTTCCCGTTACTGAAAGCGGTAAACAATTACTGGAAATAGAACAATTGTTGCTGGCCAACACCAATTTTAAAACTACCGTATTGCGTTTCGGGGGATTAATTGGCCCGGACCGTCATCCCGCCCGATTTTTGGCAGGCAAGGAAAACCTCGAAAATCCTAAAGCTCCCATCAACCTGATCCACTTGGAAGACTGCATCGGGATTATTCTGAAAATTCTGGAAACCGATACCTGGAACACCGCTTTCAATGCCGTCACTCCGTTTCACCCTTCCCGGGAAGTGTATTACATCCAAAAAGCATTGGAACAAAATCTGGTTCCGCCTACCTTCAATCAGGAGAAACCTTCGATGGGAAAAACCATATTGAGTGATGATTTGATACAAAAATTGAACTATACGTTTACCAAAACCGATTTATAAAGTGAAAGCCAAAATAAAAAATGCTTTTTCCTCTAAAATCAATGCCATCGGATTGCCTATATTGGCTTTGGCTTGGGTGAGTTTTTTTTGGGGCACCACATGGATTGCCTCCAAGGAAGGCGTACGATATATTCCCGGAATTCAGATGGCTGCCATCAGACAATTCATTAGTGGCTTACTTTATATTGTCTTTTTTTTGCTAATAAAAGCGCCTTGGCCCAAAGGCAAACAATGGAAAACCATCGCCATTCTGGCCATCCTTAATTTTACCTTGAGTAACGGTTTGAGTACAGCCGGTGTCAAATACATCAGTAGCGGACTCGGGGCTATTATTGCCGCCATTTTCCCTATTTGGATTGTCATCATCTCTTTTTTCAGGGGAGAAAAAATAGCTAAACTAGCTGTAACAGGACTCCTAATCAGTTTTGGAGGGGTCTGCATCATTTTCTATGAGCATCTGGGCGATTTCTTGATTCCCGATTTCAGACTGGGTATCATCCTGTCGCTTTTGGCGACCATCACCTGGGCTTTCGGCACCTTGCATACCAAGAAAAAAGCAGCTTCTTTTAATCCTTATTTCAGTTTGGGATTGCAAATGTTTATTTCGAGTATTCTGCTGTTTGCCTATAACGGCGCCACGGGGACATCCGTCAATTTAAGCAAAATCCCTGCCAGTACCTGGTATGCCATAGCCTATCTGGTCATTGTGGGTTCGCTGATTACTTTTAGCATATTTATCTATTCCCTGCAACACCTTTCTGCAGAAATGAGCAGTATTTATGCCTACATGAACCCAATTGTTGCGGTTCTTTTGGGAGCCCTAATTTTTGATGAAGCGCTTACGACGACTATTGTGACAGGAGGTGGAATTACATTGACCGGATTGTATATGGTCAATTATTCACTGAGAAAAGGGCACAAATAATATATTTTTTATTTTAGAAATCATTTTTTTGGCTTCTTTTTCATCCATTTTTATACGAGAACAATGATCCTAAACAAAAAATTCACTAACTTTAATACTCTAAAAATCAAAGAGATGACATAAACGGCAAAACCCCTAAAACACCGAAATGAAAGTCGAATTTGATCGCACGTATAAAACAACAGGAAGACATGAGGTTGGGTTTGACTTTTGGTGCTTAATACTTGCCCCCGCATCCAATAATAAAATTCTTTTCAAGATAAAAGAAGAAAGTACTAAACTTCCATCAACAGAAGGTAAGGACACAAATAGAAAAATTTAAACACTGGTTACTATCCAAAGGCTATAGTGACAGCTCGATAAAAACGTATACTAAGGCATTAAAGTCGTTTTTGGTTTCCTACAATGGAAAAACAGTTACCGAAATTACCGAGGATGTGATACTTTATCAATACTAGCTTCATCCTTAAAAACAATTTATCTTGATGCTATCAAAACCAAATTGTAAATGCAATAAATTATTTTTCAAGACCCTTGGATTCAAAAAAATGGAGATTGAATAAATCCATCGCCCAAAACGTCTCAAAGTTAGTGGTTATTTAAAAGATTACAGAAGAAAATATTTTACAGAATTAATTGAGATTACTTAGTCATAACTGAAAAAAGAAATTATGAAAAAGTCTTTACTTATTATATTGGTTCTCACAGCAAATATAGTATTTGCACAACGAATAGTAAATGGGGTAATAACCACCAAAACGAACACCCCAATTGAAAGTGTAAAAGTTAGCGTGAAAAACACAGATCTAAAAACTTTTACAGATGCGGCAGGAAAGTATTCAATTGAAGTACCGGCCACTTATGGAACACTTGAATTTGAAAAAGAAAATTTTAAAGTCCAGGTAGTCGAAATTACCGATGACATGGCAGATTTAAACATGACATTGATTGCTGATACTGATTTATCTGAACTCAGTTTGGATGAACTAATGAATATTGTAGTTATAACTGCTTCAAAAAAATCTGAAAACAAGAAAATTGCACCGGCAACAATTTATGTTGTCACTGAAAAAGATATTATTGAAAACGGTTACACTGATTTAACAAATTTATTGGAAAACATTCCGGGTGTGGTAGCTATAAGAACCGACCATTTTACTTTTGGCGGACAACGTGGTTTTTTAAGTAATTTTTCGCAAACACTATTGTTGGTAAACGGACGGGAAATGCAGAATTTATTTGCTTCCGAAACATTTATTTCAACACAATTTGCAATGCATAACATAAAACAGGTTGAAATTCTGCAAGGTCCCGCTTCTGCTCTTTATGGTGCAAATGCTTTGGTTGGTGTTATTAATATCATCACAAAAAATGATTCCTTTGATTTTAATCAAATGGAGTATCATACCGGAATTGGAACACAAGGAACTCAGTCTCAAAGCATCGTTTTTGGAAAAAATCTAAATGATTTTCGTATTAGTGGTAGTTTTCGATACTTCCGTAGCAATCTTTGGGATTATAAAGATTTTATAAAAGACACCCTAAATTTCAGACAAGGAGTACCTTCTAACGCGTTTCCCGTAAACCAAGAATTTAAACAGAATAGCTGGTCGCTTCCATATTCTGCGAAAATTTCTTACAAAGATTTTTATGTAGGAATAGAGGGTTATGAGCTTAAAGGCAGTAAAGGACTTGAAAATATTTCGTTAGATTACACGAATCAAAGTGATTACCGTCAATTAGCCTTGTATTATGCCGGTATAGAAAAAGAAATTAATGCCAAACTTAAAATTAATGCAGAACTTCAATTTTATAAAGAAAGATTCTGGGGGGTAAACTACACTTTTGACAACGCTGTCTATGACACAATTGTGAAAAATGGGCATAATCCGGACTTACCCCTTACTGAACAGGAAATTAGAGATAATTTTATGATGGCATATTCACAGCAATCGAGTTCAGGTTCAAAACGATATAAAGGAAATATACAATTAAATTATGTTCCAAGTAAAACCTTATCTATTATCGGAGGGTATACTTTTGATATGTTTGATTTATTAGGTTTAGCTCTTTCTACAGAGAGATTAAATCCTGGTTTTGATGAAACACGCTCCATCGAAAATAGAATGCGCAAACCATTTTTTCGTCAGTACAAAAATTCATTGTTTGTACAATTGCAAAAAACACTATTTGATAAATTATATATCACGCTGGGCGGACGATTTGATTATCACAATAACTATAAATCCATTTTTACCTTTCGCAGTGGTTTGGTTTACACACCTCTTCAAAAAACGTCAATACGATTTCTTTTTGGGCAAGCTTTCCGTGAACCTAATATTTTTGAACTTGGTGCCTCATCGGTAAAAAATGTGGTTAATGAACTTGATCCGGCACGTATGAATACTTTTGAGGTTGGAATTAATCGGTCGTTTACAAATAATTTAATAGCAAATATTGTTGCCTACAAAAATATAGCAACAAATTTTATTGAACCTACCGAAACGGGAGGGTTCATAAATTCAGATAATATAATAAATGTCTTTGGTATTGAAAGTCAATTGTTTTATAAAACAAGAAAAATTAAAACTGAAATCGGTTATTCGTATGTTAAAAAAGATGCTGATGATTACGCTGGGGTGAGTACCGCAAATCTTGGTGTTTATCCGCACAGAATAACCGGAGGGTTGACTTTTAATGCAACTGATAACTTTACAATCAATTCAAGAATCAATTATTATTCTGAAATTCAAGCGAAACATGGCAATAAGGATGTTACACAAATAATTACTATTCCAGCTTTTACTAAGGTTGATTTGACATTTTCTTATGTAAAAATAAAAGTGTACGATGCCGAAATTACTACACAATTACTGGTTACGAATGTGTTTGATTCCCAATTTTATCAACCCAATGTAAGAATAGGTGGTCCAAAACAATTTTTACAACATGGAAGACAACTATTTTGTAATTTAATTTTTAACTTTTAACAATGATAAAGGAATGAAGCAACTGTTAACATCAGTTTGGACATAAGCAGGTTTTGCATGTTACAGGCAATTTTGAAAAAAAGAAAAAGAATTCAATAGTATTTGTCTTAAAAATATAGTGTTTTTTTATTTTTTTTTGATCTTGAAATTTGATAAAACCATAAGAGATTCTTTTTTAAAATTACCTTTTCGTATTTTTGCATCAAATTACTTTTATGAAATCTATTTTTTATAAGTACCGAATCTTTTTTGGTATTTTCCTGATATTCTCTGTTATCACGTTATACTTATTTTATCAAGCACTCAAACCAAACAAAAGCTTACCCATATACAATCCGGCCGATGTCAATCCGGAATTGGTAGACAGCACGGTACAATACATCAGTAAATACCACACCATCGCCGACTTTTCTTTTGTGAACCAAAACGGAAAAACCATCACGCAAAAAGATTATGAAGGTAAAATATATGTAGCCGATTTTTTCTTTACGACCTGCGGTTCTATTTGTCCCAAAATGACCTCCAATTTATTTGAAGTACAAAAAGCGGTTATGAATAATCCGAAAGTGATGCTGCTTTCCCATACTGTTTTTCCCGAAACCGACAGTGTGCAGGCTTTAAAAGCCTACGCGGTGAAATATGGCGTGAATGATGCCAAATGGAATCTCGTTACCGGGGATAAAAAAGAAATCTACACCATGGCGAGAAAATCCTATTTGGCCGTAAAACTGGGTAAACCAGAACAATTATACGATATGGTGCATACCGAAAATTTCGTGTTAGTGGATAGCAAAAGGAGGGTTCGCGGGTTCTATGACGGCACCAAAAAGGAAGAAATCCAACGGCTTATTGAGGATATTAATTTCCTGAGTAACGAATAATTCCGGGAAGAACAACCCAACTATTTACATTTCAAGCACTACAGATACAAACAAAAAATACAAAAATGATAATTATCATTCATTTTAGTATTATAATATGTATTTTTGCAATCTAAATTCAATCTAAATAAGACTTGCGAACTACCATAAATTCACTCAAGAAAGGCGAAAAAGCCATTATCAAAGATTTTGATATTGATATTATTCCTCTAAAACTACTTGAAATGGGTTGTTTGCCAGGAAATACGGTCGAATTGCTCCAAATAGCTCCTTTTGGGGATCCATTGTATTTGGATATTAATGGTTCGCATTTAGCCATTCGTGTGGAAACGGCCAAAGAGATTGAAGTAGAACTTGTCAAAATCAAACTCTAATGACCAACCAGAATATCAATGTTGCTTTAATTGGGAATCCAAATGTAGGGAAAACTTCGGTTTTCAATCAATTGACCGGATTGAACCAACAAGTGGGGAATTATCCCGGAATTACCGTTGAAAAAAAGATTGGTTTTTGCAAATTACCCAACAATATCAAAGCCAACATCCTTGACCTGCCGGGCACGTACAGCCTCAATGCCAGTTCGATTGATGAGAATGTGGTGATTGAATTATTACTGAATAAAAACGATAAATTATATCCTGATGTGGCTCTTGTAGTTACTGATGTGGAAAACCTAAAACGCAACTTACTGCTTTTTACCCAAATAAAAGATTTAGAAATCCCCACCATTTTAGTCATTAATATGGCCGACCGAATGGAATACAAAGGAATTTCGCTGAACATCCCTTATCTTGAAGAAAAGCTAAAAACCAAAATTGCGCTAGTGAGTTCCCGAAAAGGTTTTGGTATCGAAGAATTAAAAAAATTGATTGTAACCTACAAAACAATTTCCAGCGAACCATGTTTGAATGCTTCGGTCATTGACCTAGAATATTTTGACAGTCTTCGCAAAGCCTTCCCAAATCAATTATTATACAAATTGTGGTTGGTAATCACCCAGGATGTTAATTTCCTGAATTTGGAACGTAAAGAAATTCACAGTTCGTTTACCAAATCACATTCCGACTTAAAGCGCTTGCAACAAAAGGAAACCATCAAACGCTATCAATTTATCAATGACGTTCTTAAAGAAGGACTTTCTATAGACACCTCGGTTGCCAAAGATTTCCGCAGCAAACTCGATAAAGTGCTTACCCATAAAATCTGGGGTTATATTATTTTCTTTCTGATTTTATTTGTCATTTTTCAGTCGATTTTCGAATGGTCTAAAATTCCTATGGATTTGATAGACAGCTCTTTTGCTTCTTTAAGCACACTGGCTGCCAACTCTTTACCCAAAGGTGTTTTGACGGATTTGATTTCGCAAGGCATTATTCCGGGAATTGGAGGAATCTTGATTTTCATCCCCCAGATTGCCTTTTTATTTTTATTCATTTCCATATTGGAAGAAAGCGGATATATGAGCAGGGTGGTTTTCCTGATGGATAAAATCATGCGAAAATTTGGCTTGTCCGGAAAAAGTGTGGTGCCTTTAATTTCAGGGACTGCCTGTGCCATTCCGGCCATTATGGCCACACGAAATATCGAAAGCTGGAAAGAACGATTGATTACTATTCTCGTAACTCCATTCACGACCTGTTCTGCACGACTCCCGGTGTATGCAATCATCATCGCATTGGTGATACCGGATACCCGCATTTTGGGAATTCTGAATTTACAGGGATTAACTTTGATGTTATTATACCTTTTAGGTTTTGGAATGGCCATTTTCTCAGCTTATATTTTAAATAAAATCCTGAAAATAAAAGGAAAAATCTTTTTCGTGGTAGAAATGCCCAACTATAAATTGCCTATGTTTAAAAACGTAGCCATTAATGTGGTGGAAAAAACCAAAGCCTTTGTTTTTGGAGCCGGAAAAATCATCTTGGCCATCTCTATCGTTTTATGGTTCCTGGCTTCTTACGGCCCTGGTGAAAAATTCAAAAATGCCGAAACTACTTTCCGTTCCAACCCCATAAACCAAAACTTACCAGAAACCGAAATCAACAATAAGATAGCCGCTTACAAACTGGAAAAATCCTATATCGGAATCATGGGAAAAACAATTGAACCAGCCATTTCCCCACTGGGTTATGACTGGAAAATCGGTATTGCCATCATCAGTTCTTTTGCCGCCAGAGAGGTTTTTGTAGGTACACTGGCAACCATTTACAGTGTGGGCAGCAGCAGTAATGATGATACAATTAAGAACAAAATGGCGGCCGAAGTCAATCCGGAAACCGGAAATAAAATTTTTAATTTCGCCTCCGGTATTTCTTTATTGTTGTTTTATGCCTTTGCCATGCAATGTGCCAGTACCATCGCTATTACCAGAAAAGAAACCAATTCATGGAAATGGCCTTTAGGACAGTTGATTATCATGAGTGGCTTTGCGTATCTCATGGCATTGATAGCCTTTCAAATTTTAAAATAATTACGTATGTTTCAAGAAATTATAGCTTTTATTGCCCTTGGAATAGCAGTCGCTTTTTTAATCCGGAAATTCTTTTTTAAAAAGAAAAAATCAGATAAAAATTGTGGCAGCGGTGACGATTGCGGTTGTCATTGATTCCTAAATGCAATTTGATTGACAACTTCCTTAAAAATCAAATTAATTTAAAAATATAATCCTATTAAATCTTTCTTAACAGCAAAGAAAAATTGATTTTTTTTGGCTAAATTTACGTAGCATAATGTTCTATTTTTTACTTAAAATCAATAGTTTGCGTTTTTAGTCGTAAAAATTAAAATTCATTTTGAAAAATAGCGTTACGCAATTGATTTTTCAGTTTAAAATTAGACAAAACTCATTTTTAATCAACTATAGATTAAACAAAGAACCCTTTTTTGGTAATACCTTGCTGATTTATTATAAAAGGAGTCCGAAAAAAGATAATCGATTTCGATTAATGTGCGCCCACATAAGTTGAATGTTACGACGTTCATTGGGACTTTAAATCTATACTCAGTCGCATTTGGTTTAAACTTATTCCCGTTTTAAACTAAAAATATTTTAAACACTTGTTTATAAAGTCATTACATATATCTTGTTTTAAAATAATTTTTCAAAATATTTTAAGACTGTGCTTTCAAAAGTTGACGTAAATAGAGCAACTTAAAAAATTAAAAATATCATTTTCTAACCTTAGAAAACTTCATCAAAGCAAAATGTATAAAATTAAGAATTACATATTCTTTTTGGGAATTGCTGCCTGTCTGTTGCACGCAAATCCGGTTACGGCTCAAAAGAAGATCGAGGTAGAAGAATATGTTTTAAAAGCTAAATTTATATATGCCTTTATCAATTATGTTAATTGGGATTCTATTGCAAAAACAGACAAAATTAAAGTTGCTATTTTAGGAGAAAGTCCGTTAACCTATGAATTAACCAATATTAATAAAACCAAAAAAATAGAAATAAAGGAATATCCTGATTTATATGAAATCAAGAATTGCAATATTGTGTTTGTGCCAAGTGATTGTACTTATAGACTCTATACAATCCTGTCTAAACTCGCGAATCAACCGGTATTAATTATAACGGAAAAAACGGGTTATGCCAAACAAGGGGCACATATCAATTTTATTATAGTCCAGGACAAATTAAAATTTGAAGTTAACTTAAAAGCATTAAAGGCAACGAATCTCAAAGTCAGCTCTGTATTACTGCAACATTCCATTTTAATACGGTAAAAAGGAGTAAAGATACCAAAAATGTTTTTTTAATATTTAGACCATAAAAATGATTAATCTTCGCAACATATCGATAAAAAACAAACTTGTATTAATGCAGGTTTTTACCTCTGCTTTTGTATTAGGCCTTTGTATTACTGCTTTTGTGCTAATAGACATCAAAGGATTCAAAGACAGGAAAACGAAAAGTGCTGTTGCCATTGCACAAGTAATCGGGTACAATAGTTTCTCTGCACTTGAATTTTTAGATAATGGTGCTGCAGCTAAAATTCTGTCCGAACTGGCCGTACAAAATGATATCATTAATGCCTCTATTTTGGATAAAGACAAAAATATTTTTGCCTCATACACTAAAGAAGGAACCGATCCTAAATTCCGATTCAATGTTACAGGCGAAGAGACACACACCTTCGTCAATGATAATTTACTGGTATACAGCAAGATTAAAAAAGGAAATGAAATCATGGGATATGTGTGCATCCGCTTTGAGTTATCCGAATTGAATAAAATAAAAATGGACGTCTTGAGGCTCGGTATCGTATTATTAATCGTGGGAGTCGGACTTGCTTTTTTGATTGCCATGATTATTAAAAAATACATCTCAAAACCGTTATTGAAACTGGTAACTGAATTACAAAAAATAAAAGATACTGCCGATTACACCATTCGAATGGAGGTGAATGGCAATGACGAAATAAGCATCCTTTCATTAGGGCTAAATAACATGCTGGAAACCATTGAAAAAAGAGACAATGAAGTAGCACAATCTAAAGAGCTAATGCATAAACAAAATACGCTTTTACAGTCAGTTATTCAGAATATGGGCGATGGATTGATTGTTGTTGATGAAAACAAGAAATTTATTATGTGGAATGAAGCCAGTCAAAGGATCATTGGGATTGGACTTATGGACATTCCTTCTGAAAAATGGGCTGAAATCTACGGTTTCTTTTTACCCGAAACCAAAACCTTGTTTGAAACGAATGAATTTCCTTTGATAAAATCATTGCAGGGTGAAGAAGTAGATAATGTAGAAATCTTTATTCAAAACTATAAAAAACCCGAAGGGCTATATGCTACGGCAACTTCCCGGCCATTAAAAAAACTTTCCGGCGAGATTGTGGGAGCGGTTTTAGTGATTCATGATATCACCGAAAGAAAAAATTCAGAAAATGAGATTAAAAAACTAAACGAAGAACTGGAACAAAAAGTAACCGAACGAACAGCCCAATTGGCCGAGGCGGTTAAAACACTCCAAAAAAGCGAAGAAAAATACCGTGAAATCGTTGAAAACACCAGCGATGTACTGCACACTACAGACTATAAAGGAAACTTTACATATATCAATCCCGCCTGTAAAAAATTAACCGGTTACAGTCAGGAAGAATTGATCGGGGAAAACATCTCCGAACTCGTGGCTCCTGAATGGAGAGAGCGCGTGGCCGAATTTTACTTGAACCAATTCAAACATAAAATAGACGAAACCTTATATTCTTTCCCTATCATTACAAAAACAAGGGATCAAAAATGGATTGAGCAAACTGTAACGCAGTTAAGAGAAGGAAACACAATAACCGGCCATAAATCGATCATGAGAGACATTACCGAAAGAAAAGCCGCGGAACAAAAATTAAAAGAAAGCGAAGGACAATTGCAAACCATTTTCAATGAGGCTCCAGATGCCTTAATTGTCATCAATGAAGAAGGAAACATCCTAAGATGGAATCCTCAGGCCGAAAAAATATTCGGATGGTCAATTCAGGAAGTTTTAGGAAAACCTATGAAAGATTTTATTATTCCGGGACAATATATGGAAAGCCATGAAAAAGGGTTTGAACATTTCCTCGCCACCGCCGAAGGCCCATACATCAATAAAACAGTTGAAATTACGGCGCTGAACAAGAAAAATATCGAGTTCGAAATTGAGTTGACCGTATCTCCTGCCACTATTTTAGGCAAGTACATCTTTATTGCATTTATCAAAGACATTTCCTTAAGTAAAAAATTAGAAAATGAGAAAAAAGAAGCTGATAAATTAGTCCGACTCAATGAAATGAAATTGAAATTAATACTGGAAAATATCGGAGAAGGAATTATCGTTACCGATACCCAAAAACAAATTGTTTTATCCAATCATATGGCCGAAGAGATTATAGGAATAAAACAAGATGCCAAGTCGCCAACTACACTGGATTGGTCTGCTAAATATGATCTGTATTACCCGGACAATCAAACCGTTTTCCCTATCCAAAATCTTCCTTTAGAAAAAGCCTTAAAAGGAGAATCTACAGATGATGTTGAAGTAATAATTGAAGATCAGGAAACCAAAGCCCAGAAAAGGGTTGTCATCAGTGGCAGGCCCATCATTGATGAAAACAATTACATCATTGCAGCAGTGGCCAACATCAAAGACGTCACCTATTACAAAGAATTGGAGGTTGCCTTGGAAGAAAGTGAACAGAAATACCGAAAATTAATTGGATTTAAAAGCGACAAAAAATAAAACACGATAGAAATTACTACCTGTGTAGATCAAAAAATTAGGCTGCCCTATCTCGGACAGCCTAATTCTTAAATCTTTCAAGTTCGAATGTGTTTTTAGAATATTGGATTCTTACTTACCATTATTAATACTAATCGGCAAAGAAAAAGTACAGTCAACTTTAATTCCTCTGATTTCTCCCGGCACCCATTTTTCAGCATTTGCAATAAGTCTTAAAGCTTCTTCATCAATACCGTTACTATGACTTCTTAAAATTTTGGGTTCGATTAAATTTCCCTCTTTATCAACTTTAAAACCAACAATAACTTTACCAGTTGTCCCAGTTGGAAGGATAGATGTCCTAAAATTTTTCCCTATATAACTATAAAAATCATTAAACCCATATTGAGGTCTGGGTTTTAATTCTACCTCTTCATAATTGTGTACTATTTTATGGGAGTCGATACTAACACCCAAAATAATTTTTTTATTTTCATAGGTTTCGGTAAAGGTGTAACCTACTCTTTTATCATAACCTTCCCAAAATCCATCCTTAAATCCATCCTTAACTTTTCCGGAAGCAAAATGTTTCTCACCAACCTCTTCGTAATCACCATTTCCATCAATGACGGTTTGAACGCCGTTAGAATTCCAAAATTGTTCAATTTTAAATTGGCTTACCAACTTTTTGGGATCCTCAATATATTCACCAATAAGTTTTTGACTTCCGTTTTCATACCACCTTACTTCTTTACCATTCGGACGGCCTTTAACATAATTGCTTACTGATTTTTTATTCCCATTTTTATAATAAAAAATGAATTCTCCCTGTCTGGAATTTCCGTCTTTAGTTTTAGAATTTCCTTCCATTAATAAGGTTCCCGACTTATAATAATCATAAATTTGGTAGCTATCTTTATTGGAATAATATTCTTTGACTACCCTATAAAAGCTGTGCGCATCTTTAGTCGTTGCATTTAATGATGAATCTAGATATATCGTATTATCTCCTGATGATTGCGAATAATTGATTGAAGAAAATATTAAAAATAGAAAAAGAGTAAATTTTGATTTCATAAAACAGCATAATTAGAAAGACTAATATAATAATTTTATTACAAAAAAATCATTATACTTTCTGAATTTCTATTTTTGGAATAAATGTATTTCCAATTATCAGAAGTATTAAAGTACTAACCGCTTTTTTTTATGATAATGCTTCTCCCTTATTTACCCATTTTTACAAAAAGATTGCTCGCAATTTTATTGGATATGGTTAACTCCTTCCCATCTACATTAATTTTAAAAGACAAATCGAAACTTTCCTGATGGATGATTTCCATTTCAGAGCCCAAGGCAATTCCTTGCTTGTCCAGATATTTCAAAAATTCCGATGAAGTGTCTTTCACGCCGACACAAATTCCGATTTGTTTTTCGACCAGCTCAGAGAGTAGTTGTTTTTCGGTATTCAGGATTTGTCCGGCTGCATTCGGAATAGGGTCTCCATGAGGGTCTTCGGTTGGATTGCCTAAAAAATCATCCAGTTTATTGATGAGTTTCTCCGATTTTATATGTTCTAACTGTTCGGCAATATCATGTACCTCATCCCATGAAAAATCTAATTTTTCCACCAGAAAAACTTCCCAAAGACGGTGTTTTCTAACAATCATCTTAGCAGCTAATTTCCCCTGGGCGGTCAGCGAAACCCCTTGGTATTTTTTATAATTGACCAAATCCTTTTCAGCCAATTTCTTGAGCATATCCGTGACAGATGAGGCCTTAGTGTCCATCATTTCTGCAATGGCATTGGTACTTACCTCTGCATTAGAAACTACGGTAAGATGGTATATCGTTTTGAGATAATTTTCTTCAGAAAAGGTCATTTTGTGGTAGGTTTTAAGAATACAATTATTTTAATAATGCCGGTTCCATAACTTTTTGCCAGATTGCATATCCTTCACTATTCATATGCAGATTGTCTTGTAAAAAAATTGTCGGAATGGGTTTTTTATTGGCATCAAGCATTTTTTCCCAAACGGAAACAAAAACAGCGCTATCTTGTCCCTTGATAAATTTTCTTATTCGTTTATTCCCATCAAGAAGTCTTTCTTTCATTTTCCACCTGCTTGGACTTGGCTTCATAGAAACATAAACAATGGCTGTTTTGGGAAATTCTTTTCGAATATCCTGATATAATCTTTTAAATCTTTCAAAAACAATTTTCCCTGTAATGGAATCCGATGAAGCGATATCATTTTCTCCACAGTAAATTACAATTTGTTTGGGTTTATAAGGAAAAATAACATCGTTTTCATATCGGATGACATCCAGTAAAGTTGAACCTCCGAAACCTCTATTGATAATCGTATGATTGGGAAAATAAGAGGAAACATCTTTCCATTTTGTAAATGAGGAACTTCCTACAAACAGAATGGCATTACTGGGTGGAAACACAACCGAATCCTGCTTTTTAAACGCCAAAATATCGGCTTTAAATTTCTGGGATTGAACTGTATTCAGAAAAAATACAGTCAGTAAAAGAACGATCCATTTACTTTTGAAACTCATCATTATTTTGAAATTTAATTTTTCACAATTAGCAAAGGTATCGAAATTTTATGGCGTAATTTATCTACCGTCGTTCCAAATAGTAAATCTTTAAATCCGGAATGACCATGGGTTCCCATCACCAAAACATCAAAACCGCCGGCATTGATAATTTCCGGTATTACCGTGTGGGGTTTTCCAAATCCCAATTGTACGGCCACTGTAAACCCCTTTTCAGTAAGCATTTCTTTGTATTCCTCCAATAATTTTTCGTCTACCAAGGTCTCATGGTCATCGATATGCTCGCCATACACCATGGCTCCCACCGTTTCTACCACATGAATCAAGGTGTAATTGGCATCCATCCCTCCCAATTCGAAAGCACTGTTCAAAGCCACCTCATCTGCATCCGAAAAATCGACCGAAACTGCAATATTCTTTCTACTGTAACCCGCCACTTTAGAAAAATGCAATTTTAAATTGTGGGGAGAATGGTTGTGTATCGCTATTTTTGATTTGGAAATAAATGGTTTAAAAACAATATACAACAGCAACAACAAGAATCCAAAGGCCAACGGAACCACCGTAAACCACAATACAATTGGATTTTCTGAAATTTCAAGCCATCCTTTTATTTCGTCAAAAACCAATTTAGCATTTAAACTAACAATAATAGTTGCAATAATCCAGGAGGCAAACTGGGTTACTTTACCAATATGAAAACCGTTCATTTTGGATTTGTCACTCACAAAATGAATTAACGGAATAATGGCAAATCCCAATTGCAAACTCAATATCACCTGACTTAAAATCAATAATTTCCCCGTTATCCCTTCTCCAAAAATAGAAATAACAATAACAGCAGGGACTATTGCAATCAATCGGGTGATGATGCGTCGCACCCAAGGCTGAATCCGCAAATTGAGATAACCTTCCATCACGATTTGTCCGGCCAGGGTTCCCGTCACTGTAGAGCTTTGTCCGGCCGCAATCAAGGCAAGGGCAAATAAAACCGGAGCCCACTTCGTTCCCAAAAGCGGTTGTAAAAATTGGTGCGCATCCTGGATTTCGGCTACCTGAAACATGCCGTTCTTATAAAATGTTGCCGCTGCCAAAATCAAAATGGCCGCATTCACAAAAAAAGCTAAATTCAACGCAATAGTAGAATCGATAAAATTATATTTCAAAGCCTGTTTGATTCCGGCAGTACTCCTATCAAATTGTCTGGTTTGTACTAATGATGAATGCAAATACAAGTTATGGGGCATCACAGTAGCCCCAATAATTCCGATAGCGATATACAATGCTGCTTGATTAGGCATTGACGGAATTAAACCCAAAACCACTTTATCCATTTCCGGTTGCGCAAAGAACATTTCGAAAATAAAAGAAACGCCAATCACCATAACCAACGCAATAATAAAAGCCTCCATTTTTCGGATGCCTTTATTAATCAAAAACAACAACAAAAAAGTATCCAAAACCGTAATCATCACCCCTTCTATCAACGGAATCCCAAATAACAGATTGATTCCGATGGCCATTCCCAAAACTTCGGCTAAATCACAGGCTGCAATGGCAATTTCAGCCAAAAAATAAAGTATATAATTGATAAATTGGGAATAGGTCTCCCTGGAGGCCTGTGCCAGATCCCGCTGGGTAACAATTCCCAATCGGGCGCTTAAACTTTGCAACAACAAGGCCATTATGTTACTCATCAATAAGACCCAAACCAAAGCATAACCAAACTGACTCCCCCCGGCAATATCGGTAGCCCAATTCCCCGGATCCATATACCCTACACTAATCAAATAAGCGGGACCAAAAAAAGCCAATATTTTTCGAAAAACTGATTTCTTATTTTGTGTAGCCACCGATTGGTGTACTTCTTCAAGCGATTTACCCATTTCTTTATAACTATTTGAAGCAAATATAATTATGTTTTTTTGTTTTATGAAATATAATTTTTAGATTTGCCTAAATATTTATTTTAATATAATCTAAATTATAATTGTGAAAAATCTAATTTTATCTTTTTATGTACTTTTGCCCTCTCTTATATTCGCCCAAGCGAACATAAAAGGAAAAATAACAGCTGAAGGAATTCCTGTGCAACAGGCCAACATTGTCTTGAAAAAAACGAACAAAGCTTCCGTAAGCGATACAGAAGGTTTATATTCCTTGAAAAATATTGCTCCGGGTGAATATGAAATTGCCGCTTCGCATACCGGTTTGAAAACCGAAACCAAAAAAATTACGGTAACAGACAGTACAGAAATCATTATGGATTTTAATTTAAAAGAGAACAACACCTTAGATGAAGTGGTAGTGACAGGAACCTTAAAAGCGGTGAGCCGCCTGGAAAGCTCCGTTCCTGTTGAAGTTTACAAGCCTACTTTCTTCAAAAAAAATCCAACAGCCAATATCTTTGAAGCCTTGCAAAACGTCAACGGTGTGCGCCCTCAACTGAACTGTAATGTTTGTAACACGGGCGATATTCACATTAATGGTCTGGAAGGCCCTTATACTTTAGTTTTAATAGATGGAATGCCCATTGTAAGCGGATTGTCAACCGTTTATGGACTATCGGGAATCCCGAATTCTTTATTGGAACGGATTGAAATAGTAAAAGGCCCGGCTTCTTCGCTTTACGGAAGTGAGGCTGTGGGTGGTTTAATCAATATTATCACTAAAAACCCTAAAAATGCACCTATTTTTTCAGCAGATGCATTCGCCACGGACTGGGGCGAAAAAAATATCGATTTGGGTTTCAAAGGAAACCTAAGCAAAACAACTTCAATATTAACGGGAATAAATTATTTCAACTATAACAATCCAATAGACAACAACAACGATAATTTTACAGATGTTACCTTACAAGAACGAATTTCTGTTTTTCAAAAATGGAACTTCAACAGAAAAAGCAACAAACTGTTTTCGATGGCAGGCCGTTTTTTCTATGAAGACCGTTGGGGTGGTGAAATGCAATGGCAGAAAAAATACCGTGGCGGCAGTGATGTCTATGGCGAAAGTATTTATACCAAACGTTGGGAATTATTGGGCGCTTACGCATTGCCGGTAAAAGAGAAAATGTTATTCTCCTTCTCCTATACCGACCATGATCAAAACTCGGTTTACGGAAAAATCCCTTATCTCGCCAAGCAACGTATCGGTTTCGGTCAACTGACTTTAGACAAAAACATACACCATCATGATCTGCTTTTTGGTACGGCTCTTCGCTACCAGTATTATGATGACAATACCACCGCAACAGTCAAAGAAGACATCAATTGGATTCCGAGTCTTTTTGTTCAGGACGAAATTCATTTAGCCGAGAAACACAAACTTTTATTAGGGGCACGCTATGATTACAACAACAATCACGGTTCTATTTTTACTCCAAGACTGGCCTATAAATGGAAAATAGATGAGAAAAACATTTTGCGATTCAATACCGGAACAGGTTTCAGGATTGTCAATCTGTTTACCGAAGAACACGCCGCATTGACCGGTTCACGGGAAGTTATCGTATTAGAAGCCTTAAAACCGGAGCGCTCTTACAATGCAAATCTGAATTATTTGAAGAAAATTTTCACCCGCAACGGCAATTTCATCGGAATTGAAACCACCGCTTGGTATACGTACTTCACCAATTCGATAATCCCGGATTACGACAGCAATCCGAATCAGATTATTTATAAAAATCTAAACGGGCATGCGATTACCCAAGGCATCAGCACCAATATCGACATGGTTTTTAACAATGGTTTAAAAATGATTTTGGGAGCGACGTATATGGATGTTTCAAAAACAGAAAACAACCTTACGACCAAACAAATTCTAACCGAAAAAGTATCGGCTACCTGGGCCATTTCGTATCGTATCAAAAAATTATTCCTGGATGTTGATTATACCGGTAATCTCTATGGACCGATGCGTTTACCATTGTTAGGTAATTTAGATCCAAGAAAACCCTATTCCCCAACATGGAGCATCCAGAACATTCAGTTTACCTTCAATAAATTCAAAAACATAGAAATATATGCCGGTGTAAAAAACCTGTTGAATTGGACACCCAACAAAGGAAATCCATTTATCATTGCCCGCGCCAACGATCCTTTTGATAAAAATGTACAATACGACACCAATGGAAATGTTTTGGCAACATCTGATAATCCGTATGCACTGACCTTTGACCCGGCTTATGTTTACGGCCCAAACCAAGGCATTCGCAGTTTTTTCGGATTACGTTATACTTTGAAATAATAAAAGATGAAAAAAAAGCTATTCATACTACTATTATTCTTTTGGGCGATTCCATCTGGTTTTGCCCAATTGAAAACCTATTCGTTTGAAGAAGCCGAGCAATTAGCTGTAAAAAATCCGAAACCCTTTGTCATCTTCATTCACACTTCTTGGTGTAACTACTGCAAAATGATGGAAAATTCAACCTTCAAAAACCCCAAAATAATCAGGCCTCTAAATACGGATTTTTACTTTATTCCATTAGATGCAGAAAGCAAGGAAGACATTTGGTTCAACAAACATACTTTTCGATACCAACCTAACGGAACCAATACAGGCATTCACGAACTTGCCACAGCATTGGCCACAATGAACCATCAGGTCATGTATCCCACATTAACTATTTTGGGCCCGGATTATTCTATTTTATTCCAACATGCTTCCTATCTAAAAGCCCAAGACTTACTTATGATTCTTGAAAAGATGAAATAATTCGTTATTTTTGAGAGAAATTTTCTCCATAACTAATGAAACACTACGACTACATTTTTACCGGAACAGGCCTGGCTGCTTTGATGACAGTGTATAAAATGGTGCTTTCCGGAAAATTCAGTGACAAAACCATTTTGTTATTGGATGAAAATCCTAAAAAAAATAACGACCGCACTTGGTGTTTCTGGCAGGAAGAACTGACGATTTGGGAAGAGTCCATTTCAAAAAAATGGAATTCCGCTTTATTTGCCAATGAGCAATTTTCAAGAGATTTAGATTTGTCTCCCTACCAATACAGCATGATTCAGGGATTGGATTTTTACAAACAGGTATTTGAACATATCTTGAAAGAAACCAACATAACTTTCATCATTGAAAAAGTAACCGAAATCAACGAACTCGAAAACCATGTTTATGTAGCCTCCGAAACCGCCAGCTTTACCTGCTCCACCGTTTTTAACAGCATTTTTGACAAAGGGGATGTTTTAAACCAAAGCCAATATCCGCTGTTACAACAGCATTTTATCGGTTGGTTTATCAAAAGTAAAGAAGCGGTTTTTACTCCGGAACAGGCCACTTTCATGGATTTTTCGGTGGCACAGAAAGGCAACACCCGCTTTATGTATGTGTTGCCCGTTTCAGCAACCGAAGCCTTATTGGAATATACCTTATTCTCTCATCAGCTATTACAAAAAGAGGAATACGAAGCCGGGATTCAAAACTACATTCAAAAACTCGGCATCACCCAATATGAAATCGTCGAAAAAGAACAAGGCAGCATCCCGATGACTTGTTATCCCTTTTGGAAAAAAAACACCAAACGTGTACTCAACATAGGCACGGCGGGCGGATGGACCAAAGCCAGCACCGGTTTTACGTTTAAGAATTCCGACAAGAAATCATCTCAACTGGTTTCCTTTCTTGAAACCGCATCAGACTTGACATTCTTTCAAAAAAAATCCAAATTCTGGTATTATGACTTATTGTTGCTCAATATTTTAGACCAGCATAACGAACTCGGGAGCCGCATTTTTTCTTCGATGTTTAAAAAAGGAAATCCGAACTTGATTTTTAAATTCCTCGATGAAGAAACTACGCTCTTTGAAGACCTGAAAGTGATTTTTAAATGCCCAAAATGGCTTTTCATCCGATCCCTGACGCAAATTGCTTTCCATTTTAAGAAATAAACAATAAAACTATAACAAAACTTTATAATGGTTTTAAAGTTCTTCTTTTTAAACTTTGTAACTTTGCAGTACTCTTATAAAGATTAAATATAAATTACTTTAAAAACAAAATAGGTATGTATCCAGAAGAAATGGTAAAACCAATGCAAGCTGAATTGACTGCAGCAGGTTTTCAAGATTTACATAGTGCAGAAGCAGTAAATAATGCAATCAATGCCGAAGGAACAACATTAGTAGTAGTAAACTCTGTATGCGGATGTGCTGCCAGAAATGCACGCCCGGGAGCAAAAATGAGCTTAGAAGGTGCTAAAAAACCAGATCATTTGATTACGGTTTTTGCAGGAGTTGACAAAGAAGCAGTAGATGCAGCAAGACAGCACATGTTCCCTTTCCCTCCATCATCGCCATCTATGGCTTTGTTCAGAAACGGAGAATTGGTTCACATGTTGGAGCGTCACCATATTGAAGGGCGTCCTGCTGAAATGATTGCCGAAAACTTGCAAGATGCTTTCAACGAGTATTGCTAATCTTAGCTGAGACTTAACGATAAGTTTACGCAAAATCCTTTGACAAGAAAGAATTTACCGCAAATTCGCAAATTATATAATTTGTGAAGTTGCGGTTTATTTTTCTAAAAACCTTTCCGATATTGCGTGTCATCCTGAGGCTTACCGAAGCACTTTATGACCTTTGTGATTAAAAAAACGCATCTCTCACTTTGAAAAAAGAACTCAAAACCATCACATTCTCCGTTATTGAAAACGGAACTAAAATCCCCATTGTAACTCGTCATGGCAGTCATCCTAATTTGATGTACTTGCTTAAGGAGGAATTGCAATTGGACGCTTTTGGCGAATGCGGCGGCGTTGGCCGATGCGCCACCTGTGTTATAAAAACCCAAGGGATTACAGGAAACTCAGCTTTAAAAGACCGTAACGAACCCGCCACACTGGTAAAATTGGGTTTTGATGATGCACACATTCGTCTTTCCTGCCAAATCTACATTACCCAGGATTTAAACGGTGCTACCATAGAATTGATGGAGGTATAATAGGCTTTGATTTCTAAACACAAAGTCCACAAAGAAAGCACTACGACCACTATTCATTCAGTATACTTATTATTTTCCCACTTTGAGACCGTCTTAGCGTTCTTGGTGGTTAAATAAAAAAAACTACCTTTACACCCGAATTCTTCCATTTAGAACTCGAGGCGAAGCCGAACAGGTGAAGCCAATTCACAACATATTTTCTCACTTAAACGTTTATAGCATGCAACTGTATAACACCTTAAGCGCAGAAGAAAGAGCCGAACTGATTGATCAGGCGGGTAAACAACGTCTCACGTTGTCTTTCTATGCGTATGCCAAAATTGAAGACCCCAAGAAATTTCGCGACGATTTATTTATAGCCTGGAACGCACTCGATGCTTTGGGCCGGATTTACGTAGCCCACGAAGGCATCAATGCCCAAATGAGTGTTCCTGCCGAAAATTTCGAAGCTTTCAGGGAAACCCTGGAAGTCTATGATTTCATGAAAGGCATTCGCTTGAATGTAGCCGTAGAACACGATGATCATTCCTTTTTGAAACTAACGATTAAAGTGCGTCACAAAATCGTAGCCGATGGTTTGAACGATGAAACCTTTGACGTTACCAACAAAGGTATTCACTTAAAAGCGGCAGAATTCAATGAAATTTTAGAAAACCCAGACACGATTGTGGTCGATTTCAGAAATCACTACGAAAGTGAAATTGGTCATTTTAAAGGTGCCATCACTCCGGATGTGGAAACATTCAGAGAATCCCTGCCTATCATCAACGAACAGCTGAAAGACTTCAAAGAAGACAAAAACCTGGTGATGTATTGCACGGGAGGAATTCGCTGTGAAAAAGCGAGCGCCTATTTCAAACACCAGGGATTTAAAAATGTATACCAACTGGAAGGCGGAATCATCCAATATGCAAAACAAATCAAAGAAGAAGGTTTGGAAAGCAAGTTCATAGGAAAGAATTTCGTTTTCGATAATCGTCTGGGCGAAAGAATCACGGACGATATTGTTTCCCAATGCCACCAATGCGGAAAACCCTGCGACAACCACACCAATTGCTCCAATGACGGATGCCACCTATTGTTCATCCAATGTGACGAATGCAAAGCCGCCATGGAAAATTGCTGTTCTACAGAATGCCTGGAAATCACCCATTTACCTCTGGTTGAACAGGTAAAATTGAGAACCGGAAAACAAGTTGGAAATAAAGTCTTTAGAAAAGGAAAATCCGAAAGTTTAAAATTCAAACATTCCGGAGAGCTATCAAATGTTGCCTTGGCTACAGCCACAAAACCAACAGACATTCGCCAGAAAATAAAAGTCAAAAAAGTATTGCTGGGTAAAGCGGAACATTATTATGTAAAAGCACAAGTGGGCCTTTTCACCATTGAAAATAAAGAATTGAGTGTAGGTGATAAAATCCTGATTTCAGGACCAACCACCGGCAATCAGGAATTGGTTTTAGAGAAAATGATGGTCAACGGGATTGAAGGAACCCAAGCCGAAACTGGAGATAAAGTAACCTTTACTTTGCCATTCCGAATCCGATTATCCGATAAATTATATAAGATTTTAGACTAATTTATTATGACAGTGAATAACAAAATCGAACTCATGGCTCCCGCCGGGAACTTTGAGTCGCTACAAGCCGGATTAAATAATGGTGCCGATTCGGTTTACTTCGGTGTAGAACAACTCAACATGCGCGCCCGGGCTACCGTCAATTTCACCATAGACGATTTGACTGAAATTGCCCGTCGTTGTGAGGCCAAAAACGTGCGAAGCTATCTTACGTTGAACACCATCATCTACGATCACGATTTATCGGTCGTAAAGACCTTATTAAACAAAGCCAAAGAAGCCAATATTACCGCAGTTATTGCTTCAGACCAAGCGGTAATAGCCATGGCGAGAGGTATTGGTATGGAAGTGCATATTTCTACCCAACTCAATGTGACCAATATTGAAACCATAAAATTCTACAGCCTTTTTGCTGATACGATGGTTTTAAGTCGGGAATTGAGTTTACGCCAGGTTAAAAACATAACCCATCAAATCGAGAAAGAGCAAATCAAGGGGCCAAACGGGAATTTAGTCGAAATCGAAATCTTCGGCCATGGTGCTTTGTGCATGGCGGTTTCCGGAAAATGTTATTTGAGTTTACACTCGCATAATTCCTCGGCAAACCGTGGTGCCTGCAAACAAAATTGCCGTAAAAAATATACCGTTATCGATCAGGAAACCGGTTTTGAGATTGAAGTGGATAACGAATACCTGATGTCGCCAAAAGATTTGTGTACGTTGGATTTTCTGGATCAGGTAATTGATTCGGGCATTCAGGTGTTAAAAATTGAAGGTCGTGGCCGTGCGCCGGAATATGTGGCAACCGTTATCAAAACCTACCGCGAAGCTATTGACAGTTACTATGACGGAACGTATTCGAAAGAAAAAGTGACGGCATGGATGAAAGCACTGAACACCGTTTACAATCGCGGTTTTTGGGCCGGTTATTACCTCGGACAAGAATTAGGGGAATGGAGTGATGTTCCAGGATCAGTAGCGACACAGAAAAAAGTCTATGTGGGAAAAGGAACGCATTACTTCCCGAAAGCCACAATTGGACAATTCAAAATTGAAGCCTACGATATTAAAATCGGAGATAAAATATTGGTTACCGGGCCAAGCACCGGAGCGCAGGAAATGGTTATCGAAGAGATGTATGTCAATGATGCCGCTGCCGAAAAAGCCACCAAAGGAGACGATTGTACTTTTAAACTGCCGTTCCGAATCCGAATGTCTGACAAATTATATAAAATTGTGGAAGCCTAATGGTTATTGTGACACTGCAAAGAGACAAATGTATTGGCTGCAATTATTGTGTCGAAATGGCGCCGATGCAATTTCAGATGTCTAAAAAAGACGGAAAATCGGTTTTAATCCATTCCCAAAATGCCAAAGGTTTTTTTACGTTAAAATCACACGACCACACCATTACCGAGAGCTGTGAACTGGCTGCCAAAGCCTGTCCCGTAAAAATTATTTCGGTCAAAGAAACCTGATATTATTTTATATCACACCTAAAAATCAACCCATTACAACAATTTCTGTAATGGGTTTTTTAATAAAAAATTATGAGTTATTGGTCTTTTCAACGGTTGTGAGGTAAACTTAAAAAATACTATCTTTACCAATTAAACGTTTTAAGAACTTAAGTTGCCTTTTGGCAACACTACATATAAAATTATGGCATGTACAAGTTGTTCAACTGCTGATGGTGGTGCACCGAAGGGTTGTAAAAATAATGGGACTTGTGGCACCGACAGCTGCAATAAATTAACGGTTTTCGACTGGCTTTCGAATATGAGTTTGCCTAATGGCGAAGCCGCTTTTGACTGTGTCGAAGTCCGTTTCAAGAATGGAAGAAAAGAATTTTACCGCAATACAGAGCATTTAACTTTATCTATGGGAGACATTGTCGCTACAGTGGCTTCCCCAGGTCATGATATCGGAATTGTTACTTTGACCGGCGAATTGGTTCGCATCCAGATGAAGAAAAAAGGCATCAATCCTGACGCCAATGATATTCCGAAAATCTATCGTAAGGCATCACAAAAAGACATTGATATCTGGTCGGCAGCACGGGATAAGGAAGAACCGATGAAAGTTCGTGCCCGTGAACTGGCTATTGTACAAAAACTGGAAATGAAGATTTCGGACATCGAATTCCAAGGAGACGGTTCGAAAGCGACTTTCTACTATACCGCCAATGACCGAATCGATTTCAGACAATTAATTAAAGATTTTGCGAAAGAATTCAGCACCCGAATCGAGATGAAACAAGTGGGATTCCGCCAGGAAGCAGCCCGTTTGGGAGGTATCGGTTCTTGCGGAAGGGAATTATGCTGCTCGACCTGGCTGACCGATTTCAGAAGTGTAAATACTTCGGCGGCACGTTACCAACAATTGTCATTGAATCCACAAAAACTGGCAGGACAATGCGGAAAATTAAAATGCTGTCTGAACTACGAATTAGACACTTATATGGATGCACTCAAAGATTTTCCGGAATTTGACACCAAATTAATAACCGAAAAAGGAGACGCTATTTGTCAGAAACAAGATATTTTCAAAGGTTTGATGTGGTTTGCTTACACTAACAATTTTGCCAATTGGCATGTATTGAAAATTGAAAAAGTAAGAGAAATTGTTGCCGAAAACAAGCAGAAAAAGAAAGTGGCTTCACTGGAAGATTTTGCTATCGAGATTATTCAGGAAACCGAAAAAGATTTCAATAATGCGATGGGCCAAGAAAGCTTAACACGTTTTGACCAACCAAAGCCAAAGAAAAAATCAAACAAAAAACGCAGGCCAGCTGCTGAAAATGCAATTGTTGCCAATACCAATAAACCGGAAAACGCAAACAATCCCAACAATAACAAACCTCAGGGCAATAAAAATCGTCCCAACAAAAACAATAAAAAACCCGGTGCTGCTAAAAATACAGAACCTAGAAAACCGATAATTATTACTAAAAATGAGGCTAAAAAATAGCATTGTACTCCTTTTGACTGTAGTATTCTTTTTTTCATGCGACAAAAAAAGAGTGTTTGACGAATACAAATCTGTTGGAAGCGCCTGGCACAAAGACAGTGTCGTTTCTTTCCATTTACCGGAATTAGATTCCACAAAAAGATACAATTTGTTCATCAACATCCGTGACAACAACAATTATCCGTTCAACAACATTTTTTTAATCGTGGGTATTGAAAAACCAAATGGTTTTACCAAAATAGATACCTTAGAATACCAAATGGCGGATCCGGAAGGAAATTTATTGGGTAACGGATTTACAGACATTAAAGAAAGTAAGTTGTTCTACAAAGAAAATGTCCGGTTCAGGGGAAAATACAAAGTATACATCAAACAGGCGGTCAGAGAAACCGGAAAAGTACCCGGAGTCACAGCCTTGGAAGGCATTACAGAAGTAGGTTTACGAATTGAAAACAAAGAATAGAATTTTAAATATATGGCTGCTAACAAAAACAGTAATCACGGGAATAATCCGGAAAAAGATTTTAAATATTACACCAAAGCTTTTTGGAAGTTTTTCTTTTATGGCTTAGGCGGTATCATTTTATTTTTCTTATTTGCCTCTTGGGGCATCTTTGGTTCTATGCCTTCTTTTGAGGATTTAGAAAACCCGGATTCTAATCTGGCCACCGAAATCATCTCCTCTGACGGAGTGGTTATCGGTAAATATTTTCAAAAAAACAGATCCCAATTAAAGTATTCCGACCTGCCTAAAAATTTTGTACAAGCTCTGGTAGCTACCGAAGACGAACGGTTTTATGAACATTCCGGTATAGATGGCAGAGGGACATTGAGAGCCATTGCCAGTTTAGGAACCAGCGGAGGAGCCAGTACCTTAACCCAACAATTGGCCAAGCAATTATTTCATGGCGAAGGTTCTAAATTTCTACCTTTTCGAATCATTCAAAAAGCAAAAGAATGGATTATCGCCATCCGATTGGAAAGACAATACACCAAAAACGAAATTTTGGCTATGTATTGCAACGTATATGATTTCGGAAATTATTCTGTTGGAGTAAGTTCAGCAGCCCAAACGTATTTCTCAAAAACCCCTAAGGAATTAACGATTGAAGAATCGGCAGTATTAGTGGGTATGTTCAAAAACTCCGGTTTATACAACCCGATACGAAACCCTAAAGGCGTGAAAAACCGCAGAAATGTGGTGCTTTCCCAAATGGCCAAAGGCGGCATTATTTCGAATGAAGAAAAACTACGATTACAAAGTTTACCCATCACATTGCACTTCAAACTGGAAAGTCACAGAGAAGGAACGGCTACCTATTTCAGAGAATATTTGCGTGATTACATGAAAAAATGGGTAGAAGAAAATAAAAAACCAGACGGAACCGATTATGACATTTATAAAGACGGTTTAAAAATATACACGACCATCGATTCCCGAATGCAGTTGCATGCCGAGGAAGCCGTGGCAGCCCACATGGCAAACCTTCAGGAAGAATTTTTTATCCAACAGAAAGACAACAAGAACGCACCGTTTGTCAATATCTCTGATGGAGAAACGCAACGTATTTTGAAACAGGCCATGAAAGCATCCAATAGATGGACCGTTTTAAAATCAATGGAGAAAAGCGATGAAGAAATTGAAAAAACATTCCACGAAAAAACAAAAATGACCGTTTTCACCTGGAAAGGGGAAAAAGATACGATTATGACTCCTTTGGACTCTATTCGCTATTATAAGCATTTTTTACAATCCGGATTGATGGCGATGGAACCTCAAACAGGAAACATAAAAGCATGGGTTGGTGGAATCAATTATAAATATTTTCAATACGACCACGTAGGACAGGGAGCCCGTCAGGTGGGATCCACTTTCAAACCTTTCGTATATGCCACTGCAATCGAACAATTAAACATGTCTCCTTGTGATTCTATCATAGACTCTCCATTCATGATTCGCAAAGGCCGTCATCATGTGACCGAAGATTGGGAACCACGAAATTCAGACAATAAATACCGCGGGATGGTAACACTGAAACAAGCACTGGCCAATTCCATCAATACCGTTTCAGCCAAATTAATAGACAAAGTAGGTCCGGAAGCTGTAATCGAATTAACCCATAAACTGGGGGTAAAATCCGAAATCATCAACCAACCTTCAATTGCCTTGGGAGCAGTGGAAATCACGGTGGAAGATATGGTGGCCGCTTACAGTACTTTTGCTAACCAAGGGGTGTATACCAAACCGCAATTTTTAGATCGTATTGAAGACAAAAGTGGTGTGGTTATTTACGAACCCATTCCCGAATCCCATGATGTTTTAAATAAAGATATTGCCTTTGCCGTAATTAAATTACTCGAAGGAGTAACCGAAGGAGGTTCCGGATCAAGATTACGAACAGAATATGGCGGTAGCGGAGACAATCGTTGGACCGGTTATCCATATATGTTCACCAATCCGATTGCCGGAAAAACAGGTACCACCCAAAACCAATCTGACGGATGGTTCATGGGAATGGTCCCTAACCTCGTAACCGGTGTTTGGGTGGGTTGTGAAGATCGTTCGGCACGATTCAAAAGTATTACTTATGGCCAGGGAGCAACCGCTGCCTTACCAATCTGGGGCTATTTTATGAAATTGTGTTATGAAGATTCCAATCTGAAAGTATCCAAAGAAGATTTTGAAAGGCCTGCGAATCTCTCGATAAAAGTAGATTGTTATCAACCTAGGAAGGTAAGAGATACGGTTGCGAAAGATTCAATCCAAACAACAGATGAATTTGAATTTTAGAAATTAAATACAAGAGCCTCCCTAATTGGGAGGTTTTTTTGTTTGTTAACGAATTGTAATATTGTTTTTTCTTTTGAAAATAAAGGCTTATTTTTAAGAATTAAAAGAAATCAATTTGTTATGATTCTTAAAAAAGTAAATAGCGTTCAAGAAGCCCTTCAAGGAATAGAAGACGGAATGACCCTGATGCTGGGTGGTTTTGGATTGTGTGGCATTCCGGAAAACTCCATTGCCGAATTGGTAAAAAAAGAAACCAAAAATCTCACCTGCATTTCCAATAATGCAGGGGTAGATACCTTTGGCCTGGGTTTATTATTACAAAAAAAACAAATCAAGAAAATGATTTCTTCCTATGTGGGAGAAAATGCCGAGTTTGAACGCCAAATGCTTTCCGGGGAACTAGAAGTGGAATTGATTCCACAAGGCACGCTGGCCGAACGTTGCCGGGCTGCCCAAGCTGGAATCCCCGCTTTTTTCACTCCTGCCGGTTACGGAACCGAAGTCGCCGAAGGCAAAGAAGCACGCGAATTCAACGGAAAAATGCACTTGATGGAATTGGCTTTCAACGCTGATTTTGCCATCGTAAAAGCATGGAAAGGCGATACCGCCGGAAACCTCATCTTCAAAGGCACCGCCCGAAATTTCAACCCCTGTATGGCCGGTGCCGCCAAAATCACCGTGGCCGAAGTCGAAGAACTCGTAGAAGCCGGAACACTCGACCCCAACCAAATCCATATCCCCGGAATTTTTGTGCAACGCATCTTTCAAGGGGAGCAATACGAAAAGAGGATTGAGAAGAGAACGGTCAGAGAAAAAAAATAGATGATAGAATAAAGAATAGAAACTAACTTTTTCCTATTACTTATATGCCCTTATATTTCTTATATGGTTCAAAAAAACTTAATAGTTCCAAATTATGCTAACAAAAGAAGACATCGCCAAACGAATCGCCAAAGAAGTCAAAGACAAATACTTTGTAAATCTTGGTATTGGCATTCCAACTTTGGTCGCTAATTACATCCCAAGTGGAATTGAAGTGGAATTTCAAAGCGAAAACGGTGTGCTGGGCATGGGCCCATTCCCTTTTGAAGGCGAAGAAGACGCCGATTTAATCAATGCGGGCAAACAAACCATAACGACTTTGCCAGGAGCCAGTTTTTTTGACTCAGCAATGAGTTTCGGCATGATTCGGGGACAACATGTCGATCTGACGATTCTCGGCGCGATGGAAGTCGCCGAAAATGGCGATATCGCCAACTGGAAAATCCCCGGAAAAATGGTCAAAGGAATGGGTGGTGCGATGGACTTAGTCGCCTCAGCAGAAAACATTATCGTGGCCATGATGCACGTTAACAAAGCAGGAGAATCTAAAATCCTGAAAAAATGTACTTTGCCATTAACCGGCGTAGGCTGCGTTAAGAAAGTGGTAACCGAACTTGCCGTTCTCGAAGTAACTTCCAAAGGCTTTAAGCTCTTAGAACGCGCACCAGGTGTTTCTGTGACACACATCATCGCATCTACCGAAGCTGAGTTGATTATAGAAGGAGAAATTCCTGAAATGCAAATAGATTGAGAAATAATAAACCGCAAATTCGCAAATTTTAAATCTCAAGAATCTTGAAATAATTTGCGAATTTGCGGTAAAAAATATTAGCGAACCTTGCGAAAAATTAACGTTCTTTGAAGTTAACTTTTACAAGTTCTCAAAAAAATCATTTCCTTTATCATCAGTAATAATGAATGCGGGAAAATCTTTCACGGTAATTTTACGCACCGCTTCCATTCCGAGTTCCTCAAAATCGACTACCTCAACCGAAAGAATATTATCTTTCGCCAAAATAGCTGCGGGACCTCCAACAGAGCCCAAATAGAATCCGCCATACGTTTTACAAGCATTCATCACATCTTTGGTACGGTTTCCTTTGGCCAACATAACCATGCTTCCACCATTTTTTTGGAATTCATCCACATAAACATCCATACGACCTGCCGTTGTTGGTCCAAAACTTCCCGAAGGCATACCTTCTGGTGTTTTTGCTGGTCCTGCATAATATACCGGGTGATTTTTGAAGTATTCCGGCATTGGTTTACCGGCATCTAATAATTCTTTAATTTTAGCATGAGCAATATCACGGGCTACAATCAAAGTTCCGTTTAATTTCAAACGCGTTTTTATTGGGTATTGCGACAATTTTTTAAGAATGTCGGCCATGGGTTGGTTCAAATCGATTTCTACGGCTTCTTCCAAATGTGGTGGCGTAGCAGGCAACAATCGTTTTGGATTTACTTCCAATTGCTCCACGAAAATTCCGTCTTTGGTGATTTTCCCTTTTATATTTCTATCAGCAGAACAGGAAACCCCTAATCCAACAGGACAAGAAGCAGCATGACGTGGCAAACGAATTACACGGACGTCATGGGTAAAATATTTCCCTCCAAATTGCGCTCCAATATGACTCTCCTGACAAATTAACTGCACTCTTTTTTCCCATTCTAAATCACGGAAAGCCTGACCGGCCATGTTTCCAGTAGTAGGCAAATTATCAAAATAACCTGCAGAGGCTTTTTTAACGGCAGCTAAATTCGCTTCAGCTGAAGTTCCTCCGATTACTAATGCCAAGTGATACGGCGGACAGGCTGAAGTTCCTAAGTCCATTATTTTAGCTCGAATGAAAGCATCCATTGATTTTTCATTCAACAACGATTTTGTTTGTTGGTATAAATACGTTTTATTGGCAGAACCTCCACCTTTTGCTAAAAACAAAAATTCATACGAAGCTCCTTTTTTGGCATAAATATCAATTTGTGCCGGAAGATTCGAACCCGAGTTCTTTTCCTCAAACATACTGATGGGTACAATTTGGGAATAACGAAGGTTTCTTTCCTGATAGGTATTAAAAATACCTTTGGATAACCATTCGGCATCATCGACACCGGTGTATACATTTTCTCCTTTTTTGGCCATCACAATCGCTGTTCCGGTATCCTGACAAGAAGGCAACTCACCTTCAATAGCCACCGCTGCATTTTGCAACAAATTGTAAGCCACAAAACGGTCGTTATCCGTAGCTTCCGGATCATCAAGGATAGCTCTTAATTTCTCCAAGTGAGAAGTTCGCAACATAAAAGAAACGTCTTTCATTGCTTCCTGTGCCAGCAATTCCAAACCTTTTGGGTCAACGGTCAAGATTTCTCTATCACCTAGTTTTTCTACTTTTACGTAATCGGAAGTGATTTTACGGTATTGGGTATCGTCTTTTAAAATTGGATAAGGATCCTGATATATAAAGTCCATAGGGTGTTTTATTTTTTTGACAAATATAAAAAAATATTTGCCGAGGCAGTTGTCTTTGCTGAATGGGATTAGTACTAAAAAACACTTTTTTTGTTACAAAACAACAATCAAAATGTACTTGATTTATTGAATGATAACCCAAAAAAGTGTTTTTTTTAGTAAAGGAAGAAATGCGCTTTTTTAACGTAACAAACTGGTAAGTAAAAAAAGAATCAGCAATCCTATAGCGATGTATTTTGTGTATTTTGACATTTTTTGGTTAATTAATGGGTTATTTAAATAATGTTTTTTTGTGAAATTCAAAAGAATGAAAAATAGATTTAAATCCCTAAGATAAAGGAAATTTTTTTTCTATGGTTTTTTAAAAAAACCAGCTCGCCACTAAAATAGCCGTAATCACGCAAATTAGATCAACCAACAACATTGTTTGCAATGCATAGCGGGTGTTTTTTATATTCACGGAACCAAAGTAAACTGCAATCACATAAAAAGTACTTTCGGCACTGCATTGAAAAATAGAACTCAATCTTCCCGTCATGGAATCGGCACCAAAAGTGTTCATCGAATCAATCAAAAATCCTCGTGATCCCGCAGAACTAAATGGCCTCAACATCGCCACCGGCAAAGCATCGGTAATTTCTTTATTTACTCCCATATTGGAAAAAGCAAAAGCAATCCAGTTGCTGATAATTTCAAATAAACCACTGTTTCTGAATAAAGAAATAGCGACTAACATTCCTAAAACATAAGGAAAAATAGTGACCCCGGTTTTTACTCCGTTATTGGCTCCCGATACAAAGGCTTCAAAAACAGTAGTTTTTGCCTCTGCAAATTTCTTTTCTTTCACAAATGACAAAATTAAAGTGACAACAATAATCCCTACTAATATCAATGCTGAAAGATTGGAGGTGAAATAATTCTTTCCAATTAAGTCCAAATGGTTTACGTACATCAGTAAACCAACTATGCCCGCAATCAACACCATCAACGAGACAACCAAAGAGGCACTTTTGAAATTAATTTTTTGTCTGATTCCAACAATTAAAAAAGCAGCTATGGTACCGATAAAAGAAGTGATAATACAAGGCAACATCACATCGGCAGGATTGGTAGCATTGGCAGCAGCGCGATAACCAATTATAGAGGTTGCGATTAATGTTAATCCCGAGGCATGCAGACACATGAACATAATTTGAGCATCGCTCGCCTTGTCTTTTTCCGGATTTATTTCTTGTAAGCTTTCCATGGCTTTCAATCCAAATGGAGTCGCTGCTGAATCCAATCCAAGGAAATTAGCCGCAAAATTCAAGGTCATATAGGAAATCGAAGGATGATTTTTAGGGACACTTGGAAACACTTTGACAAATACGGGACTTAATACTTTAGCTAATTTTTCGGAAGCTCCGGATATGATTAAAAGTTCCATCAAACCACAGAAAAATGCCAAATAAGCCATAAGCGGCAATATCAAATCAACTAAAGTGTTTTTACACGTTGGTAATAAACCATCCGATTTCTGAACGCCACTGAAAATTTTTACGGTTTTGTTTTTATAGACATAAGTCGTGTCAATATTTAGTGTATCACGGTCGATATTCATGGTTTGATCCGGTGCTTTCTTGATACTGTCCTTGATAAAAACAGGAACTTGATCCATGTATTTTTCGGAAATTAAAATAGGGTCGTCTTTTTTACCATTCAATATAAAATCCAGACTGTAATTGTTTCCCGTAAATAAACTAACAACAACGAATACAATTGAAGAAATGAAAATAACCAACCAAAATCTACTCAATACCATAATTTATAATTTTTGTAAATGTAATAAATCAATTGCAATGACAATTTCAAAAATCAATTGCAATATTAAACCCAAAATCTCTATGTATTGTCATTGAGCTTGAATTTTGATATTGATTTTTACACATGAATAATTTCGTCTTCAATCAATAAATCCTCTCTTCGTAAACGTAGAAAAATTTGTGCTACGGCAATGGTGTCTTTTTCACAATAGGTTACAATTCTGTCAATGTCTTTATCCACATAAAAAACGTGGCCTACCTGACTGCCGTCGATATCGCCTTTAGGAGAAGGGATGCCGAGCACTTTACACATCAGTTTTAAAGAGGTAAAATGTTTATAATCGCCAAATTTCCATAACTCTAAAGTATCCAAATGTGGAATTTCCCAAGGTTTTTTGCCAAATAAATTTAACTTGTTCGGAATCGCAATCTGATTGATAATCATGCGTCGGGCGATAAACGGAATATCGAATTCTTTGGCGTTATGTCCACACAAAACATGTTGCGGCTGGTTGAAATGATTGTTCAGCAAATTGCTGAAATCGTGCAGAATTTTCTTTTCGTCCCCAAAAAAAGAAGTCACCCGAAAGTTTCGAATGTCATTTTTATTGGCAAAAAAACCAACAGAAATACAGACAATTTTACCGAACTCGGCCCAAATTCCGGCCCGGTCATAAAAATCTTCGGGGGTGTATTCGTCTTTGCGTTGGTATTGGGTTTTGTGTTCCCAGAGGTTTTTCATTTCATCATCCAAAGCATTGTAATCTTCGGCTTCCGGAACGGTTTCGATATCCAGGAAAAGGATATTATTGAGGTGGAGTTTGTCTATCATTTTTATGGACGCAAATTTTAGAGATTGGCACGGGTTTTCTAATAACGAATATAAGAATTTTATTCATAAATTACTCAAACAAACTTTGCTGTGAAGTAGGATTTTCGTGTTCCAACAGCCATTTTTTACGCCACAAACCGCCAGCATAGCCTGTGAGTGAACCATCGGAACCGATAACCCTGTGGCAGGGAACCACAATCCAAATCGGGTTTTTCCCGTTGGCGGAAGCCACGGCACGAATGGCTTTGACATCGCCTATTTTTTTGGATAAATCCAAATAACTCATCGTTTTACCAAACGGGATTTCGACTAAAGCCTGCCACACTTTTTGTTGAAATTCGGTTCCTGAAGGATTTAATTTAAAAGTGAAATTAGTTCGTTTCCCATTGAAATAGTCTTGCAATTGCAAAATAGCATCTTGCAAAACTGTCGGAATGATTGCTGAAATTTCGCCTTCATCAACAATGGAAATAGCCGAAATACCATTCTCGTCACCAATGATTTTGGCAATTCCTAATGGTGTTTTGATACAAGCTGTTTCCATTTGATAAAAGTAAAGGATTTAAACTTAAAGTTCGCAAAGAGGCTTACTTAAAAACAAAAAACCACTCGGAAAATTGAATGGTTTTTTGTGTTCTAGCCCTGATGGGAACGGCATCCTCTTGTGGCGGAGTTCGCCACAAGAGATATAGTGGACAGCAGGATTAGCTCCTTAGCCTTCGATAAACTCAGGAACGATTATTTTAGATTCGAATTGATATAAGCTTCTAAACCTTGTAATTCTGCATCACTCATAATTTTAGTGATGGCTAGATTAGGTTGCATTAAAGCAAATTGCGTCGGGTCTACAATAGCTTCGCTTTCCCCTTTTAGGAACGTGACAATACTCGCATTTTTTTCTTTGTAGATTTTGGCGATGTCTTTTAAACTTGGACCGATTAATTTTTCATCGGCTTTATGGCAGGAAACACAATTTCCTTTCCCTGTAAAAATGGTTTCCCCTAATTGTTCCGGTGATTGGGTTTCTGCTGGCATTCCTTCAGAAGTGACTTCCGGCGTTTCTGTTTCTTTTCCAAAAGGCTCTGCTTCCTTTTGTTTGCAAGAAAAAGCTAATACAGCGACGGCAATTAATGCTACTTTTTTCATTTGATTTTGGTTTTTGGTATCTCCAAAACTAATTTATTTTTCGATATTAAATAAAAATATGTCTTTTTATTTCTTTAAAAGTATGGCGGCTTCTTTGGCAAAATACGTCGAAATCAAGCTGGCTCCGGCGCGTTTAATGCACATCAATTGCTCCATCATGATTTTGTCGTTGTCAAGCCAGCCTCTTTCAGCAGCGGCCTTAATCATCGCGTATTCGCCTGAAACATGATACACCGTTACTGGGACATTCACCGCGTTTTTAACCTCGCGAACGATATCCAAATAAGCAATTCCCGGTTTGACCATTACCATATCGGCGCCTTCCTCTACATCCCACAACGCTTCTTTGATGGCTTCAATGCGGTTGGCATAATCCATTTGGTAGGTTTTTTTGTCTTTTGGTACTTCGACAGGCTCAGTATTAGACTTAGTTTCTTTTGGTGCGCTGTCTAAGGCATCACGAAACGGACCGTAAAATGCCGAAGCATACTTAGCCGAATAGCTCATGATTCCCACATTGTGGAAACCGGCTGCGTCCAATCCTTGGCGTAATCTTAAAACACGTCCATCCATCATGTCTGATGGTGCTACAAAATCAGCTCCCGCCTGCGCATGGGAAACGGCCATTTTTACCAAAGCATCGTTCGTCGCGTCATTTTCCACATCGCCATTAGCAATGATTCCGTCATGACCATAAATCGAATACGGGTCTAAAGCCACATCCGGCATTACAATCATTTCCGGACAAGCTGCTTTGATAGCACGAATAGCATTTTGCATCAATCCGTTTGGATTCCAAGCTTCTTTTCCTGTATTGTCTTTTAAATTCTCCGATACTTTTACGTAAATATTTACCGCACGAATGCCTAAATCGAATAATTCCTGAACTTCTTTTACGGTTAAATCAATCGAACGACGGAAGATTCCCGGCATCGATGGAATCTCGACTTGTACATTTTCGCCTTCGGCAATAAACATTGGAAACATAAAATCCGATGGACTTAAGCTGGTTTCACGCACTAAAGAACGAATGGATTCATTGGTTCTTAATCTTCTGCCTCTTTGTAATGGGAACATAATTATTAGTTTTTCAAGCTCCGTAGGAGCGTAATATTTATAGTAATTTGTAAATAGTGTTGAATCTGAACCCCGTAGGGGTGATATCTTTATGTTTAATCAAATATATATATTGATTATTATAATCTATATCAAATGCTTTTAAAAATTCGACATATTCTTCTTTGAACGTTTTTGTCTTATGATGTTCTTCCTGATTTTGAATATAATTGATACCATTTGTCAATTGCGAATGACTATAGGTGAATGCTCCAAATCCGGTTTGCCATTCAAATTTACCATTTATCCAAGCTTTTTCATTAATGAATCTGGATGAATTGGCTTTTATATCTCTTACCAAATCAGACAATGCTTTATTGGGCTTTAACCCAATTAGAGTATGAATGTGGTCAGGCATTCCGTTGATAGCAATCAATTTTTGACCTTCATTTGTGACAATTCCTGTTATATATTTAAATAATTCATCTTTCCATTTATTGGAAATCAGATTTTGCCTTCCCTTGACAGCAAAGACAATTTGAATATATAATTGAGTAAGGTATTTGCCATTATAAATATGTCGCACCGCTGGTGCTCTTTTGAAAAATATTATTTATTGCTACAAATATTTCGCTCCTATGGAGCTAAAATGAATCGGAAATTCTCTATAAATATAACGCTTCTACGAAGCTTTAAATCCAATCAACAGGTTTTTCTAATACTTTAATTAACTTTTCTTCTTCGCTTCCTCTTTCCGGATGATGGTCATAAACCCACTGAACATGCGGTGGTAAAGACATCAAAATAGATTCAATTCTTCCGTTGGTTTTTAATCCAAATAAAGTGCCTTTGTCATGAACCAAATTGAATTCTACATAACGTCCACGACGAATTTCCTGCCAGGTTCTTTGCTCTGGCGTATAAGGCAAATCTTTTCTTCGTTCAACTATTGGAACATAAGCCTGAAGAAAACTATTCCCGACTTCGGTTACAAAGTTAAACCAATTTTCGATTGACATTGTTTCGGTTGCTTTGCAGTAATCAAAGAACAAACCACCAATTCCGCGGGCTTCATTGCGATGTGCATTCCAGAAATACCCATCGCATTGTTTTTTATATTTCGGATAAAATTCGGGATTGTGTTTGTCACATGCGGTTTTACAGGTTTGATGAAAATGTATCGCATCTTCTTCAAACAAATAATAAGGCGTTAAATCCTGTCCGCCGCCAAACCATTGCTGGATTACGTTTCCATTATCATCATACATTTCAAAATAGCGCCAGTTTGCGTGAACTGTTGGCACCATTGGACTTTTTGGATGAATGACCAAACTTAGTCCGCAGGCAAAAAAATCAGCTTCGCCTACGTTGAATAGTTTTTGCATAGAATCGGGTAATTTTCCATGAACTGCAGAGATATTTACCCCGCCTTTCTCGAAAACAGCTCCGTTTTCTATTACGCGTGTTCGTCCGCCACCACCTTCCGGGCGTTTCCAAAGGTCTTCTTTAAATTTGGCTTGACCATCAACCGCTTCAAGTCCTGCGACGATTTGGTCCTGCAAATTTTGTATGTAGGCGTAAAATTTGTCTTTCATTATTGATGTATTAAGTATCGAGTATTAAGTACAAAGACAAAATCTTAATCCTTAATTCCTAATTCTTTGTACTACTGATTATATTCCTTAACCGCCTCGACAAACGCTTTGGCGTGATCTACCGGAATATTTGGTAAAATTCCGTGGCCTAAATTCACGATGTAATTATCCTTACCGAATTCATCAATCATTTCGTGTACCATTTTCTTGATCACCGGAATGGGAGACAACAATCGTGAAGGGTCGAAATTACCTTGTAAGGTAATATTCCCACCTGTTAAATAACGGGCATTTCTTGGTGAACACGTCCAATCTACTCCAAGAGCTGACGCTTTTGATTTTGCCATATCATTTAAGGCAAACCAACATCCTTTTCCGAAAACAATTACTTTCGTCTCATCTGCCAAAGCATCAACGATTTGGTTAATGTATTTCCAGGAGAATTCCTGATAATCCGCTGGAGAAAGCATACCACCCCAAGAATCAAAAATCTGAATCGCATTACAACCTGCTTTTACTTTTTCTTTCAAATATAAAATCGTGGTATCGGTTATTTTTTGCAATAAGGTATGAGCAGCTACCGGGTTAGAAAAACAAAATCCTTTAGCGGTATCAAAGCTTTTAGACCCTTTTCCTTCCACAGCATAACAGAAAATAGTCCAGGGTGAACCCGCGAAACCAATTAATGGCACTTCGTCATTCAGCATTTCCTTAGTTAATTTCACAGCATCAAATACGTAACCCAAAGTTTCATTCACATCCGGAACAAAAACCTGATTCACCTGTTCCATAGTGCGGATAGGATTTGGGATAATAGGACCTAAATTGTCTTTCAATTCCACATGAATTCCCATGGCTCTTGGCACTACTAAAATATCCGAAAACAAAATCGCCGCATCCGGTTTTACAATTCGAATGGGTTGAACGGTGATTTCGGCAGCCAATTCCGGAGTTTCACAACGGGTAAAAAAATCATATTTATCACGTAACGCTCTAAATTCAGGTAAATACCTTCCCGCCTGACGCATCATCCAAACCGGTGGACGTTCTACTTTTTCATTATTTAAAGCTCTTAAAAATAGGTCGTTTTTTATCATTTTGATTTTTATAATTTAACCCTTTCAACGTTTTAAACTCTAAAAGGGTTTGTTTTTATTTATATTCTTCGATTACGGCTTCAATCACATCTTCAACTGTAGGTTGATCAGCGATGATGACGTTTTTTGTTTTATTTTCTAATGCTGATGCGGTGGTTTCGCCAATGCAAAAACAAATTTCGTTTTTTAATTTATTATCTGTCAAATAACTTTCAACTGCTGAAGGACTAAAAAACAGTATTGCATCAACAGTGCCTTTTATTTTATGAGGCATTAATATGGTTTCGTAAACTTCAATTTCGTTAAATACGATTCCGGCTTCTTTTAAAGCATTTGGCAAAGTGTCCCGACGTTTATTTCCGCTAAAAAAAGTATAACTTTCTGATTTGTAAATCAAAGTGATGATTTCGGCTAAATCAGCCGCATAACCAGTATAAGCGATTACTTCAAAACCGTTTTCGGCTAGTAAGTTTTTGGTTTTTATCCCAACACAATATACTTTTTTGGTTTTTAGTTTTTCTAAATCAGGATGTTGTAAAATACTTTCAACGGCATTTTGACTCGTGAAAATTAAACTTTCGTTTGTGTTTTTTAAATCAAAAGACTTGATTTTTGTACTGATAAAGTCATTTTCTATTAATTCAAAACCAGCTTCAATCAGCGGTTTTTTTTGATATTCGGCAAGTATTTTGGTAGAGAGTATTTTCATGTTTGGGATTGGAGCAACGGAATTATTTTTTTAGAGTCGCTTTTATGGTTGCCATCAATTTCGTTCCGCCATTTTCCAGAATTTCCTGAGCAGCATAAAACCCCAGTTTCTTCCATTCGGAGATATCTACTACTTTATCAATCTCGATTTTTTCTTTTCCGTCAATTGAAAACAAAACCCCTTGAAAATGAATTGTATCTTCTTCTTCGTCATATTTAGCCAACGCTCCGATGGGTGCGGTACAACCGCCTTCTAAGGTTTTCAGGAATTGTCTTTCAATATACGTACAGATTTCTGTTTCTATATCATTCAACTGTCCTACGGCATCTTTGGTAAACTCATCATTGGCCATAGCCACGACCAACATCGATCCTTGTGCCGGCGCCGGAATCATCCAGTCTAAATTGATATAATTCTCCGGTTTTAAATTGATTCGTTCCAGTCCCGCTGCTGCGAATACCGCTCCACTCCAATCGTTTTCCTGTAATTTTTGCATTCTGGTATTTACGTTTCCGCGCAAATCGACTACGGTATGATTGGGATATTTGTTCCACCATTGTGCCTGACGACGCAAACTTCCGGTAGCGATAGTTCCGGTTCCATCCAGAAAATCCAAGTTTCCTTTATGCACCAAAATATCCAGGGTATTGGCTCTTTGGAGAACGGCAGCCTGTACAATTCCTATTGGTAACGCGGTAGGCACATCCTTCATAGAATGCACGGCAATATCCACCTGACCATTAATCATGGCGATATCCAAAGTTTTTGTAAAAATTCCGGTGATACCTAATTCGTAAAGCGGTTTATCAAGAATAATATCCCCTTGTGATTTTACAGCTATAATTTTGGTTTTATACCCTAAATCATTCAGTTTTTTTTCTACCGTGTGGGCTTGCCAAAGTGCGAGTTCGCTATCGCGGGTTCCTATACGTATTGTTTTTTCTGCCATTTTTATTTTTTCAAACCAAAATCAAATCTAAACGAAACTTAATTTCTTAACGGTTTCATTTTACTTTGCGGTCGCTCCTATTTTGAAAACTTTCTCAATCCATTCGATACTTTCATCCACCATGGTATCATCATCTTTCAAATGGTTCGCAAAGTGTGTCGTTATTTTTTGGATGATTCTATTGCTTATAATTTCGGCCTGTTCTTCATTAAAATCGGCAATTTTTTTACTTTGAAAGTTGAGCTCTGAAGTTTTAATTTCGTTCAATTTGGCTTTCAACGCATGAATGGTCGGAGCAAATTTTCTGCCTTTGGTCCAGGTGATAAATTCCTCTTTTATTTCTTCCAAAATGGCTTCTGCCGCAGGAATGTGTTTCTTTCTGTTTTCTAAAGTTTCATCGGTTATCTGTGAAAGATAATCCATATGAATTAAGGTTACCCCTTCGATTTCTTCCACGTTTTCATTCACGTTCTTAGGAATGGATAAATCTAAAATCAACAATGGTTTTTTCAGATTCAATACCGTTTTGTCTATTGTTGGATTTTGAGCACCTGTTGCCACAACCACCACATCAGCTTTTTGTAATTCAAGATGCAGTTCTGAATAATCTTTCACAATCAAATTCAGTTTCCCGGCCAACTTCTCTGCCTTATCTTTCGTTCTGTTGATTAGCGTGATGTGCTCGTTTTTGGTATGTTTTACTAAGTTTTCACAGGTATTTCTACCGATTTTTCCCGTTCCGAACAACAAAATATTTTTGTTTCCAATATCTTCAATGTTCTTGATAATGTATTGAACGGAAGCAAAAGAAACGGAAGTGGCTCCTGAACTGATTTCGGTATCGGTTTTTATTTTTTTGCTGGCTTGAATAACGGCATTCACCAAACGCTCCATGAAAGCATTGGCCAACCCGAGTGTTTTAGAGTGAATGAAACTGGTTTTTATCTGGGAAATAATTTCGAAATCTCCTAAAATCTGACTGTCCAAGCCTGTTCCTACACGAAACAAATGATTGACGGCCTCTTGATTTTTATAAACGAATCCTACTTTTTGAAAGGTCTCAACTGAACCCTGGCTGTTTTCGCAGATTAATTTTATGAGTTGAAAAGGATGTTCGGCAAAACCATAAATTTCTGTTCGATTGCAGGTAGAAGTTACAACTAAACTCTCTATCCCTTCATTTTTGGCTTGCTCCAATAATCGTGTTTTAGCAACAGCATCTAAACTAAATTTACCTCTTATTTCAGCATCTGCCTTTTTATAGCTCAATCCAACGGCGTAAAAATAGTGATGTTTTGATGTATGATTGTTTTCCATAGTTGCACTTTTCAAGAAAGTGAAACAAAATTATCACTATAGTACTGATAAAAATAACGCTGTAGGTGCTTTTTATGTCGCTGAATGATTTTTTAATTGCATTTGGCTATTTTATAGCAAAAAAGCCTATTTTTGTGATGAAATCAGCTTGCTTGTATTACATTATTTAGAGTTGTTCTAAATAAATAAGCCTGATAATTATCATTTTTTGAATAAAAAAACATCGCTATGGGTTCTCAGGAAATTATAAAAATAGAAGACGATTTTACGCTTATCCGGTTTCAGAACGACAGTAACGAACCCTTTCATGCCCAACGGGAAGTGAGCAGCGGATTGATTCAGTTTCACTTTGGCATCAAGGGAAAAGCCAAATTTATCTTCAATCAAGGAAACTATACTTTAGATTTAAAAGAGGAAAAATCGTTGTTATTGTACAATCCGCAAAAAGAATTGCCTTTAAATCTGGAATTAGCCCCTAATTCCTGGGTGATTTCTGTTATTGTTTCGATTAAAAAGTTTCACGCCCTCTTTTCAACAGAAGCCGATTATATTCCGTTTTTGAGCGCCGACAATAAAGATAAAAAATATTATAACGAAGGAAATATCAGTCCGTCTATGGCCATCGTCTTGAGTCAATTGTTTCATTACAACTTAAATCCTTCGATAAAAAATCTATATTACAAAGGGAAAGGGTACGAACTCCTGAGTTTGTATTTCAACCGCACAGAAGATCCAAATGCAGAACAATGTCCGTTTCTGATTGACGAAGAAAATGTGCTAAAAATCAAAAAAGCCAAAGAAATCATCATTGCCAATATGGCGGAACCGCCAGGATTACAGGAACTGGCAGACGAAATCGGATTGAATTTGAAAAAACTAAAAATGGGTTTCAAACAAATTTATGGCGATACTGTTTATGGATTCCTTTTTGATTATAAAATGGATTTCGCCCGCAAACTGCTCGACAGCGGTTCTTATAATGTAAATGAAGTCGGATTGAAAATTGGCTACAGCACCGGAAGTCATTTTATTTCAGCCTTCAAAAAGAAATTTGGCACCACTCCCAAAAAATATTTGATGTCTATCAATCCGAATACTTAAAAAAGATAATCGAATTTACATATTCAACAATAAATAAAAAATAGTTAATCCCAATGTATCAAAAAGTAAGTTTATTTACTTTTATCCCAAAATTATAAATTTATGAAAGGCGTATTATTAGTCAATTTAGGTTCTCCTGAAAGTCCAACCCCAAAAGATGTAAAACCGTATTTAGATGAGTTTTTAATGGACAAAAACGTAATTGACGTTCCTTTTTTATTAAGAGCCTTATTAGTTCGAGGTATCATCTTAAGAAAAAGACCTGAAAAATCAGCCGCGGCTTATGCCAAAATTTGGTGGAAAGAAGGTTCGCCTTTGGTAGTCCTTTCTAAAAGAATGTTTGAAAAAGTAAAACCCCAAGTTCATGTTCCGATGGCGTTGGCGATGCGTTACGGAAACCCTACGATTTATGCTGGTTTAAAAGAACTGGCAGATCAGGGCGTGAACGAAGTGTTGCTTTTTCCTTTATACCCACACCATGCAATGTCTTCGACAGTTACTGTTATCGAAAAAGCAGAAGAAATCAGAAAAGCGCATTTCCCGAATATGAAATTCACCCCGGTTCCTGCTTTTTACAACAAACCCGATTATATCAAGAATTTATCCGACTCTATAAAAAGTCATTTGGATCAATTTGAATACGACCATTTATTATTCTCTTACCACGGCTTACCGGAACGTCATATCCGTAAAACAGACATCACCAGATCCCATTGTAAAATTGATGGTTCCTGCTGTAACACGCCCTCACCGGCACATGAATTCTGTTACCGTCATCAATGTTATGAAACCACAAAATTAGTAGTGGAAGCTTTGGGTATTCCGGAAGGTAAATACAGCCAGACTTTTCAATCGCGCCTGGCGGGAGACAAATGGCTGGAACCATATACCGATGTTGAAGTCAATAAAATGCCCGAAAAAGGCATTAAGAAATTAGCCGTTGTGACTCCTGCTTTCGTAGCCGACTGTCTGGAAACCCTGGAAGAAATTGCCATGGAAGCCGATCATGAATTTAAAGCACATGGCGGGGAAGAATTCTTGGCCATCCCTTGCTTAAACGACAGTGACGAATGGTGTACCACCGTTAGCAATTGGATTAATGATTGGGCAAAGACTGAAAAAGCAAACGCATAAATGACCGTCACCGCTGAAGAATTAGGAACGCAGGACATCAAAAAACTCTTGATCAAACAAGCAGTTCCTGCTTCTATTGGTATCCTGTTCTTATCGGTCAATATATTGATAGACACCATATTTGTGGGGCAATGGATCGGTTCGCTTGCCATTGCCGCCGTTACGGTGGTCTTACCTATCACTTTCCTGATTTCCTCCTTGGGAATGGCTATCGGAGTGGGTGGAGGTTCTGTTCTTTCGAGAGCACTTGGAGCCCAAAAAAAAGAAAAAGCACTACATACCTTTGGCAATCAAATCATGATGACCTTATTACTGTCGGCTCTTTTTGCGGTATTGGGTGTCTTTTTTAGTGAAGAAATGCTATTGCTTTTTGGTGCCAAAGGGGCAATTATGGCTCCCGCAAAGGAATTTTTCTTACCCATCATCCTATCTGTACCTTTTTTAGCGCTTTGTATGATGGGAAATAACATTATCCGTGCCGAAGGAAAAGCCAAATTCGCGATGATTGCCATGATTATCCCTGCTTTTGTCAACATTGCACTGGATATTGTTTTTATAAAAATAATGCATTTAGGAATGTTTGGTTCTGCTATGGCTACGGCCATTTCCTATTTCATGTGTTTCCTTTTTGTACTCTGGTTTTTCCTTTTTAAAAGTGAATTACGACTCAAACCCAAACATTTTAGATTTGACATCCCGATCATAAAAGAAATAACGGCTCTTAGTTTTGTTACTTTTTCCAGACAAGGAGTCGTAAGTATTTTGGCCATCATTATCAATCACACTTTGTACACCTACGGCGGCGAACATTCGGTAGTGGTTTACGGAATCATAAGCCGGATGCTGATGTTTTCGCTGTTTCCGATATTAGGAATCACTCAAGGATTTCTGCCTATTGCAGGATTTAATTATGGCGCGGCCAATTACGAAAGAGTCAAAGAAAGCATTACTAATTCAATAAAATATGCCGCAATTTTAGCGACTGTCATTTTCAGTTTTATTTTGCTTTTTGCTACACCCATTGTAGCTGTTTTTACTAATGACACAGTAGTGCTTTCCGAAACACCCAATGCCCTGCGATGGGTATTTGCCGCTTCGCCCATTATTTCCATCCAGCTCATCGGAGCTGCTTATTTTCAGGCGATAGGAAATGCAAAAAAAGCATTATTACTAACCTTAAGCAAACAAGGTTTTTTCTTAATTCCGTTAGTGCTGCTGCTCCCAAATTTTTTTGGTATTTTTGGAGTATGGGTCGCTTTTCCGATTTCAGATGTATTGTCAACGCTACTCACCGCTTATTTTTTAAATAAAGAAATGAATAAAAATTTGATTCAAAACCATGATGGACTACTATAATTACCTGAAATCTTTGCACCTCATCTTTGTAATCACATGGTTTGCCGGATTGTTTTACATCGTCCGCTTATTTGTCTATCAAATAGAAGCAGCGGAAAAACCATCTCCTGAAAAGGAAATTCTACAAAAACAATTCAAAATAATGTCCTATCGCTTGTGGTATATCATCACATGGCCATCGGCAATTTTGGCCAGTTTTTTTGCCTTTTGGATGCTTTTATTTACTGATTTGGGACAGGCCTGGTTACAAATGCCCTGGATGCATGTAAAACTTGGCTTCGTATTTGTGTTGTATTTATACCACGGAAAATGCCATCAAATTTTTAAACAATTACAAAATGATGAAGTAAAATATTCAACTAATTTCATGCGCTTATGGAATGAAGGCGCAACCATCATTCTTTTTGCCGTGGTCTTTTTAGTAATATTAAAAAATGCCGTAAATTGGATTTATGGAGTCGTTGGAATCATTTCCTTTTCTGTTGCCATCATGTTGGGTTTTAAATTTTATAAAAAAATCAGAGAAAAAAATCAGTCTTAAATTATGCTTAAAGGTTTCAAATTATCGATGCTTTCGTTACGGGTTAGAATTTTTCTTTCGATGATTGTATTGATAATTGTAGCCTCAGTCCTCTTGGCATCCATCTCCATCATTCAGTTCAAAAACGAAGCCAAAGAATACCATCAGGAACGATTGGAACGCAAAGAAAACGCGGTTAAAGAACACATTAACTATGTACTTGCTACCACGACCTATCCGCTGACGACTGAGAATTTAGATTTGATTTTCAAAGATAAAATTCATGAATTGGCCCATATTCATAATATTGAAATTAATATTTACGGCTTGGACGGAAAATTATTGAAATCCTCCAAAGAATCCTTTTCAGTCGATAAAGTTTCCCCTCCTATTCCGAAATACATCTTAAAACTGGTACGTTCTTCTATAGAAAAACGCTATGTGGATATTAAAACCATTAACGGGATTAAAAACCGCTCTTCCTTCAGCCAGATAAAAGACGACAAATTCAAACCTTTGGGTGTTTTAAATTTACCGTATTTAGAAGATGACGGTTTCTATGAAAAAGAATTAAACAGCTTCCTTATCCGGTTGGGACAGGTTTATTCCTTTATGCTGATAGCGGCTTTTGCCTTGGCTTATTTCCTTTCTTCCTATATTACAAAATCATTAAAAACCATATCAGACAAGTTATACGAAACCAGTTTGAATCAGAAAAATGAAAAAATCGTATTGGAAGCCAGCAGCAAAGAAATCAACTTATTGATAAGCGCTTACAACCAAATGGTGGAAGAACTGGAGAAAAGTGCCGTAAAACTGGCTCAAAGTGAAAGAGAAGGCGCCTGGCGCGAAATGGCAAAACAGGTTGCCCATGAAATTAAAAATCCGCTAACCCCCATGCGTCTGACGGTACAAAGTTTCCAGAGAAAATTTGACCCCAATGATCCGGACATCAACCAAAAGATGAAAGATTATTCAGAAACATTGATCCAGCAAATTGATACCATGAGTGCGGTGGCTTCGGCCTTTTCGAATTTTGCTTCGATGCCGGCGCAACAAAATGAAACCTTAAATGTGGTAGAAGTAGTCGAATTGGCTCTTGAAATCTTTAATGACGAACACATCATTTTTGAAAGTCAATACCCTGAAATCATTTCAAAAATAGACCGCACCCAACTGATTCGGATTATTACCAACCTGGTTAAAAATGCCTTTCAATCTATCCCCGAAGAACAAGAAGACAAACGGGTATTTGTTGCCGTAAAAAAAGAATCCAATCAGGTTCTCATTATTGTGGAAGACAACGGAATCGGAATTAAACCGCAGGATGTAGATCGTATTTTTGAGCCAAAATTCACCACCAAAAGCAGTGGTATGGGATTGGGACTGGGTATCATTAAAAATATCATTGAAAATTATAAAGGAACCATTACCTTTGAGACTGAATACGGAAAAGGCACCCGATTTACGGTTTCACTCCCAATAATCAACTCCTAAATCATCGATCATGAGCTACACTAACATTCGGCTTTCGAAAGAAAATAGCATTGCTACGGTCACTATACATCGCCCCGAGAAACTCAATGCCTTAAATAAAGCCACCATCGAAGAGCTGCATCAGGTTTTTTCAACATTGGAAAAAAATGATGAAACCCGTGTAATCATTTTAACAGGAAGTGGCGAAAAAGCATTTGTAGCCGGAGCCGATATTTCAGAATTTGCCGATTTCACCGTTGAAGAAGGCATACAACTGGCCGCACAAGGACAGGACCTCTTATTCAATTTTGTTGAAAATTTGAAAACACCCGTAATTGCAGCCATTAACGGATTTGCGCTTGGCGGCGGATTGGAACTGGCGATGGCCTGCCATTTTAGAGTAGCTGCCGATACCGCCAAAATGGGCTTACCCGAAGTTTCCCTGGGCGTAATTCCGGGGTATGGTGGTACGCAACGATTGCCGCAATTGATTGGAAAAGGACGTGCCATGGAACTTATTATAACGGCAGGAATGATTCCGGCAGATGAGGCCTATCGAATGGGTTTGGTGAACCATGTCGTACCACAAGCAGCCCTTTTGGATTTCTGTAATGGAATTGCCTCTAAAATCATCAAAAATTCACCTTTAGCCATCAGCAATGCCATTAACGCCATTAACGCCAACTATAAAGACGGGGAAAATGGTTTTGAAACCGAAATTAAATCCTTTGGAAGGTGTTTTGGGACCGAAGATTTTAAAGAAGGTACGGCTGCTTTTTTAGAAAAAAGAAAAGCGGAGTTTACCGGGAACTAGAAAGTATTCCGTGTTCAGTCGTAGTTGGCAGTTAGAAACCGGAGGGAAATTCGCTAATTTTCAACATTAAAAAATTAAAAAAATCATGTCATACGAACCGATATTTGCCCTGTTCTGGGAAAGAGTAAAAGAAAGCATCGAGAATAAAACCTACGCCAAACTGACTTTGGCGAAAACCATTGGCAATACCGAATTGAAGAACATTTACGTTCGGCCGGTTTTGTTAGAAAATGACGTTTTCAGCCTGTCGCTTACAGCCCGTTACAAAACTGAAGAAATAGAAAGTTTTCATAGCTTAAACGAAGCGTATCCTATATTGGCCTCTTATATGAACCAACCGTTTTTGACAGCCTTGTTGTTTACCTCCGAAAGTGACGTTACGTTTAAACTCAACAAAAAAAGAGTGGGCAGCATTATAGAACAGCCGCCCACATTCAAAAATGCCTCGGATGTTATTCTGGAAATGAAAGAAAAAGGATTGTAGTATTTACGTTGTAAAAACGCTGCTGTGCGTCTTTACTATAATTGTCCATCCCATTCCGCATAAAATTGCGCCAAAAAACCTTCCATATACTGGTGCCTTTTTTGGGCAATCTGCTTACCTGTTTCGGTATTCATTTTATCTTTTAGCTGCAATAATTTTTCATAAAAATGATTGATCGTTGGTCCTTCATTGTTTTTATATTCCTCTTTGGTCATTTTGGTGTTTGGAGGGATACTAGGATTATACAGCTCCCTATTTTTAAATCCGCCATAATTGAACGTCCTCGCTATTCCGATGGCTCCTATAGCGTCTAATCGATCCGCATCCTGAACAATTTGCAATTCTACCGAAGAGAAATTGCTTGCTGTATTTCCACCTTTAAAAGAAATGTTATCTATGATATTTACCACATGGGTGATAATTTCTTCATCAACCCCTTCGGATGCTAAAAAATCACGGGCCATTTTGGGACCAATTGTTTCATCTCCATCATGAAATTTACTGTCGGCAATATCATGTAACAGGGCTCCTAATTGTACGATTTGAATGGTACAAACTTCATTTTGGGCAATAGACATGGCATTTTTATATACCCGTTGGATATGAAACCAATCATGTCCCCCTTCGGCGTTATCCAATTTATTTTTTACAAAAAGAATGGTTTTATTTATTAGGTCTGGTGCACTCATATAGGGGGCTTTTTTTATAAAAAATGCTGACTCTTAAAGTTTACACCTCAAAAATCAGCATTCCATTTCAACTTTAAATTCTTCAATTTATAATCTGGCCGGTTCTACCCATTTGAAAATATAGGATTCCTTTGGAATGACTAATCGTTCTGAAACCTTAGCCATTCTTGCCGGTAATTTCATGAGATACTCACGCGCTTTCTCTGCTTCATCTGTCAATCCGGTGATTTTATCAATCTCCCATTTATCGATTAACTTTTGCATGATATCCACATAATCATTGGCCGTATAGACTCCGATACGTTGAGCCGAATCAGAGAAATGTTCGAAAACCGAACCTATTTTTTGTCCTGACTCTCTTAAGAAATGCGCCGGCATCACGATTTTTTGCTTCATCATATAGCTGAAAGCCAACATCATTTCACTTGGATCTACCTTGAAAATTTCGGTCACAAAATGGCTGTATGCATGATGATGGCGCATTTCATCGCCGGCAACCATTTTACACATCTTGGCTAATTTTTTATCTCCATAACTCTTCGCCAATTGCGAAACCCTGTTATGGGAAATATAAGTCGCTAGTTCCTGAAAACTGGTATACACAAAATTCTTATACGGATCCCTACCGGTACCGATATCAAACCCATCATTAAGAAGGTGTTGGGTCGTCATTTCAATCTCACGCATGTTGACACGACCGGAAAGGTAAAGATATTTATTAAGCAAATCACCATGACGGTTTTCTTCACCGGTCCATTGACGCACCCATTTTGACCAACCATTACGACCCTCATTATCAACTCCTTCCACTTCCATCAACCAGTTTTCATAGGTTGGCAAAGCCTCCTCGGTAACCATATCTCCCACCATGGCAACCCAGAAATCATAGGGTAAATCTTTTGAGATTTCGCGTAACTCTTTAATCTCTTCTAAGAAATTATCACTCTCTGAATTAGGTAAAAAATCAGATGGTTGCCAAATCTCTTCCACAGGAATCAGATACTGGTCAACGAAACCTTCTACTTTATTTTCTAGAAATTGCATCACCTCTAGACGAATATTCTTTATAGACATTGTAATATATATTTTATAATTTTATTCCTTTTTTTACGGCACTTTCTGCTTGCTCCATTATATCTTTAAAATCCAATTCATTTACAGATAATGGTTTATGTATTACAAAGGTAAGGCGAATTCCCAAACCTAATGGAAAAAATCCATATTTTACCATTTTCCAGGAATTATTTATGGTTACCGGCACTACATAAGCCGATGGCGCATACTTGCATAATATTTTCAATCCACTCTGGGCAAATTCTTTTGGAACTCCTGTTTTGCTTCGGGTTCCTTCCGGAAAAATAACAGCAGAACGTTTGTGTTTTTCAATATATTCTCCCAATACTTTAATCGCCGGTATGGCTTGTTTGGGATCTTTTCTGTCAATTAAAACAGAGCCTCCATGTCGCAGATTATAGGAAACACTCGGAATCCCTTTCCCTAATTCTTTTTTGCTTACGAACTTGCAATGAAAACGTCTCAAAAACCAAATCATGGCAATAATATCGTACATGCTTTGATGATTTGAAACAAAAATCAAAGGAACTCCTTTCGGGATTGATTCTATATGCTCAAATTTATAGGTTGTCCCTAATAGATTTGTACATTTCAATAAAAAGAAATTCAAATAATCGACACTCTTTTTATGGGCTTGGTATCCAAAAACATTCAAACAAATCCATTGAATCGGATGAAAAATAACTAATGTAAGTCCAAAACACAAATAATAGAATATGGATATAGGGTACGAAAGTATTTTTTGCATGTATTAAAAAAAATTAGCTACAAAAGTAAGAAATATATTTTTAGTGTTATTTAATTCCGAAATAATAATAGGTTTACCGTTAAATTGTACCTTTGGAAACTAAAATTCTCGCCTTTTTACAGTAAAAAATGAAGTTCACTTATCCAAAAGAAGAAAAACTCAAAAGCAAAATTACCATCGGAAAATTGTTTTCCGAAGGGAAATCGGTATCTAAATATCCTTTGAGACTCGTTTACTGTGCCACTGAGCTGGGAGAACATCAAAAAATAAAAATGGGCGTTTCGGTTTCCAAAAAAAACTTTAAGAAAGCCGTTGACCGCAATTATTTTAAACGCATCCTTCGCGAAACCTATCGATTAAACAAACATATTTTGATTGATAATCTCGACCAACCCTATTCATTCATGTTCTTTTATCAAACAAAGGATAGATTGGGTTATGAGGAAATCAATACCAAAACGATTCAATTGTTTGAAAAATTCATAGCGCTAAACATAAAAAAGGAAACTCCGGAAACTCCTGCTTCCAACGAAAAAGAGCAATAATCACTTTTACCGGTTGAAGTTTCACAGGAGCCCGATTTATTTGGGATTTATTCTTATTTTAGTAATCGAATAGACATTACCCATTATGACAACTTTGCTAAAGAAAAGATATATAATCCCCGTTGTTGCTTCGGCATTTTTATTTGTAGGGGTCAGTTTCAAAGATGATTTTTTCGAAATTGCCAAACAAATAGAAATCTTCACTACGCTGTTTAAAGAACTGAACACCAACTATGTTGACGAAACCAATCCCGGCGAATTGATGGATACGGCAATCAAAAACATGTTGGCCAGTCTGGATCCGTATACCGTATACTTCAACGAACAGGATGTGGTGCGGTTTAAGATTAACAACACCGGAGAATATACCGGAATAGGCGCTATGATTACCCGAAAAGAAGACAAAATCCTCATCAGGGAAGTCTATAAAAACTTTCCTGCCGACAAAGCGGGACTGAAGGCAGGAGATGAAATCATTCAAATTGGCGATGTACTTTTGGCTGATTTCAAAGAAGACGCCTCACAACTGCTAAAAGGAGCCAAAAACACGAAAATTGACTTGCAGTTCATCCGCCAGGGTAAAAAAAATACAGTCCAGATTATCCTTGATGAAGTCGAAATAAAATCAGTTCCTTTTTATGCCAAAATTGACGATAAAACAGGTTATATCGTTTTGACTCATTTTAACAAAAAAGCATCCAACGAAACCAAAACCGCCCTGGAAGAACTAAAAAGACAGGGGGCAGACCGAATTATTCTTGATTTAAGAAACAACCCTGGCGGATTACTCAATGAGGCTGTAAACATCTGCAATCTTTTTGTATCTAAAAATGAAATTATAGTAACCACAAAATCGCGGATAGAAAAACACAACAACACTTACAAAACCTCCTTCGAGCCTGTAGATACTGAAATTCCTCTGGCTATTCTCGTCAATGACAAAAGTGCATCGGCATCCGAAATTGTGTCGGGAGCTTTACAGGACTTAGATCGTGCCGTTATTGTGGGAACTAAAAGTTTTGGAAAAGGATTGGTTCAAAGACCGATAGATTTGACCTATAACACCCAGCTAAAAGTAACCATTTCCCGTTATTACACTCCCTCTGGCCGATGCATTCAAGCCTTAGATTATTCCCATAAAGACAAAAATGGAAATGCCATCAGGACAGAGGCCAAAAACTACAATGCTTTTAAAACCCGAAAAGGGCGAATTGTTTATGATGGCGGAGGTATTTTACCGGACATCGAAATCGAAGAATCTAAAACAAGCGTCATCACTAAGTCATTATTAAAAAATGACGGAATTTTTAATTACGCAACCGCGTATTATTACAAAAACCCAAACTTGGGAAATCAGATTCCGATGCTTACGGATACTGATTTCGCTGACTTCAAACAGTTTTTGAAAGCACAGCATTTTTCTTTCGACACAGAAACAGAAATGGCTTTGAAAAACACTTTAGCGATAGCCAAAAAAGAAAAAATAGATCAAAATATTACGTCAGAATACCAACAATTGCTTGCTGCTCTGCAAAAAAGCGAGGACAACCTATTGGATAAAAACAAAAAAGAAATCCAGAATTTAATTTTGGATGAACTTATCAAACGCTATCAATATCAGGAAGGATTGTACCAGTATTACATAAAAAATAGTCCTGAGATAAAGAAAGCGACAGGTGTTTTAAACAACAGCCCTGAATACAAAAGTATCTTGAAAATTTTATGAAACGCTTCTTCAAAATACTGACTCTCTTTTGCTGCGGTTATCTTTTCGCTCAAGAAAAAACAAGGGAGACCGCTTATTTTGAATTTAACAAATACAGTTTACAAAAGAATCAAATACAGCCCCTTCTTGATTTTGTAAAAAAAATAGATACTGCTACCATAGAATCTATACAAATTTACGGCTATTGTGACGATAGGGGAACCAATGATTACAATTATAAGTTATCAGAAAACAGGGTTAGAACCGTTCAAAATATTCTGGTTGAAAACGGCTTCAATAAAAACAAATTTATCATCATTGAAGGCAGAGGACGTGTTCTCTTAGCCCGGGACACCATCCGGAATTTAAATGAAGTACGTACAAAAAACAGACGTGTAGACATCCTATTGGTCAAAAAAAACAGCTTTGGGAATGGAATTTACAATTCATTTAACTACAAATATACTGTTGGTGATCACATCTATTTAGACAAAATATTGTTCGCTTTAGGAAGCAGTAAACTAACAGAAGCCTCAAAAAGAGAGTTAGACCAAATTGTTATTCTTCTTCAAAAAAATAAAGGAATCAACTTTGAAATCCAAGGACATGTCTGTTGTACCCCCAGATACTACCTCGATGGTATTGACCGGGAAACCAATGAAAGAAAACTATCCCACAATCGCGCCAAGAGTGTCTTCAGGTATTTGATTTCAAAAGGAATAAGCAGCCTTCGGATGACTTATAAAGGATGTGGTAATAAATTCCCCTTAGGAAAAGGAGAAACGTTTGACAGAAGAGTGGAATTTGTGATTACCAAGATTTGAGCAACCTTAATCCTGACAACAAAATAAAAGATTATAAATACCTTTTAGACACATTTAGCGCTTATCAAAAACGACTGATTTTATGATGGCCTCCAATTCGAGCATCAGGTCCCTTTTCTCTTTCGAAGGAGAATAACAAAACCCTTCCAGAACCATTACCCGATTATTGACTTCGTCCATAATGGCATAATTGATAAACGGCCCGGACATAAAATCGTCTTTTAATTCCCAGGTGCCTTTGGTCACGTAGGTAACTTTATCCCCTAGTTTAATTTTAAAAAAATAAGGAGCATAGGCTTCTTCCGTAATCATATCGGTATGGATTTCTTTGCCATGAATATACAAACCGCCAATAGAATCGCGCATTTTAATAATATCAGCAACCTGATTCCCCTCATTTTGAATCGAATGAAGCGGGACCTGATATAGCAACAAACTCGTATTCCCACTTACTATTTCCTTTTTTAACCACATAAAATTGGTCTCATTAAGCATCATTGCGTAACTGGAAGGAACATCTAAAGAAACGTGGAACTTATCGGTAAATATTTTAGGACTGTGTAAGGCTTTTTTATTTATTCTTTGACTTTCTTCAATTTCGGTTTGATGAATAATCTGAATGATTTGCGGTGCATTTTTTTCGATAATGGCTAGAATTGCCCTTGCTGTTTTTCCGGTAATGTGAAATACATTTTGTGGCGAAGCGTATTGGTTTTTCTTAATTTCGAATTTGTTTTTTTCAGCCTTTTTAACAACAATGATATTGCGGCTGTCGGTCATAAACCCTTCCATCAGTTTCACCGGATACTGATTGATGGTAAAAAGAGGTTCTTCCTGTGGTAATCCGATTACGGCTGAAGCAAATTTATTTCGTATACTATCCCCAATTTCGCCATTCCATAACTGATCTTCAATAATGACCGAAATCGTATTGATTTTCCCTGTAGTTTTATGTGGCAGATTTTCATTCTTTTTCCCGCAAGAAAAAAACAGGACAGCAGCCAGAAGAAATAAAAAATGGGTTTTATTCATTGTCTTTCAATTATGATATAAAACCCAAATTTATAGAAGATTATCGTATTATCCGTTGTTTATTTTTAACTTCATTCCGGGTTTAAGTTCTTCCCCGCGAATATCATTCCATTTTTTCAAATCGGAAATACTTACCCCTGGATATTTTTTGGCGATACTATAAAGAGAATCTCCTTTTTTAACATAATAGCTAACAGCCTCTTTTTTAGAAACCTCAGCATAACTGTCTTTTTTCTTGAAAGAACTTACAGTCGCTTTATCGGTATTTATTTTGACTTCATTTTTTGCCACAATTAAAGAGTTTCCTAAAGCGATGTTGTTGTCTGTCAAATTATTCCATTCTTTTAAATCCGCTAAAGAAGTGCCGAATTTTTTAGCAATGTTCCCCAGGTTATCCCCTTTTTGGACCACATATTCGATATTTTTCAACTCTGGGGCAGATGCCAATTCTTCTTTTGATTCTGCATCCGAAATTAATTTTTCTCTAAGCTGCAATGTAGTTCCAGTGTGAACATTACTTCCTTCCAAATGATTCCATTTTATAATCTGGTCAACCGTAACTTTATATCTTTGGGCAATGGCAAATAAGCTTTCCCCTTTTTGAACTACATAAACATAAGCTTTATTAATCGACAACGTATCTGTTGAAATTCCTTTTTTAGGCTTTGATTCAGCTACAACAGTATTTTGCTTTCCTTTTTTAACCTGGACAACAACTTCCTCTTTTGCAGGTTCTTTTTTCGATTCCGCATTATTGTCTCCAATAATTATTTTTAAACTCCTCCCGTAAGCAATGGAATTACTTCTAAGGTTATTCCATTTTTTCAAATCGGCAACATCAACATCATACTTACTGGCAATATCATTCAGATTATCTCCCCGCTGTACTTTGTAGTATTTCGTTCGACTTGTTGCAACTTTTTCTATAGGTTCGCTGCTACTTCCTTTACTGGCAATTGCAGTTGTATTTAAGTTTGAATTTGAATATCGAAAAGGTTTCTCCTTTAATTCAAAATCATGCTGTACATACGCATATACCTTCTCTTCATTTGAGGTGAAAACCGCTATTTTCTCCTTTGGCAATCTCAAATAATGATTTTCATCCGGATAAAACGGAATCACATTCAGTTTGTACGATGGATTCAGTATTTGCAATTGAGATACCGGAACATCTAATAAATCAGAAATCTGTTTAAAAGACATTTGTTTTTTAATCAGTATAGTATCTGTTGCAAAATGTTGCAGAATGGCTTTATCAGGCTTAATTCCGTGTTCTTTACGGTATTCATACAAGTACATCGTTGCCAAAAAAGCAGGAACGTAACCTTGGGTTTCTTTTGGAAGATTTTTTCTGATATTCCAAAAATTTTGTTGTCCCCCAGAGCGTCTGATGGCCTTAGCCACATTTCCAGGCCCTGAATTATAAGATGCCAAAACCAATTCCCAATCGCCAAAAATAGCGTACATATTAGACATGTATTGTGCTGCAGCAGCAGTTGCTTTTAGTGGATCGCTGCGCTCGTCTACATAGGAATCAATCTTGAGATTGTATTGCTTTCCGGTTTGATACATAAATTGCCAAAGTCCGGTTGCGCCCATTCTTGAAACCGCTTTTGGGTTTAAGGCTGATTCTACGATTGACAAATATTTGATCTCCAGCGGTACATTTTGCTTGGCAAAAGCCTCTTCAAACATGGGGAAATAATATTCTGAAATCCCCATCAAGCGTTCGAATGATTTTTTTCTGTTTTTAAGAAACGACTTGATGATATTTTCCAGACTTTGATTGTATTGAATCCTAAACGGTGATTTAGCATTCATGGCCTCCAATCTTGATTTCAGTAATTCGGTAGGCAATTCATACTCTACTTTTTCATCACTGTTAATCGTTTCAATATCTTTAGTAAGGTCGTTATACAAATCCAAACTGGTCAATTCTTTCATCCATAGGCTATCCACACAAGAGGCCATTTCGTCATTGACAAATGTTCTTTTAATGGAATCTAAATAGGATAAGTTCGTCTCTATAACATCAATTCCTTTGTTCTCGGCAACTTCTTGCGAAAACAAAGGAATTGATAGTAATAATAGAAATGATATTGTGGTACTTTTTATACTCATACTTTTCTGTTAACAAACTAAATACTAAATGATTATAAAATCATTTTTGCAAACTTAAGATGTTACAACTAAAAATTTCTATAAATATTGTTAAAAATGCGAAAATTAGTCTAAAATAGCCGCAATTCCCGGTAAAACCCTACCTTCCAGCATTTCAAGCATCGCTCCACCACCTGTAGAAACGTAACTTACTTTATGTTCGAAACCAAATTGTTTTACGGCTGCAACTGAATCTCCACCACCTACAAGGGAGAAAGCTCCGTTTGCAGTTGCCTCAGCAATATAGTCTCCAAGGGCAATAGTTCCTTTGGCAAAAGTTGGCATTTCGAACACTCCTAAAGGTCCGTTCCAAAGAATGGTTTTAGACTCTAAGATTACTTTTTTGAAGTTTTCCAATGATTTTGGCCCTGCGTCCATTCCTTCCCATCCGTCAGGAATTGCCGTAACATCAACTATTTGCGTATTGGCGTTATTAGAGAAATCATCTCCCGCAACAACATCAACCGGAATGTGGATTTGAACTCCTTTTTCTTTAGCCAATCTCAAAATTTCAAGTGCTAAATCTTGTTTATCATCTTCACAGATAGAATTTCCAATTTTTCCACCCAACGCTTTTACAAAAGTAAACGTCATTCCTCCACCAATTATCATGTGGTCTACTTTATCCAGAATATTCTCGATAACCGTGATTTTAGATGACACTTTAGAACCTCCCAGAACTGCTGTTACCGGTTTTTCGCTATCTTTTAATACTTTGTTGATGCTTTCAATTTCTTTAGCCAATAACGCTCCGAAACATTTAGCGGTTGGAAAAAACTGTGCAATTATGGTAGTAGAAGCATGCGCTCTGTGTGCCGTACCGAAAGCATCATTCACATAGATATCACCCAATGAAGCCAATTCTTTTGCGAAAGCCACATTACCCGCTTCTTCTTCAGCATGGAAACGTAAGTTTTCCAATAATAAAACTTCTCCTGCCTGTAAAGCATCGGCTGCTGTTTTAGCAACTTCACCCACACAATTTGAAGCAAATTTTACCGGTACACCAAGAATTTCAGTAGCTGTTTTTAAGATATGTTTTAATGAATATTTTTCTTCAACGCCTTTTGGTCTTCCTAAGTGAGACATTAAAATTACACTCCCACCATCGGCAAGGATTTTATCAATGGTTGGTTTCGCTGCTTCGATGCGGGTAACATCCGTTACATTAAAATTTTCGTCCAAAGGCACGTTAAAATCAACGCGTATAATTGCTTTTTTAGCTGCAAAATTAAAGTCGTTTAAAGTCTTCATTTAAATCTGTTTTTAGTTTATTTTTTAGAAAGTGCAACAAATATAGAACTTTTAGATTAGTATTAAATTTGAAAAAATAGAAAAAAACCATTTCCACCATACGAAATCGTTGTAAATTAACAAATTATATCTTTTCCGTTGGTAATACTACTTCTTAACCTTAAATTATTGAATCTTTATTTTTGATTATTTATAAATAAAAAACCTTCGCCATCCAAAAAAGGACAGCAAAGGTTCAAACAGTACAGTTAATTTTTCTTTTTTAAATTACTCTTTATAATAGCAGATTGCCAACTGGGGCTGAACGGCAAACATGAGGGTTTCATATCCTTCAACTTCATCAACCGATGGGGACACCAGATAATGATTTTCTATAATTCCAAAATACGTGAGCAAAGGCGAATAAAACGTAATTCCGATTTTATGCTTTGAACTATCAGTTGTATCAGTATTGATAATATCCAGTTGATAATTGGTAAACGGAAAATATCTATTTCCCAGCTTGTCTGCCACCCGATACAGATTCCCTTTCAGTTGTGACACATAGGCATTGGCCGTAATCCCGACCAGATAATGCAATTGGGTTGCCTTCTCATTTTCTGCCAATAATTCCCTGAAGGTATTTTTAGGATTTTCTTTGGTGTTGAACTGCTGATGCTGCATCAGGTATTCCTTGAAAGTATCTTCCCAAACATACTTATCCCAGGTTAAAACAGCCGTACTGTCTATAACGAGTCGATACGCCAATCGGATTGTAGTCTTACTCATAAACGCTTATTTATCTGATGTGATTTCCAATACCATAAGCAGGGCATTTTCGGATAAGGCTTCCCATTCTATTGTTTCAATCTGTTCGATACGCAAACCGTCTCTTGCTTCCAGCAAGCGGTTTTCAACCTCAAAAGCGCCATGGATGACAAAGACAAAAACACCATTAGATGCATCTCTAAGGGTATACAAACCTTCTTTCCTGCCATCATAGGTTCCTATCAAACCAAATGTGTTGGAAGTTTCAAATAAAGGAATCAACTGATTTTTTTGACTTAAATCAAAATCAACCTGACTGAAATTATTTTTGGGATGTTGTGCTTTTGCATTTAGCCAAAGCTGTAAACAACTCACATTCTGACCATAAGGGTTATACAATTCAAATGCCATTCCTTTTTTGGCTACAATATGCCTTATTTGTTCAACTCTTATGAAATCTTCATTCCCAAAGCTGTCTTTGTATTCTATTCCTCCAAACAAAGGCAACAATACAACATCTGTATTGCTTTCTATAAGTGCTTTAACAATAGCCTTTGGCGCCAGAATTTCTTCACTTAACAAGAGTAACGTTTCAAATGGTTTATTTGAAATATCATGATTCACAACAGAATCAATTGTTGCTAGGCGCTTAAAATGTTCTGAAACCGTGACCTCCCTAAAATCTGATTTATATATCTGAGCCTGGTGTTGTTGTATCATTGTGATGTTGTTTGATTCTTCGTATCAATATTAACCGGCCACATTGATGGTATGTTCCAAAACAAACCCTGTTGCGACACTTCCTGTAATAGTCGACATTTCATTACTTACCCCATCGGAAAAAACATTATCGGAAGCATTATAAGTATAACCGGTCATTCCTTTGGTGTATCCATTGGCAGTTGATGCGTTGACCAATGCAACGGCACTGCCTGATCCTTCCGGAAAGGCAATTTGAGTTACCAACAACGAAGTCCCCGAAGCATTATAAACATGCACATGAATGTGTGTCGCCCTGCCACTATACCATCCCGGAAAAACAGAAGTAAAACTAACCTTTCCGTTTGCGTTAGTAGTTTGTCTTCCCCTTAAAAAATGAACGGCAGTAAAATCTGCTGTTTGCATAGAGGTCCCACCATATTCAGAGTAATAACCGTCTTTATCACAATGCCAAATATCTACAATCGCCCCCGCCAAAACCGCACAATTGGCATTGGTATTTTTGATGGTAATATTAATGGTAAATCCTACTCCGGTTCGGTCGCTCACAATATTAGATGTTACTAAAGACGATGGTGCTTTAGTGGGAAAAGGTCCCGCTGTTTCGGTGGGACTAACAGAACAGCTGCCTGATGATGATGACCCTGTTGATGTGTCTGTTGTTGTATCTACCGAAGAAGAATTAGTATCATCATTGTTACAGGCCGTAATTATGGGAATGGCCAAAGAACCCAATCCTACCAATCCCAATCCTCTTAAAAAATCTTTTCTTTCCATAATAAATCCTTTTTTACTATTACAGTCTATAAAAGTATTTTAATTCTAATGCTCAAAAAAAAGTTTGAGGTGAGCAAGTGATTTTTTGAGGTAAAAGCATAAAAATCAGACTGAATTTGTATTTTTTTAACAATAAGCCGTTTCTTATTCCTTATGCAGCAACGCAAAAAAAGCCGCTTCATAACTGACACTTACCGGAATTTCTTCCTGATTGATATAGATTATTTTGTTGCGCACTTTCTCAATTTTAGAAATCGGAACAATAAAAGAACGATGCACCCTCACGAATTCGGGAACAGGTAATTTTTCTAATATCGCTTTCAAAGTCATTCGGGCAACAATTGTTTTTTGATTTTGAATGTGGATTTTTAGATAATCATCCAAACCTTCGATAAACAGAATATCCGAAAACAAAATCTTGATTAAACTGTAATCGGCCCGAATAAAAAGATACAATTGTTCTGTATTCTGGTTTTGTAATTTCTGTAGCATCACCGCTTTTTCCACAGCTAGTTGAAAACGGGAAAAGGAAAATGGTTTCAGGATATAATCGGTAGCACTCAGCGTAAATCCTTCGACAGCGTATTCCGAATAGGCCGTAGTAAAAATCACCATCGTTTTATGGGGTAATTTTTTATAAAAATCAATTCCCGAAACGGAAGGCATATTAATATCCAAAAACAATAAATCGACCGGATATTTCTTTAAGTATTTAAAGGCATCTTCTGATTTGGTGAATATTTTTTGCAAATCGACCACATCCATCTGGTCGCAAAAACTTTGCAAAACGTCCAACGCCAGAGGTTCATCATCAAGGGCAATTGCTTTTAACATCCTATTTTAATCTTTAAAGTGATTCTATACTTTTCCTGATTATCCTCTATTTGTAAATTATGTCTGTCCGGATACAAAAGAGACAATCGTTCAATGGTGTTTTGCAGTCCTATACCACTGTCTGACTGAATGGTTTGTACTTTGTTATTTGATACAAACAAAGTTAAATAATCCTCTTCAATACCAATATTAATTTTTATTTCAGAATCCTTATTGGGATTGACTCCATGCTTAAATGCATTTTCGATAAATGAGATCAAAATAAGCGGTGTGATACATTTTCCATATGGACTCCCTTCAACCTGATAATCGATTTTTACGGTGTTTCCCAAACGTGTTTTTTGAAGTTGGACAAAATTATTGATGTAATTGATTTCTTTGTCCAACCCAATCACATCATCATTCGCATTGGTAATAATATACCGCATCAGTTCCGACAATTGCACAACAGCATCGGCGGTTTGATCTGACTTTTTTATGGCCAGGGCATAAATGCTGTTCAAGGTGTTGAACAAAAAATGTGGATTAATTTGTGCTTTCAAAAAAGACAGTTCCGATTTCATTTTATCTTTTTCCACCTTTCGCAATCTGGCATTAATTGCAAATAACAAATTGGAAACCACCCCTATCAGATAGACCAGTATGGTATGGCTATACTGCGTCGGTGGCCCTTCATCAGGCCTAAAATTCATTGGGCCGTGCAGTGGAATCCTCTTTTGGTGAAACTGATGATCTTCGAAATCAAGAAAATTCCGTTCAGGACGATCAAAATAAGTGGAAACCCAAAGCAAAAAAAACAAAAACAAGATAATAATACTGAAGTATACAATCTGCTTTTTGGAAAAATATAGCTTTGGAATCAGGTAATAATAATTGAAACAAAAGAAAATCAACAACATCGAATATATAAAGAAATATATTCTGTCATGGCCATTATTAACCAGGTTAGGTATTTTAAAAATACTCCCCGACGAAGTAAACGTGTAAGGCAATAACATAAATGCCAAACACAGGAAAAAAATTAATGCGTAAGAAGAACTATTTTTTTTCATTAAACTGACTTAACCAACCAAATTTAAGCTTCTTAAAGGAAGCATTCAAATTATTGAGGTGAAAATCGGAAATCTTGCGATTAATTCATGCCATCAGTATTACATTGACGAGAGTGGGTTAATCATGCACCGGGCTCTGTGTACACGGACAGTTGCTGATTCCTGCGAAGAAATCAAGCCCAATGGTAATTACGTGCGTTCCGGAATTGAATCTCGCTAACGGATTAAGTGTCACCTGATACGAATATCCAAAATAAAAATTAGACTTCTTAAAACCGAGCATTGGCCCTAAATTTAGCGGTTTAAGAATCTGATCGTTGAGAAAACGATACGATATCCCGGCCCAATAATAATCTTCATATCGATTATAATGCCTGTATTTTATATTCAAATCAGTACTCGAACGTTTATCACTGGCAAACAACTGATAGTAAACAGACGGTTCGTATTCGACCCTGCTGTTGGTAGGGCTTTTAAAAACATAGCCGGAATAGATTTGATAATTCAAAAGTAAATTAGGCTCTACTCCCATGTATTTATCAATATTCTTAGCCAAAATATTGCTGGCGTTAAAACTAATATAAAATTCTTTATTTCTATACAAGGCCCCAATATCAAAGTTATTGTTGGAATTGGATCTGTTATCCGTAATTGTCGGATCTAAAACGGGAATTTCATAGGTGGTATTAAATTTATCAATATCTATTTTAAAATTATTGATGTTATAAGAAATCCCAAGAGACAAGTACTGCTTGGAGTAGTAATCTAAGATAAGATGTTGGGCAAAAGAAAATTTAGCCCCCGTTTGCCTCGTATAGCCATTACTGTCATTATAAAAAGAAACCCCCACCCCAGAACGATCGGCAATCCTGAAATCGGCATACACCGATTGATTTTCGGGAGCATCCTTGATACCGACCCATTGGGTAAGTCCATTGGCTCTAATTTTTAGATTATCACCAATACCCGCAAATGTTGGCGATACCACAAAATGATTATCGGCCAGATATTGCGTATAAACGGGCAAATTCAATTCCTGACCATACCCGGAAGCTATGGTCAGGAGAAGAACTGATAGTAGTATTTTTTTCATTTGAATATGTATGTTATAAGATAACAAATAATTTGTTATCGGTAAAGCGTAAAATGCCCTACAAATTCGCGATTGTCTTTCGGATCATTCAATTTCACAACAAACCAATAATCTCCAGAAGGAAGTTCCTGTCCGTTGTATTTTCCGTCCCATTGTTGTCCCAAATGATAGGTGGCAATTTTCCGTCCGTATCTGTCAAAAATATCGAATGTCAGATTTTTATAATTTATGGTACAGCCCGGAGCCCATCCGTCACTGATTCCATCCCCATTTGGAGTGAAATAATTCGGAATACACACATCAATATACTCAAAATATCGGGTAGCCGAAGCCACGCAACCATTCACATCGGTAACCTCAACCGTATAATCTCCCGATTTGTAGATGATAAAAGTATTCTTGGTACCGGTAGATTCTCCATTAAATGTATATTGATAGCCTCCACCTCCACCGGTTGCTGTCGCCACAATCTCGTTCAATCCGCCATCACTTATTGTTAATGCTAACGGATCAACTTGTAAAATATTAAAATTGGCCGTTCTTTGTATACATCCATTGGTATGTTTTACATCGATATAATGATTTGTTCCCGGAATCACATTTATAAATATATTGCTGGTCTGATACGGAGCTCCATCCAATGAATAATTCAGATCTGCCGGATTAGTGATACTGGCATCTACTCTTACAGTAACGGAATTGCTTGCAGAATTGTTCACACAACTATAATCTACCACTGCTACCGGATTTATTTTGACAGATTGAGGTAAAATAACTTCCCATTCGAAACTACAAGCATTGGCATCCCTGATATATACGGTGTGCGTTCCTCCTACCAATCCGGTAAAGTCAAATATAGTTTGTGTTGAAGTTCCAGTGGTATAGGTTCCATTAGGATTATCCAAACTAACTTTATACGGCAAAACACCTCCGGTAATATCAATACTGAATGCCCCGTCTTTATCTCCAAAACAAACCTCAGGAATTACAGTTCCGGCGATAGTAGAGGCTCTAACCGGTGCAGGCTCTGTAATATCAAAGTTGATTTTTACATAACATCCCAATGCATCCTGAACAATAACATTGTAATTGCCCGGTGCCAGATTATCAAATACATTGGTATCAAAGAATTGGTTCAAATTAGGTGAAATAGCATATTTGATAATACCTGTTCCTCCGGAAGCACTTACTGTAAATATCCCATTATTCGAACCATTACAGGTTACTTCTTTGGTTACATACGTTGCGGTTAATGGGGCTAGAGGTTGCGTAATGGTAATTATAGCCGATTGTGTTGTACAATCCCCACTGTCCACTTTAACCTGATAATTCCCTGCAAATAAGCCTGTAAAATTACCCGAAGCTGTTGGTCCCTGTATGATGGCTCCCGATCCGTTCAATAAAGTATAGCTATAATTCCCTAAACCTCCTTGCGCTGTCGCTACAATCACCCCAGTATTATCTCCTGCACAATTAACGACCGCATTCGTTTTGTCTAAATTAATGATCAAAGCCGGTAGCGGATCTATTTTGATTTGATTCGAAACAACACCAACACAACCATTAGCATCTTTCACGTAGTAAACATAGGTGCCTGCCGGTACCGGAAAAGTTGTTGAAGTTGCAAATGAACCCAAAACAGTGGTAAAGGCAGCATCTGCGCTGTAGGTATAAGTTCCTGTTCCTCCGGTTGCACTCAAAGTCAGTCTGGTTTGCGTCAAACAGGTTTGTGTTGCCGCTACCACCAGACTGGCACTTATTCTTGTTGGCTGCGCAATAACTATAGGCGCCGAAGTTGCCGAACAGCTGTAGCCATCGGTTACGGTTATCGTGTACGTTCCGGCACCCAAACCACTAAATACCGGTGAAGCTTGCGGACCACTGGCAGTAGCAGGGACCAAAGAAGTGGTATTCAAGGTGTACATATAATTTGAACCTTGTCCGCCAGTAGTTGTATTAACCGTAATAGTTGCATTTTTGTCACCAAAACAACTCAACATCGTTGTATTTGGGCTTGCTGTTACGGCGATTGGTGTTGGAATCACTAAAGTAACAGTTGTGGTAGCCACACATCCTTTACTGTCCTTCACATTAACCGTGTAAGGGCCAGCGGTTAAATTGGTAAAAGTACGCTGGGCAGAATAGGCTACCGATTTCGGTCCTATTAATTCAAACATATACCCTCCCGGCCATCCGCCAGTTGCCGTTGCCGAAATAGAACCATCATTATTTCCTGAAATACAAGTTATTGCTGTATGTGTTTCGGCAATAGTCAAGGCTGCATTTGGTTGGTTAACGGTAAAGTTTTTACTCACAGTACAAAATGGACTATTTGTTAAAGTAGCGCTAATGATATAGGTTCCGGCAGCCAAGACATTAATTGTAAGCGGTCCTGCAGTGGCGCTTGTACCAGATGTAACCGGATTACCAAGTGTATCAACTACCGTATAACTAAACGGCCCAGCCTGATTCGGATTGGTAGCTGTAATCACCCTGTCGATTAAAGTAACATTGGCACTGCCGTTCGTTCCTCCATAACAAGTCACATCTGTAACACCATTGATGATTAGGTCGAAAGTATTCGGTTCGCTTACGTAATGAACACTTTTTACGCTACAACCTGTATCCAAATTCGTAACGGTAATCAAATAATTCGCAACTGGCAATCCGGTGAAAACTCCCGTAGCATTTGTTTGCGAAGGATATAAGGCTCCGGAAACCCCTGTAGTTGCATTATAATCTACAACTGTATATTGCAGATTTGTTGGTGTCCCTCCGATGCTGCTTACTGAAACGGTGATGTCCTCCAGATTCGTACAAGTAATTGCGTTATTCACGGTAATATTTATTTTATCTAAAGCGATAAAAGGCACTATTGTAATAGTTGCCGGAGCTGTGCCCACACAACCTTTATTGTCATAAACATTCACCGTATAAGTTCCTCCCAGTAAGTTCGCTTCTGTATATACATGGTTCGTACCAAATTGAACTCTGGTTCCGCCTTTTATGAATTCATAACTGTACACTCCTGAACCACCTGTTACCCCTGTAACGGTAATTGTAGCAAAGTTCATTGCGTTTGTTCCCGCATTACAACCAAATGGTGATACCGTTGGAGCCGGAACTGTTATAATAGCCGGTTCTGTTATGCTAATATTTTCAGTTGCCACACAACCTCTGGCCGAAGTTACTGTCACGGTATAATTTCCTGCCGGCAAACCACTAAAAATATTAGAGGTTTGAGGTGCTCTTGTAACATCGCCGGAAAGGCTGTACCTATACACCGGATTGTCATTCACACCCGGAGCCGGAGTAGCCATAGTAGCGGTAATAACACCGTTGCTTCCGCCGTTACAGCTCACATTCGTTTTTGAAAGCGCAAAACCGGTAATTGGTGTTGCCGATCCTAAATTTACCGGAATAGCTTTGGTACAAGTGGTTGTAATATCTCTAACCGTTACCGTATGTGATCCCGCTGCAATGGCAGCAAAGTTTGCCGAAGGCTGATAAATACCAGAGTCAATACTATATTCATAAGTACCAGAGCCTCCTGTAGCGGTCAGTGTTAACGCACCATCCCCATCAATACAACTTGGTAGAGCGGTAATAGCTGCCGACAATTGCAAGGCTGGCGAAATGCTAATTAATCCTGATGCAGTTGTTGTACATCCATTTTTGTCTTTGACGGTTACATCATAGGTTCCTGCTGCATTTAGGGTAAAAGTTGGACTCGCTTGGAATCCTGCACCAATACTGTATTCAAATGGAGCCATTCCTGAAGCTACATTTACTGTAAAAGTATACGTTCCCGTTCCGCTTGGACATTGGCTGTATGGATTAACTGTCACTGTTGGAAGAGGATCAGTCGCTATAGTTATTGCTAATGGCGTTGTAATTACACAGCCATTGGCATCTTTCACATACACATCCCAGGCTGTTGCTACTGCAGGGTCTAAAACAGCCGATGCTGATGTAGAATAAGTTCCTGCCGGCGATCCGCTTATTACATACGAATAACTGTAAGGCGGAATTCCCCCCGAAGCAGTTACCGTTACCTGAGCTCCAAAATTACAATTGGCATTAATAAATGGGTTTGCCACTAAAGCTAATGGTGCAGGCTGTGCAACAACAACAGAAGCGGTCGCAGTACATCCTGTAATCACATCTGTAATATTAATAGTTTGCGTACTTGCGGCACTTAATCCAGAAACTGTTATTGTTGGATTTGATTGTGGTGCACTTACAGCCCCTCCGTTGATTGAATACGTATAGTTTCCTGCAAAATTTGCAACTGTAAATCGCACTTCTCCATTGGATCCCGGATTACAAGTCACATCACTGATCAACTGTCCTGAAACGGTAATATTCGTTACCGGATTAACAGAATAGGATTCTTGATAAGTACATCCGTTGGTATCAGTCACTTGGAATAAATAAGTATCTGGTGCTAATCCTGTGAAGACTCCGCTTGTAGCACCGCTAACATTGGATGTTGCACTTGAAGGAAATAAAATGGCATAACTTAATGTACCCGTTCCATTTTGTACATTAGTAATACTCACGGTGCTTGTTTGATTAGCAACCGGCGCACAATAAACGGGTGTCCCTGTAATATCCATGTCCGTTGGTGGATTTAAAGGTGGGATATCAACACCATTTATTAATTTATAAGTACATCCGTTGGCATCTTTTACCCAAACATCAAAAGTAGTTCCTGTATAAGACTGATAGATATTGTTTGACGTATAATTCACCCCTCCATTAAAGCTATAGGTGTAAGGCGCTGTTCCAGAAGCTCCAGTTACGGTAACCGTTGCCGGTTGTGACGTATTTCCAGCACCGCAGCTTAAAGGGGTGGTGATTAACGAAGTGGCACTTAATGGAGTTGGCTGGGTAATCGTGATTGGACTGCTGGTATATTCACACATTTTACTATCCCTTACCGTTACAATATACGTTGTGCCAACAGTCAACGAATTAAATTGATTTGATGATTGATAAGGATAGGAGACAGGTCCATCCAATTTGTATTCGTAAGGTCCAACACCCGAAGTCACGTTAACCGTAATACTTCCATCATTGCCCGCATTACAACTCACGTTAGTTTGGGTTGTGGTGAAGACAATTCCCGGAATCGGGTCTAAAGTCAGCGTTGTTGTAGTCTGACAGCTAGTTAGATTATTGGCATCGGTAACTCTAAAGTCAAAAGTACCGGCAGCAACTGCTGAATATACATTAGAAGCCAATGTTGTCCAATTTGTTCCTCCATCCGTAGAATATTCATAAGTATAATTTGGAGTAGGGTTTGTATTTCCTCCTGAAACTGTTAATGTGATTTCAGCATTTGGAGATGCAGTACAATCTAATTCTTTTGTTAATGCAGCATCCATTTGCAATTGCGGATATACTATGTAATCAACATCGGCAGTACAACCATTCCCATCTTTAATTACCAAATTGTAAGTTCCCGCCGCATTGAATGTAAAGCTTGGTGATGTTTGGAAAGCACTTCCGTTAACGCTGTACGTTTTACCTCCTACGATTGCAGGATCAACGGTTCCAGTAATCGTAATCGTAAACGGATTCCCGTCATAACATATAGGCGCGGGTAAAGTTATAGTTGGAGCAATATCTGAATCCAATGTAATAGGGAAAGATTTGATACATTTATTGGCATCCATAGCATAAACAATGTAGTTGCCGCTTTCTTTCATAAAAGTATTAATAGTATTCCAATTTGCGTCAGAAGCTGATGGTGGTGTGTCATCAGAAGCATCACCAATAGTCCCGTTATCTTGCAAAATCTGGTATTGATAAGGAACAGGAACTGATACTTGAGGAGGCGAAGCTAATGAATCTTCTCGGGATGCTGTTGTCCCTCCTTTGGCAATAGCTACTATTTGTCCTGCATCAAGATTACAATTGTCATTTTTAACTACGGTTGCAGTAACTTCCAAATCAGTTGCTGATTCATAGATATCGAAAGGCAGAGTTGCACTCATACAACCATTGTTTGTTCCTCCGTGTTCGGTAATGACTACATAATAAGAACCTGGTGAAAGGCCGCCAATCAATGGCATTGTAAAAGGATAAGTCCCAACAGAAATTCCATATCCATCATTTGTCGGTGATATTGGTAAATTGGTTTGGGAGTTATAAACGACATAATCTACCGATGTAGGTGGAACATATCCAACTGGAGCTGATGGGTCTTTATCCAAAGTAATAGAAACCGTTCCATCTGCTGAGCCTTTACAGGTAACATCAGTCACAACTCTTAAAGTGGCTAAGCTGGTAGCCTTTATTGTAGGAGTTGATGCTTCTTTGATATAGGAACATCCAGTAGATTGATCATATACTATGAATGAATAAATCACTCCTTGTAATAGCCCTGTAAAGGTAGTCGATCTTGAACCTGATGTGTCTTCTGCCTGAAAAGGTGGTTGAACTCCAGGTGAGAAAGTTGGAGCCATTGGATACAAACCGGTTATAGGATCTTTTTGATAGATAGCAAAGTAAAAAGGTCCACTACTTAATAAAACTCCAGTAGCAGTCACTTTAACGGTTCCTCCTGAAGCACAATCGGCAGTGGATTGTACCACAATATCAAGATTATCCGGAGGTGAAGCTATCTTCGCGGTGATTTTTAACGAACAACCATTGGCATCCACCACAGTGAGATAATAAGTACCAAAGTTCAAATTAGAGAAAGTATAATTTGTTCCACTAGGATTAGCTATAGTTTGTGTTGGTTCGCCTGCGTTATTTGTTAAAATATAAGTATAAGGAGCTGTTCCTCCTAATCCAGAACCTGTGTTAACAGTAATACTACCTAAAGTCATACTGGCACAAAGAATATCTGTTTTAGAAAGCGTATAATTTATGGCATCCGGTTGGTCAATAGTAATATCTTGGGTATCGGTACAACCTTTACTATCTTTTACAGTCACTGTATATGTTCCTGCTGCTAAACTTGAAAATACATTAGAAACTTGGAAATTCGTCCCATCAATACTATACGTAAATGGTGCTACACCTTTACTGCTATCAATGTTAACTTTAATGCTTGCAGTCGCTTCACCGTTACAATAGATTTCTTGAGTTTGATCAATACTTGTAATTTCCGGATTTTCCGGAGCGGTTAACACAATTGGAGTTGTTGTTACAGCACTGCAACCTTTGGCATCAGTAACTCTAAACGTATAACTACCAGCAATATCTGAATTAAACACATTACTTGCCATAGCAGTATAAGAACCCGAAGCTTCTTTCGATTCGTAAGTGAACGGAGCGGTGCCTCCTGTAGCAGTTATAGTTATTTGGGCTGCGGTTGGAGCTGGATTACAAGTAATGTCTTTATTCAAAACAGCACTTAATGTCAACTGTGGTGCTACCACTAGCGGTGCACTATCGGCGGTACAACCGTTACCATCTTTTATGGTAACGGTATAATTACCTGGTGTACCAATGATAAAAGTATTCCCTGTTTGATAAGAAGCCCCATTATTAATACTATAACTTAATGGTGTAATTAAACCGGAACCTGGTGTTGCCGTAATCGTATAACTTCCTACGCCAAAACATTGTCCCGTAGCCGAAGCAGTAACTGTTGGTGTTGGGTCTTTAGCAATAGTAAGATCTAATTTAAAAGTACATCCGTTGGCATCTTTTACCCAAACGTCCCAAACTAAATTAGGATCAAGATTTGCCGTATTACTGGTTCCATAAGTTCCTGCGGCAGCTCCATCGACCACAAATGAATAGGTATAATTGGGTGTTCCTCCTGTTGGGGTTACCGTTACTTGTGACGTTGCTTTAAAGCAATTGGCATTTACCGTCGTAAAAGTTGCCGATAATGCATCTGTCGGTTCTGTGATTGTTACCGAAGTACTCGCGGTACAGCCTGTGGCGTTATCTGTAACTTGTACCGTATAACTTCCCGCAATTAAATTCGTCAAATTAACCATATTGCCTGACTGAACCAAAGTTCCCGTACCATTGGTTAAACTGCTGGTATAAGTTCCTGAATATCCAGAAACCATAAAAGCAGCGCTTCCTGTATTTCCTCCTTTACACAATACATCACTTGTTACATTACCTGCAACAGCAATCGGTATAACCGGTAATACATAATGGGATTGGGTATAATAACAACCATTGGCATCGGTCACTTTGAAAATGTAGGTACCCGGCAATAATCCGGTAAAAACACCCGTAGTATTTGAGGGTACAGCAGCGACTGGTGAAATAATTTCATAGGTCAATGGTCCCACACCTGTTCCCGTACTTGGAGTAACCGTAACTGTACTTGTTGTAATATTACAAGTAACGGCAGTGGTGCCAATGGTACCGGCAACAGGAGGGTTTAGTTTGTTTAAATCTACATTTCCATTGAATACACATCCATTCCCATCTCTTACTGAATATGGGATGCTTTGATTAGTGCCATTATCGTTTACAATTAATACTCTGGAATTGCTATATCCACCACCATTAAAGCTATAGGTGTAAGATGCTGTTCCTGTTGTTGGAATTTCTATTGTAATCGTTGCCGACTGTTTGGTATTTGTTGTACTACAGCTAAACGGAATGACTGTGGCTGTAGTAGTTAAAGCTGTAGGCTCGGTTAAAGTAATAGTTCCGGTAAAAGGACAGTTTTTACTATCACGAACTTCATAAGCATAAGCAATATTTGCACTTAATCCTGAATAAAGGCTTGTTGTTGTAAATGCACTTCCTTGAAAACTATAGGTATATGGTCCCACTCCTCCCGAAGGAATAATTTGAACCGAACCATTGGCATCGCCATTACATAATGGATTTACTGTATTTAATGTAGCATTTACAGGAACTAAAGGATTGATCGTTGCCGACGTTGTGGTTGTACAACCTTTAGCATCCTGAATTTGAAACTGATAAGTACCTGCAATTGCCGTGGTGTAAGTAAAAGTAGTTGCGCCAGGCTGTGCAATGGTTCCAGTCCCTGTACCTGAAATAAGCGTTACGGTGTATGGAGCATAACCACCGGAAATAGTTCCGTTAATAACCGCATTCGGAGTAGAAGTACAATCTAATTCTTTGACACTTGGGATGGTTGCCGTTAACTGTGGAGCAATAGTAATATTGGCAATAGTTGCTGTACAATTATAGCTGTCAGTTACTACTATTTCATGAGTTCCCGGGCTTACATTGTTAAAAGTGTTGCTGCTTTGGGCAGGAGCGCCGTCCAGACTATATACAAATGGTGACGTTCCTCCTGATACATTTACCTGTAACGAAGCCTGGTTCACACTATCAAAACAAACATCTGAACTTGGATCCAGCGTTGCTGTCAATGTTGGCGGAGTTACTACAGTCAAAACCGCTGTATCATCGGTACAATTGTTGGCATCGTAACCGCGAACAATATACGTTCCCGGTGCAACATTAGTAAATATTCCGGTATTTTGAGACGGCATGATATTGGTCGTTCCTGTAGCATCCCATAATTCATATCGATATGCAGTAGTCCCCCCGGTTGAACTGGCGGTAATGGTTGCCCCTGCTGTACAGCTTGCCAAACTGGTTATACTGGCAGTAGTCACCAATGGTGCTGGAGCTGTTAAAATCTGGGTAAATGATTGTACACAGGTTCCGGTTGCAGCGGCATCATAACGTATCTGGATCGAATAGGTTCCCATTGCTAATCCTGTGATGGTGTATGGAGAAATTGTTTGAGTATTCCAAGTTGTTCCATTGTCAAGAGAATATTGATAGCCATTTGTGGTATCAAAGTTAGTTGCAGCAATCGTGATTTGACCATCATTAGCTCCAGAACAGCTTAGGTTTTGAATCGTAGCAATAGTTGCTGTAAATAGTTTTCCTGTTGGAATAATAACCGTAAAGTCTGTTTGTGGGATACAAGCTGTAGCGGCAGTTGTTGAAATGTATTTTACCGAAATGGTATGACTACCACTGGATAAATTAGTAAAAATATTAGCAGGTGAATTTGTATTGACTACCCCATCAATCAAGTATTGATAGGTATAATCAGCATTAGGTGCCGTAGTAACAGTTATGTTGCTGCTCACGGTTCCATCGCAGTTAAAAACCGGTTGATCCATTGCTATAGTTGGTGTTACCGGAGGAGGAGCGATAGTTACATTTGACATTGCATATACACAAGCATTAGCGTCTCTAATATATACAGTATAAGTCCCCGGAGCTTTGTAGGCTTCATTTACAATTGTCCATGTGACTTGATTGTCAAAACTATATTCATATGGAGCCGTACCTCCTTGTGGATTTGTGATGCTAATTTTCCCTTCTCCTGATGGTCCACAACCTGCCAGTTCTGTTATGCTTGCAGTGGCTGTTAGTGCTGCAGCAGGCTGGGTAATTGTAATTGTTTGAGCCGTACTGAAACAGTCGGTTCCAGCCAGGGTATATTTAACAATAGCATTATAGGTTCCAGCACTTAGGTTTGAAAAAGTTGGGTTATTAGTATAAGTAACACCATTGTCAATACTGTACATTAAGCTGTATCCATTGGCATTAGTCACATTAAAATTGATTTGTCCGGAGTTGTCACCATAGCAAAGTATATTTGTTTGATCAATTGTATACACTGGTGGAGGAACAACATCAACTGCAATGGAAGTAGTAGTGCTGCAATCCTGGCTGTCGACTACCAGAATCGAATAGGTTCCTGGGCTGCTAACAGTAATTTGCGGAGTTGTTTGTGAGGATGTCGAGCCATTTACATAATAATTATAAGGTGGTGTTCCTCCTGTAGGATATACGGTTATTTCGCCATCTTCACAAGTTAAAGCTTTGGTTAATGCCGATGTAGCAGTTAGTAACGGCGGTTCAATTATTGTAATATCCGTGGCATAATCACATCCATCATCTGTCCAGACACGTACCGTATAGGTTCCCGGATTTAATCCTGCAAATTCATAATCACTAGCTGTTATTGGACCTACGCTGTTAACTAAAGTCGTACCCTGATAAATACTGTAGTAATATTGGGGATAAGCGTCTTGGGCAGCTATCTTAATAGCCCCTTTTTCTCCATAACAAAGTGGTTGGGTAACTATAGTTGAAGTACTGAAATTTCTTTGTCTGATTAGAATATTTTCTACAGTAAAGATACATGGATTGGTCGTAACACCTACCTGTCTGATATAAACCGTATAAGCACCTGCAGAAGGAATTGAAAAAACATTGGAAGCTTGATAGCTAGTACCATCCAGACTGTATTCATATCCTGAAGGAACCCCGCCAATAGTGATTTCTCCGTTTGTATTACAAATGATATCTCTGGAAGTAGCGGTTGGATTTAATATATTTTGATAGACATTGAAATAGAAAATGCTGTAACAACCTCCCGGATAATTTATGGTCATTCTAAATTGACCGGATGTATTGGCTGTATAATCTGGTCCTGTTCCAACAACATTCCATTGACATGAGGTGCTTTCATTGGCACAATTAGGTACTGTAATAGCAGCACAACTATTTTCATCTAATTGTTCCCATACAATGGTTGAAGCATCTGATATATTAGTTGGGATATATCGGGTTGCATTAGCACCACAAAGAAAAATATTTGGGAGATCCTTTCCATTATTAGGACAAACAACAACCTCATCAGCAAACGGTATTATAGGGTTGGTTATTGTATTCCCAAAAGGGTTAACGGTTATGGCTTCAGTCACTGTAGCGCAAGGAGATGTAGAGGTAATATAATAGGTTCCGGTATCCGTAGCATTATAATTTTGATTAGTGCCTATAACCGGAGTTCCTGTAGGACTTGTAGACCAGGAGTAGGTATCATATCCGTCAGGTCCGGAGAGTTGTACACTGGCCCCACATAATACTTCGCTACTACTAAAGGTTTGCCCGTCAATATTTACTAAGAAATTAGTTGATGAAGGGGTGCCAAAATTACAAACTGTTGAAGCAAAACTACCTTCATCGACTCTTGGTGTAGTATTGATCACACCACGATAACTGGCAAAAGCCTGATTTTTGATTTCATTGGCACAGGCATCCAGTAAATCTCTGTAATTAGAAACCACCTGAACATGCAAACGAATCGTTTGACTAACATCACCCACTTCAACTAAATTGTCCGGGATAGTAAAAATTAATTGTCTTGTTGTTGCATTATAGGTATGTGTGACACCCGTAGGTAACGATATAATGTCCGAGGGATAATTAAATATTACGTTATTTGGAAGAACATCTTTTAAAGTAAAATTGGTCACATTATCATTGCCGGAGTTTTGAAAACCTATTTCATAGTATAAATTGGTTCCAAGGGCAACATCAGTATTGCCAATGTCATTACCTGAAATGTCTTTTACTAGTTTAGTAAGGGAGATATCCGGAGCAATAACATTAACCTGAAAGGCATTGAAAAAACTAAATAATGGATTCGCCTGACCTCTTGCTACCTGTAATGTAAAACGAACATTGGTTGCGTTATTTCCAACAGTAGATTTATTTACATTTAAAAGTTGTTCAATACCGGTGTCATATCCTAAGCTATTCGTTCCGTTTGGATTTCTTGAGGTAATATAACTATCTAAATTAGTAATAGAGCTATTAAAGAAATAATTGGAGGGTCTTAAATTAGTGGTTAAAGCAGTACCGTTAGCAGTACCATTACTAATTTCAACTTTGGTTTTATTACTATTATTTGGGGATTTATCCCCGTTTAAAGTTGCAAAACCAAATTTTAAATTTATAGGTCCTGAAGGTGGCGTTTGAAACCCGCCAACATCAATATCCAAGGTTCTACCATCATAAAGCGCACTAAAACCATCGTAAGAAACCATGTATTTGGTGGTTGTTTTCGGGTCTTCATAAATTACATAAAGAGTCCATCCTGCTGCTAAACCTGTAGCACCGTTATATCCAATGCTTGATTTTACATTAGCAACGGTATAGGTTCCCTGAGGATTTGTCAAAGCTGAGACTATAGTGGTTATGTCGGCATAGCAGGCGTAGGGTTTATTGGCATCAGGATCAATTGGATTTGAAGGGTTATTATAAATAGTTGTACCTGTTATATCAGTGTAAGTGGAACTTCCGGGGGTTTTAAATTTAATTTTATTAATATCTGTTGTGCTGTCACCAGTTTTAATGAGCGCTCCCCAATACAATCCGGCATAAGCAATTCTAAAACAATCTACTGTATTTGGTACAGCTAAATCGGCACTGCTGGAATTAAAAGTGGAGGAATCACCATCAATATCGATATACTGCATTGATACGCTTTCATTCGTAGTGTTATCATTTAAAGGGTTGTTGTCTTTTCCCAAAATGTTATTCCCAATTACAAGCATGTCTCCTTTTAATTCAGTAGCATATCTGATATTAAATGGAGTTAAGTTCTGTGCTTTGGCATTTGTATGCGGCAATAGCGCTAAAATGAATATGATAATATTTACAAAGCTAATTTGTCTTAACTTATTTGTAAAAAAACCAGACTTATATATGGTCGATGAGATGGCTATTATTAGGTAATTTTTTAATTTCATTTGAGGAAATTTATAGTTCCAAGAAAACTTGCTGAAAATTTTTTATTGATTCTCATTGTCCTTCAGGGGCATGAAGGTCAAGGTAAACACCAGAATGTTGTTTTTCTATTAGGAAAAATTAATGATTACTATCTTTTTCATAAAATTATTTTTATTTAATTATTTTCTATCTTAACTATGGACATCTTACCATTATATGGCTTATTCCCTTTGGATTTTAATGCTTTATTCGCTTCGTCTATCGAATCAAATTTTTCATAATAAATAAAATATTTACTCGTATTCACATCGTAGAAGAAATCAATGTTCGATTGGCCTGAAGCTACTGTTTTGGTTAAGAATTCATCTCTTTTAGCCGTATTTTGATGTACCGCAATAATCAAATAATAACCATTCCCCACATTTTTAATGTTCTTAAGAATTTGCATAGAAGACTGTTCCTCGCCATAATCAAAATCTTCCGGTTTTAATGGAATCGGACTAAGAGCCGTTTTCTCTTTTATACGATTTAACGCCTCTCTGTCTTTCAAATATTTTTGTTGATCATTCTCAAACGCAGCCCGTTTTATTCTTCTTTTTTTCTCTATTTCGGTCTCTGTATTGATTCGCTCTAATGAAGAAACCAAAGTTTGGTTTAACTGAATCGTTTTCAATTGTTCTACCTTCAATTGTTCTATTGTTTTGAGATAAAATTGATTGAACTCATCGTTCTTATTAGATACTTTTTTGAGTCTTTCACTGTACAGACTCTCCAATTCTCTGATCTTTTGCGTCTGACTATTGTTTACCTCAGCTATTTCTGATTTTAATGATTCTAATGCATTATTTTCTGCCGTAACACTTTTGAAAGGTTTTGGCGCTTTGAAAATTCCTTTTTCACTCAAATCATTTTCTTCTTTTAAATCTTTAAGATCTTTTTCTTTGTTGGCAACTGTTACATCTAATTTTTTCAATAACTCCTGCTGCGTATTTTTGACCCCTTTTATCAATTTAGCCAAATTATCCATCGATTTGGCATTTTCATCATTTGGCAAGGTCGCTAATTTCGTTTGGGCAAGAGAATCCGCTTTCGCTTTGGCATCTGCTGCGAGTTTTGCTTGGGCAAGGGCATCCGCTTTGGCTTTAGCATCCGCAGCGAGTTTGGCCTGGGCAAGGGCGTCGGCTTTCGCTTTAGCATCCGCAGCGAGTTTAGCTTGGGCAAGGGCATCCGCTTTGGCTTTAGCATCTGCAGCAAGTTTTTCTTGGGCAAGGGCATCCGCTTTGGCTTTAGCATCCGCAGCCAATTTAGCTTGAGCAAGAGCATCGGCTTTCGTTTTGGCATCGGCCGCGAGTTTGGCTTGGGCAAGGGCATCCGCTTTGGCTTTAGCATCAGCAGCGAGTTTTTCTTGGGCAAGAGCATCCGCTTTGGCTTTAGCATCAGCAGCGAGTTTTTCTTGGGCAAGAGCATCATCTTTCGCTTTGGCATCTGCTGCGAGTTTAGCTTGGGCAAGGGCATCCGCTTTGGCTTTGGCATCGGCCGCGAGTTTAGCTTGGGCAAGGGCATCCGCTTTGGCTTTAGCATCCGCAGCCAATTTAGCTTGAGCAAGAGCATCGGCTTTCGTTTTGGCATCGGCCACGAGTTTAGCTTGAGCAAGAGCATCGGCTTTCGTTTTGGCATCGGCCGCGAGTTTGGCTTGGGCAAGAGCATCGTCTTTCGCTTTGGCATCTGCTGCGAGTTTAGCTTTGGCAAGGGCATCCGCTTTCGCTTTAGCATCCGCAGCCAATTTAGCTTGAGCAAGAGCATCGGCTTTCGCTTTGGCATCGGCTGCGAGTTTAGCTTTGGCAAGGGCATCCGCTTTGGCTTTAGCATCCGCAGCCAATTTAGCTTGAGCAAGAGCATCGGCTTTCGCTTTGGCATCGGCTGCGAGTTTAGCTTTGGCAAGGGCATCCGCTTTCGCTTTGGCATCTGTTGCGAGTTTGGCTTGGGCAAGAGCATCCGCTTTGGCTTGTACAACTGGTTTTGAAGCCACAACCGGTTTCGGTTGAGTAGAAATTTTTGCTTTAGCCTCAGCAGCTAGTTTAGCCTGAGCAAGGGCATCTTTTTTCGCTTTGACTTGAGCAAGTGAATCGTCTTTGGCTTTAGCATTAGCCTCGGCAGTTTCTTTTAATCTTTGCAATCTTTTTTGTTCTTTTTCAACTGCTAAAGCTTGTTTAAGCTCTCTCAATTTTTGGGCATCTATTGGAGATAGAAGTGTCGATTCTTTCGGCTTTACAGGAACATATTTTCTTTTATCAGCAGGTGGAATAATCGATCCTTCCTCCTCATCATCACCATAATAATAAGTTTTATTTTTAAATTTATATGCAAAAACAATTTCATGGGAAGCCCCAAAATTGGATAAATTCCCTGTCCCCTTCTCAAAATTATACTCAATAGAAATTTTTGGAGAAATATTCAACCCCATTCCCGCAGACATGCCATACACAGAATTATATCCTGCTTGGGCCCACATCCCGTTAGGAATCGTTAACATCATTAATCCGGAAATTATCGTTTTTTCTTTTTTTAACTCTGACTTTACTAAAGCAGAAAACTTGCTTTGGTCAAAAAAGCCATTGGTATTTAAATATCCTGTATGCATGATATGAGCCTCAATACTTTTTTCAGGATCTTCTTCAACTATTTTTGACGTTTTAAGATTATATAATATCAAATTATTCACCGATACTCCAAAATCAAGAAATGCTGTTCCGTAATTGATTCCCGGATTTATGGTAATCAAAGTATTTGACGGGATATTTTCTAATGACGGATCAGAATAATTGGTCACAATCTTGCCTTTATTTACGCCACTTTTATAAAACCCGACATTCATCCCAAAAGTCAGATTACTGTCTTCCTGAAGCATAATGTTATGGGCGAAATTTGTAAGTACTCCAAAAGTCGTTAATATTCCATAATTCTGTTGAAACAATCCAACAGCCATCCCTTCATTTTCTTGAAATCTGCCGGAGTATGCAAACAAATAGGTCTGCGGAGCATTCTCAAATTGAGTCCATTGTCTTTTATTATAAAAGCTAAGATATGTGCTTTGTTCCCTGACAAAACTAAAAGCGGGATTGATAAGAAATCTGTTAAACTTCAAAGAATTTCTCACAGGCAACGAAAACGAAACAACTCCATCCCCTTGGCCTTGGGAATGGAGTGTCTGTAATGTACCGTAAAAAAAAACTATGAATAGTAAAGCTTTCTTCATCATCATTTAAGCACCGTTATTGAACCTTTTTTTACTTTCTTATCTTCTGTGGTAATAATATAATAATATACCGGATTCACATTTTTAAAATCTGTGAATTGTTCCGGCCAATTATTTTGATAATCATTTGTTTTAAGTACCAATTCACCCGAAGAACTTATCAACAGTATTTCTGCATTTGAACCGCTTGTATATTGTTGGGGTATAATCCAGGTGTCGTTGATTCCATCACCATTTGGACTTATTAAATTAGGTATGTTTACAACTTGTGGATCAGCGGTGGAATTAATTTGAAAAGATAATTCCTTAGACATCACACATCCCGAAGTTTGTTTGATTACGACTTTGTAACTCCCTTGGGCGGTTACTTCATAATCTTTTTGTACGGCGTTCGGAATAACGGTACCATTTAAATACCATTGGTATTCAGGATTTGAGGCTGTTGTTGTTACGGATACCGTCAACGTTTCATCTGGTCCGATGGTACTGGTTTCAGGCACATTAATACTGCTAGTAAATTGATCCTGCTGTAAATCTATCGAAGCATTGGCAACGCATCCGCCAAAATTAACCACTACAGCATACTGGCCCGGTTGATTCGTAGCGTATGTTTGGCTTGTCGCACCTGATATCGCTACATTTCCTTTATACCACTGATAACTGTTACCCGCCACAGTACTTAATATTGTTGAACTTCCGTTGGGACAAAAAGGATTTCCAAGACTGGAGTTTATAGTGGCAGTAGTTCCCGAAGAGGCTTCACTGACAGTGACTTTGTTAGAATACGAATCTGAAGTACAGGAACCATAATTTGTTTTAACATAATACACCCCCGGCTGGTTTACCGTTAAGCTTTGACCGCTTGCAAAAGGGGTCAAACTCGGTTCCTTATACCAATTATATGTCAACGAAGGATACTTTAACGGAGAATCATTCGATCCCGTCCCAGGATTATCAATAGTTAAAACACAACTCCCTCCCGGACAATAGGTCGCGGTAGCATTAAAGTTATTAATCGAAAAGGGGGAATCTTGAATTTTATAATAGGCTGAAAATGCAACAGAATTTGAACTTGTAGCAACCGGCCCTGTGCTTTTAATCCTAAGTTTGTATTGCTCTCCCGCTGTTGTTGTCGGGACTGAAAAAGTTAAAGTTGCCGGAGAAACCGTAATTAATCCCGGAGCTGAAGTAAAAAGAACCGTTGGATTGGAAAAATTTCCATTAGGATCAGACATCTCCACAATAAATTGATTGGACGAACTTAATCCTGTAACCGGCGAGAAAGAAAAACCAACACTAAATGAGTTAAATCCGGCATTGGCACAAATTTGGCTAAACTGCAAAGAAGGATTACCTATAACTATCTGAGCATACACCGTTTTAGTTAAAGGCAAAAGAAAAAATATAAAACAAAAAAAATATTTTTTTACAAAATTGTTCATCTCCTATTTAATCTTTATCTATCCGACTCACTCGTATATCTTATAAAAACAAGTATCGTTCTATAATTGAATTATAAAACGACACTGTCTATTTAATCATTTGAAGCTGTAATCTTGCCTATTCTCAATCTGAAATCCGGCTTTTTCTCATCTGTAAAATTTATAAATGTCTCATTATTGTCACTTTGAGAATATACATTTGAGAAAGAACTATTGCCATACCAGTTTTCTAAATCTTCATTATTTTGATTGAATTCGGTAAAAATATTTCCTTTGCAAAAATTGAAATACATCTCTTCAAATCGTATCTTTTGTAGGTTATCACCATTAATTTCAATTTTTTCACTTAATAAAACGGCAGGGTTAAAACCGGAAATCACCGTTTTCTTAAAGTCAATGGCCGCATTTTCATCAACATATATGGCTTCCTTCACTAAATTAGATTGGAAATCGGCATTTATATTTTCGCTGTTATTAACCAATGTTAAATTCGATGCAGTAACCAAAGTTTGTTTTTTATTAAAATCAACTTCTTCTTTCTTGTTGTAAGAGGAAATATCCATACATCGGGATCCCAAACTATTGGTTAGATAAGACGAACGGATCACCAAAGAATTATCTATTTTGCACTGGGTTCCAAAATTGAATTTAAAATCATCTCTGCTGGACTTAAATGAAATCATTTTATTCATTTTAAGATCTCCACCGTATATTCCAAAAGAATCTCCCGCTGCATAACTCACCATTATGTTTTCCAGTATTGTTTTGTTTCCTATACCGGCCAATAACAACCCATTAAAGTTCTCTTCTCCTTTAATCTTTTTTCCGGCAAATTCTATTCTTACAAATCTTAAAATCCCTGAATTGCTGCTTACATTATCCCCGCCATAAGATGTTAAAGAGGTATCCAATCCGAAATTTACTGATGAAGTATTTCCAAATTTATTGGTAGGGGCATCTCCTAGAACAACTATTCCTCCCCAATCTCCTGCCTTTTTAATACTCTTATTAGAAGTAAAGATAATCGGATCTGTTTCCAGTCCATCAGCAATGATGCTGGCCCCTTTTGTGATAACCAGCGAGGCACTGGACTCTGCATCCCCTATAATAACCGTTCCGGGCTCAATAGTAAGCACTGCATTATTGGTAACATATACATTTCCTTGTAATATGTACTTATTTTTCTTGTATAATTTTGTATTTACAGAAATAGTCCCTGCCAAAATTTGGTTTACTTCTCCGTAATCTACTTTGTTAGGTTTAAATTCGGTCCAGTTGTTCAACCAATTGTTCGAACCAGTTATTCCTTTTTCTTGTTGTGCGTTTGCCCCAAAAACCACTAGAAGGAGCATGCTTATTATTTGGGATACACTTTTCATGATCTAATAAAGTTAACATGGTTAATATTAATATTGGTACTTATAAAAAAACGTATGGCATTTTTTTCATTATTTCATTATTGCGCCAATAATGAGTTTTATTAATATTTAATTATTGTTACAAAAATTGCAATACTACTTTTCATTACATCTCGTCAAATTCGTGTAATGCTTTTAGAGTATTTTCATAAAATAAAATCGCTGCTATCAAATTACGCGTATCCGAATACGGTGTCATTCTTCTTTGGAATGCAACGGTCACTTCTAAGAAATTTGAAGTACTTTCCTGCTGATCAGTTAACGTTTTTCTATTTTCATTATCATTAGGAATTCCTAAATCAGACAGAGTCACCCCTGGCTTAGTTGCCAAAGCGATATAAGGCAATGTCTTCACAAGAACATTAATCCGCTCGATATACAATTCTAACAACTCTCCTTTTTTCATTCCTTGCAGTTCTTTCAAGTCGTGATACTTTTTTATGGCTGCCGTTGAACTGATAATACTTTTAGGCGCATTTTTATCTTGCGCTGAAACGTTACTTACGACCAACAAAAAAAATAAACTAAAAAAAATAATTTTCCCTTTCATAATTTAGAACTATAAATTAGTATTTACTATAACAAAAATATACAATTAATATCAATTAACAACTTTAGACCCGCTTTTTTAGTTATAAAAAGATTACAAAAAATAAAAAAAATGGTATTTTGTCGGATAAATTTGTATTTTAAACGATAATTTTCATTTTTCGTACTTCAAAAAAGGCAGAAAAATCAATACTTGTTGATAACATTGTGAAAAAAAACTAAATAAATGTTAAATTTTATATTTGATTTTTGTTTTTTACTATTTAACTTACATTCAAAATCAACAAATTACACCTTATACAACAAACCTCCCTCTATCCTGGTGTACTTAAAAGCTTATTTTAATCAAAAAAAGCAAATTATCTTTCAAAAAAAGCAGCATCCAACGCCATTTAACAAAACGTTTTCTCCGAAACTTTATTATCCAAAATTTTAGACTAAACCAATTTCTGCTATCTTTGCTTTATGCTATTTTCGGAAATTTTAGGACAGGAACATATTAAAAGCCATTTGACAAAAAGTGCGGATTCAGGTAGAATTCCACATGCACAATTGTTTGTAGGGCCAGAAGGAAGTGGTACTTTGGCCATGGCTATTGCCTATGCGCAGTACATTTTGTGTACGAATCAAAATGGAGAAAATTCGGGTGCTAATGAGTCCTGTAATTTGAAATTCCAAAAAATTGCACACCCCGATTTGCATTTTGTCTATCCTACGGTAACTACCGAAGAAGTAAAAAAAAACCCTAAAAGTATTGATTTCATTACCGATTGGAGACAATTTGTTTCCCAAAATCCCTACGGTGGATTATTTGATTGGTATGCCATGTTAGGGGTTCAAAACAAACAAGGGGAGATCAGGGTTGATGATGCCCAGGAAATTTTAAAATCATTATCCCTTAAATCATATGAAGGCGGTTATAAAATTATGATTGTCTGGATGGCTGATAAATTAAATATTGCCGCTTCCAACAAACTCTTAAAACTGTTGGAAGAACCGCCGCAGAAAACCGTTTTCATCCTAATCTCCGAAAACGAGGAAGATATCATTCAAACCATTCGTTCCCGATGTCAGATTTTGCATTTCAATGGCTTGAGTGAGCCTATTATCGCTCAGGCTTTGGCTTCGCGTGAGAATATCGATTCAAAATTAGCTTCAAAAATTGCGCATCAGGCACAAGGCAATTACAACAAAGCCCTGCATTTGCTTCATGATGATAATGAGGAATTCCCATTTGAACAATGGTTTGTGACATGGGTCCGGGCAGCCTTTAAGGCAAAAAAAGATGCGGCAGCTATTCAGGATTTGATTCATTGGAGCGAACAGATTGCCGGTTTAGGAAGAGAAACCCAAAAGAAGTTTTTGGAATTTTGCATCGAAATGTTCCGACAGGCGTTATTGCTCAATTACGAAACGCCCAACCTGGTTTATTTTGAACCCAAAGCAGATAAATTCAAGCTGGAAAACTTTGCTCCTTTTGTCAATGGAAATAACATCCAGGAAATTTTCACCGAACTTTCGGAAGCGATGTATCATGTAGAGCGCAATGGAAACGCCAAAATTATTTTAACTGATTTATCTATAAAACTGACCCGTTTAATCCATAAAAAATAATACTTATGAATAATGTTGCTTCTATTTTAATTCTGATTTTCTTGGCGCTTACCTTTCTTCAGTCCGGTTATGATAAATTATTTTATTGGAAAGACAATCTGACCTGGTTGAAAGAACATTTTGCAAAAACACAATTAAAAAACCACGTTCCTTTGGCACTGCTGAATATTCTGGTTTTAGAACTCATCACAAGTATTTTGTGCATTGTAGGTTGCATTGAATTATTGATAAACAACGGTCGTATTTTTGGATTTTATGGCGCTTTATTTTCTTGTATCACCTTACTTATGCTACTGTTCGGACAACGATTAGCCAAAGATTATGATGGTGCCAGAACGATTGCCATTTATTTTATCCCGGCAGTTATGGCGGTATATTGGCTAAATTAAATACAACTAAAAAATGGCTCCAAAATATCCTTCACAATCCCTGACGGTATTGACCGATTTGGTTTTACCCAGCGAGACCAATCATCTTCACCATCTTTTTGGCGGGGAACTATTAGCCCGAATGGATCGTGCTGCCAGTATTTCGGCGCAACGCCATTCCAGGAACATTTCGGTTACGGCTTCGGTCAATCATGTGGCTTTCACCAAAGCCATAGTTTTAGGCAGTGTGGTCACCGTTGAAGCCAAAGTCTCCCGAGCGTTCAAAAGTTCGATGGAAGTCTATATTGATGTATGGGTAGAAGATCGGGAATCGGGTGTAAAAACCAAAGCGAATGAAGCCATTTATACGTTTGTTGCTGTGGATATTACCGGAAAACCTGTAGCGGTTCCGCCCATTATTCCAGAAACCGAACTGGAAAAACAACGCTACGACGGTGCTTTGAGACGCAAACAATTGAGTTTGCTCCTGGCCGGAAAAATGAAACCGGAGGAAGCTACAGAGTTGAAAGCCTTGTTTGTTTAAAGCATAAAATCACGTTTAGAATATTTTATTTTTGTGCTAAAATATTCTCGAATGGAGAAATTCACATGAAAAAAAGAAGTATTTTTACGCAGCTGTAAAGTTCCCATACAAATGAAATTTTCAGGAAAAACAAACCTTCCTGTGGGTTTCTTACTGATAAAAACACTAATTAATAAATGAAAGAAAAGGTAAAAGAGAAGATGAGTACAGAAAAAGAAGCCAAATTAAAAGCGTTACAATTGACGCTTGACAAATTAGACAAAACCTACGGAAAAGGAACAGTAATGAAAATGGGGGATAAAGCCATTGAAGAAGTAGAAACGATTTCTTCAGGGTCTTTAGGAGTCGATTTAGCATTAGGGGTTGGTGGGTATCCAAAAGGAAGAATCATCGAAATCTATGGCCCTGAATCTTCCGGTAAAACCACTTTAACACTTCATGCCATTGCCGAAGCGCAAAAAGCAGGTGGAATCGCTGCCTTTATTGATGCAGAACACGCATTCGACAGAAATTATGCAGAAAAATTAGGCGTAGATATCGAAAACCTAATTATTTCGCAACCGGATAATGGGGAACAAGCCTTAGAAATTGCCGAAAACCTAATTCGCTCCGGTGCCATTGATATTGTGGTAATTGACTCGGTTGCCGCTTTAACGCCAAAAAGTGAAATTGAAGGCGAAATGGGAGATTCTAAAATGGGACTTCATGCCCGTTTGATGTCTCAAGCATTGAGAAAATTGACAGGAACCATCAGCAAAACCCATTGTACTGTGTTTTTCATCAACCAGTTGAGAGAGAAAATCGGGGTAATGTTCGGAAATCCGGAGACTACAACAGGAGGAAATGCCTTAAAATTCTACGCTTCGGTACGTTTAGATATCCGTCGTTCTTCACAAATTAAAGACGGTGAAAACGTAATTGGTAACCGAACCAAAGTGAAAGTGGTAAAAAACAAAGTGGCACCACCTTTCAAAACTGCCGAATTCGATATTATGTATGGAGAAGGGGTTTCTAAAACAGGAGAAATCTTAGACTTGGCCGTAGAATTTGAAATCATCAAAAAAGCGGGTTCTTGGTTCAGTTATGGCGAAACCAAATTAGGACAAGGTCGTGATGCGGTAAAAACCTTAATCAAAGACAATCCTGAATTAGCGGACGAATTGGAAGAAAAAATCAAAGCCAGAATAAAAGAATTAGCTGATAACTAATATTTATCTCAATAAATTACTCAAAAATGCCCGGATATTCATTCGGGCATTTTTTTTGAATTTGAGTTTTTAACTCCTCAAAAAAATACGGATTTGATATGACTTTATCTTTTTTTAACAAAAGATAAAGAAATGAAAAGTAGTTCTGATATGTATTAAATATTCCGGAATTGTGACCGCATTACTTCTTGGTTTATTCGCACTGGATACAATCTTAACTTCTGATTCAAAAATTAAAAAACGGCATAGTTTTGGATAATGAAAACCTTAAAAATTCGTTAAATAAAAAACAAATTCCTCTTCAAAAGAATTCGAAAGAACCTCAAAAAGAAGTGCAGATTGTAACACATTCCAACGATAAAAAGGAAATAATTCATAGTAATACTTCAACATCAATTGTAACCAATGAAAAGAAAATTACACCTTTTAATTCCTCATAAACCGCTGCTGAAAAAAAGAAGAATCAAAATGATTCTGACTTTTCTTTATAGGAAAATCATTCTCCGATAAAACAATCCCCAACAACCGAAGGATAGCTTGCGTCAAAAAATACTACTATAAACTCTTCTGAGAGCAATCCAATTCAATACTTTTTCCAAAAAATCCAATAACTTCAAACCGGTATATATTGGATTGTATCGGGGATTAGTTATCCATTTCAGCTTTAGGATTAAAAATATTGATTTGATCTAAAATGATTTGTCGCACTTCATCCCGGATTTCTTTTCTGCTACTATCTGTCTTTCCCGACGTTTCTATGGGTTGGTGAACTTTAACTCTCATCATTCCGGGGCTTCCGCTGAAAAAAGTATAGGAAAATCTTTTTTTATTGTCTCCAAAAGTGATGGGAACAATCGGAATCTGATGGTCTATCGCCAAACGGAAAGAGCCGTCTTTAAAATTATCCAAAACAATCGATTCATCGGGAACGCCACCTTCGGGGAAGATACACACACTCAATCCGCGATCAATTCTTTTTTGTGCTTTTTTGAAAACTGCCATCCGACTTTTAGAACAACTTCTGTCTACCAAAATGCAGGTTCTTTTGTAGAAAAATCCAAACAATGGAATCTTAGCCAATTCGTGTTTCCCGACAAAAACAAACGGATTTCTGACTGTTGCCAACATCAACATGATATCGGACATCGAAGTGTGATTGGCCACCAACATATAACTTTTATGGGAATCTAAAGGTTGTTCTCTTTCAATTTTATAATAAAATCCCATTCCGAAAAGAATAAATTTGGCCCAAATTCTGGCCATTTTAAAAAAATACGGATAACCTTTATCAGAAAGTATAGAAATCACCAAAAAAGGGAACATGAGCAATATCGGAATAGCCATTAAGACATAAAACCAAATGCGCCACAATGTCCAAAAAATAATTTTTACTGCTCTCATGAGTCCAAAAATAAGTAATCTTAGGAAACTTTTATTAAAAATGATAAAATTCGAAAACTATTTAACCGTAAATTTTAAAAGACAACCTTCAATGCATATAATTTACGAATTTGCGGTAAAAAAGATTTTAACGGTGTCGATTTTGTAAAAATCTTTGCGAACTTTGCGCTTAAGAAAAAAATTATAATGGCAAAAATACTTACCGGTGTTCAAAGTACCGGAACACCACATTTAGGAAACTTACTGGGAGCAATCATTCCTGCAATACAATTATCCAATAATCCAGCTAACGAATCTTATCTTTTTATAGCCGATTTACACTCGGTTACCCAAATAAAAAACGGGGAAACCTTACGAACCAATACCTACAGTACTGCCGCAGCCTGGTTGGCTTGTGGTTTGGATATAAATAAAGTGGTTTTCTACAGACAATCGGATGTGCCACAAACAGCAGAGTTATCTTGGTATTTGAGTTGTTTTTTCCCTTTCCAACGCTTGACTTTAGCGCATTCTTTCAAAGACAAATCCGACAGGCTGGAAGACGTTAATGCCGGTTTATTTTCCTATCCGATGTTGATGGCTGCCGATATTTTATTATACGATGCCGAGTTTGTTCCGGTAGGTAAAGACCAGTTGCAACACCTGGAAATTACCCGTGATGTAGCTTCGCGATTCAACCACCAAATGGGAGAAACCTTTGTGCTTCCTGAAGCTAAAATTCAAGAAGACAGCATGTTGATTCCGGGAACCAATGGTGGAAAAATGAGTAAATCAGCCAATAATATCATCAATATCTTTCTGGACGATAAAGCCTTGCGCAAACAAGTCATGAGCATCGAAACCGACAGTACTCCGCTTGAAGCTCCTAAAAATCCGGATACCTGTAATGCTTTTGCCATCTATTCCCTGCTTGCAAATGAAGCACAAATTGCCGCTATGAGAGCCAATTATTTGGGTGGGAATTACGGTTATGGCCACGCCAAACAAGCCTTGTTTGAATTAATCTGTGAAACATTCAAAACCGAAAGAGAGAAATACAACTACTACATGAATAACCTTCCCGAAGTGGATGCATTACTAAAAATAGGTGCCGAAAAAGCAACTGCTGTAGCTAAAGGTGTTTTGGAAAGAGTGAGAGAGAAATTAGGGTTCGAGGTTTAACAAAATATATTTACTTTTTTAACCATATAAGACATATAAGTTCATTTAAGACTGGAGTTTTATCGTGCTTTTTGAACAACTTATATGCCTTATATGGTAAATTTAATATTCTAGATTGATGTTTATACTCTAAATCGCCTCAAACAATTTTCCCGGTAACGGTCTGATGACTCCCTTCAATTCCATATTCAGCAGTATTCCCGAAATGCGATAAATGGGAAAATCACATTGTAAGGCGATAATATCCAACATTTCTTTACCGGTTTTCAGGAGGTAATCATAAACTTTCTGTTCTTCATCATCCAGGGAAACAAACAATTGTTTTTGTACCGGCTTGGTTTCTTTTTCAATGTCCCAATTCAGGATATAAATCAAATCGGCAGCACCGGTCAGCACATTGGCTTTCTGGGTTTTGATGAGATTATTGCAACCTTGGCTGTATTTATCGGTCGTACGGCCAGGTACCGCAAAAACATCCCGGTTGTAATCATTAGCCATATTCGCGGTAATTAAAGAACCGCCTCTATCGGCCGATTCGATGACAATGGTCGCTTCGGACATACCGGCAACGATGCGGTTTCTGCGAACAAAATTTTCTTTATCCGGATTGGAGGAACTCCAGAACTCCGTCATAAAACCACCGTTCTCCTCTACTTTGGCAACATATTTTTTATGTGTTTTAGGATAAATCTGATTCAAACCATGCGCCACCACTCCAATAGTTTGTAAATTATATTCCATGGCCAATTGATGGGCTACAATATCCACCCCATAGGCAAAACCACTCACAATTACAGGATCCAGCGGGGCCAAATCCTCAATGAGTTTTCTGCAAAATTCGGTACCGTAGGACGTGATTTGGCGCGTACCGACGATACTGATTACTTTTTTCTTTTTTAAATTGATAGTACCCGAAGAAAACAGCAAAACAGGACCGTCGATACAATGTTTCAAACGCTCCGGGTAGTTTTCGTCCTGAAAATAGCTGACTACAATATCATTCGATTGTACAAACTGCAATTCCTGATGGGCTTTTTCAAAAACCGATTTATCTTTTAGATTTTTCAATAACATGGAACCAACACCGTCGATTGCCGAGAGTTGAGACGCTTTGGTTTTGAATATTTCTTCGGCAGTTCCGCAATGGGTCAATAGCTTTTTGGCCATAATATCCCCCACTCCTTCTACTCTTTGAAGTGCCAATACGTAAAATAAATCCTGCTCTTTCATGCTAAATATTTGGTGTTGAAATGTATAAATTTTCGGGCAGATTGTTAATAAAAATTGTGAATAAAATTTTGATAACTATTTTCGTTGTATAACTTTGTAAGTATGAAAATCGAACTATACATCGCGCAGCTTTTATACCGTTACCAATGTGTAACCGTTCCCGGTTTCGGAGCGTTTTTAACAGAAATTCAATCGGCACAATGGGTTGAAAGTACCCATTCTTTCTATCCGCCAAAAAAAATGATTTCTTTTAATGCGAATGTAAAGAATAACGATGGCTTGTTGGCCAATCATATCGCCCAGGCAGAAAAAACGTCCTATGATTATGCCGTAAGCGCTATTCAATACGAGGTTTTGCGTTGGAAGAAAGCACTTGCCGAAAACGGTACGCTTTCTATAAAAAATATTGGTGAAATACGCTTAAACGCCGATCATAACTTCATTTTTACACCGTCAGATCAAACGAATTATTTAACGAGTTCTTTTGGTTTAAGTGCATTTGTTTCTCCTGTTGTAAAAAGAGAACAATTCGAACAAAAATTAGAAGCCTTAGAAGAGAGCAAAGTCATCACGCTGCATACCGAAGAGCGAAAAGGCAATTCGTATCTGAAATACGCCGCTATTTTCATTCTGGGACTGGGATTAACCGCCAGTGTAGGATATTCAGTATATCAAAATCAAATAGCAAACGAAACCTTGCTTGTGGAAACTGCCGTACAAAAACAAGTTCAAAACAAAATTCAAGAAGCCACTTTTTTCATCAAAAGCCCAGTACCGGCCGTTACACTTTCTGTAAAAAAAGAATCCAAAATGTCGTATCACATTATGGCAGGAGCTTTTAGAGATGAGAAAAACGCCCAAAAAATATACGAACGCCTGTCTAATTTGGGATACAAAGCCAAACGACTGGCGCCTAACAAACACGGTTTATTTCCGGTTCTTTATGGCAGTTACGCCACCTACGATGAAGCGATAAAAGCCAAAAACGAAATCCAAAAAAATGACAATCCAGAAGCCTGGCTCTTGATTCAACCTTTATAAAATTAGAAAACCTATTCAGAACGAATAGGTTTTTTTATTATTTAATTCAAACTCGCCTTAAACATTCTCAGCTCATCCCATGAATATTTTTCGCCCAATTGTTCTTTTAGCGGCGTGAGTGATTCTTCTTTGTAATACCTGAAAGCTTCACTCAATTCGGCAATTTTGTCTTGCGGTAAAACGTCGTGCACACTTATTTTTTTAGACTGGATCAGTTTGACCAAATGACTCTCGATAGTTTGCATGGTGAGTTTTCGAATAGCAGCGATATCCTGAATCGAATTTTTCGCCAACCATAATTCATAGGTTTCCTCCACCGTCGATTTTTTAGGTACTTTTTTGTCGGCGCTCTTTTTGGAAGTGTAACGTTCCAGATCAATTTCGTCCTCAATCAAAGTAACATTCACTTTCTTAAATTGGTTTTGTATCGCTTCAGTTTTGCGGCTGATGTATTTTTTTATTTCGTCAGAAGTTAATTTCTCTTTCGAAATTGCCTCACCGGCCACCACCGTTGCTATCAACAATTTGGCTTTCATCAAACGCAAAACGGCTTTGGTTTGCAGTTCTTCCAAGACCATCAATTCGTCATAATACGCTTTGGCTTTCTTGGTGCGTTTTACTTCTTCAATTTTCCAGAGGATTTCAAAAACCAAATTGTCCATCGGTTTCATAAAATAATTAAGTGCCGCGTGAAATCGCTCCGAAACATGAATCAAATCGACCGTTTCATTAGCAAAGATTTTATGAAGCTGAAGGATGAATTTTTGGGATGGGTCCAAAAGCGAATCAATAACCTGTAATTGCTTTGCAGCCCAGCTGGCATATTTAGATTTAGCCGAACTTTCGGATTTATCCGAATAACTGAATTTATGATTGCGCCATTCCTGTGCCAATTCGGCCCAATCGAAGGTGTTTATCAAATAGTTATGGATGAAATTTTTGGTTTCAAAATGCAACGAATTTTTCAAAACTTCTTCCGAAGCCTTGTTCTGCGCATACTCCATCACATCCTGATCGTTTGAAATTCCGTTCATGCGCAGCGGAGAAAGCAAAATAAGCCCTTCTAAGGAACGCAAACGCGATAAAGCCACATAGGCTTGCCCGGGTAGAAAAACCTGCGAAACATCGAGCGCAGCTTTGTCAAACGTCAATCCTTGACTTTTATGAACCGTGATAGCCCAAGCCAACTTGATAGGATAGTGTACAAAAGTGCCCAAAACCTCTTCCTTGATTTCTTTGGTTGATTCGTCAACAGTATAACGGATGTTCTGCCATTCGTATTTCTCGACTTCTATCGTTTTATTTTCTTCCGGAAAATGTACCAAAATTTCCTGGCTCGAAAGCGATTGGATGACACCCATTTTTCCGTTGAAATAATTCTTTTCAAAAGACAGATCATTTTTGACAAACATTACCTGAGCCCCTAATTTTAATTGCAAGTCATACTCAATCGGATAAATTTTCTCCGGAAAATCACCTACGATATCTGGTTTATAAGTAATTAACTCCCCTTTTAAATCGGATAAGGATTGGGAATTGATAGTGTCTGCTTTGACATTATGAGTAGTTAACGTAATAAAACCTTTGTTGGCTTTCAAATCAAAATCCGGTTGTACGTACTGATTCAATGCCTGGATATCTTGGGGCGTAATTTGGTTGTTGCGTAAATTGTTTAAAACCGAGATGAATTTATCGTCTGTCTGACGGAAAATCTTGGACAATTCGATATATAAAGGCGGATTTTGTTGCACTACATGTGAATGAAAAAAGAATTTCCCTTTGTAATAATTCCGCAAAGTTTGCCATTCTTCATCCCGAATCACCGGTGGCAATTGCAATAAATCTCCAATATACAAAACCTGGACTCCTCCAAAAGGAACGGCTTTTTTACGGACGGTTTGCATCATAAAATCCATAGCGTCCAGTAAATCAGCGCGAAGCATACTGACTTCATCAATAATGAGTAATTCCATATTTCGGATTACCGATTTCTTGAGTCCGCCCATTTTAAAATGTCGCCGCAGTGTAGCCTTGGTTTCAAATTTGGTGTTTTCAGAAAAATGAGGCGTTGTATTTTCTGGGATAAACCCACCAAAAGGCAGTTGAAACATCGAATGAATCGTAACACCACCGGCATTTAAAGCGGCAATTCCCGTTGGTGCCACCACTACCGTATTTTTATGCGTAGTCTGGATAATCTCCCGCAAAAGTGTTGTTTTACCTGTACCTGCCTTACCGGTCAAAAAAACAGAACGTTGGGTTTGATTGATAAACTGTAGCGTAAATTGAGCGGCTTCTGAAAAAGTTTGCATGGGGCAAAAAATTATATATTGAAAAGTAATTAATATTTGAAAATTAATCGCATTGAAATTGTTTTTTTATAAGATCAAAAAGCATCTCTTGAAATCAAATAAAAATTTAACGCGAAAAAACTTTTCATTATATCCAACAAAGTAAATCACCTTGCCGAATATCTCAGTGTAATAGCACCAATTTCATAATCCAAAGACACCCTAAGCTGTGCAATTTTATGACTAAAATCATCATTAAAAGCAGGCAAAAAGAATAATGAAACATAAGAAATCAATCTTAATTAACAAAGAAAAAGCCTTCATTCTGAATCTAGAATGAAGGCTTAAATTTTTTACAAAGCTGTTACTATTTTTTTTCTTCTGCTTTCTCCTCTTTTTTTGCAGAAGAAGCATATTTATCATTCAATGCTTTGATAATTTCTTTAGTAATATCGTATTTATCTTCAGCATATAAGATGGAAGCAGCATCTCCTGTTCCATAGATGTAAGCATATCCTTTTTCCTTGCCATAGTCTTTAATGAATTTTTTAACACCTTTTACCAAAGAATCCATTTCAGCACCACTAGCTTGTTGTAATTGCTGTGTTAATGCTTGTTGTGCATAACCCAATTGTTGTTCTCTTTTTTGCAATTCAGCACCTCTTTTTTGAGCCCATTCCTGGCCGTTAGCCTGTGCTTGTGCTTGAAAATTAGCCGCATCTTCTTTAAAACGTTTAATTTCAGCTTCTAACTGTCTTCCTTTTTCTTCAGATTGCGCTTTATATTTTGCTTCTAAATCTTTCGCCTCTGTATATTCTTTCATTAATTCCGAAGTATCTATATAAGCAGTTTTTACTTCTTTAACTTCTGCGGTTTTGTTACAAGCAACAACTGAAATAGAAATTGCGATAATTAATAATACTTTTTTACTCATATTATTAATATTTCTTTTTTGGTATTCGTGAATTTTTGATTTCATTTTGGTTTATTTCTGTTTTATGTGTGTTTGACAAAAATATAAAAAAATAGATAGCATCCTAAAAAAGTTTGAAAAATGCCATTTATTTAAGCTATTAGATTTAATTATTATAAATAAAATAACGATAAGACAATACTATTAAAACCGGCTTTATTAGCTCGTTTTAGAACCGTTTTTGTAAAATAGACAACAATTTACATGTCTAGTCTGGAAAAAGACCCTGAAAAAGCCTTAAAATCAATTTTAGTTGTTTTTAAGGATGTAAATATGGGAAGAATACTCCAAATCTCGTTTTGCTTTCCAATTCGACTGTAATCCGATAAAAAAGGCTTTGATAAAATTCATTTTTCCGGATTTGTATTTTTCAGAAAGCAAACTCACATAAAAAGAATCAAATTTCATGGGAAGCACTTTTTGTAATTTCATTTCCTCTTTTGCAAAAAGCAATTGAATCGCTTTTTTAGAAAAATGCCAAAAATGAATCGGCACATCATAAGCCGCCCAAAAGGCACCATAATATTTTGCGTCAAAAGATTTATAATTAGGAACTGCAATGATTAAAGTCCCGTCAGCTTTTAATAATCGTTTCAATTCTTTAATCTGGGCACCTAAATCAGGAACATGTTCCAGAACGTGCCACATCGTGATGACATCAAAAGAATGGTTTTCCAATTCCTTAGTATCTTCAACAAACGAAATTCCTTTTTTTATGGCAATTCCTTTTGCCCTCGGACTTGGCTCCACACCTATCGTTTGCCAACCGTTTTCTTGTGCCGTTAATAAAAAATCTCCTGTGCCGGCACCAATGTCTAAAATCTTTCCTTTGTTCGGCTGGAAGGAATTGATTAAATCCAATTTATTTTTTAAAGCAATTTGCTTCACAAAATGATAGGCTTTTTCAAAAAGGGATCTTTTATTGTCTGTATGCGAAATATAATCTTCACTTTCATAATATTTCCCCAAAGTATCTAATGATGGTTGCGGATGTGTAATTAACATATCCAACTCTTTGTCGTGATACAAATCAAAAATCTCTTTAGAAACAGAATGGTCCTTTACGGTAAGGAAATGCGTTTTATTTGAAATATCCATTTATTTAGTTTTCAGTCATCAGTTTTCAGTCATCAGTTTAAAATGATGACAAAAAAAATTATACATTAAAATTTATACTAATTTTTAAAGGAGTAATAAATCAAATATTTATTACTCCTTTCATTTTATTTTTAAAAACACCTTTTTCTTAGTAATAACAAGGCTTACGAGCGTAGTTTCACGTGGAACAAAAGCAACTAGCTAAACTGATCACTAAAAACATCACACTGACCGCTTCTTACCTTCCCATGTAAATCAGTAAAACCGAAACATCACTGGGTGAAACTCCGCTTATTCGGGAAGCTTGAGAAATCGTAACGGGCCGTATTTTACTCAATTTTTGTTTGGCTTCAATTGACATCGATTTTATTTTATTATAATCAAAATCCTCAGGAATTTTTACATCTTCCAAACGAGACAACTTATCGGCATTATTTCTTTCCTTCTCGATATAACCAGAATACTTCACTTGGATTTCGGCTTGTTCTAAAATTTCCTGATCCAAACCATTTTCTTCAACATAGGAAGCAACTTTTTCAAATTTCAACATATCCTCCAAATCGATTTGAGGACGGGAGAAAATCTTAAACATTTTATCGCCCTGTGAAACCAAAGCTGTTTCTTTCGATTCTAAAATTGGATTGGCCTCGGCAACCGAAACACTCGTTTCTTTAAAAAAAGAAACCATTTTTTCGGATTCATTTAATTTATATTCCATACGACGCAAACGCGCTTCAGAAGCTAAACCTATTTCATACGACAAAGGGGTTAGTCTAAAATCGGCATTGTCCTGACGCAATAACGTTCTGTATTCGGCACGGGAAGTAAACATTCGGTAAGGCTCTTCCGTTCCTTTCGTGATTAAGTCATCTATCAGAACTCCAATATAAGCTTCATCTCTTTTTAAAATCAACGGCGCTTTTTCATGCACTTTTAAATGTGCATTGATTCCTGCCATCAATCCTTGAGACGCCGCTTCTTCATAACCGGTAGTTCCGTTGATTTGTCCGGCAAAATACAATCCTTCCACCAATTTAGTTTCTAAGGTATGCTTCAATTGTGTTGGCGGGAAATAATCATACTCGATAGCATAACCGGGTCTAAAAAATTTCACCTTTTCAAATCCAGCAACAGAACGCAAGGCCTTATACTGAATATCCTCCGGAAGCGAAGTTGAAAATCCGTTTACATAAACCTCACAGGTATTCCAACCTTCCGGTTCTACAAAAAGCTGGTGCCTTTCTTTATCGGCAAAACGATTAATTTTATCTTCGATAGACGGACAATATCTTGGCCCCAAACTTTTAATTCGACCGTTAAACATTGGCGAACGATCAAAACCTTCTCTTAAAATATCGTGAACTTCCAATGAAGTATAGGTCATGTGACAAGAACGTTGATGCACCAAAGGAGTAGTCAATTCAGAATACGAAAACTTATCTGGTTTTGCATCTCCTTTTTCCTCGTTCATTTTAGAATAATCCAAGGAACGACCATCCACTCTTGGCGGCGTTCCTGTTTTCATTCTACCCGCTTCGAAACCGGCACGGATCAAATCTTCCGTAATTCCATAAGCAGCACTCTCCCCTGCACGACCTCCTCCAAATTGTTTTTCGCCAATATGAATTAAACCGTTCAAGAAAGTTCCGTTAGTCAAGACAACCGACTTTGATCGAATTTCAACACCCAAAGAGGTTGTGATTCCTTTTATTTTTCCGTTTTCAATTATCAAACCTTTCACCATTTCTTGATAAAAATCAAGATTAGGTGTTCCTTCCAACATCATTCTCCACTCTTCTGCAAAACGCATACGGTCACTTTGAACTCTTGGTGACCACATCGCAGGTCCTTTGGACTTGTTCAACATTTTGAATTGAATCGCCGTACGGTCAGAAACAATACCTGAATATCCACCAAGCGCATCAATCTCACGCACAATCTGTCCTTTTGCAATTCCACCCATAGCCGGATTGCAGGACATCTGGGCGATGTTCTGCAAACTCATTGTAACCAATAAGGTTTTGGAACCCAAATTGGCAGCGGCAGCGGCAGCTTCTGAACCTGCATGTCCTGCACCCACCACAATTACATCATATTCTTCTAAAAACATTTTCTGTCTGAATTATTCCTTTTACAGGAGTATCATTAAATTTGGAATCAAAATTTTGTTTTTGATTCACATCATTCTCATTCTGTTTTTTTGCTATTCCGACTAAATGTTCCACGTGAAACACTTTGCCCAAAATAGCAATTCACCTATTACTGTTCCACGTGGAACATGGCTAATTTTTCATCTTCTTTAGCACGCATCAAAACTTCATCTTCTTCTGATTTATCTTTATACCCACAGTAATGTAAAACACCGTGAACCAAAACACGTCGTAATTCGTCTTCAAAAGACACTTCAAAATCATTAGCATTATCTTGAACCCGTTCTACAGAAATGAAGATATCTCCATTAATTTCATTACCTACCGTATAATCAAAGCTAATAATGTCCGTAAGTGTATCGTGGTTCAGGTATTCTAAATTGATTTTAAGCAAATACTCATCATCACAAAAGATATAATTAATCTCCCCTTCTTTCTTCTTTTCAGATAAAATTACCTGAGACAGCCAATTAGAAATTCCTTCTTCATTGTCTAAATTAAACTCGTTTTCGTAATTAAAATTAATCATGATTTATTAAAATATTCTTGAACCTTCAGGTTAAAATTGGAGCGCAAAGGTAATGATTGTCTGTTTAATATCTCTATGCTATGCAAATATTCTAAAACAGGATCAGGCAATGCTTTAGATTTGCTGTTAAACTGTTTCAAACTGGTCTCAGACTGTCTTTTGTTTTCTTCTCCCTGTTCCCTAATAGCGATATCCAATTTTAATAATTCCCTTTTAATATTTTGAATATTTTGCAGTAAATTATTTTTAAACCGTTTGTTCAGCAATTGCTTTTCCAAATCCTTCATTTGGGCCAAAGCATTTTGTCCTTGTCCACCTAAACCTTGTTTGTTTAATTCATTTTGCAGTGATTCACGCAACTGCATTTGTTCCTTAAAAATCTCCATAATTTCCTTCGCTTCTCCTTCCCCATCAATTCCGTTTTCTGTACCTTTTTTTCCGGGTTTGGGATCACCACCTTTACCAGAATCGATACTCTCACCTGGTTTAATTCCGGGATTCATACCTTTTTTAATTTTCTCACCAAGACCTTCTTGCTTTCTAATAATATCAGGTAATTGCATACCTTCACCAGAACCTGGCTTTGGTTTTCCTCCACTCATACCGGACAAGGACATTTGCATACTATTGAGCATATCACTTAAAAAATCCCCTAATTTATTAGCACCGGCTATCGTATATTGCTGATGTGACAGTCCCTTTGAAAATTGGGCGTCTGATAAACTCTCTAAAGATTTGTCAATATTGTATTGAATATTTCCAATCTCCTTGGTTACTTCATCTGCAAACTTTGGATTGCGTAAAGACAAAGTAAATAAACTGTCGTCAATATGCTTGAATTGTAATTTCAAATCCTGTTGCATTTTTATTTTTTTATTATAACCTGGAGAACCCGATTGTAATGCTTTAAATTGAGACAATAAATCTTCCTGACTCATCGAAAATGCCAATAAATTATCTAAAACCTGACGCAGCATAGCAACATCCTCTTGCAATTGTTCCACTTCACCGGAAGATAAACTTTCATCCATTTTGGCAGCCATCGATCTCATGTTTTTAGCAGCACTTTTTTGTTTTTGTTTAGCACTAGAAGTATTCTCTTTTTGCAATTCTTCTGAAGCTTTCTTTAAATCTTCATCAATATTTTTTTCAATAGTATCATCTTTCGAAAGATCTAAAGGTGATTTTAAATCTTTATTATTTTTATCCAAATCTTTCAATTCATCTTGAATTTTATCAAAAGCGGCATTAATGTCTTTTTGTTTTTCTAAAGTATTTGCTTTTTCAGCCTCAGATAATTTATCCTGTTTAGCAGAAAGCTTGTCTAATTTATCGGCGATTTGCTCGGCCTTTTTTTCTACATAATACTTCTTGGTAAGCTCAACCAATTGCTCTAGATTCTTAATTTGATTTTTACTTTTTTGTTTGAACTGATCCAATTTTGAAAGCAATTCTTCACTGTTAATTTTATCATTCAACTCCTTCAATTCCTCCAACAATTTTTTATTTTGCTCTAAATCCTTATTGGCTTTATCCAAACGTTTTTCTAGTGTTTCTTTAAAATCATCTTTCTTATCCGTTTTAAACTGATCTAAATTATTCTTCATTTTATCAGAAAATTGCTTCATCATCTCGTCATGCTGTTTCTGACGATTAATAAAATCTTTGACTTCCTGCAGTTCTTTGAATTCGAATTTGTCTTTTTCTTTTCCAGATTTTTGGAGTTTATCCAACCTAGAAATTTGTTTGTCCTGTGTCTTAAGAGAATTTTCCAAACCTTTTATATTATCATTTTGCAGTTGCAAAATTTGATCTTCCTTTTCTTCATTGGTAGCAATACGATTAGAAAACACAACCGATTTAGAACGTTTAAAATGATGAATCGCATCATTATCAAAAACCTCAAAATAATAGTCATAAGAAACCCCTTCTTCAACAGGCAGTCCCGAAGGAAAAGAAAAAACAAACTGACTGAATGCAGCAGACTTTACCGCTATTGTTCTACGTTTGACAACATTAGGTTTGTTCTTTGGATAATAAACCACCTGAAGTTTATAAATTCCGTAATCATCTGAAATCTGACCTAAAACATACTGCTTATCAACATTCAAACTATCAGGAATTACATTCACGTCAATAGAAGGATATTGATCTTTGATAACTGAAAGCTGATAATTCAATTTTTCATAATTTTTTATCCTTTTATTTGAAGTAATAATTTGATAATCTGTATTTTGAAGGATACTTTTTGATAAAGTAAAAGCATTATCCGTTTTTAAAAACGAAAAATTAGCTCTTTCAGCATTCCAAATCACATTTTCTGTAGCCTCAGCATTTATTTTCCAACTTACATAAGTTCCTTCCGGGATAATAGCATTACCGGTTCCTTTGATAGTTTCTGTTTTTTTATTTAAATACGAAGGAAACTGTAACACCATTTCAAGATTGGCAATAGAAGGAACTGTAACCACATTCAATTCATACTCATCAGATGAAACATCATTGGCTTCAAGATGAAAGGAAAGATTAGAACTTGGCTTCACAATTTTAAACCGAAATTCACCAACTCCGGTATTTTCAAGAAAATAACTTTCATCATTAATAAAAATCATGGCATTTTCAGGAACTACTTTTCCTATTGTTTTAATCTTAAGCAAAAAATCTTTATTCTGCTCGCATTGTAAATGTTCATTTAAAACCAAAAATTTAAAAGGTGCCGGCGGTAAAAAAGTAGCATTAAAATGCACTACACGATTCAAACTTTGAGAAATAATAGCATTGTTTCCTGACAGATAGAAAAAAACAAAAAGTAGAATTGGAACAATAGCCAAAGGCAAATATTTTTGATTGGATCTAATATTAACCGCATTCCCAAAAGGAATAAGCTGTAAAGCATTTGCCTTTTGTTCAATCGAAGCCAAAAGCAATTCTGATTTTTCCAAGGAATTATCAACATTTGACAATTGAATAAAATTCAGTAGCTTGTCTTTTACATCGGTAAAATGATTCCCAATAATAATGGAGGCCTGATTGTAATTAATTCCTTTTTGTAATTTGAACAATTTAAAAATAGGGAACAAAATATAACGCAATAACAAAATCCCTTCTACTCCAACAAAAGTCCAAAACAAAAAAGCTCTTCCGACAGGTTTCAACCAAAGAAAATATTCGATAAACAGCGTAAAAAGAAAATACAGTAATCCCAAACCGATGAAAAAAAGTACTCCTTTTATCAGTTCGTTGAAATAAAACTTTTTAATAAAAGCCTCTAATTTTTGATAAATTAAATTGGATAGTTCCACTATTTAAAATTGCTGTTTATAACCCATAAAAGTAACAATTTTAATGAATAAAGAAATGTTAAAAGAAAACCACCAATTAATAGTAAAATTATACCAATTTCAAATTTTCGAATTGACTGATTGAAATCGTATCTTTGCAGCAAAATTTATAAAAATGTCAAACCCAATTCGTGTGCGTTTTGCACCAAGTCCAACGGGACCATTGCATATTGGCGGAGTTCGTACTGCCTTATTTAATTATTTATTTGCTAAAAAAAATGGTGGTACTTTCTATTTAAGAATTGAAGATACAGACCAAAATCGTTTTGTTCCTGGTGCCGAACAATACATCATGGAAGCTTTGGAATGGTTAGGAATTGCTCCTGATGAAACTATTGGAAAAAATGAAAAATTTGGACCTTACCGTCAAAGCGAAAGAAAACATTTATACAAACAATATGCTGACCAATTAATCAATTCCGGTTGGGCATACTACGCATTTGATACAGCCGAATCTTTAGATACTTATAGAAAAGCGGAAGAAGAACAAGGAAAAACATTTATTTATAATCATAGTAACAGAGAAAAACTGGATACTTCTTTAGTAATTTCTGCATCAGCAACAGCGCAACGAATTGCTAATGGAGAACAATATGTAATCCGTTTTAAGACTCCTGTTGACGAAATTTTACATTTAAAAGATATCATTCGTGGTCATGTAAAATTTGAAACCAATCTTTTAGATGATAAGGTTTTGTTTAAAAGTGACGGAATGCCAACCTATCATTTAGCAAACATTGTAGATGATCATTTAATGGAAACTACTCATGTAATACGTGGTGAAGAATGGTTACCTTCCATGCCTTTACATGTTTTATTGTATCATGCATTTGGTTGGGCCGCTCCGGAATTTGCACATTTACCTTTGATTTTAAAACCTGTTGGAAACGGAAAATTATCCAAACGTGATGGTGATAAATTAGGTTTTCCAGTGTTTCCATTGGAATGGAAAACTGAAGAAGGCATTTCATCAGGATACAGAGAAAAAGGATTCTTCCCTGAAACTGTGGTGAACTTCCTGGCTCTATTGGGTTGGAATGACGGAACGGAACAAGAATTATTTTCGTTAGAAGAATTAGTTGAAAAATTTGACTTAAACAGAGTTCATAAAGCTGGAGCCAAATTTGATCCGGAAAAAAATAAATGGTTCAATCATCAGTACTTAATGAAACATAAAGATGAAGATTTGGCCAAAGCCTTCACTCTTATTTTAGTTGAAAAAGGTTTTTCTGTTGATGAAAATACAATAACAAAAATAGTTTCGCTGATAAAAGAACGAGCTCATTTTGTTTCTGAATTTTGGGAAATGAGTGATTTCTTTTTTGTTGCTCCCACAACTTATGACGAAAAAGCAAAGAAAAACTGGAAAGAAGAAACACCTACTTTAATGCAAGAATTAATATCAGTTGTTGAAGAAATTTCTGATTTTACATCTGCCAATATCGAAACGATTGTAAAAGACTGGATGACCAGAAACGAAATTGGAATGGGAAAAGTGATGCAACCTTTCCGTTTGAGTTTGGTTGGTGCATTGAAAGGCCCTCACCTATTTGACATTGTGGAAGTCATTGGAAAAGACGAAACGATTTCAAGACTTCAAAAAGCAATCGAAAGTTTATAATATTTTATAAAAACATAGATTCATAAAAAAGGCACAAAATTCACTGAATAAACATAGTGAACTTTGTGCCTTTCTACTTTTTCTTAATACTTAATTTATAAATATATAATCAAATTTCCGTTGATAATTCCAGGATTACCTTTGAAAGTATAACCTAAATTTTTAGAATTTAACCCTTCCAGCATATTGTTGATTCCGTATTGATAGGAAATATTGGCACGAAAATGTCGCACTCCAAATGTAAGTCCAATCGTGGGATAAAAATTAAATTGATTGATTGCAGAAATATCTTTGACCTGTAAAGTGGTTCCTGAAATCGTATTGTTTTCTTTATCGTAATCTGTTTTCAATTTTCCGTTGATTTGAACTAAGGGACCAAACTCTAAACTTAAATGATTTTCAATCAATTCATAACTCAATTGTAACGAAATTTGAGCAGAAGCTAATTTTTGGTTTACTTTTTCAACAAATAAAAAAGAATTTTTGGTGTCTACAGAAAAATTATTTTCTGAAAACTGAATTGCATACACCATATCCCAATCATCATAAAAACTACCCCGAACTGAAAGTCCGGCATTCCATCCCATTTCAGGTGTGGTAGTAAAGTTTTTTGTATTTAAATACAATTGATTTCCTCCAACAATAATACCAATTCTGTTAGAATCTCTGTAACCATATTGAGCATAAATTGAAGTTAAAGAAAAAAATAACAACACAAAAAGGAATGAATTTTTCATATCTAAATTTTGGATTATCACAAACGTAATTTTTTTTTGTTAATTTAGATGGATTAACAAACTAAAATTATAAAAAATGGGTATTTCCTTTATTATTTTTCTCTTTTTTGGCTTCTTCATTTTCTTATCATCCTTTTTCACAGTTAAGCAACAAACAGCAGTCATTGTGGAACGATTTGGAAAATTTTTAAGTATCAGACAATCCGGTTTACAACTTAAAATTCCGTTGATTGATAGAATCGCCGGACGTGTGAATTTAAAAATTCAACAATTGGACGTAATTATTGAAACCAAAACCAAAGACAATGTATTTGTAAAATTGAAAGTTTCGGTTCAATTTATGGTAATCAAAGAAACCGTTTACGATGCCTTTTATAAATTGGAATATCCGCACGATCAAATTACCTCTTATGTCTTTGATGTCGTTCGTGCCGAAGTTCCAAAATTGAAATTAGATGATGTTTTTGAACGTAAAGATGATATCGCCATTGCTGTAAAAAGAGAATTAAATGAAGCGATGACCACTTATGGATATACGATTATCAACACATTGGTTACAGATATCGACCCCGACATTCAGGTAAAAAATGCGATGAACCGAATTAATGCAGCCGACAGAGAAAAAACGGTTGCCGAATTTGAAGCCGAAGCATCAAGAATCCGAATTGTAGCCAAAGCCAAAGCAGAAGCAGAAAGCAAACGCTTACAAGGCCAGGGTATAGCCGATCAAAGAAGAGAAATTGCCAGAGGATTAGTAGAAAGTGTAGATGTGTTGAATACCGTTGGAATAAATTCTCAAGAAGCCTCAGCCCTTATTGTAGTAACACAGCATTACGATACGCTACAGGCAATTGGTGGTGAAACCAATTCTAATTTAATTTTATTACCCAATTCACCTCAAGCCGGAAGTGAAATGCTAAACAATATGGTAGCTTCTTTTAGTGCTTCGAATCAAGTTGGAGAAATGATGAAAAAAGGAAATCGAAAGCAAAACAAAAAAGAAATAGAGACACCAAAGACTACATCTGAAACTAATTCTGAAAAAGAAGACAATTTAGAAACTGAGAAGTAACAAAAAAGAGGCTTAACGGCCTCTTATTTTTTTAAATACCCATTTGGTTATGAATGGAAAAGCCAAGTTGAGTATCTTTCCATATGGACCTGGTAAATTAGGTATATAAGAGCCTACAACACTTTTTACAATGTTTTTAGGCTCTAAATTTTCTTTTACATCTTGAAGTTCTAAATGTAATTTTTGAAGGCTTATTTCTCTTTCAATTTTTAAAATTTCGAGTTCCCTGTCAATTTGAGCATAAGATGAATATTTTTTGGTAGCCATAATTTAGTCGTTAAAAAATATTTCTGAAAATTTTTCTAAAATTGGCCCTTCCACTATTTTATCTTTAACATAAAATAAAACTACTGTAAAGAGGAAATAAATGCCGCCTACCATTAAAAAACCCAAAGGATAACTGTCTAAATAATTAGCGAATGCAAATGCAAGAGCAATAGAACAAAATAATAAAACCATACTTACACACCACAAAATCAAAATAAACTTAAAAATCATAGTCGTTGATTTCATCGCTACTTTAAAACTTCGTAATTTAAAATAGGCTAAACTATTTTCAATATAAGCCTGAGCTTCTTCTTGAATATTTTCTTTATTTTCTTTTAATTCTTCAAAAGCCATATTTATTATTTTTAAAATCAATTCAGATAATAACCAGTCTTACTTTTGAAGTTTTGCGTTTTGTTCTTTCAAATCAGCTAATTTATCTTCTAAAAAAGAAATCACATCTTCTGTTTTATGACTCACATTAGAAATTAATTCTTCATAAGTATCTTGTAAACTATGGTTTTTACTATGATGAGTAAATTTTCTTTTTAATTCATGTGATGCTTCATCAAATTTATGTTTTAAATCTTTTATCGCATCATCATAACCATCTTTAAATTTTTGTCTTGTTTTAGATCCTTTATCAGGAGCAAACAAAATTCCGATACCTGCACCTATAGCAGTACCCACAATTAAGGCCAGCAAAGTATTCCCTGTGTTATTAGACATAATTATTTAGATTTTAATTGATAATACATAAATATACGATTTTTATCAACAAGCTCCTGTTAATATGCCGTTAAAGTCATCTTTTTGATATTAAAAATTAAAATAAGCATCAATTTTAAACTAAAAATACTATCACTATATTCAGTATTATAATTTTAAAAAAAATAGCTTAAAAAGGATTTATTAAAGTCAGTTTTAATTGATAAATATTATTTAAAATAAAAAAGTGATAGTTATTTATAATAATAAGAAAAGCACCCGATAAAAGGTGCTTTATATTGAAAAAATCTATTTCTAAAATTTCCTTATTATAAATTCAAATCATTTAATAATGCCAAAACATTTTCATTCTTCTCTGCATTTTTTAAATCTGAAAGTTGACTCTTAAAATCATCAAAATGATTAACATCATTTTTTACATTTTGAATGGCTAAAATTCTAACAGTTACTAACTGACTTTTTAAAGACATGGTATATAATTTGGTTAAAACATCCAAATCAATATCTTTTGCCTGCACTTTATCTGAATTTTGTAAAATCAAATTCGCAAACAATAACGAATTGTTGTCATTTTTCACATTCTTAACAATCATCTGATTCAATAAACTGAAATTATCAATACTTTTGATGTTATCAATTATATTTTTCAAAATCAATTCAGCTGCATTTTCGTCTTTTTCTTTGACATATTTATTGATTTCCTTTTGGGTATTCATCAATAAATTGGCTTCTTTTTTCCCTTTTTCTTCCCAGGCATCTTTAAGGCCAACCGTCTTGTTAAATACTAATTTAGAGGCTGTTGCATCATTATCAACATTGAAATAACCCAAACGTTGGAACTGAAATTTTTCTCCTTTTTGAACAGTTGCTAAACTTGGTTCTAAATAGGCTGTTATAATTTCTAAAGATTTTTCGTTTTTAAAATCAAGGAAGTTTTTCTCTTTATGACTGTCCGGAGCTTCATCTAGGAATAAACGATCGTACAAACGAACTTCAGCCGGAATTGCATGTGGTATAGAAACCCAGTGCAATGTTCCCGCTACTTTTCTTTGTGAAGCCTCACTCCCGCTCCCGCTTCGACTGTCTTCATCATAGGTAACATGAATTGCTGTAATGTTTCCTGAAGCATCTTTTATAACACTTTCTGCTTTAATGATATACGCATTTTTTAAACGTACTTCATTTCCAATACTTAAACGGAAGAATTTAGCCGGAGCCACTTCCAGGAAATCTTCTCTTTCGATATATAATTCACGGGAAAATGGAACTTTTCTGAAACCTGCACTTTCATCTTCCTGATTATTTTCGGCATCTAACCACTCTGCTGCACCTTCAGGATAATTGGTAATTACCACTTTTATCGGATCTAAAACAGCCATAACTCTTGGTGCTGTTTTATTCAAATCTTCGCGTAAACAAAATTCCAAAAGCGATACATCAATCACATTTTCACGCTTAGCCACTCCAATTACATCACAAAATTTACGAATGGAATTAGCGGTATATCCTCTTCTTCTCAATCCGGAAATCGTAGGCATTCTTGGGTCATCCCAACCATTCACCACATTTTCCTGAACCAATTGCAAGAGTTTACGTTTACTCATTACCGTATAATTCAGATTTAAACGGGCAAATTCATATTGATGGGGTCTTACTTTAGTATCATCATAAATTTGATCTAAAAACCAATCATATAATTCCCTGTGCATTACAAATTCTAACGTACAGATAGAATGTGAAATTTGTTCTAAATAATCACTTTCACCATGAGTATAATCATACATTGGATAGATACACCAATTGTTTCCAGTTCTATGATGTTCTTTGTGTAAAATCCTATACATGATAGGATCACGCATCAACATATTAGAAGAACTCATATCAATTTTGGCACGCAAAACATGGCTTCCTTCCGGAAAATCACCGTTTTTCATTGCTTCAAATAAAGCTAAATTTTCTTCTACGGTACGATTTCTATACGGACTGTCAACACCAGCCTGGCTAGGAGTCCCTTTTTGTTCTGCCATCGCTTCAGAAGACTGACTATCGATATAAGCTTTACCTTTTTTAATCATTACAACTGCCCAATCATAAAGCTGTTGAAAATAATCCGAAGCATAACGCTCTTCGGCCCAATGGAATCCCAACCATTGTAAATCTTCTTTAATAGCATCTACGTATTCCTGCTCTTCTTTTGCAGGATTCGTATCATCAAAACGCAAATTAACTGGCGCATTATATTTTAAACCTAATCCAAAATTCAAACAAATGGATTTGGCATGACCAATATGTAAATACCCATTAGGTTCTGGTGGAAATCGAAAACGTAATTTATTTTGAGGAAAACCATTCGTTAGATTTTCTTCTATAATTTGTTCTATAAAATGGAGGGATTTATCTTCAGTTGACATTATTTTGTTTTATTTTAGCAAATATAAAAAATAGATATTAGAAATAGACTCAGAGCTAATAGATATTAAATCCGAAAAGGATTGCTCCATCTTTATTATCTCTAAAATATATTTAAAAAAATGGGGACCATTAAATTAAAAAACATACGCACTTTTTCCTATCACGGTTGTTTGATTGAAGAAGGAAAAATAGGTTCTGATTATTCTATTAACTTGGAAATCAAGACCGATTTGAAAAAATCCTGTCTTTCTGATGATTTACATGATACGGTAGATTATGTTTTATTGAATAAAATTGTAGTCGAAGAAATGGACATTCGTTCCCATTTATTGGAACATGTCGGACACAGAATAATTCGGAGAATTTTTAATGAAGCACCAACTGTTTCTAAAATAATAGTAGGAGTTTCTAAATTGAATCCTCCTATTGGAGGTGATGTTGAAGCAGTTACCATAGAATTGGAAGAAACCAGAAGTTAAAATTCTAAATTTAAAAAAAATCCCAAATTCCAAAGTAATACGATTATGTATTTTATTTGGAATTTGGGATTTGCTTTTTGGAATTTTTATATTACATTTGCAGTCCAATAAAACAATGGCGTCGTGGCCGAGCGGCTAGGCTGGGCTCTGCAAAAGCTCCTACTCCGGTTCGAATCCGGACGATGCCTCAAGAAGAGATACAGAAATGTGTCTCTTTTTTTTTTATATATCATTTTTAGAAAAAATGAATTAAATTTATGGTTCGAATCCGGACAATCTCTAGAACCTTCAAAGCAATTTGGAGTTTTTTTATGTCTAATTTTTAAGAAAAATTAAATTAAGTTTAGATTAAAATCCAAATAATCCCTCTAAAACCCTCGAAAGAACTTGAGTTTTTATAGTTAATTTTTAATAAAAACCAGATAAATAATAGGCTCAAATACAGAAAATGAATCTAAAATTTCTAAAGAAATGTAGAGTTTTTTTTAATAATTTTTCCAAAATGTTATCATTTTAAGAGTGAATTTATATCCTAAAGAAAATATGAAATGACGTTAACTTTGTCAGAATGAGCCTGTCAAAGTCCTGTTTAAATAAAAACGTCATTGGTAGTTAACGAGGAATCTCCACAACAATTATCCATAAAGTTTATCAATCTTTGTAGAGTTACTTACAGCGATTCCTCTTTCATCGGAAAGACAAATTTTGTTTAAATTACTAAATGTGATTGCTTTGTTCCTCACAACGACAGCAACTTATAAACACAAAAAAACCGCCCAAATGGAGCGGTTTAAATTTATCATTACAAATTGCAATTACTTTTTATTTTCAATTTTTTCAAAAGCTTTTTTTACCATTTCTTTTTCTTTTGGAAACCAGCCCTGAACCATTAAAACTACCCCAAAAACCATCAAAACGATACTGATTCCTTTTTTAACTCTAAGAATATTACCCGGAGTTAATTTGGATTTTAACTGTTTAGCCAAAAGAATTTTAATACAATCTACCAATAAATAAGTAATGATAACAGTAGTAAAAAAAGTAAGCATTCTCGAATTTTGCATCTCTAATTTTGGACCAACTGAGATAATAACAGCCAGCCAAAATCCTAAAACACCAATATTGATAATATTCAAAAAGAATCCTTTAAAAAATAAACTGAGGTAATTTTTTCTGATGATTTCGTTGTCTATAGCTTTAGTATTTATCTTCTTTTCTTTTCTTAAACTAATAAAAGAAATAATGCCATAGGCTACCATTAACATACCGCCAAAGATGAAAAGTGCCGGTTTATCCTGTAAACTTTTAATCAAACGATAACTTCCCAAATAAGCAATACCAATAAAAATAATATCCCCTAAAACCACTCCTAAGTCAAAAACTAAAGCAGCTCTAAAACCTTTTATCAAACTGGTTTCCAGTAAAATAAAAAATACCGGACCTATCATAAAACTTAAGAAAATTCCCCAAGGAAGTCCTGAAATTATATCGTTTATCATTAAAAATTAAAATTTGTTTAGAATAAAAATACAATATTATTATTCTTTTTCAATAATAGTTCCACCTAAAAGTGTTTCTTTATTTATTTGTTCCGGTTTTCCGTAAATAAAAATAGAGCCTCCAGCCTTCACTTTGGCATCGACTAAGGTCGTAGCATAGATTTCTGCTTTTCCTCCCGCAGCAACGCTTATTGTCGTTTGTGAAGTATGTAACTCTTTTGCTTTCAAAATACCTCCCGACATCAAAGTCGCATCCTGATTCACGGCTTCACCAGATACTTCAATAATTCCGCCTGTAACTGCTTTTATATTTACCTTTTTTGCATTCACATTGATATCAATTTGAGCACCTTCCCTAGCACTAAAATCTAAAATAGTTCCTTTCAAAACTGTTTTACAAGACACAAGAGATCCTTCATTGGCAGTAATACCATCAATACTTTTAAAAAACAATTTAATAGAAATATCATCTCCGGAAAGTAACTTTGGAAAAGGCATTCTTAATTTTAATTCGCCATTTTTATTGACTGTTTCTACTTCATTAGCCCTACTTCCGCTAATACTAATTTTATTTTCTGATGAGGCAATTAACTCTACATTCAATTTATCAAAAACACTAACGGTATTAAATTCTCCTAAATTCTTTTTTACCTGTGCTAATGTGATTTGAGTTGCAATTACAAATGCTAAAATCAATACTTTTTTCATTTTTTTTTGTTTAAGGATTATTCGTTTCTTCTTAAAAAATTAAAATCTAATTGTTTTTTAACCAGATCGGCATTTTTTACTTTAACGAAAATTTCGTCTCCTAATTGTAATAATTTGTTTGAAGTAGCTCCAACCAAAGCATATTGTTTCTCATCGAAAGTATAATAATCCTCTTTTATATCCCGAATTCGAACCATTCCTTCGCATTTATTTTCAATAATTTCTACAAAAATTCCCCATTCGGTAACTCCTGAAATCACACCCAAAAACTCTTGATCGTTGTGATTTTGCATGTATTTTACCTGCATGTATTTGATAGAATCCCGTTCGGCATTGGTGGCCAGACCTTCCATAGTGGAACTGTGTAAACATTTGGTTTCAAAAGTTTCTTCATCTACAGATTGACCGCCATCCAGATAATATTGTAACAATCGGTGTACCATCACATCAGGATAACGTCGGATTGGTGAAGTAAAATGCGTATAATATTCAAAAGCCAAACCGTAATGTCCAATATTATCCGTAGAATATTTGGCTTTACTCATACTTCTAATAGTCAAAGTATCAATTAGATTTTGCTCTTTTTTACCAACTACATCGGCTAATAAATTATTCAATGATTTCGAAATATCCCCTTTGTTTCTAAAATCGATTTTATAACCAAACTTAGCGATTACCGTTTGCATAGCGATTAATTTATCTTCATTCGGCTCATCGTGAATACGATATACAAAGGTTTTCTTTTGTTTTCCAATATATTCCGCTACTTTTCTGTTGGCCAAAAGCATGAACTCTTCAATCAAATGATTGGCATCTTTTGATATTTTGAAATAAACGCCTTCTGGTTCTCCTTCTTGATCTAAATTGAATTTTACTTCAACTTTATCAAAAGAAATCGCGCCTTCATTCATTCTTTTTCTACGAAGAATTTTGGCTAAATCTTGCATTTTAAGGGTTGCTGCCACAATTTCATCTGAAACGACATAAGAACTTCCGGTAATAGAAGTTTCAACCGGAATCGTGTTGTCTTTCGTTTCTATGATATATTGCGCTTCTTCATAGGCAAATCGCTGGTCTGAATAAATAACTGTTCTTCCGAACCATTGATTCATAACCTGGGCTTTTTCATTGATTTCAAAAACTGCTGAAAACGTATATTTCTCTTCATTTGGACGCAACGAACAGGCAAAATTAGACAATACTTCTGGCAACATCGGTACTACCCTATCCACTAAATAAACTGAAGTGGCTCTTTGATAGGCTTCATCATCCAGAATGGTTCCTTCTTCAAGATAATAGGAAACATCGGCAATATGAATTCCAATTTCGTAATTCCCATTTTCTAATTTTTTGAAAGACAAAGCATCATCAAAATCTTTGGCATCTTTTGGATCGATGGTAAAAGTCAAAGTATCACGCATATCACGACGCTTGGCAATTTCACCTGCAGTAATAGAGGTATCTATTTTTTGTGCATACGTTTCCACTTCAATAGGAAACTCAGCAGGTAAACCATATTCGGCCAAAATAGCATGAATTTCGGTATCATGTTCTCCTGGTTTTCCTAAAACTTTAACCACTTTTCCAAAGGGACTATCTGCCCTGGAAGGCCAGTCTTCGATATGAACTAAAACTACATCCCCTTGCTCCGCCTCTCCTATTTTATCTTTTGGAATAAAAATATCGGTATACATTTTCGGATTTGCCGTAGAAACAAATGCAAAATTTTTCTGAATATCGATTACTCCAACAAAATCAGTTTTATTTCTTTCTATAATTTCAATAACCTCACCTTCCGGTCTTCTCCCCTTTCTTCTGTTATAAACATATACTTTTACAGTATCTTTATCTAAAGCATGATTCAGATTATTCGTCGGAATAAAAATATCTTCTTCTAAATCCGGACAAACAAAATAAGCGGTTTTACGTCCCGTCATATCGATTTTTCCTTCATAATATTCTTTACTGGCCGCTTTTATCAAATACTTTCCAGGTTCTGATTCAATAATTTTATGCTGAGCTGCCAGAATCTTCAAATCTTTTATAATTTGATTTCTGCTTTGGGTATCGTCTACCTCTAACTTGGCTGCTATTTGTTTGTAATTGAATCCTTTATTAGCACTTTGAGATAATATTTTTATAATCTTATCAGCAAAGTCTTTCCCTTTTTTTACCGGCTTTCTTAATCTTTTACCCATACTTCTTTTCTTAAAGTCCGAAAATTACAAAATACTTAACAGTTATAAGAATTTCGCCAAGAGTTTTAAAGAAAATATAACTTTACAAGAGATAGTCGTACCTTTATAAAAACTATCAAAATGGAAGCTTTTATCACCATCGCTATTTTTGACTACATCCATGAAATAGAAATTCTCAAACATCGATTGGATCAGGAAGGTTTTCAATACTATTTTGAAAACGAAATCATGTCAGCCATCGCTCCTCTCTATTCTACGGCACTCGGAGGAATCAAACTTAAAATTCATCCCAATGATATTTTGAGCATAAAAGCAATTTTGGAAGAAATGAAATTCGATAACAAATTAAAAATCGTTTAATTCTTTTCAAAGTTGTCAACATATATTAAATATATAAAAAAGAAAATTTTAAATTAAATTAATTTTTGATGGTTATTATAGTGTGTTAATAAGGATAATAAATTTATTTTAAAATGTATTGAAATGAAGTTTTAAGTTGTTATCTGGAGTTATTAACAACGCTATTTTTATTTAACTGACTAGTTTTAAAGTAATATTAATTTTTAATTAACAACTGTTAATAGCTTAAAATTATTTCAAATTGTAAATAAGTTCATTTTTAAAATTTGTTAATAAACCAATTTTAATTCTTGATAACTATTCTAAAAATTCACCAAACTAAATTTGGATTTCTAATGTGCGTTTTGGATTACTTATTTTTTTTTCAGAACCAAAAAAAACTTCTAATATTCTATCTTTAGTTATTAACAATTTTAGTTAATTTAAAGTTAACTGAAAATCAAGCAATTGTATATCACTATTAACAATATAAATTTTTAACAAATGTATTATAGATTACGAATTGATTTACAGTATTTTATAGATTATATATAATTGTTGAAAAAGATATAATTTTCTAGTATTTAGTTTGTTATAGGATTTAAAAATTCCAAAGTGGCATGGTACAATAAATACGATTTTAAAAAATATATAAATCCAAAATTCTTTTGGTAAATTTGCGCCATCGAACTTAATAAATAAAATAATGAGAATCTCAATAGGAAATGATCACGCTGGTCCGGAATATAAAAAGGCCATAGTAGCAATGCTTGAAGCAAAAGGATATGAAGTAACCAATTATGGAACTGATTCTGATTCAAGTGTAGATTATCCGGATTTTGGACATCCTGTAGCAACTGATGTTTCTGAAGGAAAAGCTGATTTTGGAATTGTAATTTGTGGAAGTGGTAACGGAATTGCCATGACAGTTAATAAACATCCAAAAGTAAGAGCAGGATTATGTTGGATCAAAGAAATAGCTTATTTAACCCGTTTGCATAATGATGCCAATGTATTAAGTATTCCGGCTCGTTACACATCTATACAACAGGCAATAGAAATTGTGGAAACTTTTTTAAGTACTGAATTTGAAGGAGGAAGACATCAAAACAGAGTGGATAAAATTGCTTGTAAGTAAAAATAAAATTGAGGTGCTTCGCACCAAATAGTTCAACGAGTTAGGAATTTTCTAACTCGTTTTTTTATGAAGTAAATATCCAAAAAAGGAACAGAATTTGAATCAACACAATACCAAAATATTTTAAAAGATAAGACATTTTAGATATTTTATGCCTAAAAATCAGCATGGCCAAACCGGCACCAACAGTTCCTCCGAGAAGAATAATACTTAAAAGCGTTTTTTCAGGAATTCTTCTTTTATTTTTAATAGCCAGGCGTTTGTCATAAGCTGTTAGTATAAAAGCAAAACTATTCAGAATTAAAAAACAATAGAATAAAATAGTCATTTAGCTCCAATTAAGTTTCAAAGATATTATTTTAGCTATTCGAAAAAAAATACAATGAACAACATTCAATTTATCTCTAAATCAGTTGTCACCGCAGCTGTAAACATTCAAAATACCGTTCAATTATTACAAGAAGATTGTACCGTTCCGTTTATTTCCCGTTACCGAAAAGATAAAACCGGTAATCTGGATGAAGTACAAATTGAACAAATTGCCAAACTGCAAAAAGAATACGAAACAATCCTTAAACGCAAAGAAGCGATTCTGAAATCAATTGAAGAACAAAAGGGACTTACGCCGGAATTAGACAATAAAATCCAACAAAGTTTTGATTTACAGGAATTAGAAGATTTTTATCTGCCATTCAAAAAGAAGAAAAAAACCAAGGCCGATGTGGCCCGTGAAAATGGGTTGGAACCTTTGGCTAAAATCATTATGGCGCAAAACAATGGCGATGTTGATTTTCTGGCGACGAAATATTTGAATGATACTATCCAAAATGAGGAAGAAGCTTTACAAGGAGCACGCGATATTATTGCCGAATGGATTAATGAAAATATATTTGTTCGAAAACAGTTACGAAGACTTTTTCAACGAAAAGCAACTATTACAACCAAGGTGGTAAAAACCAAAAAAGATGATGAGGGAGCCCAAAAATTCAATCAATATTTCGATTGGTCAGAACCTTTGAGTAAAGCGCCGTCACACCGATTACTGGCGATGCTTCGTGCTGAAAATGAAGGATTTATTAAGTTTAAAGTCGAAGTGGATATTGAGGAAGTGTATCATATTATTGATGAATTGGTTTTAAAAGGTCAAAATGCTAGCACGCCACATGTACAATTAGCTATTGAAGATAGTTATAAAAGATTGCTAAATCCAGCCATTTCAAACGAAGCTTTACAAGAAGCAAAAGCCAAGGCAGATACCAATTCGATTCAGGTTTTTGCTAATAATTTAGGACAATTATTGTTGGCGCCACCTTTGGGTGAAAAACGAATTTTAGCTATTGATCCAGGATTCAGAAGCGGTTGTAAAATAGTTTGTCTGGACGAAAAAGGCGATTTGTTGTACAATGAAACGATTTATCCGCATGCGCCACAAAATGAAACGGCTATGGCGATGAAAAAGATAAAATCGATGGTGAATGCCTATCAAATTGATGCCATTTCTATCGGAAACGGGACGGCTTCTAGAGAAACGGAATTTTTCATTAAGAAAATTGCTTTTGACAAACCGGTTCAGGTTTTTATTGTTTCCGAAGCTGGGGCTTCGGTGTATTCAGCATCTAAAATTGCCCGTGAGGAATTCCCTAATTATGATGTGACGGTTCGTGGTTCGGTTTCTATCGGAAGAAGATTGAGTGATCCTTTGGCAGAATTGGTAAAAATTGACCCGAAAGCCATTGGTGTAGGGCAGTACCAACATGATGTAGACCAGAATAAGCTAAAAGAAGAATTGGATAATACGGTTGTTCGTTGCGTGAATTCAGTGGGAATTAATATCAACACGGCCAGTAAACATTTGTTGAGTTATGTGAGTGGAATAGGAGAGAAGCTGGCTGAAAATATTGTACAGTACCGATCCGAAAATGGGCCTTTCCAGGATCGGAAACAACTGAAAAAAGTGCCTCGTTTGGGTGAAAAAGCCTATCAGCAAGGAGTGGCTTTTATCCGAATTTCGAATGCCAAAAATCCGTTGGATAATTCAGCCGTTCATCCGGAAGCTTATGGAATTGTGGAGAAAATGGCGAAAGATTTAAAATTGTCTGTGAACGATTTGATTGGCAACAAAGAGAAAACAGCCTTGATAAATGCGGAAAATTATATCACGTCTGAAATCGGTTTGCTAGGTCTGAAAGACATAATCAAAGAATTGGAAAAGCCGGGATTAGACCCTAGAAAATCAGCCAAAGTTTTTGAATTTGACCCGAATGTAAAATCCATAAAAGATCTCAAATCGGGCATGATTTTACCGGGAATTGTCAATAACATTACCAATTTTGGTTGTTTTGTAGACATCGGAATCAAAGAAAGTGGTTTGGTTCACATCTCTCAGCTTAAAACAGGTTTTGTAAGCGATGTTAATGAAGTGGTCAAATTACATCAACATGTTACAGTAAAAGTAACGGAAGTGGATGAAGATAGAAAACGCATTCAGCTGACGATGATTATTTAAATAAAAAAAGGATTCATTATTTAATGAATCCTTTTTTTACTTTTATAATTGTATTACACCACCCAGATTCATACTGCTACCACTATTTGTAAATCTTTCAGGAGAAGCATTATTAAAATTTGTTAAACCTTCGAAAAATTGCGCATCAATTAAAATTCCAAATCTTTCTGTAACTTCAATTTTGTATCCAATACCAAAAGTCATTCCTAATTGAAATGTTTCTAAAGAATTTTCAGGAAAATGTTCAATTCCGTAATTTGTTTTAAGCCTGGATTTCAATAATACAGCAGGACTCAATCCAATATTAAGATTCCATTTACGAGTGCTTCCAAAATGCCAGTTAGCATTGATAGGAACGCTTAAATAATTCAATTTATCTTCATATCTATCGGATTCAACGTTATAAATCCCACCCATTTTGTCAAAAATCAATCCTGAGCGTAAACTCCATCTGTTGTTGAAATAATAATCGGTTGTAACTCCAAATTCTATACCTGAATTATATTTTGTTGAATCGTTATCATCATTGTATTCAGCAAAGCTGGAAGTTCCAATTTTAGGTGTAATTTCAATTATCCCTTTTTCTTTTACTTGTGCATTAGCTAATCCAAAAAATATTAGAGTAATTAATGATAATAAAACTTTTTTCATTTTTTATAAGTTAAAATTTATATGACAAATGTAATAAGTAAAAACTTATAAAAAAATGGAATAAATATTAAATTATAGTTATATCTCCTACTTTTAATTCTTTAAATGAATCTAAAAAGCTCTTTTTTGATAAAGATGGCAAGCGCATTCAGTTGAGTATGATTTTGTATAAAAGGGTTGATTTAAAATCATAAAAAAATCCAGATTCCAATTGTTACTAAATGGAATCTGGATTTTGAATAAAAAATAGAATTTTTTATTTGATCTCTTTTTTGCTTTCTTCTTCTTTTTTATCAGCTGGCTGATCGTCTTTGGCGGCATTTTTAAATTCTTTAATTCCGCTTCCTAAGCCTTTCATTAATTCCGGTATTTTTTTACCTCCAAAAAGTAATAAAACAACTGCTAGTATAACCAGGATTTCTGTAACTCCAAATCTTCCCATGATTGAATAATTTATTGCCGAAGCAAATTTGTAATAAAAACTGGCGACAAATATAATTAGAATAACTGAACAGGGACTCATTTTAAGGTAATTATTTAGTTTTGTCAGAGTTAAAAATTTATTAAAAAAAATCCTTTTCCAGAATAGTGCCGTTATCAAGGGGCAAAGCACTTTCATAGCCATTAATTATTATATTTGTAACATAAAGCCATAGCATGTCTGAAAAAAGATTAAAAAGAAAAAAACTACGCAATAAATTATTCGTCAAAAACCGTTTGGTTATTTTGAATGAGGATACTTTTGAAGAAATTTTTTCTTTCAAATTGAATCTGATGAATGTCTTTGTGGTGGCTTCATTGGGAGCCATTTTTTTGATTTCGATAACAACATTTATTATCGCTTTTACGCCGCTGCGTGAATTTATTCCAGGTTATTCCTCTTCGCAATTGAAAAAAGATGCCACTGAACTGGCTTTAAAATCAGATTCCCTGACAATGGCATTAAAGAAAAATGAAGCCTATATTCAATCGATTCAAAAAGTGCTCAATGGGCAATTGGATTATGCCAAATTCAATAAAGACTCTATTTTAGTAAATACTGAAGATACTGTTTCGCCTGTTAATCTCTCTCCCTCTGAAGAAGAATTAGCATTACGGAAAGAGGTCGTTAATGAAGAGAAAAAGGGATTAAAAAAGGCTACTGAAAAGAAAACAAAAAAGACAAAATAAACGTTTTGTTTTTAAAATCCCGAGGCAAAAATTTAATAAATAAGCAGAAAAAATGTCAATAAAATCAATAGCGGCAAAACTATTTGCTAAAAGCATTTATAAAAAAACGCTACTTTGGGCAAGCAATCCTGTAGCGACCCAACAAGCGGTTTTTGAAGGATTAATTACAGCTGCCCAACAAACACAGTTTGGTAAGGACCATCATTTTGACCAAATTAAAAACGTCGCCGATTTTGCCAAACAAGTTCCCATTCGCGATTATGAACAACTGAAATCTTATGTTGAAAGAGTGGTTAAAGGCGAGGAAAATGTGTTGTGGAAAGGAAAACCCTTGTATTTTGCCAAAACTTCGGGAACGACTTCGGGTGCCAAATATATTCCGCTAACCAAGGAATCGATGCCGTATCATATCGAAGCGGCTCGCAATGCGATTTTGCATTACATTCACGAAACAGGAAAAGCTGATTTTGTAGATGGTAAAATGATTTTTCTGCAAGGAAGCCCTATTTTAGAAGAAAAATATGGGATACAATTTGGACGACTTTCTGGAATTGTAGCTCATTTTGTTCCCCAATATTTACAAAAAAATAGAATGCCTTCCTGGGAAACGAATTGTATCGAAGATTGGGAAGCTAAAATTGATGCAATTGTCGAGGAAACGTATTCTCAAAATATGACGGTGATTTCGGGAATTCCGTCTTGGGTGCAAATGTATTTTGAGAAATTGCAGCAAAAAGGAGGAAAGACTGTTGGTGAGATCTTCAAAAATTTCAATTTGTTTATTTACGGCGGAGTCAATTACGAACCGTATCGTGCCAAATTTGAAAATTTAATTGGTCGAAAAGTAGACAGTATCGAATTGTTTCCGGCCTCGGAAGGATTTTTTGCGTATCAGGATTCCCAAAAAGAAAAGGGGATGTTGTTGTTGTTGAATTCTGGAATTTTCTATGAATTCATTAAATCGGATGAATTTTACAACGAAAATCCAAGACGTTACACGATTGGTGAAGTCAAATTGGGCGTGAATTATGTTTTGATTATTTCTACCAATGCCGGACTTTGGGGCTATAATATTGGCGATACCATTCAGTTTACTTCTTTAATGCCTTATCGCGTAATCGTTTCTGGACGAATCAAACATTACATTTCTGCTTTTGGAGAACATGTTATTGGTAAAGAAGTAGAATGTGCTTTGCAGGAAGCCATGGAAGGAACACACATTCGAGTGAATGAGTTTACCGTGGCGCCACAAATCAGTCCTGCCAGCGGTTTGCCGTATCACGAATGGTTTATCGAATTTGAAAATGAACCAGAAAACGAAGATACTTTTGCGGAAGCGATAGACAACGCTATGCGCAAGCAAAATATTTATTACGACGATTTAATCGTGGGGAACATTTTGCAAAAAGTAGTGATTACCAAAGTGACCAAAAATGGTTTTCAGGAATACATGAAATCCATTGGGAAATTGGGAGGGCAAAATAAAATCCCGAGACTTTCCAATGATAGAAAAATTGCCGATTTTTTATCAAAAAATAACTCATGAAAGAGACTAGAAATATATCGAGAACCCGTGCCCAGGAATCTTCGGCAGCCATTGAAAAAATGTACATTACGATGCGCCATTTGTTCAATCGGGGATTTTATAAACCGATGGGGATTTCGGGAGATTCTTTGAGGGAATCATTAATGGCGTTGCGACCTGAAATTTATGGTAAAATTGCCGAAGACAAAGTAGAACTCAACGGACTTTTATACGTTATCGAACGTTTGCCAACCGGAATTGAAGAGTGTCGATTTATCAATCTGACTTCAGATGAAGGCTATTCTAAATCACATTTTAAAGCCATAATACCGCCAAAAAGGAAACGTAATTGTTACCGCATAGATGAGGAACAGATGAATGTGGAGATTACTCGGGGACGTTCGGATATTTATGATATTCTGACACATTTGACCTTTATTTTTATCGAATCGCATAAGATTAGAAATCGGGTTTTACTGGATGATTCCGGAGAGGTGTCCCGAGATTGGACGAAACTGGAAGAGGCGGTAGTTCAGCATAAAAAATTAAGCCAGGTAGATAGGGAGATCGTCATTTCGCATGTTTCTAATGTTCTGGGAAGAACCTTTGAGGATGTGGTTGACATTTATGATGCTTTTGGCTCTGAAGCGGCTCCAGATCGCTTTTTACATGTGATTTACTGGTTGGGAAAGATTGCGATTGAGGAATCGGTTGAAAACAACAAAAGAACAATCACGTTCAGTCCTATTTTGAGAGAACGTTTAGGACATCACATCCATGGCGAATTTTGGGCTTGCAATATCAAACAAGTGCTGGAAGCCAACCAATTGTTAGACCGTCCAATTCATATCATCAGTGCCAATATGCACAGTGTGATGAATTCTATTTTTGCGTCTGCGGTTTTAAAAACCAGACTTAAAGACAAGCCGGATTTCTTTATTTATGAAGAATTAAGTAAATCAGGTTCTGAAGAATTGAGGATTAAAGTACAGGAGCAAGCACTGAAACAAGGTATGATTTTCTTGCCGGATACTTCAGGAACCAATATCGACGTGCAAATTTTTGACACAGCCAAAATCAATTGGACCCATACCTCATTTACTTCAGCGCAATTGGGAGAGAAAAAACCGGTACTTATCGTGATGGATTATGCTTTTGGTGAGCAAGCCTATGAAACGGTGGATGAGCTATTGAAACCATATAAAAAGAATATTTTTCTAAATGTCGAATCGGTTTCTATCATGGGAAAAGCAGGAATTCTCGAAGGAGGCAAAGGCGATATCATGATTCCCAATGCTCATATCAACGAAGGAACGGCCGATAATTATTTCTTCCGGAATGAATTGACCTCCGAAATGTTTCAAGGAAATGGCATTGCCGTTTATGAAGGTGCCATGGTCACTGTTTTAGGAACATCTTTGCAAAACAGGGATTTATTGAAGTTTTTCCACGAATCGACCTGGGGAGTCATTGGTTTGGAGATGGAAGGGTCACATTATCAAAAAGCGATTCAATCAGCTTCCAAAATAAGGAAAAGTATTCCAAAGGACGTGAAAGTTCGTTATGCCTATTATGCGTCGGATAATCCGCTGGAAACCGGAAGTACGTTAGCTTCAGGTGGATTAGGAACTACTGGTGTAAAACCAACTTATTTGATTACCATTAAAATATTAGAACAAATTTTTAATATCAATTAGATTAAATAGAGGAATAGATTGCTTCGTTCCTCGCATTGACATATATATGAAAAGAATATTGATTACAGGTGCTGCGGGATTTTTAGGTTCTCATTTATGCGATCGTTTTATCAAAGAAGGATATCATGTTATTGGGATGGATAATCTCATCACGGGAGATTTGAAAAACATTGAACATTTGTTCAAACTCGAACATTTCGAATTTTACCATCATGATATCACCAAATTTGTGCACGTTCCGGGTGAGTTGGATTATATTTTACATTTTGCCTCTCCGGCAAGTCCGATTGATTATCTAAAAATTCCAATTCAAACCTTGAAAGTAGGTTCTCTTGGAACACATAATTTGTTGGGATTGGCAAGGGTGAAAAAAGCCAGAATTTTGATTGCTTCCACTTCTGAAGTGTATGGAGATCCATTGGTGCATCCACAAACAGAAGAATACTACGGAAATGTAAACACCATAGGACCACGTGGGGTGTATGATGAAGCCAAACGTTTCCAGGAATCCATTACCATGGCATATCATACGTTTCACGGTGTAGAAACCAGAATTGTCCGAATTTTTAATACTTACGGGCCAAGAATGCGTCTCAATGACGGTCGTGTAATTCCGGCCTTTATCGGTCAGGCTATTCGTGGCGAGGATTTAACCATTTTCGGAGACGGGATGCAAACGCGTTCGTTTTGCTATGTTGACGATCAGGTTGAAGGAATTTACAGATTATTGCATTCGGATTATGTGTATCCGGTAAATATTGGAAATCCGGACGAAATTACCATTAAAGATTTTGCCGAAGAAATCATTAAATTGACAGGAACGAATCAAAAAGTGGTATACCATCCGTTGCCAATAAATGACCCCTTACAACGTCAACCGGATACTACCAAAGCCAAAGAATTATTGGGTTGGGAAGCCAAAGTAGGTCGTGCTGAAGGAATGAAAATTACCTATGAATATTTCAAATCGTTGTCTAAAGAAGAACTTTCTAAAGAGGAACATAAGGATTTTACGGATTATATCAAGTAAAAATGGAAGAGCCTTTAGTATCTGTAATTATACCAACATTCAATTCTGAGAAATACATTTCAGATACTATTATTTCTGTCCAAAATCAAACTTATCAAAATTGGGAAATGCTATTGGTTGACGATGGTTCGACTGATGAAACCCAAACGATAATAACTTCTTTTCTAACGGATAAAAGGATTCAATTTTATCCGTTAGAAAAAAATTCAGGAACAGGCGTAGCACGAAATCTTGGAGTTTCTAAGGCTGCAGGAAAATATATTTCGTTTCTGGATGCCGATGATTTGTGGAAATCGGATAAATTGGAAAAGCAAATCAATTTCATGCAAAAGCAAAATTTACCATTTACTTTTTCCTTTTACGATTGCATCGACGAGCAAGGAAATTCATTAAATAAAAGAATCGAAGCACCATTAAATTTATCGTATTGCCAACTGTTTTTCTGTAATTATGTGGGGAATTTGACTGGAATCTACGATGTGGATTATTTTGGAAAAATCAGTATTTCTTCTATTCGAAAACGTCAGGATTGGATGCATTGGTTGACCATATTAAAAAAGATTAAAACAGCAAAACCAGTTCCTGAAAGTTTGGCTTTGTATCGTGTGAGAGATAATTCCTTATCCACTTCTAAAACCGCTTTAATCCAATATAATTATGCCGTTTACAGGCAGTTTCACGGCTATAATGTAGTCGTTTCCGGCTTTTGTATGATTGGGTTTTTATTTACTCAATTAGCTATAAAACCATTTTATTCTAAGGCTAATTAACTATTTTTTATATCCAATTTTAGTTCTTGGTTTTTGATCCTCTTTTTTCTCGGTTAACTCATCTAAATAAGAAAAAACCAATTCAATATTTTTTCCTTGATTTTCCAGTTTTTTCTGAATTTGAACAATATCTAATTTCATTTCAGTGGTGTCAAGAAGCATTTGTCTAACTTTCGTAAAAATCCGCATAATTTGAATATTAGTTTGAATTGCTTTTTCGCTATTCAAAACACTTGAAAGCATTAGAATTCCGTGTTCTGTGAAAGCAAAAGGAGGTTTTCTATTTCCTCCCCAACTTGAGATCACAATTTGTGATGTCAAGTTTTGGAATTCTTCTTTAGATAATTCAAACATAAAATCTTCAGGAAATCTGGATATATTTCGTCTTACGGCTTGTTTTAAAACTCTTGTTTCAATACCGTAAAGTGTTGCTAAATCCCTATCCAGCATTACTTTTTGATTTCTAATGTAGTAAATACTATTAGAAATTTGCTCTTCCGAAAGAATAAGTTTGGAGTCCATCGCTTATTAGTTTATAAATACTAATATACGATTTTATTTACATTATAGAAATGATGTAAACTGTTTTAGTTTTCCTCTTGCGGTTCTTTCTAAAGAATTTTTTCTAATAAATTCAAAATGCAAATTGGGTTCTAAATACAAAGCAATAGCTTGTTCTATTTTTTGAATTTGTGCCAAATCTAATTCGGTTTCGCTGACGTATTCAATCTCAAATTGGTCTATTTCACGCTGTTTGATGATAAATTCTTTGACGTTCCCATCGTCTTCAATAATCGATTTAGTTACATAATAAAAAGTCAATCCAGGCGATTTTTTGCCACTTGGTAGCAACGCCACATCATTGGTACGACCAATAAGTTGTTTCAAAATTGGTTTTTCTAAAGTACTTTTTTCGTCTAAAACTCCAATATCACCAATGTCATAGCGAATAAACGGATGCGCTTTGTTGAATAAAGAAGTTATCACAATACGACCTATTTCGCCATAAGGCAAAACCTGATTGTTTTCGTCTAGAATTTCCACAAAGAGGGTTTCAGAATTGATTAGCCATTCTTTTTTAGGCGATTCAAAAGCAATTAAATCCAATTCAGAGGCACCATATTCATTGACAATCGGAATTCCGAATTGGGTTTCTAATAATTTTCTATCGTCTTCAAAAAGCATTTCTGAAGTGACCATACACACTTTCAAAGTAGGACATATGTCTTTTAAGATGAGGTTCCGCTTTTGCAAAAATTTGGCAAACAATACAATCGAACTGGTGTAACCGTTGAGGTATTCGAATTTTTTATGCTGAAATTTTTTCATAATTTTTTCCAAAACCACATCCGATAAATCAAAAATTGGAAATCGGAAACGTTTGCTCAAAAAGTCCTTAAAACGTTCTTTTTTATAACCCATAAAATCAAGCGGAATCCCATAAAATCGGGCTTGCAGCGAACGATTAAAATCGATTTTAAACCAGCCAAAACGATACATATTAGAAGCCCAGGTCAATGCATGAGTGTATTTGTCTTTGGCAAAAATAAAAGGCTCACCACTGGAACCAGAGGTTTTGTTGATATAGCTATTTTTTGTTGTAAAACCTTTTGAAAGTCGGGATTCTAAAGGACTTTGGAGATCGGTTTTGTTTAAAATGGGTAAATCTTCCCAGTTTTTATAGTCTTTAGAACCAACCAATTTTTGGTAAAAAGCATTGTTTTCCAGATGAAATTCAACAATAGCTTGTTTCTGATTTTCAATAAATTGCTTTTTTTCTTGAGGAGAAAGCGCAACTATTTTGTCCAAATCGGATTTTGCTTTCTGGATTGGGAAAGCATTCAATTGCAGCGAAAGGTCGAAAATAGAAAACATGAAAGTCGATATTTCTTCAAAAATAATATTATAACAACTACTAAAGGCGGAGAATCGACAACTTTTTAATAATTAATTATTTTTTACGTCCAAAAGCAATTATTTTTGCACCACAACTTTATAAAACAACATCATGAATATTTTACTTCTAGGTTCTGGCGGAAGAGAGCATGCTTTTGCATGGAAAATGACTCAGAGTCCGCTTTGTGACACCCTTTTTGTAGTGCCGGGAAATGCAGGTACTGCGGCTATTGCAAAAAATATTGACATCAGTGCGACCGATTTTGATGCGATAAAAGCATTGGTAATCAAGGAAAACATAGAGATGGTGGTTGTAGGACCGGAAGATCCTTTGGTAAAAGGGGTTTATGATTATTTTTTGAATGACGAAAGTTTGAAAAATGTTCCGGTTATCGGGCCATCAAAACTGGGTGCAACATTAGAAGGAAGTAAAGAGTTTGCCAAGGAATTTTTGATGAAACACAAGATTCCAACTGCGGCTTATGATAGTTTCACGGCTGAAACCGTAGAAGAAGGTTGTGCATTTTTAGAAACCTTACAGCCACCGTATGTGTTGAAAGCAGACGGATTGGCAGCTGGAAAAGGGGTTTTGATTATTCAAGATTTGGCTGAAGCCAAAGAAGAATTAAGAAACATGTTGGTAAACCAAAAATTTGGTGCAGCCAGTTCCAAAGTGGTTATCGAGGAGTTCTTGGACGGAATCGAATTGAGCTGTTTTGTTTTGACAGACGGTAAAAGTTATAAAATCCTGCCGACGGCAAAAGATTACAAACGTATCGGCGAAGGTGATACCGGATTGAATACGGGTGGAATGGGAGCGGTTTCCCCGGTTCCTTATGTGGATGCGGTGTTGATGGAAAAAATTGAAACTCGTATTGTTAAACCAACTATTGAAGGTTTCCAAAAAGACGGAATCGCCTACAAAGGTTTTGTGTTTATTGGATTAATCAATGTGAACAACGAACCAATTGTTATTGAATACAATGTACGAATGGGTGATCCGGAAACCGAAGTGGTGGTGCCGAGATTAAAAACCGATTTAGTGGAGTTGTTCTTGGCTGTAGCCAATGAAAAATTGGATCAAATTGAACTGGAAATAGACGAAAGAAGCGCTACTACCGTGATGTTAGTTTCTGGTGGCTATCCCGAAGATTTTGAAAAAGGAAAAGAGATAACAGGTTTAGAAAAGGTATCTGATTCTATCGTTTTTCATGCCGGAACCAAATTACAAGACGGTAAGGTAGTGAGTAATGGTGGAAGAGTTATGGCGATTACTTCCTACGGAGACACATTTCCGGAAGCTTTGGCTCAATCTTACGCCAATATTGAGAAAATTAAATTTGAGAAAATGAATTTCAGAAAAGATATCGGTTTTGATTTAGTTTAAAAACCATATTCCATAAAAAAAGGAATTGCACTTTATGAAGTGCAATTCCTTTTTTATTTGTAATCGATTCGTACGTTTTTCTTCTTATTTTAAGAAAGAATGTGCAGTAGTATCTTGATTTTCTGTTCCTTGTGCATCAAATATTTGCAATTGTTTGATCCAGTAAACCATTGCTGCAGCACAGATAATCATAAAAATCCAATTTAGAGTATTTGCTCCAAACCAAGAAATTAACTCTAAAGAGCGTAATCCATCTAATGGTTTGAAAAGAAAATCAACAAAAAGAGATTGTATTCCTTCGAAAAATGCTTTCATGATATAGTATTTAAATTTTATTAATCGTTTTTAAAAAAAGGTCCGGTAATTAAAAATTTCATTTTTCCAATAAAATTGTAGCTTAGCTCGTTTCCTTTTTAAACAAGTATTATATTTACAGTCACAAAAGTATAAAATATCCTTATGATAACAAGTGTTTTTAAAAAATCTACACCATTAAATTTTTCTTTGGTCGTAATTTTAATGCTGGTTTTCTTTTTACTATTTCAAATTCAAGATATAACTTGGACAAATTCTGTTTTTTCTATTCTTGGGAAAGTTGGGTTGTTTGCCGTTTTATTAGCCTCTGTTTTTATTGCCAATTTTGTATCGAAGAAGAACGGAATGAGCAAAGACAGTGCGTACCTCATTTTTTTTTATTTTTTATTGCTCCTTTTCTTTCCTTCGTTGTTAGATGATACAAATCTGATTCTGTCTAATTTTTTTATTTTATTGGCACTTCGAAGGTTAATTTCGTTACAAACGCTAAAAGCTTCAAAAGAGAAAATATTTGATGCTTCTTTATGGATTTTTCTGGCTTCCTTATTTCATTTTTGGTGTATCCTTTTCATGGTATTGGTTTTTATTTCAATTATATTCCATGTCTATAATGATTATAGAAACTGGATATTGCCTTTTATTGCTTTTTTTGTCGCAGCAACCATTTTCTTACTTGCTTCAATGCTATTTAACTTTGATACGATAGAATATTTGAATAGAAGTATACAGATGGATTTTGAAATTAATTATTTCACCAATAATTATCAAAATGGAGCGCTATCCATCTATGCTACAGTTGCGATATTTTTCATATTTTCGATGTTTGCAACACTATCAAACAGACCACTGGTTTTGCATGCCGCCTACAAAAAAATAATTGCCTCATTCTGTATCGGGGTATTGATTTATGTAATTTCTCCAAATAAAAGCAATGATGTATTGGTATTTACCATAGCACCTTTGGCTATTATGGCCACAAGCCATATCGAACTGAAACAACGTAAATTGAATCAGGAATTAGTCTTAGGCATATTGATTCTGTGTAGTTTATTTACTTTTTTCTCTCAATTATAATTTTTCGCCAAAAGCCAAATCGCCAGCATCACCCAATCCCGGAACGATGTAGCTGTGTGCATTGAGCTTTTTATCTAAGGAAGCCATCCAAAGATGACAGTGATCCGGAAGTTGTTTTTCAAGATAGGCAATCCCTTCGGGAGCGGCAATAACTACTGCAATATGAATGGCAGCCGGTGTTCCGCGCTCCAGTATTCTGTTATAAACCGCAACTATAGATTGTCCCGTGGCCAACATGGGATCGACAAGCAGTAAGTATTTACCATTAATATCGGCTATAGCCTGGTATTCGACTTTAATTTCAAAATAATCATCATGGTTGGGATGATGTCGGTATGCCGAGATGAATCCGTTTTCGGCATCATCAAAATAATTCAAAAAACCCATATGAAGCGGTAAACCGGCCCGCAGGATAGAACACAAAACCAGTTGGTCTTTTATCTTTTCTGTTTTTTTTATCCCGAGCGGTGTTTGAATTTCTACAGAAGTATAATGCAACTCTTTACTTATTTCATAAGCCATCACTTCTCCGATACGTTCAATATTTTTTCGAAAACGCATGCTGTCCCGATGCACATTTACATCCCTGATTTGACTTAGAAAATGGTTAAGGATACTATTGGATTCGGATAAATGATGAATTTGCATGACCAAATGGTTTTAAGAATGAGTTTTAAGCAAGATTTAGTTTCAAAACGCCGATATGATTTTTTTATAAAAGTATAAAAAGTATCTTTGTCGATATTAAATTTTCAGATATGTTTTCAAAATTAGCTTATTCCGTATTCGAGCAGAGCATCAAAGATTATCATCAATTTGATAATGTAGATCAACCGATAAATAATCCTTATCCTAAGGATCAATTCGAACATTTATTGTATTTGAAAAATTGGATTGATACCGTACAATGGCATTTTGAAGATATTATTCGTGATCCCAATATTGATCCCGTGGCTGCCTTGACTTTAAAAAGAAGAATTGATGCGTCCAACCAGGAACGTACCGATATGGTAGAGTATATTGACAGTTATTTTCTTCAAAAATACAGTCATGTAAAAGTAAAAGACGATGCTAAAATAAATTCAGAAAGTCCGGCTTGGGCTTTTGACCGTTTGTCCATTTTAGCGTTGAAAATTTACCACATGAGTGAAGAAGCAAATCGTACAGAAGCGACTCAAGAACACCGAGACAAATGCCAGGAGAAGTTAAATGTACTTTTGGAACAAAGAACCGATTTATCAACGGCCATTGATGATTTATTGACCGATATTGAAAACGGGGATAAATTTATGAAAGTGTACAAACAAATGAAAATGTACAATGACGATGAATTGAATCCGGTTTTATACCAAGGCAAAAAATAATAGATTTTCTCTTGTCTAAAAAAATAACACACCTAGCCGTCATGAGACTTTCCGCAATGGGAGATGTCGCCATGACGGTTCCTGTTTTACGGGCTTTGGCAGAACAGCATCCCGCAATCAAAATCACGGTGATTTCCCGTCCGTTTTTCAAGCCTTTTTTTGAAGGAATACCCAATGTTTCTTTTTTTGCTTTTGATGAAAAAACGCGTCATAAAGGGTTTGCTGGCTTGTTGCGGTTGTTTCAGGATTTGAAAAAATTAGAGATTGATGCTTTTGCCGATTTGCACAATGTGTTGCGGTCTAAAGTTATCCGGACACTTTTTGCCTTGAGCGGGAAAAAAGTGGCTGCAGTAGATAAAGGGCGATTTGAAAAAAAAGCACTGACCGCTGCCGAAAATAAGGTTTTCAAACCCCTGATGTCGATGTTCGAAAGACACGTTCAAGTGTTAAAAGAACTTGGTTTTGTCGTTGATTTATCGAATCCAACATTTCCTGAAAAAGCGGTTCTAAGTCCTGAAATTTTGTCAATAATTGGCGAAAATCACCAAAAGTTAATTGGGATTGCACCTTTTGCGCAATATGATTCGAAGGTTTATCCTTTGGATTTAATGCAAGAAGTCATTGCCCAATTGGCTGAAAATCCAGAAAATAAAATCTTGCTTTTTGGTGGAGGAAAAAATGAAATCGAAATCTTAGACTCCATTTCGTATCCATACGAAAATGTCATCAATATGGCGGGAAAAATCAAATTCCAACAAGAACTACAACTCATGAGTAATCTGGATGTGATGCTTTCTATGGATTCCGGGAATGCGCATATCGCGGCTATGCTGGGTGTAAAAGTAGTCACACTTTGGGGCGCGACACATCCTTTTGCAGGTTTTGCGCCATTCAATCAACCAATGGAAAATGCGTTGGTTTCCGATAGAAATTTGTTTCCTAAATTACCCACTTCTGTTTACGGGAACAAAAAAGTAGAAGGTTACGAAGGTGCCATGCGAACGATAACTGTTGATTCTATTGTAAAAGTTTTACATTAGTTTAAACTAGTGAATTAAATCATATTCATAGTTTGGTTTGTTGTTTTTTATGTAATTTTTTTGAAAGAATAATTTTATAAATTATTTAACAGATAGGTTTTAAATTATAAGTGTAAAAAATACTATTTTGGCTCTATGTGAGTTAGGTCTTACAACTCAAAGCTAATCTAGGGAAAAGAGGGACTTTTTTTATCGAGTTGCTTTTTTTTAAATGTTAACACATAAAAACAGAAACTATTTATGTCAAAAATTACAGTAACAATTGCAATTTTGTTCTTCTTCTCTTTTTCAGCATTTTCTCAAAAAGCAAATCTTTCAGGTGTTTTAACCGATGGGAACGAAAAAGCACCCGTTTACAATTCGGTTGTCGCTTTATTAACCCCCGTAGACTCTATTTTGTATAGGTTTACCCGATCGGACAAAAAGGGAAATTTTAATCTCAAAAATGTAAAAGCAGGAAACTATATATTGATGACTTCCCATAGTCAATATGCCGATTATGTAGATGCCGTAATCGTTACTGAAAATGAAAAAAATATAGGAACAATTGCTTTAAAAAGCAAAATAGAAGTGCTTCGAGAAGTAATTATAAAGACGGGTTCCATTAGAATTAAAGGGGATACTACCAGTTACAGGGCAAGTGATTTTAAAGTAGATGCCAATGCCAACGTAGAAGAATTACTAAAAAAATTGCCAGGGATACAAGTAGATAAGAATGGTGTTATAAAAGCCATGGGTGAAACAGTACAAAAAGTATTGGTAGATGGTGAAGAATTTTTTGGCGATGATCCCGGCATGGCGGTAAAAAATTTACGGGCAGATGCAGTAAAAGAAGTACAGGTTTTTAATAAAAAAAGTGACCAAGCCGAGTTTACAGGAATAGATGATGGCGACACCAAAAAAACAATTAACCTGAAATTAAAGGAAGATAAAAAGAAAGGTTATTTTGGTAAAATAGATGCTGCAAATCAACCATTCACAGATGCTGATTCCAGATACAATACCAATTCAATGTTTAGCTCTTTTAAAGGCAAAAGAAAACTATCCGCTTTTTTATTAAACGGGAACACCGGTCAGGATGGACTTAGCTGGCAGGATAGCGAGAAATTTGGAGGACGCGACGATATCAGCATGAACATGGACGACGATGGAAATGTAAGTTATGAGTGGACAGGTGGTAATAATGATGAAGAACCCCGTGTTGACACCCAAAACGGATTTATCAAAAACACCAATGCAGGATTGCAGTACAGCAACAAGTGGAATGATAAGCAAACATTCAATCTGTCGCCTAAATATAATAAGCAAATTTACACCAATAATAATAGCAGGTTTACCCAAACACAAGTAGGAGAAACTCAATTAAACGAAAACACATCGACGGTAAGCAATGTAAACAGAAGTAATTTTAAACTAAATGCTACTTACGACGTAAAATTAGATTCTTTAAACTCCATAAAATTTACCGCCAGAACCAATTTTTATAATACGGAAAGCGATGCATTTACAGATGGAACTACTAGGGGAGATGATGGATTGCTAAAAAACAAACAGCAAAAAACATTTACTACAAATTCGGATAAGGAATCTTTGTTTGCAAGTATTTTGTTTAAACATAAATTCGCCAAAGCACGTCGTACTTTTTCTGTAAATGGTAGTTGGGGTAGCTTGAATACCAATTCAAATAATTTTTTAAAGTCTTTTAACGAAAGTTATGATGGAGGTGTTTTTGCTTCCAGGACTGATGTGGATCAAAATAAGGTAGGGGAGAAAACAACTCAAAATCTGGCTGTAAATGTTACTTATACAGAGCCTCTTAGTAAAAAATTCGCATTGCAATTTGCCTATCAACTTACTCATAATACTGGCGATAGTGATTATTTAACCTATGATTATTCGGATGTTACAGGCAAGTATGACCTAGTTGTAGATGATTTATCAAATCAGTTCAAACATGCAATAACAACGAATAAGCCTAATTTAAAATTGAGTTACAATTCTAAAAAAATAAATTATAGTTTTGGAAGTGGTTTTGGTTTTACAATATTTGATTTGCAAGATCAGACTTTAAACAAAGAATATAAGCGCAGCTATACCAACATTTTTCCAGCGGCAAATTTTACTTATAAGTACAAAAGCAACAGTAATTTGCGTATCGATTATCAAGGTGCAACCAGACAGCCTAGCATTGATCAATTACAGCCTTTGAGAAACAATCAGGATTTCTTTAATCAGGTTGTTGGTAATCCAGATTTAAAGCAATCCTTTACCAATAGTGTAAGGATATCACACAGTAGTTATAGTATTTTGACCGAAACGCATTTTTACCAAAGTATTAACTTAAGAATGACTTCCAATTTGATTGCTTACAACAAAGACATAGATCCGGAAAGTGCTAAAACAATTTCTACACCCATAAACACAAATGGTAATTTTTCGGGTAATTTTTATTTTGGATATGGATTTAAGATAAAAAAAATAGATTTACATGTTAATCTTAATCCGTCTCTTAGCTATAACAAATCAGTAATTAGTATTAATAACAAAATCAACAATTCAAATAATTTAAATTCAGGATTTTCAGTTTATTTGAATAAATCAAAAGAAAAGAAATACGAATTTAGTTTAAGTAATAGTTTTTCGAATAACCGAAATAGTACTTCTCAAAACGATGAAATAAAATCATTCAATACCAATAATTTGAGCTTTGATATGGGGATTTATTTCAGAGAAAAATGGAAACTTTCCACAGACTACAATTTATATTCCCGTCAAAAAACAACTGATTTTCAAACCAATCTCACCAATCAATTGTGGAATGCAAGGCTACAGCGTACCTTTAAAAAAGACGAGTTTACGGCTTATATCATGGTACGGGATATTTTGAATCAAAATGTAGGTATAAATAGATATAATTATGAAAACATAATAGGTGAGGAACGAAACGACAGGCTCAAAAGATATGTGATGGTAGGTTTTACCTGGAATTTCAAAAACGGTGGCGAAACCCCAAAAAAATAAATTACACGTTTATTGGGGTGTAACGACTGGAAATTTTAATTTCAATGACAATTTCACAACCCATAACCTTATAACCCACAACATATGAAATCAATACTTTTTTTTATAGCGGCACTAATTTTTACAATCACATCAGAGGCACAGCAATTTGTAGACAAAGCTGTAATTGAATATGAAGTAAATACCAATCTCAAAAAAACGATGTCTAATGACAGCTGGGATGAGATGATGAAAGAGAACCTGTCCGACTTAAAAATATCTTATTTCAGCTATACTTTTGCAGACAACAAAAGCCTATTTAAATTTGATAGATGGAGCCCGAAAACAAGAATTCCAAAATATCAAAAAGATGCAGATGAAGAAAACACCTGGTATTTTGATTTTACAACAAGAAAGATGAATATGCAAAAACAAATAGCAGGAACTAATTTTGTTATAGAAGACAGTATACCCAATATTCAATGGAAAATTACCAATGAAAACAGGGAAATAGCCGGTTATAATTGCCGAAAAGCCGTAGGTAAAATCATGGACGACGTATATGTATTTGCTTTTTATACTGACGATATTACCATTTCTGGAGGTCCATGTTCTATAAATGGTTTGCCGGGTATGATTTTGGGGCTTACCATACCCAGATTGTACACCTCATTTATAGCTACCAAAGTAGATGTAACATTCACTGACGCCTCCGACATAAAACCCATTACAGCCAAAAAAACCTATGATTTAATGGGACTAAAATCGATGATAGAAGAAAAAACAAAAGAGTGGTTTAGCTATGGCGAGGATAAAGAAGAAAACAAAAGACAAAAAAATCTTTTCTTGTGGAATGCTTTTTTATAGGTCATTACGAGGAACGGGCGCCATCATATAACGAGAGCATAGCAACAAATGGGATGGCGCCCGTTCCTCGTAATGACTTAAAGTCAAATCTTTTCGTCCTGACAACGCTTCAAAATATAACTTTTTAGATTCGAAATGGTTTCTTGATAAGCGGGAACTTCAAAACCAAAACGCTCTCGTGTTCCATTTGCTGTTTTTCGATGGTGTTACAGCCTTTAATGATTTCTTTTAGCTATCGAGCATGACGAGTTCCTTATTGTCTGTTTTCTGAAATTTAAACTCCACAATTTCATCCTGCAATTGCTCGCAATAGTCCAAAAGTTCTACTACTTCCGATTCGTCCAAAAGGGAAGGGTTTTTTTGAATATTTCTCGGGTGGATTTCATTTCAGGTGACTTGGAAGTTTTATTAATCCAATAATGGCGAATAGCCATAAACCACTTTTTTGAATTTTTAACGTTTGGCCGCCTGGCGTTCGGCCCGACTCTTTAAATAAATCGTTGTTCCGAAGTTAAACTTATTTTCTTTCAATGTTTTTGTTGTTTCGAAGTGAGAATTTAGGGCTGGCGCCATGACGGCTGTTAGAGGTATTTTTAGTTTTTATAATAATTTGATTCATTTCTGGAATAAATAAGATTTTCCAAATTTTGAACTTTAATGTCTTTTGGAATTTTCTTTATTATTTCCTCTAAGCCATATTCATTGAAATCTGCTATTACTTCACCAGCTGCAGATGACATTAAATCAAAATCATCTTCTGTTCCATTCTCGTCAAATATACATTGCCAAACAATTGTTTTATCTCGTAATTCAATAGAAACAGAACGAAGATTTGGTGTAATCATATTCCATAATGCTCTAACACTGCTTATAATTAGTTCATTATTTATTTTGGAATTTGACATTTCAATAAATATTTAATTCAGGTTATGATAGTGTTATGGTAATTACCTCTAACTAGTATATAGGTCTGACGGCAATCAGACTTTATTATTAATCAAATATATTGATTTTTTCTTACAAATTATCAAATGGACTTTTATATTAATACCAAACTTTCTAAAACCAAAAAAACTTCCCTTTTCAGAGAAGTTTTTGTTAACTATTTAATTTTTGAAATCTGCAATCTAAAATCTGCAATCTGATTTAAACATCATCAAAATCCACATAAATGGTGTCTGATGTTGGATGTGCCTGACAGCTCAGGATTAATCCTTCGGCAATTTCATTATCGGTTAGGATGGAGTTTTTCTTCATTTCGGCGCTTCCTTGGGTTACGCGGCAAAGACAGCTGCTGCAAATTCCGCCCTGGCAGGAATAAGGCGCGTCGATTCCTTGTTTTAACGCGGCTTCAAGAATGGTTTGCTTTTGTGACATTTCGAAGGTCGTTTCTTCATCGTCAACCATAACGGTAATTTTAGAATGTCCACCTAAATCTTTGATTTCGTGTTCATGAACTGAAGAAGTGAAAAGCTCAAACTTAATGGCTGAATCTTTTACGTTTTTTTCTTTTAAAACGGTACTTACGGTTTCTATCATCGCTTCAGGCCCACACAAATAGAATTTATCAAATTCCATTTCCTTGTGTTTGTTATTCAAAGTATAATTCACCACCGATTTGTCGATACGGCCAAACAAAGCATTTTCCGCTTTGGCATTACTATACACATAATGAACAAACAGTCTATTTACAAATTGCAGATGCAAATCATGTAATTCCTGGTGAAAAATAGTTTGTTCAGGTGATTTATTTCCATAAACCAAAACAAAAGAGCTTTTTGGTTCGCTTTTTAAAACGGATTTCAAGATAGAAAGCACCGGTGTAATTCCGCTTCCAGCCACAAAAGCCACATAATTTTTCAATCGGTCGGCCTGCGGTTCAAAAATAAATTTACCTTCCGGTTTTCCTACTTCAAGAACATCACCGGCTTTTAGTTTGGTGTTGGCAAATTGCGAAAAAGCCCCGTCTTTTACCGCTTTTACGGCTATGCGTAATTCCCCGCTTTCCGGAGAAGAACAAATAGAGTAGGCACGGCGAATCTCTTTACCATCTAAGGTAAGTCTGATATTTACATACTGACCCGCAATAAACGTATAGTTTGGTTTTAGTTCTTCTGGTACATTAAAAAGTATAGAAACAGCGTCTTTGGTTTCGCGTTTTACTTCTTTTATGGTTAGTTTTAAAAAGGATGGCATAAAATATTTTTTGACAAAGATAGGAAACTGAATAGGTTTCTTAAAATCAAAAGGATTGAAAATTTTTGTACTGGAAAATGTTGTTGATTATATTGTAATGGTGATGGTATTGGTAATTCGATTTCAGAAGGAATTAAGGAAAAATAGTTTCAGATATTCAATGCTCCAGAAACACATTAGAAGTGCTTGAAACCTTTTTCGCCGTTTAAATTTCTATATTTCAAAAAGAAACGTATTTTTACCAGTCTTAATACTAAAATCAATCTTTTTTAAGTTCTAAAAGATAAAAACGTTTACCATTGAAAACCAATCTTTTTAAATATTATGTTCCGTTGGGATCTTTGTTTTTTTTGGTAGCCTGTTCTACTAAGAGAGATACTTTCTTGAATCGAAATTCTCATGCATTAAGTACAGAATACAATATTTTATACAATGGTCAGATAGGTTTAAACAAAGGAATTGAAAGTATAAAGTTGAAAAGTGCAGATGATTTTTGGCATCGTTTGCCTATCGAAAGAATGCAAATCGGTGACGCAATTACAGAAGAGAGTATTATTAAAAATCCTGATTTTGAATTGGCCGAAACCAAAGCGACCAAAGCCATCCAGAAGCATTCGATGAATATTGACGGAAGGGAGCGAAACATGCAAATGGATGAAGCCTATATGTTGCTCGGAAAAGCGAGGTATTATGACAACCGGTTTATTCCGGCGATAGATGCGTTCAATTATATTTTGTACAAATATCCCAACAGCAGTAAAATATATGAAGCCAAAATTTGGCGTGAGAAAACCAATATGCGCATGGGTAATGATGCTTTGGTGGTCAAAAATATCACCAAATTATTGAAAGAACAAAAACTTAAAAAACAGGTTTTGGCCGATGCCAATGCACTTTTGGCGGAAGCATTTTTAAATCTGGAAGAGAAGGACAGCGCTGTTGTCAAATTAGAATTGGCCGAAAAGTTTACCCGAAAAAATGCCGAAAGAGCCAGATACCGGTTTATTCTGGGACAACTTTATGAAGAGTTAGGCCAAAGGGAAAATGCACTGAACCAATACGAATCGGTAATTGCGATGAATCGAAAATCCGAACGGAAATATGTGGCTCACTCCCAGGTAAGAAAAGCACAATTGTTCGATTATAAAAACGGGGATACGGTAAGTTTTGTTAAAAGATTCCATAAATTAATTGCTGACAGGGAAAATAGGCCTTATCTGGGTGTGTTAAATTATGAAATGGGCGTGTTTTATGATAAGAAAAACAATCAGAAACCAGCGATACAATTTTATAATGCGTCCTTAAAGAAGACCAGTAGCGACGATTATTTAACGGCTTCCAATTATAGAAATTTAGGGAATATGTATTTTAAAAATGCCGAGTATCCAATTGCGGCAAAATACTATGACAGCACCCTGGTGAAACTGAATCCCAAAACCCGGGAATATATCCACATTCAAAAAAACCGAAAAAATTTAGACGAGGTTATTTTGTATGAAGCCATTGCTTCGAAAAATGACAGTATCCTATATGTGGTTTCATTGTCTGATCCAGACCGGAGTATATATTTCGAAAAATATATCGAAAAGTTAAAAAAAGAAGACAAAGCGAAACAGGTTTTAGAAGAAAAACAAAAAGCGACTTTAGCCAATATAGAAAGAAATACGAGGGCCGTGGCTAATAATCCGGCTACAGCAGCACAGGATTTAGGGAATGCTGTTCCAAGATCAAAGTTTGCGCCGCCTGCTATGCCTGGTTCAAGCCAAACAACAACGTTTTATTTTTATAATCCAACAACAGTTTCATTTGGGAAATTAGAGTTTAAAAAGATTTGGGGCGAAAGGCCGTTTTCCGGAAATTGGAGAAGATCAGGCAGTAAAAACAATGCTAATCTGGCAGCTGTTTCAGATGCAAAAGACACGATTCAGGGCGAAAAAATAGCCGTAGAAAAAACGATAAAGGAAACGTACACCACAGATTTTTATTTAAAGCAACTTCCTACGTCTGCAACGGTAATCGATAGTATTGCCAAAGAGCGCAATACCGCATATTACCAACTGGGCGTTATTTATAAAGAAAAGTTCAAAGAATACGATTTGGCTATAGCCAAATTAGAAAAATTATTACAGCAAAATCCGGAAGAGAAATGGATTCTGCCGACGATGTATAATTTGTATAAAATGTACCAAATTACCAATGCATCCAAAGCAGAAGCGATGAAGGAGCGGATTAATTCGCAATTTCCAAATTCGCGTTATGCCGAAATCATTAATAATGCAATTGTTTCGAGCAGTCAAAACACACCCGAAAGTGCTTATGCCACATTATATGATTATTATGACAAAGAACAGTTTACAAAGGTAATAACCGAATCGGATGTAATGATCAAGCAGTTCTCCGGTGATGAAATCAGTTCAAAAATCGAATTTTTGAGAGCCAATGCTATTGGGAAACTAGGGGGATTATCGGCGTATAAAAAAGCATTGCAATATGTTGTAGATACTTATACGACTTCAGAAGAAGGCAAGACAGCACAAGAGATTTTAACAACTCAAATTCCGGTTTTGGAGCAGAAAGGGTTTAGCGCTAATGACACCCAAAATTGGAAAATCATATACAAGTTGTCAACAACGGAAGAACCGGTTTCAAAACTTTTGGAAGAAAAAATCAAGAAGATAATCCAGACCGAGAATTGGATGAAATTAAGTTATTCAAAAGATGTTTATACCGAGCAGGAGTATTTTATCACTATTCATGGTTTGAAAACAGAAGAGGAGGCGAAAAACATCAGTGTCCTTTTAAAAGAGAATAAGGAGTATCAAATTAATATGCCGGCAATTGTTCTTACCAATGAAAATTATAAAGTAATCCTAATCAAAAAAAATCTGGATTCTTATTTAGCCTTTAAAAATCAATAAAAATGTTTGATAAAAAATCAAAATCGTATACGGATCTTTTAGGAAAGACAAATAGAATTGTTGAAGGGACTGTTATTAAAGGAGATATTGTTTCTCAGGCCGATTTTAGATTGGACGGTGAGTTAATAGGCAATTTCCAGTCTACAGGGAAATTAGTTATAGGTCCGGCCGGAAGCGTTACAGGCGATATTATTTGTAAAAATGCAGATATCGAAGGGAAATTTAATGGAAAAATACAGGTTGCCGAAATTCTGAACGTGAAATCAAAAGCAAGTATCCATGGGGAAGTTTCGGTTGCTAAATTATCAGTTGAACCGGGAGCCGATTTCAGCGCTTCGTGTAAAATGACAACTAACTCAAAAAATATTTTGTTAAGTGGAGGACAAGAAACCGAATAAAAAACAATCCAGTAAGTGGCTGGCACTGATTAACATTCCAATTCAAATGGGTGTTATCATTTTTCTGTTTGCCTATTTAGGGAATTGGCTTGATGAAAACCATCCAAGCCCCAAAGTGTATTACAATAAAATCCTGGTTATGGTGGGTGTCGTTCTGGCATTATACAATGTGATACGGCAAGTAAATGAAATCAATAAAAACCAATAACTCGAAAATCAACATATCATCCCCGTTGTTTTTAGAATAAACCCTTTATGGATTTAAAAAATTATAAACCAATATTGCTTTTGGTCCTTTTAGCCGGAGTGACGTATGGTATTCATCAACTTATTTTTCATTTCTTAGGAATTTCCGATCATGGATTTTTGTATTCCCTGGAAACCCTTTATGTATTCTTTTTGTCTTTATCAACGATTGTCTTTTTCGTTTTGCTAAAAGTAAAAGAACGCAGTTTTGATAATGTGGGGATGTCATTTCTGGTGAGTACCAGCATTAAAATGGTTTTCTGTTATATACTCTTAAAACCTATTTTAAAAATTAACAATTATGATAATAAAATTGAGAAAATCAATTTTTTTGTTATGTTTATTCTGTTTTTGGCAATAGAAACGGTTCTAACAATACGAATTTTAAATCAAAAACGATGATTTAATTTACAATAGGTCAAGCAATTAAAAATATTTTTTTATATTCTTTTGAATATTAATAAAAAATGTACCTTTGCAGCAAATTTTAGAAACGTAAAAAAAACTATTTAACAGTTATGGTGATTTCAAACAAACCACTTAGATTTATTATAGCAACTTTAGTAGCGTGTCTTCCTTTAATGAGTTTCGCAAATCCAGAAGTGGAATCTGTTGAAACCAAAACCGAAATCACTCATGAAGCAGTTGAACAAGGTCAAGAAGGAGCTCATGCAGAACCAACAGATGTAAAGTCTAAAATTAAGGCGTTTATTAATCATCACGTGCTGGATTCACATGACTTTTCGATTACACAAGATGATGTTACCGGAGAGCACTGGGGATTTTCTTTACCGGTTATTCTTTGGGATAATGGATTGCAAATTTTCTCTTCTTCAAAATTTGAACATGGAGAAGCAGTAGCTGAGTCAAACGGGAACTTTTACAAATTAAATCACCACGATGGTAAAATTTATAAAACAGACGCTTCTGGAACAATCACTGAAAATGAAGAGACAGGTCACCCAACCAATATTCGCCCATTAGATTTTTCAATTACAAAAACGGTAGTCTCTATTATTGCAGCTGCAATTTTAATGTTCTTTTTGTTTGTAAGTTTAGCAAAATCATATGCTAAAAACGGAGGGATTGCTTCTGGGGTGGGAAGAATTTTTGAACCTATTGTTCTTTATATCCGTGACGATATTGCTATTCCAAACATCGGAGAAAAACATTACAAGAAATACATGAGTTATTTGTTGACTATCTTTTTCTTTATCTTATTCTTAAATATCTTCGGATTAACTCCACTGGGGATTAATGCTACTGGTAACTTTACAATCACATTTTCATTAGCGATATTGACGTTCCTGATAACAAACTTCACAGCTAACAAAAATTACTGGGGACATATTTTCTGGATGCCAGGTGTACCAAAAGCCATGCGAATTGTTTTGGCTCCAATTGAACTTTTAGGGGTTTTCATTAAGCCGTTTTCATTGATGATTCGTTTGTATGCCAATATTTTTGCAGGACACATTGTGTTGATGAGTATCATTGGTTTGATGTTTATCTTCAAAAGCTGGATAGGAAGCAGTTTATCATTTGGATTGTCATTTGTACTTTCCATCCTTGAAATATTAGTAGCGTTTTTACAAGCGTATATTTTTACAATGTTATCTGCACTTTACTTTGGTTCAGCTGTAGAAGAACATCACCACGAGGAGGCTCATCATTAAAAAGTTAGAAATCAGTTCTAACCTCTAAATTCAAAAAAAGAATGTTTAATTTTTAATATATATATTATGCAAATTCCAACTATTGTAGGAGCAGGGTTAATTGTAATTGGAGCAGGTTTAGGTATTGGTAGAATTGGTGGTTCAGCAATGGACGCTATTGCTCGTCAACCAGAAGCTTCAGGAAAAATCCAAACAGCTATGCTTATCGCTGCTGCACTTATTGAAGGTATTGGTTTCGCTGCGTTATTCGCTGCTTAATTAAAAACTCTAAAACGATAGTTGCAACGGTTGGTTGTAACTATTGTTTTTATTATTAAATTAAATATTTTTATAGATACATATTATGGATAAATTAATAAATCAGTTTGAGTTAGGTTTGTTCTTTTGGCAAGTATTAATATTTGTTGGATTAATAATCTTATTGAAAAAATTTGCTTGGAAACCAATTCTTGATGCTGTAAATGACAGAGAAGAAGGAATTAAAAACGCGTTACTTTCTGCAGAAAATGCTAGAAAAGAAATGCAAAATTTACAAGCAGACAACCAACGTATTTTACAGGAAGCAAGATTAGAGCGTGATAACATGCTTAAAGATGCCCGTGAAATGAAAGAGAAAATGGTTGCTGATGCAAAAAGTGAAGCGCAAGTGCAAGGTCAAAAAATGATCGAGCAAGCTAAAGCAGCAATTGAAAGCGAAAAAAATGCAGCTATGGCTGAATTGAAATCTCAGGTTTCTACTTTGTCATTGAGTATTGCAGAGAAATTATTGAAAGACGAATTATCTAACAAAGAAGCTCAAACTAAATTAGTAGAGAAAATGTTAGGTGACGTAAAGCTAAACTAAGATTATGGCAAGTACAAGAGCAGCAATTCGTTATGCAAAAGCAATTCTAAATATGGCCGATTCCATTGGAGTTGCCAATGAAGTGAGTAACGACATGACTTTAATTGCTTCAACTATTAAAGAAAATTTGGAATTGAATACCTTTATTCAAAACCCAACGGTTAAAGTTGAACTGAAAGAAAATGTACTTTTGGAAGTTTTTGCAGATGCTAATGGCGTTTCAAAAGGATTATTCCGTTTGTTATTCGAAAACAAAAGATTCGAAATTCTGGAAGCGGTTGCTTTAGAATATAACAAATTGTTTGATGAGTTGAACGGTATAGAAATCGCAAAAGTGACTACCGCTTTCCCTATGGATGCAATTTTGGAAGCTAAGGTTTTGGCGAAAGTGGCTACCTTATCGGATAAAAAAATCACGATTGAAAATTATGTAGATCCTGCTATCATTGGAGGATTTATTTTGAGAATAGGTGACAAGCAATACAATGCTTCTGTTGCTAACAGATTACAAGTATTAAAAAGAGAATTAAGTAACAATTAGTTTTATTGCACGTAAAAGTGTCTAAATTATAAATTAAGATGGCGGAAATCAAACCTGCTGAAATTTCAGCAATATTAAGAAAGCAAGTAGAAGGTTTTGAATCTGGCGCTACGCTAGAGGAAGTAGGAACGGTACTTCAAGTTGGAGATGGTATTGCTCGTATCTACGGGCTTTCGAATGTTCAATACGGTGAGTTAGTAGAATTTGACAATGGTTTAGAGGCTATTGTATTGAATCTTGAAGAAGATAATGTTGGTGTAGTACTTTTAGGACCATCAACAGGAATCAAAGAAGGTTCTACTGCAAAAAGAACACAACGTATCGCTTCTCTTAAAGTAGGAGAACAAATGGTAGGACGTGTAGTAAACACACTTGGTTTTCCAATTGATGGAAAAGGACCAATCGGTGGCGAATTATACGAGATGCCTTTAGAAAGAAAAGCTCCTGGAGTTATCTTCCGTCAACCAGTTACCGAGCCATTACAAACAGGAGTAAAAGCAGTAGATGCGATGATCCCAGTTGGTCGTGGACAACGTGAGTTGGTTATTGGTGACCGTCAAACAGGTAAATCAACCGTTTGTATTGACACTATCTTAAATCAAAAAGAATTTTATGATGCTGGTAAACCAGTATTTTGTATCTATGTTGCAATTGGGCAAAAAGCGTCAACTGTAGCAGGAATTGCAAAAATGTTAGAAGAAAAAGGAGCAATGGCTTATACCGTTATCGTTGCTGCTAATGCTTCTGATCCAGCTCCAATGCAAGTTTATGCTCCTTTCGCAGGTGCTGCAATTGGAGAATACTTTAGAGATTCTGATCGTCCGGCTCTTATTGTTTATGATGATTTATCTAAACAAGCTGTGGCGTATCGTGAGGTTTCTCTTTTATTAAGAAGACCACCGGG